>OHEX01000020.1_pt1 | contig 142671 bp, 109 predicted proteins | sample 1567361 | NCBI WGS metagenome assembly OHEX01 (sample SAMEA3879585, study PRJEB24766) | human gut metagenome | biome: human-associated habitat; feature: feces | place: USA | collected 1985/1987 | reverse complement strand
GTTATCAATTTATTGGATGTTGTTTTCATTCTATACATATAATGCGTAAATCTGGAAAATTTCTTTTGGTATAGTCAAGGATGCAGCAAACGGTAGATGTCTGTGTGGATATATGTCTATTCTGCCGACAGCCGGCGCGTGAGCGCTGACAGTCGGCGTATAAGCATATTCTGCGTGAGGCTTCTGCATGTTTGCTCGTTCAACTATACCGGGCATTCCAGAGCCTCAAGCAGTGGGACGAGCAACGAGTATGGCTCTCACGCTTTTCTTTTTTTACTCTCCTAATGGAGTCAGAGAGTCACTCCCAAACAACTTAATATGAAAAGGCTCTTCATTTTGCTATTTTGCGTATTATCTATCTCAAATATCCGGGGACAACGGAGTTTAATTGTAACTGACGATAATAAAGATTGTTTTTTCGAATATTATTATCCTGAACTTATTTTTGGCAAAAACACTGGCGCATTACAACCTGTGCCTGACGGCATTTGGACGGTTTACAGTAATGATAATTTCGAAACTTTAGATTGCTACGATATTTATACAACTGTAATACATGCTATAAAAACAGGATATGATGACAGAGGTTGGATAGTATATGAATACACTAAGCCTTTTAATGGGATAATAATGTTAAGTCTTGATAAAAAATCATTGATACATGATACTGGATTTACGGTCACACGGGCTACTCATGATAAGAAACAACGCGACAAATTTTATTCTGAAAATGCACAGTTCGCGTCGCCAGGCATAAATTTCTTCGAAACAGAACCAGCAATAAAAGCACAACCATCTACGATAGAGATAAGTCCATCGGCAAATTGTCCCTATTGCAATGGCACGGGCGTCACTATGAGTCAAAGCAGTGGAGGGAATTTGAGTAGCCACGTTGCATATTATAATTCCGCAGGTGAAACATGTCCTTATTGTGGATACACGAATAAGCATTACCATACAAAATGCCTGCATTAACCCATCTAACATTTAACTTAATTAATTCATACCTATTTTATTAACTTTTTTATTAACCAATTTTATTTTTTATCACAATGAAAAAACAAGTTCTTTTTGCAGCTGCAGCTGCCGTATTGATGCTTTCATCTTGCTCTACTATCACTCACACTGCAAGCACTGAGGCTGTCGACACCGAAGTATTCAACCGTTCGAACGCCGACCTCAACGTATCGACCCAGAAAATCACTTTCACTTACAATCCCGATGCAGCCCACCGTCGCGCAGGCAAAAAAGCCGTGCTCCGCGCCGCTGTAGCAAAGGCTCTCGAGGCCAACGGCAACGCCGACGTGCTCGTAGCTCCCCAGTATGAGGTGAAAGAGACCCGCGGCCTCTTCACTACCAAAATCAAGTATGTGACCGTAAAAGGCTATCCCGCAACTTACAAAAACGTCCACGCCACCACTTCAGCCGAAGCTCAGGTAGTCAACATTCTTGACGGAGGCCAGGTGATAATCAACAAATAATACAGGCATGATGACACGCAAGATACTGGCGGCCGGCATCGCCGCGCTGGCATTAAGCTCGTGTTCGACCATCACCCACACATCGCAGACCGCCGCTGTCGACACCCAGGTGTACAACCTCACGGTAGCCGACATGAAAGTGGCAGCCAAGAAGGATTCCGTCACCGTCGACTGGAAATGGAACCCGCTGTCTACCATATCGCTCAGCGCACAGAAAGAGACGGCCACCCATACCCTGCTTGGCAAAAGCGACGCCGATGTGCTTGTCGAACCCGAATACATCGTGAAACGTCGCGGCCTGTTCCGCGGCGGGTCGGTCACCGTGACCGGCTATCCCGCCACCTACTCCAACTTCCGCGCCATGACTGCTGACGACGCCGAAAAAATCGCCACCATCAACGGCGACAACAACATCGTAGTGGTCAATCCGGTACTCTCCACCACGGCAGGCAAGGTGGTAAAGAAAAAGAAACCCGCACCCATGCTTCCACTGCGCAAGCGCGAAGCCGTCCGCCATCAGTTCGTCAACGTGCTCGGCGGTGCAGTAATCGATGTCGATGGCACTATTGATGTCGGCTACCACTTCGGCGCGATGTACGGTTCCTACGGCAAAAGCTGGGGATGGTACGGCAAAGTCGTCCTTAATAGCGCCGAACTATACCAATATGAACCCGATTCCGATAGCGATTACAAACGCAAATGGTCTCCTTCCATCACCCTCGGCGCCATCAAGACCCTCGGAAGCGGCTTCAGCACCTTCTTTGGAATAGGTGCCGGCGGATATTACGCAGAGGAAGATGACTACTATGAAAATGAAGTCACCAAATTCTCCATCCCCGTGGAAATCGGCTTCATGAAACGCTTCAACAGCATCAATGTCATGTTGGGCGCCACATACGCCACTCCCGTAGCAGGTGTCGGTTCAGGTAACATCAACCCCTTCGTGGGTGTAGGCTATTCATTCTGAATCGAAATATTGAATACTACTAATAATAAAAACGGTGTCGCCAGATTGCGACACCGTTTTTATTATTAACATTCGCGCCATTTCGATATTTACGTAACGACAATTACGTAACGCAAAAAAGGTAACTCAAGAAGGTGTCGCCACACTCAATTTTCCGCGGTAAAAAACCGCGGCTACTACACGAACGATTTGGTAATCAGCATGGTAGTAGCCGCGGTTTTTAACCGCGATCCGATAAAATTGAGTTGTGTACGACCTTCTATTAAGAAGAGTGGACGTATTACGAAGGCCGGAGATATGTTACGATGGATTGTTCTTTTGTAACTTCTCCTGTAATACTGTTTATACCTGCCTACGCTTTGTTGCCGCGTTTGCGCCAGTAGCCGGTCATCTGCTCGAGGGTCTTGCCCTTGGTTTCGGGCACGAGCTTGAGCACGAACCATGCGGCGAGGATACAGATTACGCCGTAGAGTGCGTAGGTGAACACGTGGCCGAAGTTATCCATCCCCCCAACTTTCATGTTGTACATCGGTATGAATGTCGACGACACGATGAAGTTGAATATCCACTGGAAAGCCACTGCGATGGCGATGGCCGCACTGCGGATGGTGTTGGGGAATATCTCGGAAATGAGTACCCAGCATATCGGGCCCCACGAGAACATGAAGCATGCCGAATAAATCATGATGGCGGCAACCGAAACCACGGGGGGAAGCGCCACAAGATTGGGCAGCGCCACGCCGAAAGCACCCACAGCCATGCCTATCGAACCGGTGATGAGCAGCGGCTTGCGGCCCCAGCGCTCCACGGTGAAGATGGCGAGCACGGTGAACGCTATGTTGATCACGCCCATTATAACGGTCTGCACCATCGGGTTGCCCATACCCATCGACTCGAATATGCGCGGTGCGTAGTAGAGCACTGCATTGATGCCGATGGCCTGCTGGAACACTGAAAGCATGATGCCGACGAATACCACCATGATGCCGAACGAGAACAGGCGCTCGTTTTTCACGCTGGTGGTAGCCTTGATGTCGGAAAGAATTTCACGCGCCTTGGCCACACCGTTGATGCGGGCAAGCACATAGAGCGCCTGCTCGTCGCGTCCCTTCATGGCGAGGAAACGGGGCGACATCGGCACGAAGCATACAAGGATGATGAACGCGCCGGCCACGAATGCCTCGCTGCCGAACATATAGCGCCATCCGGTCTCGACCGTCCATTGCGCCTCGGCGGGGAACGACAGATGTGCTATCTGCTCGACCGTAGGCTGAAGGTGGTCGCCGAGTATCAGCGTATTGACTACGTAGACTACAAGCTGTCCGAAGATGATGGCGAACTGGTTCCACGACACCAAAGCTCCTCGCTTGTCGGCCGGCGCCACCTCGGCGATATACATCGGACATACGGCCGAAGCGAGTCCGACGCCGACACCGCCGATAATGCGGTAGAAATTAAACATGTAGAGAAGGCTGAGCGACGGCTTGCCATGCTCGAAGAAGAGGAATTCGGGGCAATAGCTTCCCAATGCCGACACGAAGAAAAACACGCCGGCTATAAGCAGCGAACGCTTGCGCCCGAAACGCGACGCGAAGAATCCCGACAGCGCCGAGCCTATGATACAGCCTATCAGCGCGCTCGACGATGTGATGCCGTGCATAGTGTCGGTATATGTGAAGTCGCCCGCACCCGAGAAGAATGCCTGCAATCCCTTTTCCGCTCCGGAAATGACGGCTGTATCATATCCGAAAAGCAAGCCTCCGAGCACCGCTACGGCCACTATGCCGTAGAGATAGCCTATCGACCCCTTCTGTGGTAAATTCATATATTTGCTCATGGTATATTTATTTAATTCATAACGCGGTTTCAAACCGCGTCTACTAATCGTCATCGACCGATTGTCAAGCAGGTAGTAGACGCGGTTTTTAACCGCGTTATATCGTCATTTCATATTTTGACAATGACGGATTATACATACATGTTGACGATGGCTTCGTAGAGTTCCTGCTTGCCTGAGGTCTGCTTCGGCTCGCCGTTTTTCTTGGCGTAGGCCACTACATCCTCGAGCGAGAGCTTGCCCTCCTCGAATGCCTTGCCTTCGCCTGCGTCAAACGATGCGTAGCGGTCGGCGAGCATCTTCTTGTAGGGCGATTTCTCGAGCACGTCGGCAGCCGAGAGAAGCGCGCGTGCCATGGCGTCCATGCCGGCGATATGGGCGATGAAAATATCCTCGAGGTCGGTCGAGTTGCGGCGGGTCTTGGCATCGAAGTTCGTACCGCCGTTGCCGAGGCCGCCGTTGCGGATTATCTGCATCATGGCCTGGGTAAGCTCGTAGTTGTCGATGGGGAACTGGTCGGTATCCCAGCCGTTCTGATAGTCGCCGCGGTTGGCGTCGATGGAGCCGAGCATTCCGTTGTCGACAGCCACTGCGAGTTCATGCTCGAAAGTGTGTCCGGCGAGAGTGGCGTGGTTCACCTCGATGTTCACCTTGAAATCCTTGTCGAGGCCGTGAGCTTTGAGGAAACCGATTACAGTCTCGGTGTCAACGTCATACTGATGCTTCGACGGTTCCATCGGTTTGGGCTCGATGAGGAAAGTGCCCTTGAAACCTTTGGCACGGGCATAGTCGCGTGCCATTGTGAGCATTGTGGCGAGATGCTCTTTCTCACGTTTCTGGTCGGTATTGAGCAGGCTCATATAGCCTTCGCGGCCGCCCCAGAACACATAATTCGTACCGCCGAGCTCAATAGTGGCGTCGATAGCGTTCTTGATCTGGACGCATGCGCGAGCCACGACGTCGAAGTCGGGGTTGGTGGCTGCGCCGTTCATATAGCGGGCTGCGCTGAACACATTGGCTGTGCCCCACAGGTTCTTGATGCCGGTCTCGGCCATCTTCTCCTTGATATAGGCCACAACGGCTTTGAGGTTGGCTTCATACTCCTCGATTGAGTTACCCTCGCTTACGAGGTCCACATCGTGGAAGCAGAAATATTCGATACCCATCTTGGTCATGAACTCGAAGCCGGCGTCAACCTTCTGCTTTGCAAGCTCTACGGCGTCGTTCGTGCCCTCGTTCCAGGGGAATTTCTTTGTACCGCCGCCGAACTGGTCGCCACCCTCGGCGCAAAGTGTATGCCACCATGCCATGGCAAATTTAAGCCATTCCTTCATCGGTTTGCCGAGCACCACGCGGTCAGCGTCGTAGTAGCGGTAGGCCATCGGGTTGTAAGACTCTGTTCCTTCAAATTTAATTTTTCCTATCCCGGGAAAATACTCTTTTGTAGCCATAATATAAAAGTGTTTATGTTGTTGATTATATTGATTTACAGTTAACGTATTTACTTGTAGGGACGCGATGAATCGCGTCCGCGTCCTGATGGACATTTCAACAGGAGAACAAAAGAACAAAATTATTTTTGTGCTCCTGCCATAGCTATTGTGCTCCTGTTTAACTACAACATTGTCCCAAGCACCGACTTCCAGCGGGCGTAGGCCTCGAGGTAAGGGGTGCGGTCGGCGGCGGGAGCTATCTCGCCGAGGAGCTGCAGCGACTCGAACGCTTCGGCGGCATTCCTGTAGATGCCGGCTCCGATGCCGGCTCCGCGTGCGGCGCCCACCGAGCCGTCGGTCTCGTACAGGCGTATTGTAGCGCCCGACACCGACGCGAGCGTGTCGCGGAATATCGGCGAGAGGAACATATTGGCTTTCCCGGCCGATATGCAGTCGATTTTCATACCGATTTCCTGCATTATCTCCATGCCGTACATGAACGAGAACACGATTCCCTCCTGGGCGGCACGCATGATATGGCGGCGGTCATGCACGTTGAAGTTGATGCCGTGCATCGAGCAGCCGATTTCCTTGTTCTGCAGCACGCGTTCCGCTCCGTTGCCGAACGGCAGTATCGTCACTCCGGCGCTCCCCACGGGCACCTCAGCGGCGAGGTCGTTCATCTCGGCGTATCCGCAGCCCGCAGGAGCCACGTTGCGCTTTATCCATGAGTTGAGTATACCGGTGCCGTTGATGCAGGTCATGACGCCCACACGTGTCCGGTCGGCGGAATGGTTGACGTGGGCGAAATTGTTGACGCGCGACAGCGGGTCATAGTCCACCGTGCCGTTGATGCCGTAGACCACGCCCGAAGTTCCGGCGGTCGATGCCACCTGCCCCGGCTCGAGCACACCGAGCGAGAGCGCGTTGTTGGGCTGGTCGCCGGCGCGGTAGGTCACCGGTGTACCTTCGGCGAGACCGAGTTCGGCGGCCGCGGCGGCGGTCACCGTGCCCTGCGGCCCGAATGTGGCTTTCACCTCAGGCAGTATGTCGGGATTATAGCCGTAATAGTCGAGGAGGAACCGGGCGGGAGCATTCTCCTTGAAGTCCCACAGCATATACTCCGACAACCCCTCGGGATTGGTGCATATCTCGCCGGTAAGGCGGTAGGCGATATAATCGCCCGGAAGCATCACTTTGTATATTTTTTCGAAGATTTCGGGTTCGTTCTCCTTCACCCACTGCAGCTTGGCGGCTGTAAAGTTGCCGGGCGAATTGAGCAGCCGGTCGAGGCAGCTGTCAGGGCCGATTTCGGCAAACGCCTTTTCGCCGTATGGCACCCCGCGCGAGTCGCACCAGATGATGGCGTCGCGCAGTTCGCGGCCGTCGCGGTCTATCGCCACGAGGCCGTGCATCTGGTAGGATATGCCTATGGCCTTGATGTCGGCAGGATTGACCTTCGACTGCGACAGCACCGACGCGGTGACCTCCCTGAGGTAGCTCCACCAGTCGGCGGGACGCTGCTCGGCCCACCCCGGGCGCAACGCCTTGATGGGCGCTTCAGCGCGAGGATAGAAATCGCCGGCGACAGTGCGTCCCGACTCTACTTCAACTAACGATGCTTTGACTGACGACGACCCTACGTCGTAACCGAGTAGATACATGGCAATATAAGGATTTTGATGTTAGGTTAAATGTCCGATACGACACGGCGGCAACATTTGCCTGCCACACGACTAAGCAATCCGGCAGGCGTTGTCTCGCTCACTGTGCTAAGCAAATTTACTGAGTTTTTTGCGTTTCAGCATATAATTAATCCACCTATTTATAGCTGATTTGCTAACGGTATGGGCATAAAATGTTTTTTTGCGTCAAAAAAATGCTCATTTGGTGCATTTTTTTGAATTATCCCTGCTTACCAGTCTATGACTACGGCTGCATCGTCGAGTTCCGAACCGGCGATGGGCGGTTTGATTTTTGCCACACGCAAATGCCCGCCGGTAATATGCGGCCACTTTCCGACGAGAGCTTTATGCAGACGCCACGCTACATGTTCGAGCAACCGCGACGGCTCCGAATTGACTTCGCGCACCGTTTCAACGATGTCGGCATAGCTCAGGGTAAGCTCAATATCGTCAGTTCCGGCGGCCTCGAGCCACGGTACGGCCACATCGACGTCGTAACTGAAAATATTGCCGACGCGCGTTTCCTGCTCGAAAACGCCGTGATAGCCCCGCAGGCGCAGCCCGTTGACCTGTATGCGTGTAGTAATCGAATGTTTCGTATCCATATCCGTTATATTTTATTGCTGTACCGGTCGCGGTATCAGCGTCCCGTTATCATTGATTTCAGTACACGGGATGCTGCCACCGACGATACGAGCGCGACTATCGCCGGAACGATGCGTACCCCTTCAATGCGCGCCCATGCGCATCCGGCGGTTATCAGCACCGCTGCGGCCGAAAGGAGCGCCACGCGGCGGTTGAGCCGCATCCTGTAGCGCCCGAAATACACCGCGCCGGTGATTACGACATACAGACCGTACCATGCCGTATAGGCCACCCCGAGGCCGTCAAGACCGCCGAGACGGTAACCGACGAAACTGAGCACAAGGAATGCCACGCCGCTGGCGCTTTCGGTCAGCAGGTACACGCGCCCGTCGCCACGCGCAAGCAGCGTGTAGGCCATGCACCACGACAGCGCGCGGAACACCGTTCCCGCCAGCGCCGCGTTGACATACCCGGCAGCCGGCATGAACTCGTCGGTGTAAAGCAACCGTATGATCACGTCGTCGAGCGTCATCATCATCGTGGCTCCGGGGAGCACCACGAGCACGGCCACCATGACTTCGTGGCTGACGAAGGTCGACACCCTCCTCACCGAAGCCTGCACCTTACTTATACGCGGAAAGAATTCAAACCCTATCGCGGTAAATAGCAGTCCGAGGTATTTGCTGACTATCGTGTAACCGGCCTGATACTGCCCCACCTCGTCGATTCCGGCCTCATGGTTAAGGTAAGCCATGAAAATATAATTGACGGCCATTGCTATGAATACCGAGAGCGTCATATAGATGCCGAGCGTCACGAAATCCTTCCCCTCGGCCATAAGTTCACGCCGCGTCAGCCGCACGCGTCCGGAAAATGGGGTGCCGGCTCCGACGCGTCTCTCACGCAGCACGAAAACCGCCGCGGCCTGCGAAGCGAAATATGCGAGAATAGACCATACCACGCTCTCCTCACCCATGAACCAATAGAGAGGCACCGACACGGCAAGGCCGCCGAGAGTGCCCCACACCGTGGCGCGTGCCAGGCGGTTGAGACGGTCCAACCCCTGCATTATGGCCAGTTCGCCGTTGGTCACAGCCGAGAGCATGACGGCCACTGAGAGTATTATGAAACCGAGGCTGTATTGTTCGTTGCCGAAAGTAAGACGGCTCAGCAGCGGGGAGAAAACGAGCGTGAGGAATGCGCCGGCGATACCGAGTATCCATGCCCATCCGCGCACGGCGGCCACCACACGGCGGAGCGTGCCGCCTTCACCGGCCGACGCGATGTTGCGTACCGGGCTCTGGCGTATGCCGAACTGCGTGAGGGTGGTGATGGCATCGATGGCGGTATTGAACAGGCCGAAAAGACCTACGCCCATCGAGCCGAGCCACAGCGCCACGAGTTTCGTGCGCACTATACCGCAGCCGATGGTCACGAGCTGCACCCACGAGAAGAGCCACATCGTCCTGACCACCTTGCCCGACGTGTTCGCGCCTACGCCTTTCACCGCAGCCATACTTCGGGATTTTCTTTGGTTACAGATTTTGCATTGGCGGCGTTGCGTATCTCGAAATGGAGTATGGAGCGGTTGTTGTCGGCGGCGTCGACATAGACAGTGCCAAGTTTCTGGCCGGTCTTCACCTTGTCGCCGGTACGCACGGCGAGTGTGCCGAGATTGGCGTAGACGGTCAGGTAATGGCCGTGGCGCACGAGCACCACGTTGTTGTAGCCGTCGGGGCAGAATATCGCCGATACCTCGCCGTCAAACACGCTCTTTACCGCGGCTCCGCTCGATGTCTCCATATCGATTCCAGCATTGTCGGTGACCACATGCTTGTGGAGCGGGTGTTGCTGGCGGCCGAAGCGCTTCACGATGTTGTGGGGGCTGACAGGATAGCTCAGGCGACCTTTGTTGGCGGCGAAATCGGATGCGAGTACCGGAGCCGGCTGCTTCTTCCCGGCTGTCTTCGGCGCCGGAGAAGTCGGACGAGTCTGACCTGTCCGACCGGTCTGACTTTGGGGAGCTGTCGGCGTTGTGCCGCCCTTAGCGCCCTTGTCGGCAGAGGCGTCGGGTGTTGGCGATGCCTTCTGTTCGGCAGCTTTACGCTCCTCGGCTTTGCGGCGTTCTTCAGCCTTGCGCTGCTCCTCGGCGCGTCGTTTTTCCTCTTCGCGCTGCCTACGTTTCTGCTCTTCGAGAGCCTTGCGCTGCTCCTCCTTTATTATTCGGTCAAGCTCGCGGTCGAGCGCAGCGGCCTGCCGCTGCTGGTCGCGGAGCACTTTGCGCAGGTCGGCTTCCTTCCCTTTGAGCGACGTCACGATGCGGTCGGCCTCGGCGGCGCGCTGACTCAGTTCGGCATGGCGCATCGACATGCGCATGGCCAGTTCCCTGTTCTGCGTCATAAGGGTGTCGATATAGCGGCGGCGTTCGTCGAGCTGCGCCTTTACGGCATTGATATTGGCCACCTTGCGCTGGCGCCAGCGCGAGAACTGCTTGAGTGCGTTGGCACGGCGGAAAGCCTGCGTGAACGAATTGGAGGAGAAAATGAAAGCGAGATTGTTCATCGACATGCGGGAGCGGCGCGAATTGCGCAGTATGTCGGCATATACATCTTTCAGTTCTGTGAGCTTGCTGTCGAGCTTGGCCGCGGAGTCACGCGCCGCCTGTGCCTCCACATCGAGCGAGTCGATTGATGCCTGAATACCGGCGATAGTGCTGTTGATGGTCTGCGACTCGGCCTGCAGGCGGTTGAGGTCGTTGAGCTTTGATTTGAGCTGCCGGGCATTCTCCTTGATCTGTGCGTCGGTCTGCTTGATTTTTTGTTCGGTAATGCGTTGCTGATGCTTGACGCTTTTTGATGAGCGCGGCTTGGCACCGGCATCCGCTACCGACACCAGACACAACAACATAATACCGATTGCTATAAATAACTTCTTCATCAGGCTCACACAAATAACTGACCCACCCACACAAATAACCGACCACCCACCTCGCAAAGATAATGAAAAATCATACACCATAACCCTACATTCTCCATTTTTGTTCAAAAAAATAATCGACAGGGCTAAAATCTCCCGCACCCATTGTACTCATGCTCTCCTGTAAAAAAATGCAATCAACAAATGTTTCTTTTCTTTGATTTTTAGTTAAAAATGCATATATTTGCCCATGTCATTACTAACATTTCCGTAATATCGCCTTAAACGCATTCACAATACCGTCAAACAGCACTTGACTTAACGTTTTCGGCTGTCAATTTCGCAAAGCCCTTCCCGGCATGACTCAGCGGAGCCTTGCCGATGAGAACATATATATTCACTTATCTACTTACATTTTTTTTAATTTATCTGTTTTAATGAAAAAATTTCATTTATGCCTGCTTGGGTTGCTGACATCGCTTCCATCGTGGAGCGCGGGGAGCAATGCCACAGTCACAACCAATCCGTCGCCGGCACTCTCCAACAGCCCGCTGGAGGTGACCATCACGACCGACAATCTCGGGTCGGATGTATTCTGCTACACATGGTGCGCCGACATCAACGGCAGTTCGAAATCGCCATGGCAATGGGGCGACGTGCACACCGACAAATTCCGCATGTCGGGAAGCAACGGCGTGTACACCCTTAAAATCGCCGACATCAAGCAGTTCTACGGACTCAGCGATTCCGAGCTGCAGGGTCTCAAAAAACTCGGATTCATTGCAAAAACCACATCGGGAGCACAGACCGACGACTGCTTTGTCAATGTCGAGCAGGGGGGCGGTTCATCCTATTCAGGAGGCACCGGCTCGCAGGCCGACCCCTATATCATAGCTTCGGCCGACGACCTGTCGGCACTTGTCTCCACTCCCGACGACTGGAAGGCATCGGCGTGGTTCAGGCTTGACGCCGACATCGACGCCTCGACCGTGAAGGGTATTATCGGCTCGATTGACAATCCGTTCAAAGGACATTTCAACGGCAACGGCCACTCAATCAAAGGCTTCAAGGCCACAAACACCGCCGTAGGCTCAGCCACGGGACTCTTCGGGGCAATTGACGGCGCCGCGATAAGCGACCTCGGCGTTGTCAGCGCCACGGTGAGCGGTGCCACCTACGTCGGCGCCCTTGCCGGCTATGCACGCAGCGGCTCAGTGGAACGCTGCTTCTCGACCGGCTCAGTTACAGGCACATCGGTTTGCGTGGGCGGCCTTATCGGCGACAATGCCGGCGCCACAGTCACCGACTGCTACTCCACAGCCACAGTCGACAACCGCGACGACTATGCCACCGGCGGCCTTGTAGGCAAAAACTCGGGCACGGTGGCCAACACCTACGCTTCGGGCGACGTCACCGGCTTTGACTACGCCGGAGGAGTGGCAGGCGCCAACTACGGACGCGTGGAAAGCTCCGTAGCCCTTAACGCCGGCATCACATCGGCGAGCGACTATGCGGCACGCTTCGGCGGCAACAACAACCCGCGCAACAGCTCGACAGACAACTACAGCTGGGACAACATCCCCGCCGGACACCTGACATGGACAGCATACGGCGACCATGCATCGACACGCAACGCCGACGCAATCGTCGACTTCAGCCGCTTCAAGGCAATGACGGGCTGGGACTTCGACAACGTGTGGGAATGGCGCACCGACAACGGCAAGAGCTATCCCGCACTCCGCGGCCTCTCGTCGCAGGCATGCACGCTCCCCGAAGTGTTTTACAGCAATGTGGGAGGCGCCGACGGCATCATGTCGGACACCGCGGCAGCCATAGTGACAGCCGGCCCCAATCCCACCGAAGGGGAGCTGACTGTCGCATCGACCACCCCGCTCGCATCAGTAGCGCTCTACAACCTCAACGGAGCGCTCATGGCAGGCACTGACTGTGCCGGAGCCGACAGCGCCACCCTCGACCTGTCGCATATGCCGGCCGGCATGTACATACTCAACGTGACTGATTCCGCGGCCAACAGGTCAGTATTCAAAATAATCAAGAAGTAATCCCGACTCATGAAAAATATAAGCAATATAACGCGCATAATGCGCTCGTTAAGCATGGCCCTGCTTCTTGGTTGGGCATCCGTCACGGCCACAGCGGCTGTCAACAGCGGCGACGCGTCACTCAACCGGCTTGAAATCAAAGTCGACGGCAGCAACATCGTCGACGGGTTCAGCTCGTCAGTCACCGCCTACGACGTCACTATTGAAAATCTTCCGGTGACTGCCACCATCTCGGCCGCTCCCGCAGCTTCCGACGCCATCGTCGACTTCACCGTCAACGGCCAGCCCTATACCAACCACTCCGTAGCCGGACTCATCAACGGCAGCAACACCGTAAGCTGCAAGGTGACAAGCGGCAACGCTACGAAGACCTACACCGTCAAGGTCGGCCCCCGCGTCATTGAGACAGGCCGCACCGTCCACTTCAAAGGTGAATGGAACAATCAGCCGTATGCCTACATATACACCGCATCGCCTCTTACCGAACATGCCGGCACATGGCCGGGCGTACGGATGACCGCCGATTCCAACGGATGGTTCACCTACACACTCCCCGACACGGCCGACAAAAACGCACTGGTGATATTCAACACCGGCAACGGCGGCAACGAACGCTATCCGGCCGCCGGCGAAGCGGGCATAGCCCTCGACTTCGACGGCAACCACGGATGGTATCTCCTTAAGGATAAGAAATGGTACTCATCCAACCCCGAGGGGCCGCAGAAACCGTCAATCACCGTAAGCCCCGCATCGGGCAGAGTGAAAGGAACCTCGGTAATCACTGTCGACATCGCCAACGATGCTACCTCGGTGAGCGGTTCGTTCAACGGCCGTCAGCTCAGCCTCGCCAACGGAAGCAACTCAATCGCCGTGAGCGATTATCTCGCCGACGGAGAATCAGCCACAATGACGATAAGCGCCACCAACGCTATCGGCACCACGGAATTCTCGGCCACATTCAATCGTGACGATACCGTCATCGTGTCGGGCCTTACCGGCGACTGGCGCGAACTCTCCATCTATCAGGTGATGGTAGGCTCGTTCCAGCACAGCGACCGCGGAGCATCGGGCTACAGCCAGATGTGGGGCCCCGAAGGACACCGTAAGAACGGCAACATCAAAGGCGTGACCGAAGCGCTCGACTATATCAAGGACCTGGGCATGAACGCCATCTGGCTCACCCCGGTATTCGACTCGTCGAACGGCGGCCACGGCGACGAACGCCTGAAGGCCACCGGCTATTTCGCCAACGATTACTTCAAAATCGACCCGCACTTCGGCACCGAGGCCGACTTCCGCGAGCTTGTCGACCAGGCCCACGAACGCGGCATCTACATCATACTCGACGGCGTGTTCGGCCACCACAGCAACTGCACGGGAGCATCGCCCAAAGGCAACTATATCGACAACCGCACAGCCTCCAATGTGCGCGGCACCGATGCCGGCAACATCGCGTTCCCCGGCTCGCTCAACTATTTCAAAGAGGTAGTGCGGTACTGGATGGACAATTTCGGCGTCGACGGCTGGCGTCTCGACCAGTGCTACCAGGTATATCAGGGTGGCCACAACTACTGGCATGACCTCCGCCTCGAGGTAGAGGCCGTAGCTGCCGAGCGCAAGGCACGCGGCGAGCAGTGGGGCACTCTCGGCTACATGGTCGGCGAGGACTGGACAAGTGCCGGCGGCATCACCGTCACCCAGCAGGACGGCCTCAAGAGCGTCATGGACTTCGACGGCAAGGACCATCTCGTCAACCTAAGCAGCGGCGTAGGCTCTATCGGCTGGTTCCTGTCAAACGACGCGTCATCACGCGGATACCGTGACTCGGGTGTCAACCCGACCATCTTCCTCAGCAACCACGACACATCGCGCGTGGGCGACTTCGTCGACATCAATTCCTCACCCGAAGGACTGATGACACGCCATGCCGCCGTAGCCGCATACTCCGGACCGACATGTACCTACTACGGCGATGAGATCGGCGACAAGAGCGGCAACGGCAACGCCGACAACAAGGCCCGTACCTCGGGACGCATCTCAGGCTTCAACCAGAACGAGCAGCGCGTACATGACTACGTGGCCAAAGTGTTCAAGGCACGTGCCGAGAACCCCGCACTCTGGCGTGGCTCCGTACAGCGTCAGCAACTCAACAACGTGGAAGTCATCACCAAGACCGACGCCGAGACAGGCAACAAGGTAATCTGCATCTTCCCGCAGCAGGACACCTCGGTAAGCATCGGCGGCACCGGTGAAGACCTCATCAACGGCGGCACCGTAAGCGGCACCGTCTCGGTAAAAGCCTGGACCCCCGTCTTCATCAAGATGAACTGATCCACCTGTACATTGAAAAAACGGAGAGCCGGACTGTCACGCCCGGCTCTCCGTTTTTTCAATGTACGTCATCTACGGCACGATTACTGTCAGGCAGGAGTGTCAGCAGAAGCATTTCCCTCGGCGATTTTCCTATAAGCCGACGGTAACATGCCGACAAACTGCTTGAAGGCCGCGATAAACGATGTGCGTGACTTGAAACCGACAGTCTCCGCGATACCCTGTATGCTGAGATGGCCGAAATCGTCATGATTGCCAAGCATACGCGAAGCCTCCATCACTCTGTATCTGTTTATGAACGATGAGAAATTCATCCCGCTGCAGGTGTGGATAGCCCTTGACAGTAGCTTCTCTCCCGTATCCAACCGTACCGCGAGCTTCGATATCGTAATCGAGCTGTCGCTCCAGAGCCTGTCGCGCTCCACCGTCTCCGTGACACGCCGGAAGGCCGCGAGCAATTTACCGGCATCCTCGCCGTCGGCCATGCCGGCTCCGTCAGGGGCACGGCAGCCGCTGTCGGCATTATCCGGCTCAACCCGGTCAGCGGGCACAAGCATGGCCGCACGCTCCTCAAAAAGGCGCAGCTGCTCTTCATTCCGCCGGAACAATACGGCATTGGCGATTTTTAATTTTCGGTTTTTCCTGACAATGATTACGAAAAGAAGTATCAGCAGGGCGGCAATGAGCGTGGAATAAAACGCATATATCGATACGACCTTGCGTTTGTGATTTTCCACTGCGAGGTCATTTTCGTATCGCCGTATGCCGTGTATCAGCGGCAGTTCATTGATGGCCATGAGATTTTCCTCCGACAGCAGCGAATCGCGCAGTTCATAAAACGCGAGCCTCTGACGCGACGCCCCATACATGTCGCCCGCCCTGTCACAGGCATCGGCTTTCAGCTCGTACACCGGCATCATGACGTCAGACAGCCCCAGTGCTTTCGCCTCCGCCATTATCGAATCGAGCAGGGAAAGCGCTTCAAGCGGGCGGCCGGCATCGGTCAGCGCCCGCGATTTATACAGCAACAGCTGGTACTTGTTGCGTATCTCATCGGCGGTAAATTCATTGGAAGCCAGATGGGAATCTACCGAACTGACAACATTCCCGGGGCGCCCGGCATGGAAGTCGCCGACGATACGCAGCAGGGACTCGGCGAAGCGGCACTCGCTGTCAGAGCGTCCGCCGTGGAGCGACACCGTCTGCCTCAGCATTGTATCGAGTCCGCACACCGGACGCGACACCTTGTCATACAGCACGATCATGTTAAGCAATGCGTAATCGGCCACATTGACATTGCGCGAACGCACTGCCCGCCGGTGTGCCTCCTTAAGATTTACATCAGCCAGCTCGAAGATTTTCTCCGAAGGGTGCGTACAGCGTAAGGCAAGCATGGAATAGGTTATGCCTTTGTTCAGATATAACCTCGACGACTCGATGCTGTCGGTGGCACAGATGTCGATACCGCGTTCGAGGCACTCGGCGGCGTCCGCGTAGTCGAACCATACGAAATAATAGACGAACCACATCCTGTTTAGCCCTTCCACAACCAAGCTTTTGGTATCAGTATCCATATCGTGATGGTAAGAAGCTACAACATTTGAATATATTTGCATAGCTTTATCACAACTGTCGGCATCAAATTGAAGCCGAACAGCTTCGTCTAATTGGGCTCTCAATTCATCATAACCGGCATTGTTAATCGTGCCGGAACATGATGTTATTCCAACGATTATCATTAATGAAATTAATGATTTAAGTATCCTATGCTTAAATATGGTCGAAACATTCATAATGTACAAAATTAAACATTATAATTGAAAAATGGAATAAGCTATAAATTAATAATGCGACAAGAAACGAATGGTATCAATAGGGTAGAATTGAGGTGGCATGTTTTTCGCGGGCAAGAATTGTGTATAAATACTTAATTCGCCTATTTATATGGGTATCAATACTGATAATATCAGCCACGCTCTGATATATGTCCATATTTCTGAAATATGGACATATAGTAAAGTGCTCCCCGTTGTTGGATGTCATTTTTTGGCCTAAATTTGCGCAAAAGAGTTTCATACTTACATTAACCATTTAGTTTATAAATCATTAAAAAAACACAACCATGAAATTGAAAAAGATGATTAGTGTGGCAACAATGTTGCTACTATGCAGTACAGGAGCATTTGCTTATGGCGGATTTATTGACCGAGGACCCACTACCGGGTGGGAAGATTTAGGAGAAGGAGAGTATTATGACGGGCTGGCGTGTGATGCGTTTGACGGCCTTAAAGCAGGCGAGCACTGGACAGTCAACGTGCAGCACAATCCGTCAAATCCCGGATGGTACCGCTTCCTGCCGTTTGACGGAGATTGGCCCGGTGTAGATATAGCTGGCGAGTCGCAGGTATATATGATAATAAATGCGTCGAACCCTGATAAGACCTACATGTGCGATACTGACAAGATATTTAGGGATACTGCCGGCTGGCAATATATCTTCTCGCAAGAAGTACCGGAAAATTATGGCGACAAGATAATGTATGGCACATTTAAAAATGGCGTCGTCGAGTTTCCGGCCAACTCGTTTACATTATACAAATGTTCTCCCGCCGATTCATGGGACCGTACGCAAACAGAGGTGGTCAACCGCACCGGCTCGTTGAAAGTCGTCCTGCCCGAAGCTGCCGGCTTAGGCCAAATCACTGTCGGCGCCGATGCCGGGGCCGCTGTCTACTTCGACCTTCAGGGCCGCAAGGTGGAAAACCCCTCATGCGGGATTTTCATAAAGAAAACGCAGGCAGGCGCGGAGCGAGTGATTATAAAATAGCGTAATACAGAAAGATACCCAATCACCCCGGGATAAATTCAAAAAACTGTTAGTCTGAAATTTATTCCGTGGCGATTGGCATATAGCAGGCCCGCAATCCGATGCCGGGCTTTATTTAACCGTAAATCCAGTTATCCGTGATAAAATCAAGAATATTCTCCCTGCTGGCCGCGATATTGTTATCGGCCGCATCGGCCGCGGCCATCGGGCCGGATACGTATTTCGAGGCATGCGGCACGGTCTCTGACGAGGAAGGGGAACCGCTAATCGGAGTAAGCGTGAGGCTTTCCGACGCAGCTTCAGGCATAAGCACCGACTTTGACGGCCGATACAGCCTGCGCCTGCCGGCTACGGGCACACATTCGCTCGTATTCAGCTATGTGGGCATGGAAGAAGTCATCAAGGAAATCCGCTATGACGGCCGGCCGAATGTTGTATGCGACATAACCATGCATCCGGCGGAGAACATGCTGGAGGAGGTCGTGGTGACAGGCTTGTTCACCCGTCCGGCCAGCTCCTTCACCGGCTCTTCCACGGCATATACCGTACAAAAACTTGAGGAAAGCGGCAACAGCAACATATTGGCAAGTCTTAAAAGCGCCGACCCGTCATTTCAGATTGACAACACTCTCGCCACAGGCTCCAACCCCAACGTGATGCCGTCGATGCAAATCAGGGGCGCCACGTCGCTTAATCTGAAAGGCGATTACGAAGGCAACCCCAACCAGCCGCTTCTCATACTCGACGGATTCGAGACGCCAATAGAGAAACTTTTCGACATGGACATGTCGCGTGTCGCCTCGGTGACAGTGCTTAAAGATGCGGCAGCAAAAGCCATCTATGGCTCAAAGGCGGGCAACGGCGTGATTGTGGTCGAAACGAGGAGGCCGGCGTCCGGAACCGTGAAAGCATACTACACCGGCGTGCTCAACATCGATACTCCGCTTCTCAACGACTACAACCTGATGGACGCGGCTACCAAACTCGACTTCGAGGTGGCCCGCGGGATGTATGACCGTGCAAGCACATTCGAGTCACTGCAGGAACGCCATGACCTTCTGAAACATTACCGCGACAATCTCGCGCAGGGAGTCGATACCGACTGGCTCAGGATAGCCACACGCACCGGTGTCGGCACCAGGCACTCCGCGGCGGTAGAGGGGGGCAGCAAGCACTGGCGCTATCAGGGAGGACTGATGTACAACTATGTCAGCGGCGTCATGAAAGGCTCCGACAGGAATGTCGGCAACGCCAACTTCACCATCGCTTTCGATAATGATGCCCTGCGCGTGCGCAACACCCTTGACTTCACCTTCACCAAGGCACGCAACTCCCTGTCGGGCGAGTTCTCCGACTTCCTCAATCTCAATCCGTACCTCAAGCCTTACAACAAGTCAGGCAAGCCCGACAGGATACTTGCCCGCGGCGAAAACGGGCGTCCGGTCTACAACCCCCTGTATGACGCATCGCTTGACGGGGTCTCCGATGAAAAGTACCGGGAACTAAGGGAAGCCTTAAGCATGGAATGGCGCATGTCAAGGCTGTTCAAACTGACAGGCAATTTCGCATACGCCATCAAGAAAAGCACCGGGCGCGAATTTCTGCCATACACCCATTCGTCGCTTGAAAACCCTGACAAAGATGGCCGGTATTTCCTCAAAGGGCGCTATGACAAATCGAATGACACGCATACCACATTGACAGGAAATGCCGGAGTTAACTACTCGCAGTCAGCCGGGCCCCACCTGTGGTTCATAAACGCGATTGTCAACATACAGTCATCGTCGCTGCGACGCCATGTCTATTCGACCATCGATGCCCCGTCGGAGATGCCCGAGCTGACCACTTTTTCCGAGGCCGGAAAGTGGCTTTCCGAGCGATTTTATGACGGGACCGACCATACGGTCAGGGAAATAGGCTTCATAGGCGCAGGGAGCTATTCGTTTGACGACCGTTACCTTATAGATGTGTCGGTCAGGGAATCCGGGTCATCTGTTTTCGGCCGCGACAACCGATGGGGATGCTTCTGGTCGGCCGGCGCAGGATGGAATATACATAATGAGCCGTTCATGGACTCGGCCCCGTGGCTCAGCATGCTCAAGCTCAGGGCCTCGACCGGAGTGACAGGCACGCAGGCGTTCAACCCCTATCAGGCGCGGGCACGTTACATCTACCTCGACTACCTCTATGACAACCGTTACGGCGCATTGCTGTCGGGACTGCCCAATGACGCCCTCAGCTGGCAGAAAATCCATGACACCGACATAGGCATCGACGCGGGCATCGGCCGGTGGCTCAACCTCAAGTTCGACTATTTCCAACAGACCACCGACAACATGCTTAGCGACATAACCCTTGCCCCGTCGTGCGGCTTCAGCTCATTCAAGGCAAACCTCGGACAGATGAGAAACCGCGGATTTGAAATCTCGGCATCATTCACGCCCTGGCGCGACGATGCCGCCGACGGCTGGTTCACACTGTCAGCGTCGGCCATGCACAACGACAACAGGCTCACCCGCATAAGCAATCTGCTGGAGACTTTCAACAAAAGCCAGAACCGCGCAAAGACACTGCCGCTGCAAATCACCGACAGGGAGGTGACCCGCAGCGACTATGAAGCTGACCGACTGATAAAGACAACCCCCTCAGCACTATATTCCGAAGGGTGCTCCACCACCGCGATATGGGGCGTGAGGTCGGCCGGAGTCGACCCGCTGACCGGACGCCGCATCTTCATTGACCGCAACGGCGACATCACATACACGTGGAACGCCGACGACCAGGTCATCATCGGCGACCTCGCGCCCGACGTGTCGGGCAATATCACCCTGTCGGGCGGATGGAAGGGGCTGAGCGCGGCCATAAGCCTCAGCTACAGCCTCGGGGGTGACATCTACAACACTACGCTTGTCAATAAAGTCGAAAACGTCACTGGCTATGACAATCTCGACCGCCGTATCCTTGACTCGTGGCAGAATGTCGGCGACAAGGCCCCTTACCGCAAGCTCACCATCACCACTTCCGACAAGATGGAATACACCCTCCCGAACTCATCGTTCGTGACCCGCAACAATGAACTTGTGTGCAACTCGCTCAATATCGGATATGAGTTCGGACGGCTGCATTGCATAAAGTCGATGGGATTTGACCGGCTGAAAATATCGGTATATGCCAATGACCTCTTCCGCATGTCGACCGTGAAATGCGAGCGCGGCACCTCCTACCCCTATGCCCGCAACTATTCGCTATCCATTCAAGCATCATTCTGAAAATGAAAGTCTTAAACATACACAAATTTATCATCGCGTCACTCCTCCTGTGCCTTTGTTCGTGCAATGACTGGCTGGAGCCGGAATCGGAAGTCGACCCTGACCGCAGGGTACTCCTTGACTCTCCCGCCGGGATAGAGGACGCCTTCACCGGCATTTACGCATCGTTGAGCCACAAAGACCTGTACGGGAGAGCCCTCACGTATTATATCCCGTCAATCCTCGCCGGGCATTACGGCATGACGGGGAAAGACATCGAGCACTGGATGAACTATCCTTACGACCGCACGTCGGCGTCGGTCAACGAATTTGCAATCATTGACATCGACCGAATATGGAGCCGGCTCTACAATCTAATCGCCAATGCCAATTCCATCATCGGATACGCGGAATCGGCCGATGCCGGCGAAAACGACGCATTCCTGCGCCGTGCCAAAGGGGAAGCCCTCGGCCTCCGCGGGTTCATGCATTTCGAGCTGCTCCGCTATTTCGGAAAACCGCATGCCACTGACGCTGATGCAGCAGCTATTCCATATATGGACAAGATGACATCAGTCGCCGGCCGTACGCTCAGTTCAAAAGAGGTGCTGAAGCGTATTATCGAAGACCTCGAAGCGTCGGAAAGGCTGACTGCCGGGGCACCTGACGGCGGACGGCTGCGCTTCGGCCACACCGCCGCGCTTGCCACACTGGCCCGTGTTTACCTTTACTGCGGGCAGCGGGCGACCGCACACGACTATGCCGTCAAGGCCATCAACGAGAAGCAGGACTATGTCGCCTGGCACGACCCGGAAGCCGCCGACGGAGACCGCCTGTTTGAGTCAGAACTGATTTTCGCGCTCAACGTAAGCAGGCTGGAGGAGTATGCAGCAGGATGGATTTTACCGGGAGGCGTAGGGCGTAAAAACACCATAATGGTGATTACGCAGGCCGGCGAATATTACTTCGATGAAGATGACGACATACGCAAGTCGCTTTGGGTGGCTGACATCGGCTATGACCGTTATTGCAGCAAATTCGACCTGTCGTCAGAGCGTCCGCTAATGCCTGTGATACGTCTCTCGGAAATGGCCTACATAGCCGCCGAGGGCGCGCCGACTTACGCCGAAGCCATAGAATATCTCAATATGGTAAGGACGCACCGCGGGCTGGCTCCTTTTGACGCTGACAGCGCCGCTGACTTACGGGATGAACTTCAGAAAGAGTACCAAAGGGAATTTATCTGCGAGGGGCAATTGTGGCATTTCTATAAACGTAACTTGGTCACGAACATACCCGGCAACAGCAATTTCCGCGGGAGGCTCAATCTCTACACTTTCCCGCTGCCTGAAGACGAACTGATTTTCGGAAATGCACCAAACTGATTTGAATATGACAGATATAACAAAAATCATACCCCCGGCACTGGCTTTTTTCATGACGCTGTTCAGCTCATGCAGTGTCACGGAAATCCCGGCATGGGATTCGGAGCGGTCGGCATACGCCCAGTTCGCCGGCGACTGCGACATTGTACATTCATTTGCCGTATGCCCCGACGATATTACTGAAGCGATAATCGATATTCCCATCACCCTCCACCTCGACCCTTCGGTCGATGGCCGGGAGATATGGGTGGAGGCGGCAGCCCTGCCGTCGGACGGAATGACCCGGTTTGAGTACACAAAGCAGATACCGGTACCGCAGGGGGCCACATCCGCGGAATTGTCGGTAAAACTTTACCGTACCCCCAATCTTGCGGCGGAAGACGACGCCATCGAGTTCCGCATTATCGACTCTCCGACTGTCAAAGCCGGCATACCTGACTGCCGCAACTGCCGTGTGACGGTAACCGACCGCTTTGTCAGGCCGCAATGGTGGGGCGACGGATATGACGAGTATTACAATCCTGTCGGCGAGTGCAATGACCTTAAGCTCAGGCTATGGTTTGAGGTGTTCGGCAATTTCGACGACCCCCGCCACGGCAGCCGTGCCTGGACGGGCGCCGATGCCGTGATAGCACTCGCAATGATAAATAAAGCCTCTGTTGAAAAATACGGCAAAATGTTCCATGAGTTAACCCCGACGGATGTCCCGCTGAACTGATGTATCTACCGATGAAAAAATTTCCACAATTATTTTTATTCCCGCTACTGTGTCTTATCGGCGTTTTTAGCGGCTGTTCTGACAATGACTTTGTCGAATATCCGGAACTGGAGGAGCTGTCAATCAGCCTTGACCGGCAGGAATATACCTGCGCGATAGGCGACATGCTCTCCATTGTGCCCGAAGTCAGCGGGGCAATCCCCGAATCCGACCTGGCATTTTATTGGGAAGTAGGCCATGGCGAGGGCTACGGCGACCATGCCAAATTCTCAGCCATAGCCGAAACGCGCAATCTCAGCATGAAATGTGAGCTCGGGCCGTTGTTCCCCTCTCCGGCTACCTATACCTTGCGTATCCGCGCCAAGCAGATTTCCAACGGCAGGGACTTCTATTCCAAGCATTTCAGGCTGAAAATCACCGGCAAGACCGGGTTGATGGCCATGTACGGGCATGACGGGGAGTCAGACATAGCTTTGATACGCGACATTACCGACAGCGGCGGTGAAGTGCTCGGACATTTCTATTCCGATGCCAACGGCGGCAGGAAAATCCCGGGCACAGGCAGGTTCCTGACCCAGTTGCAGGGAGGCGAGGTATCGTTTGCCAACTATCACTCAATCATTGCTGTCACCGACCGTTGCGGCATCGGAGCCGATTATCTGACAATGGCTGAAATCCCCGGAGGGTGGAACGGCCTACTGTTTAAAGGCGGGTTTAACCGCGGGGAGCCACAAAACATCGTGTACTCTTCGCCGAACCCCATGGAGCAGTACCAAGAGGTCTATATAATAGACGGCGGCGAGATTTACGGGCGGCAGAACAGCCAGTTCGTGCTTCGTCCGGCAATCGGCACCTCCTCCAACGCCTATATAAATTTCTACGACCTTGCGCCATACGCTTACACCTCACGCGAGAGCAAATACCATGTCTGGCTTTTCGACAAAAAGAGCAAAGCGTTTGTGGGCGTGACAAATACGATTGCCGTGTTCATGAACGGTGCCGCACATGCCGGTTCGGTAATGAAAGTATTCGCCCCGGGCGGTGCCTTCAACCCGTTGCGCATGCGGTCTGACCTGGTATTTATGGCCGGAGGAGGCGAGCCCGGGCATCTGCTTGCAGTAATGCGGCGGGACAATGGCAGACTGTTCATAGCCGAGCTGAACACTGCGCCGGCCGACCCGGCAGGGACAGCGCAGGCTGTCTATGAACTCGACACGGCGGGGCTTGACGAAATCCTCGGATATGATTTCTCTTCACATTCACCGTCACGCGAATGCTGTTATCTTTATACCCGGAAGGATGTCTACCGCCTGCACACCGACGGCAAGGGCTGCGCCATAACCCCGCAGCATGTCGTCTGGCCCGAAGGTGCGGTACCGGCAGGCGGCAGGGAGATAACGCTCATGAAGACTATCCGCTATGACGGCATGAATATAATGGTAATCGCCCGGTGGGACGGAACTGAAGGGGAAGTGTCATGTTACAGCATAGATGAAAGCACGGGCAATGCTGCGGCGCTGCTGTCGTCCTACACTCTGCCCGGGAAAATAGAGGCTGTCCATATCAAACACATATAGGAGGTTATAAATACTGTTGCCGGCAGTCAAATCATGCGATTTGACTGCCGGCAACAGTATTTATAACCTGAGGCGGTGTTATGCGCCGTGGTGTCGTCAGCCGGCTTCCTGCTCGGAGAGGTACATGTCGAGGGCTGCGGTCACGGAGGGGGCCTTTACTGTGGGAGCCTCCATGTCGAGACGGAAGCCGGCATCCTTGATTGCCTTGGCTGTGGCACCGCCGAAGCATCCTATCCTTATGTCGCCTTGGTCGAAAGCAGGGAAGTTTTTCTGCAACGACGCTATGCCCGAGGGGCTGAAGAAGAGCAGCATGTCGTAATCGAAAGGCTCGTCGGGAGTGAAGTCATTGCTGACCGTGCGGTACATCACCGCCTTGGTGTAGTCGATTTTGTTGTCGAGGATACCGGTGTCGTCCTTATGCACGTCGGAGATGGCATAGAGGAATTTCTCCTTTGAGTGCTTGGTGAGGAACGGGAGCAAATCGTCCAGTTTGCCTGTGGAGGCATGGAAGATCTTGCGCTTGCGGTACTGGATATATTTCTGAAGATAGAGAGCGATGGCTTCGGTAGTGCAGAAATATTTCATAGTGTCAGGAATGGTGATGCGCATCTCCTCGCAAAGACGGAAGAAATGGTCAATGGCCGTACGCGCCGTGAATATCACCGCTGTAAAGTCCTGGATATTGATTTTTTGCTGACGAAACTCCTTTGAAGAAAGGCCCTCGACTTTGATGAACGGACGAAATACCACTTCTACATGATGACGTTGAGCAATGTCGAAATAAGGAGATTTATCGGACGTCGGTTTAGGCTGAGATACTAAAATCTTTTTTATTTTCACGCTGTAAATTCTAAATAACGCAGAACGGATAGGGATAATCTGCGTAAAATTAATAGGGGTGTTATTTCTAAGGCGCAAAGGTACAAAATAAAATAAAGCAACGAGCCAAAATTGGTATAAAAAATTCTAAATCCTTTGCAAATAAATAAAATCCGCGTCAAAATGTAACATCCTGCCGCCAAAGTAAGCATAATATCGGTGAGCCCGGTATAGAACAGCGACAGCAGCGCGGGCACAATGAGGAGCAGCGACAGCAACACCTGCGAGGCATTGAATCCTGTCTTCCACTGGCGGGTGGCGTCGCGGTCGGCGAATGCATAGCCTACCGTGCGGTAAACGACAAGCTGCCAGAGATAAAATCCAAGGGCGACCAGCGAGAGCACCATAGTCATTGACAGGGCGCCGGAGTTTTCGCGGACTATGCCGGCCGACACGGCGGCCGAAAACATCAGTATGCCCTCGCTCAGGCACAGCAGCACGATTATGATGCACAGGGTGCGCGTCTCATTGGCCGTGCGGTTGTCGAAAGCATTGGCACGCTGCCTTATGCCGACGAGGTTCTGCCTGAAATTCTTGAAAAGCTGGCGGCAATGGTTGATGTTGAGCGCTATGATTACGAGCATGGCGACGATGATGGTCGAGAGCCATGAGTTCTCGCCATAACCGACAGGCCGCGGCGTCCCCTCGAGTCCCAGCATATAGCTTGATGCAGGCGTCGACGGCGTCAAGGCTTTTTCCGCGCGTGAAAACGGAGCGTCGGCCTCGGTACTATGTCGTAAAAATTCGTTTTCCAATTGAAAGGATTAATATTAAAATTTAATATTATCTTGTAGGGACGCACGGTCTGTGCGTCCGGAAAGCGCATTGGTTGTCAGCTAATTTTCGGACGCACAGACCGTGCGTCCCTACTTAGTTTGCCGAAAATTCGCAGTTTTGTATCGGTATCAGCGCTTTATGTCGAGCTTCTGCGAGAACTCGCGTATCTCCACCGGCTTGACTATGCGTGACACGGCATCGTCGACCGAATCGGTCACGTACCACAGCCGGCGGTGGTCGTCGTTCATGAAGTGCTCGGCTATGGAGCGGTCGAGCATGCCTATGAGCGGGTCATAGTAACCGTCGACATTGAGTATCACGACATGGCCCTGATACAGTCCGAGCTGGCGCCATGTGATGATTTCAAGCAGCTCCTCGAATGTGCCGCAGCCGCCGGGTAGAGCCACCGCCGCACGTGAGAGCGATGCCATGGTGCGCTTGCGCTCGTGCATCGACCCTACGGTTATCATCTCGGAGAGTGCGGGGTGATTCCAGCCGCGCTCCACCATAAATCCGGGAAGCACGCCTATGGCACGGCCTCCCGCATCGAGGGCGCCGGTAATCGCCGCGGCCATCAGCCCCTCGCGCCCTCCGCCCGACACCAGGTCCATGCCGGCACGGGCTATTGCCTGTCCGAGGGCGTATGCGGCCTCCTTATATTTCCTTGCCACAAGCGGCGACGAGGCACCGTAGACGGTCACCGCTTCTCTCTTTTCACACTCAGTCATCTCTTGACACGTTGAAATTCATCCTTGACGGCATCTACGACATTGATGATGTAGTCGCCGGTCTTCTCAAGCGTCGATACTATATCCATGTAATAGATACCGGCCTGGTATTCATAGTGATGTTCCTTGATATTCTCGATATTCGCAGCGCGCAGCGTGTTGCGCATGTTGTTGATTTCGCGCTCGCGGTTGTACGACGAGATGATGTCTTCGCTGCTGTTGTTTTCCAAGTCACGGAGCAGGAGCAGCATATTGTCCATAGCTTTCTGCACATAGTCGAACATCACGTCGATATTATGGTAGATTTCCTCGTTGAAATGCACGTTGCCCTGCTGTTTGCGCAGCAATATCTTGCCTACGCCCGAGCAGCAGTCGGCGATGCTTTCAATCTCCGATACGATGGCGAGCATGGCCGACACGTGGCGCTTGCCCTCGTTGGAGAGGCGTCCTTCGGCGCATCGGTTGAGATAGTTGGCAATCTCAATCTCCATGCGGTCCGAGATATCCTCATATTTCTCCAGACGCGAAGAGCGTTTGTTGAAATCCTCGGAATTTCCTTTCGTATGGACAAGCTCACGCGCCATCGACAACATACGGTTGACCCTGTCGGCGAATACTGCAATCTCCTTCTCGGCCTGAGTGATGTTGAGTTCGGAAGCCGAAAGCATGCCCGACGATATGAATTTGAGCTGGAACTCATCGTCGCCCTTGCGTTTGGCCGGAACGATCCATTCCACAATCTTGACATAGACTTTTGTAAGCCATATCATTATGGAGAGGTTGATGAGATTGAACAGCGTATGGAATATCGAAAGTCCGAACGACACCGATATCTGCAGCGTCATGATTGTGGTGAGGTGATGCGTGATGAGCGGATCGGTAGCCGGCAGCTCGGCCTGCATCACGCGGGCATAAAGCGCGGGATCCGACGCTTCGAGTCCCGAGACATAGCTGTACAGTTGCGACGGGTCGCCCTGTCCTATCTCCTGAGTGACCCACTGCGTCAGGTCGACGAACGGGAAGAATATCGCCAGGGTCCATACTGTTCCCAACAGGTTGAACAGCAGGTGACCCATTGCCGTACGCTTGGCGGCCACATTACCGCTTAGCGACGCCAGCAACGGGGTGATTGTCGTACCGATATTCGAGCCGAGCACAAGCGCGCATGCGAGGTCGAAAGTAATCCATCCCTTGCTGCACATGATAAGGGTGATTGCGAAGGTTGCCGCCGACGACTGGATTATCATCGTCACTATGATACCTACGAGGCAGAATATCAGCACCGAACCGAAGCCCATCGAGGTATAGCGCTGCAGGAACTCGAACATCTCGGGATTCTGCTGCAAATCGGGCACATACTTGCTGATGAGCGACAGGCCCATGAACAGGAATGCGAAACCGATGCCGAACTCACCTATCGACTTGGTGCGGCTTTTTTTGGAAAAAAGCAACGGCACCGACACGCCAATCAATGGCAGTGCGAATGCCGCTATATCCACTTTAAAACCGAACAATGCTATGACCCATGCCGTGAATGTAGTACCTACATTGGCACCCATTATCACAGCCATCGACTGCGACAATGTCATCAATCCGGCATTTACAAAACTCACCACCATGACCGTAGAGGCTGAAGAACTCTGAATCAAGGCGGTGATAAAAAATCCTGTTAAAGTACCGGTAGCACGATTGCGGGTCATTGCTCCGAGTATGTTACGGAGACGGTCGCCCGCTGCTTTCTGGAGGCCTTCGCTCATCACTTTCATTCCGTAAAGGAACAAACCGACAGCTCCTATAAGGCACAATAGGTCAAGTAAACCGTAATTCATTTAGTAGTCTATTTAATCTACCGCAAAGATAGTGAAATAATGTTTCACTCCAAAATATTGCATACGATTTGCATATTTTTTCCAACGGCAGTAATATCGTGTCGGACACGTCGGACGAGTCAGACATGTCGGACCGGTCGGACACGTCCGACTTGTAGATTATACGCTACGGGTTCACCTTCCACAGGTAGAGGCGGTCGGACTGGCGCACTTTGGCGGGGACCGGTATGGAGAAGTCGTCGCCTTTTACTACGGTATCGACGGGGCCGGAGTCAAGACGCATCTCGTCAAGCTCAAGCTCGATTACTCCGGTGGTGGGGCCGATAATCAGTATTGTGTCGCCGCGGTGAAGCTCGCCCGTCTCTACATGGAATTCGGCCACACCCAGACGCGCGAAATAGCGTGTCGCCTTTGCCACATATACCTTGGTACGCGTGGCCGACGAGCCGTATTTACCCGACCATTCACCCAACCGCTGCCCGAGATAGTAGCCGTCCCAGAAATCGCGGTTGAAGATGCGGCGCAGACGCTCGTCCCATCCGTCGACCTTCTCGCGGGAGTACGTGCCGTCGACAATGGAGGCGATAGCCTCGTTGTAGCAGCTTACAGCGGTGGCCACATACTCGGGGCCGCGGGCGCGTCCCTCGATTTTGAACACCCTGACGCCGGCATCGATCATGCGGTCGAGGAAATGGATTGTCTTCAGATCTTTCGGCGACATTATGCGCTCGTTGTCGATGGCGAGTTGGTCGCCCGTCTCGCGGTCGGTGACGGTGTACGTGCGGCGGCATATCTGTGTGCACCCTCCGCGGTTGGCGCTCGAGTTCATCTGATGCAGGCTCAGATAGCATTTGCCCGACACGGCCATGCACAGCGCGCCGTGGCAGAACATCTCGATACGTACCAATTCGCCGTGCGGACCGCGTATCCCCTCGTCGACTATGGCGCGGTGTATGGCGCTGACCTGGTCGAGATTGAGTTCGCGTGCGAGCACTACGACGTCGGCCCACTGCGAATAAAATCTGACGGCCTCGATATTGGTGATGTTGCACTGCGTGGAGATGTGCACCTCAACCCCCTCGCTGCGGGCAATCATTATCGCGGCGATGTCTGAGGCTATGACGGCCGAGATGCCGCTTTCGCGCACGGCACGGCATATCTCGCGGCACTTCTCCAGCTCGTTGTCATAGATTACGGTGTTGACGGTAAGATAGGTCTTGACACCCGCGGCATTGCACGTGGCGGCGATGTCGCGCAGGTCGTCGAGCGTGAAATTGGCCGACGAACGCGCACGCATGTTCAGACCCTCCACCCCGAAATATATCGCGTCGGCACCGGCATTGATTGCGGCATGCAGCGACTCGAAGCTGCCCACCGGCGCCATTATCTCAAAATCTTTTCTATTCATACACATTATTTATATTCTGCAAAGTTAATCGAAATAAACCACCTCACAAAATTTAACATCAAACGTTACACCAAATCATGAACTTTCAGCCATATCCCGGTGTTTTGTCTATGCGAGGGCATAAAACAGAAACCTTGCACTCAAACACACACCTACCCCCCGGGTAGGAAAAAGCCGCCTTAGGGTGGCTTTTTTAATTAATATTGCATTAATATGCATTTTTACAGAATATATTCAATAAATATTCTATGTCAAGCATATTTTTATCATAGAAAATTGTTTCAATCGTCACAATTTTTATTTATCTTTGCAACAATTTCATGCTTTAGACTATCATAAAGTCATACTTTATAAAACACAAATCCAATTCACAACAATTGTATAAAAATCAAAAAACGACATAACTACAATGGAAAAACAGAAACGATTCATTCTCCCCGAGTCAGAGATACCCCGCTACTGGTATAATATTCAGGCCGACATGGTCAACAAACCGCTGCCGCCGCTCAACCCCGCCACCAAAGAGCCTCTCAAACCCGAGGACCTATACCCCATATTCGCCGAAGAGCTTTGCCGCCAGGAACTCAACCAGACCGACGCCTGGATTGAGATACCCGACCAGGTGAGGGAGATGTACAAATATTACCGCTCGACCCCGCTTGTGCGCGCCTACGGTCTTGAAGAAGCGCTCGGCACACCGGCCCACATATATTTCAAGAACGAGAGCGTAAGCCCGATGGGCTCACACAAGCTCAATTCAGCCATACCGCAGGCCTATTACTGCAAGCAGGAGGGCGTCAAGAACGTCACAACCGAGACCGGCGCCGGACAATGGGGCGCGTCGCTGGCCTACGCCGCACGTCTTTTCGGACTCGAGGCCGCAGTTTACCAGGTGAAAATCAGCTACGAGCAGAAGCCCTACCGCCGCTCTATCATGCAGACATTCGGCGCGCAGGTGACACCCTCCCCCTCCATGTCGACCCGTGCCGGCAAGGATATACTTACTGTCAACCCCAACCATCAGGGTTCGCTCGGCACCGCCATCTCCGAGGCCGTGGAGCTTGCCCGCACCACCCCCGACTGTAAATACACCCTCGGCTCAGTGCTCAGCCATGTCACCCTCCACCAGACCGTCATCGGTCTTGAAGCCGAAAAACAGATGGAGATGGCCGGCGAATATCCCGACACCATCATAGCATGCTTCGGCGGCGGCTCCAACTTCGGCGGCCTCGCGTTCCCGTTCATGCGCCACACCATCCTCGAAGGAAAAAAGATACGTTTCATCGCCGCCGAACCGGCATCGTGCCCCAAACTGACACGCGGCAAATTCCAGTACGACTTCGGCGACGAGGCAGGCTACACCCCGCTGCTGCCCATGTACACCCTCGGGCACAATTTCGCGCCGGCCAACATTCACGCCGGCGGTCTGCGCTACCACGGCGCGGGCGTCATCGTATCGCAGCTGCTCAAGGACGGCATGATGGAAGGAGTCGACATCGAGCAGCTCGAATCGTTTGAGGCCGGCACACTCTTCGCGCGTGCCGAAGGCATCATCCCGGCCCCCGAATCGTGCCACGCCATAGCCGCCACTATCCGCGAAGCCAAGAAATGCATCGAGACAGGCGAAAAGAAAGTAATCCTCTTCAACCTCTCGGGCCACGGCCTCATCGACATGGCCTCCTACGACAAATATTTCGCCGGCGACCTCGTCAACTACAATCTCTCCGACGAAGAAATCCAGCGCAACCTCGACGAAATCAACAAATAATCCCCTAATACCTCTCCCTACAACCGAAACCAAGCCGGTCCCACTCCAAAAAAATGACATTTATGACATTTTTTTGGAGTGGGACCGGCTCTTTTATAAATTTTACAGTTATTTTGAATGAGAAAAAAATGCATATTTATCAAACTTTTTGGGGTGAAAAGTTTGTTTTATAGAATAAATATACTACTTTTGCAGAAATAAGTATTGAATATGCAGAATATTTGTATAAATATACAGAATTGGCGTTGGTGGCGCAACAGAATGCGGCATCAGCAATTGTGCATGTATATACTTTGACCTCATGATTGGACAATAAAAGATACAGCTTGGAAAAATGTGATTGCCGTAGAAATATATTATTTCTCACGGCAATTTTTTATATCCGGACATAAAAGAAAAAATTAAACCTGAAACAACGACAACTATATAAAATTATGAGCAGATACAAACATTTTTTACCGGTCGACGACGAAGGATATTACGGACGCTTCGGAGGTGCATATATTCCCGAAATACTCCATGCCAATGTAGAGAATCTCAAGGATGCGTTCTACCGCTGGGTCGACGACGAGGAGTTCATGGCTGAGTTCGACTCCCTCATGCGCGACTATGTGGGCCGCCCCTCCCCTCTTTACCATGCCCGCAGACTTTCGGCGCTCTACAACACCAACATATACCTCAAACGCGAGGACCTCAACCACACCGGTGCTCACAAAATCAACAACGCTATCGGCTCGGCTCTCCTCGCACGCCGCATGGGCAAGAAACGCATCATCGCCGAGACGGGCGCGGGACAGCACGGCGTGGCCACCGCCACGGTATGCGCGCTCATGGGGATGGAGTGCATCGTCTACATGGGCGCCACCGATGTGGCACGCCAGCATCCCAACGTGGAGCGCATGAAGATGCTCGGCGCAAAAGTAGTACCGGTGACTTCGGGCAACATGACCCTCAAAGACGCCACCAACGAGGCGATACGCGACTGGTGCTGCAACCCGTCAGACACGTTCTACATAATCGGTTCGACGGTCGGCCCGCACCCCTACCCCGAGATGGTGGCGCGGTTCCAGTCGGTAATATCTCAGGAGATGCTTCGTCAGGTGCCGGAGCTTACCGGCAAGGAGCTGCCTGACTATGTAGTGGCATGCATCGGAGGGGGCAGCAATGCGGCGGGAGCGTTCTACCACTTCATCAACCGTCCGGAAGTAAACCTCGTGGCGGTCGAAGCTGCCGGCCTCGGCATCGACTCGGGGGAGACGGCCGCATCAATGGCCCGCGGCACCGAAGGGATAATCCAAGGAGCGCGCACGATGGTGATGCAGGACGAGGACGGACAGATTACCGAACCCTACTCAATCTCGGCCGGTCTTGACTATCCCGGCGTGGGTCCGCTCCATGCCTACCTGCACGATACGGGACGCGCCGAAGTCATCGCAGCCACCGACCGCCAGGCTCTCGACGCCGCCTACCGGCTCACCCGATTGGAAGGTATCATTCCCGCACTTGAATCGGCCCACGCGCTCGCCGCCCTCGACATAAAGAAATTCGCGCCCGACGACGTGGTCGTAATCAACCTATCAGGCCGCGGCGACAAGGACCTCGCCCTCTATAATGAGCAATTAGCAATTAGCAATGAGTAATTAGCAATGAGTAATTAGCAATGAGCAATTAATAGCGGTTGTAGGGCTGCACCCAGAAACGATTCCAGATTACACTATCGCGAAGCAAAATTATGAATTATGCATTATGAATTAGATAAAATGGAGATAATTACAAAAACCACGACCATACCTGCCGACCTTGAAACTCCGGTCGGAATATATCTGAAACTGCGCGACCTTTACCCGCAGTCGGCGCTTCTTGAAAGTTCCGATTACCATACACAACAGAATTCGGTATCGCTTATCGGCGTGGAACCGATCGGCTACTTCATGCTGCGCGACGAAGCCATCACCGCACGCTATCCCGACGGCTCGGAGATTGCTATCGAAGTCGGCGAGCAGTCCGACGTTCCGTCAGCCCTCGCCACCTATCTCAAAGCGTTCAGATTCAAGGGCGAAATGCCCGCAGGCAACGGACTGTTGGGCTATACGGCCTACGATGCGGTAAGATATTTCGACAAGGTGTACATCACGAAACCGTGCGACGAGTTCCGCGACATTCCCGACATATACTATATACTCTACCGCTTCATCATACGCGTCAACCACTTCAACAACGAGATGACCATCATCGAGAACCTCCTGCCGGGTCAGGAGAGCCGCACGGAAGAAATCAAGGCCATCATCCACAACCACAACATGGCGCAGTATTCCTTCACCCCCTGCGGCGAAGTGACGTCGACCATCACCGACGACGACTACAAACGCATGGTCGAAAAAGGTATAGCCCACGCACGCCGAGGCGACGTGTTCCAGATAGTGCTGTCGCGGCGGTTCGCGCAGGAGTTCCGCGGCGACGAGTTCAACGTGTACCGCGCGTTGCGCTGCGTCAATCCGTCGCCCTACCTGTTTTTCTTCGACATGGGTGACTTCAAGGTGTTCGGGTCGTCGCCCGAGACGCATCTGCGCGTGGAGAAAGGGAAAGCCTATATCGACCCGATAGCCGGGACATTCCGCCGTACGGGCGACGACGAACGCGACCATGAGCTTGCTCGCGCCCTGCTTGCCGACGCCAAGGAGAATGCCGAGCATATCATGCTCGTCGACCTGGCGCGCAACGACCTCGCCCGTTCGGGAGGCAAAGTGGCGATAGAATTTCTGAAGCAGGTACAGTTTTACTCGCATGTGATACATCTCGTGTCGCGCGTATCGGCCACCCTCCCTGAGGGTGCCGACGTGTTCCGCCTCTTCGCAGGCACATTCCCCGCCGGTACCCTCAGCGGGGCGCCCAAGGTGCGGGCAATGCAGCTGATTGACGAGATTGAGCCGCACAACCGCAAAATCTATGGCGGGTGCATCGGTTTCATCGGGTTCGACGGGTCGCTCAACCAAGCCATCACCATACGCAGTTTCGTAAGCACGGGAAACCGTCTCTATTCGCAGGCCGGTGCCGGCATAGTGGCGCGCTCCAATCCCGAAATGGAACTGCGCGAAACCAACAACAAGCTCGGCGCGCTCGTAAAAGCCGTCGGGTATGCCACAACCTTCAATGACTGAACCGACTATGAACGTACTTATAATCGACAACTACGACTCTTTCACCTACAATATCGTCGACGCGCTCCGCACTCTCGGCACGGTGCCAGACGTAGTGCGCAACGACCGCCTCGACCTCGACGCCATCGGCGTCTATGACAAAATCATCATCTCCCCGGGGCCGGGCATTCCATCCGAGGCCGGGCTGTTGCCTGAATTTCTGAAACGCTACGCCACGGTCAAACCGATACTCGGAATATGCCTCGGGCACCAGGCGCTCGGCGAGTATTTCGGTGGCACGCTGCTCAACCTCGACGAAGTGTACCACGGCGTGGCCACCCCGATAGAGATTGTGGCCGACGACTATATATTCGACGGCGTGGAAAACGGCACGGAGGTGGGACGTTATCACTCGTGGGTGGTCGATGACGCCACACTTCCCGACTGCCTCGAAGTGACCGCCACGTCGGCCGACGGAGCGATTATGGCGATGCGCCACCGCTACCTCGACATACGCGGAGTGCAGTTTCATCCCGAGTCGATAATGACAAAATCGGGCGTCCGAATGCTCGAAAACTGGCTGAAGCATTAAAAATATTCCAAACGTGGGGTACGGTAATTCACCGCGGTTAAAAACCGCGGCTACTATGTACCGGGCCTCCAATTAGTAGCCGCGGTTTTAAACCGCGGAAAATAAAAATCAAAACCACTGAAATGAAAGAATTGTTATATAAGATGTTCGAGCATAAGAACCTGTCGCGGGAGGAAGCGCGCGACGTGATGCTCAATATAGCCGACGGGCGCTACAACGACGCCCAGCTGTCGGCGTTCATGACCGTGTTCCTGATGCGCTCCATCACTACGGGAGAGCTTACCGGATTCCGCGACGCGATTCTCGAACGACGTCTGCCCGTCGACTTCGACAATGTGAAGGCCATCGACATCGTAGGCACCGGAGGCGACGGGAAAAATACCTTCAACATCTCCACCGCCACATGTTTCGTAGTGGCCGGCGCGGGAGAGAAGGTAATCAAGCACGGCAACTACGGCGCCAGCTCCGTGTCGGGAGCGTCAAACGTGCTCGAGCACCACGGGGTGAAGTTCACCGCCGATACCGACCGTCTGCGCCGTTCGCTCGAAGAGTCGGGCGTATGCTACCTCCACGCGCCGTTCTTTTCCCCGGCGCTAAAGAGCGTGGCTGCCGTGCGCAAGTCACTGGCGGTAAGGACGTTTTTCAACATGCTCGGGCCGCTCGTCAACCCCGTGCGCCCGCGTCACCAGCTGCTTGGGGTGTATAATCTCAAACTGATGCGCCTTTACAGCTACATCGCGCAGAACGAGGGGATTGCATGCACCATCGTGCATTCGCTCGACGGCTACGACGAAATCTCGCTGACGTCGCCCTTCAAGGTCAGCGACTCGCGCGGCGAACGACTTTTCACTCCCGGCGACCTCGGATTTGACACCCACCGTCAGGAGGAGATTTACGGAGGGGAAACAGTGGCGGAGGCAGCCGGCATATTCGACCGCGTGCTCGCCGGGACATCAAACGCCGCCCAACGCGACTGCGTCATAGCCAACGCCGCATTCGCCCTTACCACCCTCAACCCCGACATGATCCTCGATGAGGCACGCCGCCGCGCCGAGGAGTCAATCGACTCGGGCCGAGCTATGGAAGCATTCAGAAAATTCTTAACAATCAACAGTATATGAAAGATATATTACAACGCATAGCCGCCACAAAACGCATAGAGGTGGAAGCTGCATCCCGGTGTATCCCGCCGGAGATGATACGCGAAGGAGCATTGCGGCACTCGTCGCCCACACGGTCGCTGCGGCGTTCGATACGCAGCCACGAATACGGCATCATAGCCGAGTTCAAACGCCGCTCGCCGTCGCGCGGCGAAATCGCCCCGATGGCACGCGTCGACGAAGTTGTAGCCGACTATACGCGCAACGGCGCCGCCGGATGCTCCATTCTGACCGACACGTCCTATTTCGGAGGCTCGCTGACCGACCTGCAGGTGGCACGCACGGTCACCGACCTGCCTCTGCTGCGCAAGGAGTTTATCATCGACGAGTATCAGATATATCAGGCGCGTCTTGCCGGCGCCGACGCCATTCTGCTGATTGCCGCCCTGCTCGACGCCGCACAGGTGCGCCGCTTCACTTCGGTAGCCCATCAGCTCGGCATGGAGGTGCTTCTCGAGCTGCACGGCGAGGAGGAGCTGCCGATGGTATTCTCCGACATTGACCTGGTGGGGGTCAACAACCGCAATCTGCGCGATTTCTCGGTAGAGTTCGCGCCGAGTCTGACTCTGATCGAGAAACTGCCTGCTGGTTGTGTCAAAATCGCCGAGAGCGGCATACGCAACAATGAGGACATGCTGCGGCTGCACCGCGCGGGCTTCGACGGATTTCTCATCGGCGAGGCGTTTATGTCAACCCCGTCGCCCGGCTCGACACTGGCGTCATACGTCAACGTACCGTCATGAAAATCAAGGTATGCGGCATGCGCCGTCCCGACAATATTGACGAGGTCGCGGCGCTCGGCATCGACATGGAGGGATTCATATTCTATCCACGCTCGCCCCGCTTTGTCGGTGAACCTGATACGGACGCGCTTTCACGACTGAAAGCACAAGGTGTTGAGCCCGTGGCGCTTTTTGTCGACGAGGATATTGACACCGTCACCGGGATTTTGCGTAAATACGGGCTCGGCACAGTCCAGCTTCACGGCAACGAAAGCCCGGCCTACTGCGAGAGGCTCCGCGCTGACGGCGTAAGGATATTGAAAGCCATACCTATAGCTTGCGCCGATGATATGGACAAATGCACTGCCTACGACGGTCATGCCGATATGCTCGTGCTCGACACGAAGTCGGCATCCAAGGGGGGCTCGGGGCAGAAATTCGACTGGAGCCTGCTTGCGCACGCGCCCTTTTCCACCCCTTTCCTGTTGAGCGGAGGGATAGCGCCCGACGATGCGGTAGCCGTCAAAGAGTTATTCCATAAAATGAACGGCCTGATGGCCGGCGTAGACCTAAATTCAAAATTCGAGACGACTCCGGGGGTGAAATCGGCCACCCTGCTCGCTCATTTCATCAATAATATAAATTACTTATAACTCAAGATGGTATTGCAAAACTAAACCTTCCGCGGTTAAAAACCGCGGCTACTAAACAAAACGCACTGATAACCAGCCGCATAGTAGCCGCGGTTTTTAACCGCGGAAGGTTAGGTTCAGCAGTCCTCTTACACCAATTAAACTACTGATTATGAACAGACTGCAATCTCTATTCGAGCGAAAGCCCGAAAACATACTCTCCATATACTTTACCGCCGGTTATCCCACACTTGACTCCGTCGGGGAAATCATAACCGGACTGGCCGCCAACGGTGTCGACATGATTGAGGTAGGCATACCGTTCTCCGACCCGATGGCCGACGGACCCGTGATACAGGAAAGCTCCACCATAGCCCTGCGCAACGGCATGACACTACGGCGGCTGCTCGACGACGTCAAGGCGGTGCGTCCGCTCGTACCCGACACCCCGCTCGTGCTGATGGGCTACCTCAACCCCATGATGCGCATGGGCATAAAAAATCTGTTTGAGGCGTGCGCCGAGGCCGGTATCGACGCCATGATTGTGCCCGACCTGCCTTTCGACGTGTACCTCAGCGACTTCCGCGAGCTGTGCCGCGAGTATGACATACCGATGATAATGCTTATCACGCCGGAGACGTCGGAGGAACGCATACGCCTCATCGACGAACATTGCGACGGATTCATCTACATGGTGTCGGCCGCATCGACCACCGGCACACGCGACAGCTTCGGCGAGGCGCAGCTCGACTATTTCCGCCGCATCAACTCAATGAAACTCAAGCACAACCGCCTGATAGGATTCGGCATATCCAACGCCCGCACGCTCGCCGACGCGCAAGCCAACGCCTCCGGCGCCATAATCGGTTCGAAATTCATCAAATGCCTCGGCGAACATCCCGACAACATCACCGCCGCCATCTCCGCCCTGATGGATGCACTGCGGAGATAGTCGCATATAAAACAAAGGCACAAAGAACGAATAATAAAAAACGAAAAACGAAAAACAAAAGCACAAAAGAACAAAAGATTAGACAAAAGGACTGAATATTGTACTGTAGTCTATTCTTTTGTTCTTTTGTTTTCGTGCCGTTGCTTTTTGTTCTTTTGTGCTTTTGTTTTATATGAAACATGCGCCTGCGTTAGGCCGTGGCGGTCGGGGTGAGGGTAATCTGACCGTTGTAGGTGGTGTTGAAGATGCGGAGGCCGAAGTCGGCTGCGGAGGTGGCTATGTGCTCGAACAGCTGCGAGCGGATTGCCTCGTAGGCGAGCCAGTCGGTTGTGGCGGTGAAGCAGTAGATGTCGAGGGGCGTGCCGTTGGCATCGGGGGTCATCAGGCGCACGATGATGTTCTGGTCGTGTGCTATCGCCGGGTGGTTGAGCAGGTAGCGGCACATATAGGCGCGGAAGAGACCGAGGTTTGTGTCGAGGGTGCCGTTGACGGGGGCGACGCCGCCGTTGAACACCATCGATTTGCCCTCTTTGGCATCGGCCTGACGTTTGGCGACGAACTCCTGAAGAAGCGGATATTTTGCGGTCATATCATCGATAAACGACTGCGTGGCGGCCACGATGGAGGTGTTGTCGATGATGACCGAACGGTCAATCTGGCGCACGCCGGAGTCCGACATGCCGCGCCAGTTCTGGAACGAGCCGGATACCAGCGAGTACGGTGGCAGCATGACGATGGTATTGTCCCAGTTCTGCACCTTGACGACGGTGAGCGACACGTCGACGACAATACCGTTGGCTATCGTTGAAGGCACTACAATCCAGTCGCCGACACGCAGCATATCGTTGCTCGACAGCTGTATGCCGGCCACGAATCCGAGTATCGAGTCCTTGAAAATCAGCATCAGGGCGGCGGCGAATGCACCGAGTCCGCCGAGAAGAGCCATAGGCGACTTGTTGATTAGTATCGACATGCAGATGATGGTTATTATAATCCACACGATACCCTTCGCCACGTTCATCACGCCCTTGAGGGGATGGTTCTCCTTGTTGGCGTGACGGTTGTAGTTGTACCACACGAAACCGATTATGGCGTTGCATCCCACGCCGAACATGATGGTGAGATATATGTCGACCGCCCGGCGGAAGAATGTAAGCACCGAAGAGGAGTGGTCGAAGGCGAACGGAAGCAATGCGAGAATGACAAGCGGCGGTATGATATGCGAGCACTTTGTCACAATCTTCTGATTTAGAAGCTCTTTGCCGAAATCACTCTTGCGGAGTTTAATAATCTTGCGCACGACAAACACTACCGCACGGCGTATGGCATATCCGAGCAACATGGCGAAAAGGCAGATGAGTACCACGTAGACAATCTGTTCGATACGCGGATTGCTGTCAAGTCCGATAAGTGCGCACAAATCACGTACGATACCGAGTATCCACTGTGCGATGTCGTGAGAAGGGATTAAAGCAGTCATAGTTGAAACGTAGTTTAATGCTGTTACGACACTATAACACCCGAATGACAGGTTTTGATTTACCCCGCGCCGTAAAAAAGTGAGACACCATGTTAAACAGACCGCGGTTAAAAACCGCGGCTACTATTGACGTGATTGCCACGTCGTCCCGTATAGTAGCCGCGGTTTTTAACCGCGGTCTGTTTAACAGGGCTTTGTAATGCCCTATGAATCGCGTCCCTACAGGTGGGAGAGTTATCTTACCATCATCTTTATTGTTTCGGTGATTGTTTCGCCGGAGGCGTTGCGGCCGCTCAGACGGGCTATGTACATGCCCTGCGGGAGCGACAGGTCAATCTGATTGGCGTAGCCGTCGGCTGTAAGTGCGCTGTAAGCGGCCACGGCGGTACCGGTAGTGCTGAAGATGTCGAGTGCAAGAGCCTCGGTACCGGCAGGTGCCGAGTAGGTGATATATCCGCCGGAGTAGGCAAGCGTCATCTGCGAGCCAGCGAATATGTCGTCGACACCGGTGACATTGCCGTCGTCGGTTACAGTAAACGAATATCCGGCGTCGGGACTGAGACGGGGTATACGGACGTAGAGATTGTTGCCGTCGATGGCGTAGCTGTCGGCCGAATTTTCAGCCTTGACCTCTTCGAGCGAACCGAGCTGACGTATAGTTGAGGCTGCGGCCGCGCGGGCCGGGGCGTCCGGCGATACCCTTGCCAGACGGGGCGCGCCTGCCAGACGGTAGTCATGAATGCAGAAGAGGATATCACTGCAGGTGGCGGCATCCATTCCGTTCCAGCCGTTGCCCTCGCGGGAAATACGTACCGTGAGGCTGCCGTCGCTACCGGCGTCGCCCCATCCCTCGAATGTGGTCAGCGTGTATTCGCCGTTGGCAATTGTGCTTGCGCTCGTACGGTTGTCGTCGAAAATCATGCCGGTGTCAGGCTCCGGCTTCCACGAGGGGAAGTAGTCGACGGTGACACTGCGGGTGTCAATCTCGGCAGTGCTCGTGAACGTGTCCTGACGGTAGCGGGGCACGAACGAGCCGCGGCGCATGAAGTGGGGTATGACATCCATCGGGGCGGAATAGCTGCGCACGGTGCGGTGTCCCTCATAGATGGTGGAGAAGTCGTTCATGTCGAGCCAGTCGCCTTCGGGGAAAGTGATGTCGCGCGCCGTGCCGCTGCTGATGACGGGAGCCACGTAGACATCGGGGCCCCACAGATAGGCATCCTTGCAATCGGCAAGCACCGACTTGTCGTCGTCGGCGAAATTGGCGGGACGCGCCATCGGCGAACCGTAGCGCGAGTAGCGGTAGGCCTGGGTGTAGGTGTAGGGAAGGTAGGCGTAACGCAGATTGATGGCGTCGCGCACTTTGCCGATAATCGAGGGACGGTTGTAAGGCTCGGGAGTCAGACTTTCCTGGGCATGGGTTCTCATCATCGGATAGAATACTCCGAGCTGCACCCATCTCAGGTAGAGTTCGTCGGAATTATTGTCGGAATTGCAGAATCCGCCTATGTCGGAGCCGAGATAGCCGATACCCGACATCGAGCCGTTGACGAGGGCGGGGACCTGTGCCTGCAGACCTGTCCATGAGCGCTGTATGTCGCCTGTCCAGGGGAATGTGCTGAAACGCTGCATGCCTGCAGTGCCCGAACGCGGCATCAGCAGATGGCGCATGTCGGGAGCGGCCTCGGTGAGCGCCTTGTATGCGCCCTCAATCCAGAGGTTGCCGAATTCGTTGTGTATCTGGTCGCATGTGCCGCCGGCGTGATGACAGTTGGAGGGGAAGTGACGTTCGGGTTCGCCGAGGTCGAGCCACCATCCGGCCATGCCGGCGAGTGTATGCTTCTTGTAGAACTCGCCCATCCACTTCATGGCGTCGGGATTTGAAGCGTCGATGAGGCCGACGGGATTATTGGTCAGCCAGGTCATGTCGCCAACCTTCTCGTCGGCAAGGAAGCCTTGTTTTTTCAGATAGTCGTAGTTGTCCGACGCGTCGCTGGTGAAGAATGGCTCGGTGATGCAGACAGTGTTGACATGCTTTGACTTGAAGTCGGCGAGCATGGCGGTCGGGTTGGGGAATTTGGGTGTGTACCATTCGAGATTGCCCATTCCGGCGTTGGTCTCTCCCTGCCAGTAGAGGTCGAAGACGATACCGTCGAGCGGGAGCCGTGCATCCTTTATACGGCCTATTACATTCTCGGCCTCCGACGCCGAACGGTAGCCATAGCGCGAGGTTATGTAGCCAAGAGCCCAGAACGGAGGAAGTGGCTGATAACCTGTAAGCGTGATATAGTTCTTCATGGCCTTTTCCATCGAACCGCCGCCCACGAAATAGTAAGCTATCGGGTTGGCCGACGCGGTGGTGTAGGATGAACCGGAGGATGACGGCGTCATCACGGCATCGACATAGTGGTCGTCGAAAAGGACGCCGTAGCCGTTGGTCGACACATAATAGGGGATACAGATGTTGTGGGGAGCCGACCATGTGGCATTCCATCCGCCGGTCTGCTTGTTGCGCATCGTCCATGATGTACCGCCGATGTTGGTGTTGCGGCCGTTGTAGCCGGCGCCATAGAATGCGTCGTCGTTCATGCCGAGGAAGTTGACCGTGCGCTGTCCGGGGGTGTTGACGAGGCCGCCGTTTTCGCTCAGCAATACGGTATTGTCGTCGCGGAAGGTGACGAAGCAGGTGTTTTTGTCCACACTTACGGTCACGCCGCCAGCCACGCGGATAAGGTATTCGTCGTCGGTATCATCGACAGTGTAGGTCACGTCGGGGACGGCCACAACGGAGATAGAGCGGCGTTCGCGGGCAGAATCGTCGGTTGAACCGACAAGCGACGCGGGAAGCGTAAATACTTTCACTATGTCGGGAGCATACGGGGTAATCATGAGACGGCCCCCTTTCGAACCGGCAATCGTGACCGTACCGTTATTGTTTTCGGCGCTTACAAACGCTCCGAGGGGACTTTGGCTCGGGTCGACAGGGAGCGCCTGCAGCGAGATGTACTGGTTATTACCTCCGTCATAGCGGATGCTGCCGGTTTTGTCGCGGAAGATGACGGCAATCTTCGATGCTCGCTCGTCGTCGCGCATATTGAACCATGACGCCAATGTAGGCGACATTTCAAGGCTATATACGTTCCCGTCGGCCGAAAGACGTTTCATCTTGAACTTGTCTGTCAGATTTGCCCAAGAGGCTCCCGATTCCTGCGGGTCGTGCTTCCAGTCCTTGTCGTCCGAACTTTCAGAAGTAATCACTCCGATCCATGCGTATATGTCGTCGGTCGCGGCCAGTTCACGCGAGCCTTTCGAACGGTCGAAGTAAAGAGTGATTTTATCGTTCTGACCGGCTACTTCGGGAGAAATCCAGTAAGTGAGGCGACGGGGATTTTCGGGGTCGATGGCCGGACCGCTGTATTCGCTCATCAGTCCGAGGTCCTTTCCGCCGTTGTCGGACGAATAGATATGGCCGTCAATGGCGGCAAGCGCCGAAGTGCGGCTGCCTGAGGTCGTGCCGTCGTTGAATATAAGGCTTGCGGCCGACTGCGGCACCTCGCAGCTCCATATATTTTCGAGGCCGGGAGCATTGTGGCTCGACATCGCCGTTCCGACTGAGGATGACGGTGTGCCGGTGAATGCATACACGTAAGGTCGAGTCCACGAGGAGTTGGTGTTGTCGAAATAGACTTTTATATTTTCGCCCGGAACCGGCACGATGTAGTCGTCGATATGGCATTTCGGCGTGTCGCTGCCGAATGTATATACGTAGCCGTTCTGAAGCTTGAGGTCATTGGTCTGATGTTTGGCTTTTTCGCCTTCAGACACGGCGGTGTTACCGTCGTTGAATATACAGTAGAGATCGGGATTGGAAGCCGTGCATTCGAATGTGAAGGAATACAGCTCGGGGTAGTCAGCCGAGAGGTGGATTTCTTTACCGGGCCATGTTCCGCCGGTGTAGTTACGGTTGCCGTCGTTCTTGTCCCAGACCCAGGTACATACTTTCGACCACTCCGAATATTTCTCGAAATAGACGGTGTAGGTTGTGGAATTCTGAGCGGCGGCACGGAAAGACGGGAAAAGGAGACCGAAGGCCGCACTCATGACGACAGCCATCGCGCAGCGCCGCCAATGTTTTGGAAGGTAAGATTTAAAAGAACTCATAATGTAATGTAAGTATAATAATAATTTAAAGCCAAGCTATTCAGCCAAATATCAGGCAAATAATATTCCGACCGCAAAATTAGCAAAAAATTTGTAAATTTGCATACAAAAGCATTCAACACCATCCCAGAGCGCTGGAAACTTCATCCCGACGGCATCATGGAGCGGCCGCAGTATATGAACAAGCCGGCCGATTTCAATCCCGACTACAGTTTCCACACCTGCCGCGAGGCAAGAAAATCACGGCCCGCGCCGACTGAATCAACGGTGCTGAGCGAACGTGTTACAGGCCGTCATAGCCCGCTTAAATGGCCGTAAATACAATAAGATGTTATGGGGCAGGGGCGTCTCGCCCCGTGGTAATTTCTTGATACGGAAATAATACCACGGGGGCGAGACGCCCCCGCCCCATTTGAGCAACGCATTGGGAATGCGTTGCGTGACTCAATCTTTATACAACGTGGAGGGGGAAGTTGCAAAACTGCCCGCGGGGGTCAGTCGCCGAAGCCTATGAAGTCGCCGTCTACTACGAAGATGTAGGTGTCGGGGTCGGGTATCATTACTTCTACTTCAACGACTTTTCCTTTTTTGAATTCGATTGATTCGACTTTGCTGTTGACGCCGTCCTTTGCCAGACGGTGGAATGCGGTGTCGTGGAGCAGGTCTTTCACGAGTGCCGGGTCGAGAACGGCATTGTCGGGAGCGTCAATCTCGAGGACTTCGCCGTCGTTGTTGAAGTCGATGTCGACGCCGTTGGAGAGTTCGACTTCATATTTGCCTTCGGCGAAATACTGCTCGCACTTGGTGACGCTGACATCTTTGAAATGCTTCGAGATGAAGTGTTTTGCCTTTTCTGGAATTTTGTCGTAATCCTGCGAGCCGGCCACAGCGATGCCGGGGAGCGTATTATCATATTGACCGGGAGCCTGCGCGGAGGCTGAAAAACCGGCTGCGCCCAAAAACGATACTGCGGCTGCGATTAATAATTTTGCTTTCATATCTGTGTGTGTTTAATGAATATTTAATATTCTTCCAATAAAATTCTAACAAGACAAACATAGAAAAGTTCATGGAAAAACCGTTATTTCAAAAGGGAACAGAAATGCGGGCTTTTTGACAAAATTCCTGTAAAAAATATTTGGTGGATATGTTTTTTTTAAATAATTTTGAAATTCGTTACCCAAAAATTTAATTACCGTAACAAAATGAAAAATTATATTAACTAACCTCACGCATTTATGAAACTAAAACTGTTCCTACTCATGCTGTTGACGGCAGCAGTCCCCGCTTTGGCCCAACGGGCAGCGGTGAGCGGCAGCGTAGTTGAGGCCGATACCGGCAATCCGATTGCCGGCGCCTTAGTGACGCTTCAAAATCAAGGGATTACAGTCACCACCGGTCCTGCCGGCGACTTCCTGATTTCAAATGCCCAACCGGGGGTCACGACCCTGACAACAATCGCTTACGGCTATGCCGACGCAACAAAACAGGTAGAATTATTCGCGAACCAGACAGTCAACATGGGTCCTATCACGATGGCCAACAATGACTTGAACTCGGTTTACTACGAGGAAGCACAGGACATGTGGTATGACGAGAACGCCCTTGACGACGAAGAGGGTGGCGCGCAGTCAATCCAGGCGCTCACGGGAGCTTCGGACGACATCTACTACAATGCCTCGAACTACAACTTCCAGCCTATGTATTTCCGCTACCGCGGCCTTGACTCGCAGTATCAGTCGGTCTATCTCAACGGCATTGAGCTCAATGACTTAGGACGCGGCCGCTTCAGCTACTCGACATTGGGCGGCATGACATCGCGTGCATTCCGCAACCGCACGAACACGATAGGACTCGGTGCGGCCGCCTACGGCTTCGGCGACCTTGCCGGCTCGACCAACTTCAACACCATCACATCGAGCTACTCTCCGGGCTTCAACGGTTCGGTAGCTTATACCAACTCCAACTATATGCTCCGCGCGATGGCGACCTACTCCACCGGCATCAACAAGAACGGCTGGGGACTGACATTGAGCGCGATAGGCCGCTGGGCCGACGAGGGTGTGATAGACGGAACGTTCTACAACTCGTTCGGCGCGTTCATGTCGCTGGAGAAGGTAATCAACAAGAACCACTCGCTGACGCTGACCGCATTCGGCGCCCCGATACAGCGCGGCGGCACGGGCGCGTCATACCAGGAGATATTCGACCTTGTGGACGACAACACGTATAACCCCAACTGGGGCTGGCAGGACGGCAAGAAACGTTCGGCCAAGGTAATCGAGCAGTTCGACCCGACCGCGATGCTCAACTGGATATTCAAGAACGACCGCACGATAGTCAACACCGGCGCCGCCCTGCGCTGGACACACTACAGCACCACGGGACTCACCCGCAGCGGCAACTCGCCCGACCCGCGTCCTGACTATTACAAGCGACTACCTTCGGCCTACTTCGAGGACGGCATGCCTACTCCGGAATCGGAACTGGTGGCCGACGCATGGCGCAACGGCTACATGACCAGCCCCGACGGCACACGCATACCGTTTGACCGCCAGATCAACTGGGACGCCCTCTATCAGGCCAACTACCTCGCCAACATGGAGCAGGAAGGCCTGCCCTACAACGAGCGCAAAGGTTCGGTATACGTATTCGAGAACCGCGTCAGCAACCAGTTCCAGTTCCACCTCAACTCGACGGTCAACCACCGCCTGAACGACAACATGAGCCTTCAGGGAGGCGTACAGCTCAACTATACGTCGGCTGACTACTTCAAGACGGTACGCGACCTTCTCGGCGGCGAGTTCTGGAAGGACATCGACACATTTGCCGAACGTGACTTCCCCAGCGACCCCGACGTGCTGCAGAATGACCTCAACAATCCGAACCGCCGCGTGAAAGACGGCGACCGCTTCGGCTACGACTACACCATCAACGCCGTGCAGGTGACAGGCTGGCTGCAGAACATGATCACCCTGCCGCAGTGGGACATCAACTACGGCCTGAAGATGCAGTACACGCAGTTCCAGCGTGACGGCCACATGCGCAACGGCCGCGCACCCGAAAACTCTTACGGCAAAGGCGAGACCCACCGCTTCGACACCGGCGCATTCAAGGCCGGCGCGACCTACAAGGTGGACGGACGCAACTTCGTATCGGCACATGCATCGTACGAGACCCGCTCTCCCCTGTTTGAATATGCCTATATCTCTCCGCGTATCAAAGACACCGCCATCAACGGGCTGACTCCCGAGCGCGTCATTTCGGGCGACATCTCCTACACGTGGAACTACCGCCGCTTCCGCGGTGCTATCTCGGCATTCTGGACACACATGAGCGACCTCACCGAGAAATTCTCATATTACGACGACCAGTACGGCACATTCATGAACTACGTGCTCAAAGGTGTACGCCGCCAGTACAAGGGCATCGAGCTCGGCATGGCCTACAAAATCACTCCGTCGCTGACCGCCACTATGGCCGGCACGTGGGCACGCTACCAGTACAAGAACCGTCCGACGGGCATCAAGTCGTACGAAAACGGCATGATGGCCGACATCGAGACCAAGGTATATCTGAACAACTTCTTCATCGGCGGCACTCCGCAGACGGCAATAAACGTAGGCCTTGACTGGGCAGCTCCGAAGCAGTGGTTCTTCAACGTCAACGCATCATGGATGGGCGACTCATACGTGCAGGTATCACCGATACGCCACGAGGAGCTTCCCGACCTGTGGCAGCATTATCCCAACAAGGAGGAGCTTGAAGCAAAAATGCACTCGCTCGCCCAGCAGGACAAGATGAAGAACGCATTCGTGCTCAACGCGTCGATCGGCAAGCTCGTGTACATCAACCGCTCGGTATCGATGAACTTCAACCTGTCGGCCACCAACCTGCTCAACAACCGCGACATCATGACGAACGCATTCCAGCAGGGACGTTTCGACTATACCAATTACGACGCGCAGAAATTCCCCAACAAATATCAGTACGCGCAGGGAATACGTCTGTTCCTGAACGTCGGTGTCCGTTTCTAACCGAGATGCCGGATAAAACAATCAGGACTTCACGAACAACAGATTACCAAACAAAAGCAAAATGTTTATGAAACTGCATAAAATATTATACGCGTCGGTAATAGCCCTTGCCGCAGGTACGGGAATTACATCGTGCGACGTCAATTTTGACAATCCCCCCGTCATCAGCCCCGACTTAGGCGGCGACGGCAAGTGGGACGCGCCCCTCTCCGTTGCGGGCGCCTACGCATACTACAACGCATACTATTCAAGCGCGCCCGATACGGAAAAATACTATTGGGTGACAGGCTTCATAGTAGGATGCGTGAACACTACGGAGACAGTATTCGTGTGCAACGACCAGACGGCGGCGTTCGCGGCTCCGTTTGAGAGCAAGAATAACCTGCTTCTGGCTCCGACCCCCGACTGTACTGACTACAGCCGGTGCATATCCCTCCAGCTTCCGTCGGGTGTGGTACGCAACGGCCTGAACCTTAACGAAAACCCGTCGAATCTCGGCCGCGAGGTAACGGTACGCGGATATATCGACAAGTATCTCGGCATACCTGGCATGCGTTCGCTGACCCACTTCGAGTGGGGTCCGCTCGGCACAGACACAGGCGATGTCGAGGTAGGCAAATCGGACTATACGCTGCTTACGGGCGACATCAAGTCGGGCCGCGCATACGCGCTCGTGACCGACGGAACGGCCGCACAGACCGTGACAGCAGCAGGCGACAACGGCTTCCTCTATACCGAGGCAGTGACAATCGCAGGCAACAAGTTCAACGCATCGGAGAAATACGGATTCATGTTCACCGAGACATCGGAAGGCTCGGGCCAGTATTACATGACCGACTACAAGGGCATGTTCCTGTATCAGGCACCCTACGGATCGGGCTGGTCGAACCGTCCGAGCGTGTCAAAGAATCCGCAGAAGGACAACACGGCGTACTACTGGGCACCCGTTAAGAACGGTGAAGGCCGCTGGGTAATATCGAACGTGGCATCAGGCTCAATCTTAGCATACGACACCAACTACAAGTCATACGGCATCTACTCCAGCCTCTCCGAGCAGTACAAGGCTCCGGAACTGTATGAGATGGCCAACGACCCGGCCATACAGCCCGACTTCACCCCCGGCGAACCGAGCGACCCGGGCGATGTGACCGAGGGAACCGGTGACGGCACACTCGAATCGCCCTACGACGCAGTGCGCGCACTCGCCATCATCGAGGCAGGCAGCATGTCGCAGAACGATGTCTACATCAAGGGCAAAATCTCCAAGATTGACGAAATAGACACCGGCAACTTCGGCAACGCCACCTACTATATCTCCAACGACGGAACGTCGAACAAGCAGCTCGAAGTGTTCCGCGGATATTATTTCAACGGCGACAAGTTCACTTCGGCCGATGCCATCAAGGTAGGCGACGAGGTAATCATACTCGGCAAGCTCATCAAGTACAATACCACACCGGAAGTGGCACAGGGTAGCAAAATCATCAGCCTCAACGGCAAGACCGAAGGCGGCGACACCCCGAATCCTCCGACACCTCCGGCAGGTGACGGCGACGGGACACAGGAGAAACCGTTCACCGCGGCCAACGTAATCGCCCTCAACCCGACATCGACGCAGGAGGCTGCCCCCGGCGGCGCAGGCGTATGGGTGAAAGGCTACATCGTGGGCTACATGCCCTCGAGCCCCAAGACCACGCTTGACAATACCGTATTCGGCGCTCCGGCCGACCTCAAGACAAACATCGTACTGGGTCCGACAGCCGACTGCAAGGACTACAGCCAGTGCATCGGCATTCAGCTCCCCTCGGGAGCCGTGCGAACCGCACTCAACCTCCAGGACAATCCCGGCAACTTAGGCGCTGAGGTGCTGCTCTACGGCGACGTGATGAAGTATTGCAGCGGCCCCGGCCTTAAAAATACTTCGAAATATGAGATGAACGGCTCGGGTACGGGCGGCGACACCCCTACCCCCGGTGAAGGTACCATATACGAGGGTCTCGTAAGCAACAGCAATGATTGGAAGTTTGACAACATCACTCTCCCGGAGGCTGCAACGAGCATCTGGTCGTGGAGAGAGTACAACGGTTCGGGCTACCTGAACGCATCGGGCTACATCAGCGGCACTGCTTACGCTTCGGAGGCTATCGCCTACACCACAGTAGACCTTTCGGGCAAGAGCGACGCCAGCGTGACTTTCGACCACGCCGCAAAGTTCCAGACCACACTCAAGCAGCTTTGCGGAATGGTGGTGCGCGAGGCCGGCGCTTCGTCGTGGACTTCGCTCAGCATCCCGACATGGCCCGAGGCCGGAGCGTGGACTTTCGTATCGTCGGGCACCGTCAGCCTCAAGGCTTACGCCGGCAAGAAGATTGAAATCGGCTTCAAGTACGGCTCGAGCGCTTCGGGTGCCGACACCTGGGAGATCAAGAATTTCATCGTCAAAGGACTTTGATAATTAGTAATTAGCAATTAGTAATTAGTAATTTTTTGTCTTGACGGATTCATCAACAAAAATTCAAACAATATGAACAGTCTGAAAAAATATATATTAGGCATCGCAGCGCTCTCGACGGGAGTCGGATTTACCGCATGTCAGGATGACTTCGACGACCATCAGCCGGGTCTTGACATACCGGTGGCCACAATGACGCCCAACACTACTATTCTCGAGGCGAAGCAGGCATACTGGCAGAATACTGTCAACTATATCGACACAATCAGGACGAAAGATGACGGCTCGCATTACATAATCAGCGGGCGCGTCATCTCATCGGACCGCACGGGCAACGTGTACAAGAAGTTAGTGATACAGGACGGGACGGCAGCGCTTGCCATCTCGGTGAACTCCACCGGCATGTATACGAAGTATGCTCCCGGCCAGGAGATTGTCATTGACCTGACCGACATGTACATAGGCAAATACAACGGCACGCAACAGTTAGGCTATCCGCTGTTCTACGAGAAGAACCAGGTGTGGGAAGCCACGTTCATGCCTCCGGTACTGCTCGAATCACATAGCCAACTCAACGGGCTACCCAACACGGCTGAAATAGACACCATAAGCATGCGCAACTTCAGCGAACTGCCCACCGACCCGTCGCTGTTAGCAGGCGTGCAGTCGCAGTTAGTGCGATTCAACAACGTAAGTTTCGTGGAGGGAGGCAAGGTCGCTTTCACCGACGGATACAAGGTAACCACCAACCGACTGCTGAAGGACGCAAACGGCCAGACACTGACGGTGCGCACATCGGGCTATGCCACATTCCGCGACGTGATGCTCCCGGAGGGCAACGGCGACGTTGTGGGTATCCTCGACTATTACTCGACATCGGACGACTCCGATTCCAACCCCTGGCAGCTCACGCTGCTTGACGCGGCAGGATGCATGAACTTCGGCAACCCGACCATCGAACCGGGTGGCGAGGATAATCCGTACACCGTTGAGCAGGCCATCGCCGTAGAGCAGGCCGGACGCCGTGCCAAAGGATGGACTACGGGCTACATAGTAGGTGCCGTGGCTCCCGAGGTGACGACAGTAAGCTCGAACGCCGATATAGAATGGGGCAGCGAGGTAGTTCTCGCCAATACGCTTGTAATCGGTCCGACAGCTGACTGCACGGACTACAACAAGTGCCTTGTAATCTCGCTTCCGCAGGATACGAAACTCCGCGAACTCGGCAACCTCCGTGACAATCCCTCGAACTTCGGCAAGCAGATATGGCTTTACGGCTCGCTCGAGAAGTATATGGGCACATGGGGTATCACTGAAAATTCGGGTGCCACATCGCAATTCCGCATTGACGGCGTAGAGACAGGCGGCGGCACGATAGCCGACGGCGACGGTACGGAGGCCAAGCCCTACAACGCATCGCAGATTATCGCCCTCAACCCGACGTCGACTACCGACGCAGTGCAGAGCGGCGTATGGGTGGCAGGCTATATCGTAGGCTATATGCCCTCAAATCCGTCGACCACGCTGAACAATACGGTATTCGGCGCTCCGGCTGACCTTGCCACCAATATCGTGCTCGGTCCGACAGCCGACTGTACCGACTACACCAAGTGTATTTCCATACAGCTTCCTTCGGGAGCATTGCGCACGGCGCTCAACCTCCAGAACAATCCCGGCAATCTCGGCGCCAAGGTAGCGCTCTACGGCGACGTGATGAAATATTGCGGAGGTCCCGGTCTGAAGAACGCATCCAAATACACCATCCTCGCAGGGGGTACGGGCGGCGACACCCCGAATCCTCCGACACCTCCGGCAGGTGACGGCGACGGGACACAGGAGAAACCCTACACCGCGGCCAACGTAATCGCACTTAACCCGACATCGACGCAAGAGGCTGCCCCCGGTGGCGCAGGCGTATGGGTGAAAGGCTACATCGTGGGATATATGCCTACATCGCCGACAACAGTACTGTCGAACACCGTATTCGGTGTTCCGACCGACGTCAAGACAAATATGGTGCTCGGTCCGACGGCCGACTGCAAGGACTACACACAATGTATCAGTATTCAGCTTCCTTCGGGAGCCGTGCGAACCGCGCTCAACCTTCAGGACAATCCCGGCAATTTAGGCGCTGAAGTGCTGCTCTACGGCGACGTGATGAAGTATTGCGGCGGTCCCGGCCTGAAGAATACCTCGAAATATGAGATTAACGGCTCAGGCACGGGCGGCGACACACCCAATCCCCCCTCGGGCGAAGGTACCATCTATGAAGGTCTCGTCAGCAACAGCAATGACTGGAAGTTTGACAACATCACTCTCCCGGAGGCTGCTACAAGCATCTGGTCGTGGAGAGAGTACAACGGCTCGGGCTACCTGAACGCATCGGGCTACATCAGCGGCACGGCTTACGCTTCGGAGGCTATCGCCTACACCACGGTAGACCTTTCGGGCAAGAGCGACGCCAGCGTGACGTTCGACCACGCCGCAAAGTTCCAGACCACACTCAAGCAGCTCTGCGGAATGGTGGTGCGCGAGGCAGGCGCTTCGTCGTGGACTTCGCTCAGCATTCCCACATGGCCCGAGGCAGGAGCGTGGACTTTCGTATCGTCGGGCACTGTCAGCCTCAAGGCTTATGCCGGCAAGAAGATTGAAATCGGCTTCAAGTATGGTTCGAGCGCTTCGGGTGCCGACACCTGGGAGATTAAGAATTTCATCGTATCCGGCAAGTAGAGGAGTAAGGGGGTAGGGTCTTTAAGGTCTTTAAGGTCACTAAAGTCATTAAGGTCACTAAGGTCTTTAAAGCCGACAGAACCGGTTGGATTGTTGACTGATTAGCCGATAATAGGGCTTATAGGCCTAATGGGGCTTATGGGGCCAATAGGTCAGGGATTTTAGGGGGAGAGTATTTATAATTTGGATTTCTTTATGAGGAAGCGCCCTTTTTGGGGGCTTCCTCATATTTTTTTGAGTTTTGGGTCGGGTGTTTTTGGGGAGGGGGGATTTCGGGAGGAGAGGGATGATATAACGAAAGGCTTCCTCACGGAAGCCTTTCGTTATTAATAATAAACCAATCATTATCACATTTCTTGCAACGGAAAAAGTAATTCTGCTATGTATTAGGATAACGCGGGGAGGAGGAAAATGTTTTATTTTGAGGTGGATTTTATGTTTCATTAACATTGAGATGTTAAAAGCTTGTCTAAAATATGGGGACATTCCGCTTACGCGTCATCACGAGGCTATATTACCATTTTGGTTGTTGGATATTTTTTTAACGGGGGGATGATGGGATTTGGGTGGATTGGTGAAATTTAACGGTCGGGGGGTTGCGGGGGTGGAATTTATTGAGTAATTTTGCCGGTGATAAAGAACGGTGGACAAATTTGGCTGCTTGCAACCACCAAAAAAAATGCTAAAACCGCATTTTCCCAGCCTATTTACCCCTGTTCTTACGGTTTTTATTAATGCGCGACACTCGCTTGTGGCTGTTGCTATTCCGTCATGTGGGAATTATGCTATTCGGGGCCATTCGGGCGCGGACGCGATAAATCGCGTCCCTACAAGTGGATGCAGACATGAAACAAGTAGATTCTGACATGAAGAAAGAGTGATGGCATCTGAGTGAGATTGTGGCGCAATGGTCTAATTTAAAAAACTTTAAGAGCAATGAATTATTTATTTACATCGGAGTCAGTGTCGGAGGGTCACCCCGACAAAGTAGCGGACCAGATTTCGGACGCTATCCTTGACCAGTTTCTTGCGCATGACCGCAACTCGAAGGTGGCATGCGAGACGCTTGTCACGACGGGTCAAGTCGTAGTGGCGGGCGAAGTGAAGAGCAACGCGTATATCGACCTGCTGTCGACGGTGCGCCGCGTCATCAAGGAAATCGGTTATGACCGTTCGGAGCTGAAGTTTGACGGCGAGGCGTGCGGTGTGCTTTCGGCAATTCACGAGCAGTCGCCCGACATCAACCGCGGTGTGGACGTGACAGACCCCACGCAACAGGGCGCAGGCGACCAGGGCATGATGTTCGGCTACGCTACAAACGAGACACCTCTCTACATACCGCTGACGCTGGCGCTTAGCCATGCGTTGCTCAAAGAGCTGTCGCGCATACGCCGCGAGGGGAAGGAGTTCACTTATACGGACAAGAACGGCGCGGTGCGCTCGTATCTGCGTCCCGACTCGAAGAGCCAAGTGACGGTGGAATATGACGAGGAGCACCGCCCGGTGCGCGTGCACACAATTGTCATATCGACGCAGCATGACGATTTCATCGAGGCTGACGGCGCGCTTACCCAGGAGGAGGCCGACCGCAAGATGCTCGGTAAGATACGCGAGGATGTGAAGCGCGTGCTTATCCCGGCGGTGAAAGCTAAACTTCCCGCTGACATAGCGGCGCTGATTGATGATGAGTTCATACTGCATGTCAACCCGACTGGCAAGTTTGTGGTGGGTGGTCCGCACGGAGATACCGGTCTGACCGGACGCAAAATCATCGTGGACACCTACGGAGGCCACGGTGCGCACGGCGGAGGCGCTTTCTCGGGGAAGGACCCGTCGAAGGTGGACCGTTCGGCAGCGTACGCGGCACGCCATATCGCCAAGAATCTTGTTGCGGCAGGAGTAGCTGACCGTGCACTGGTGCAGGTGGCATACGCCATCGGTGTGGCTCAGCCCGTATCACTTTATGTGGATACGCAGGGAACTTCGAAGGTGAATATGAGCGACGCCGAGATATCGAAGAAGGTGAGCGAGCTGTTCGACATGACGCCTCACGGGATAGAGACACGACTGGGTCTGCGCAATCCCATCTATCTGGAGACGGCTACCTACGGGCACTTCGGCCGCACTCCGCGCAAGGTCACCAAGCATTTCCACTCGGCATACGAGGAGGATAAGACGGTGGAGGTGGAACTTTTCACCTGGGAGAAGCTGGACTATGTGGATAAGATACGCGAAACGTTTAAATAATTTTGAATTTGGGATTTTGAATTTTGAATGAGCCTGCGGGTTGGGGATTTCTTTAAGGACTTTAAGGTCGTTAAGGTCATTAAAGTCTTTAGAGTCTTTAGAGATTTTTTAGGGCGGTGCAGGTATTGATAACAAGTGTAGCTAATAATATTGGTTATTATAAATCGGCAGGAGCGTTGCCTCACGGCGACGCTCCTGCTTTTTGTCCAAATTTCAATTAAATTATTTATAGCGTAAAAATGGTTCGTATGTTATGGTTACAATTATTGTCATTTATGTCAAAATCGGGAGGAGAGGGTGTTTTTTATGAGAGAGATCGTGTCGGACGAGAGAGTGTGCAGACAAACAGAAGGTGTGAACTTATCACAATGAGAATGCTTGCTGAGGCACCGCCAAGCGCCCTGTCCAACAGTCTCGCATGCAATAGTTCACACCCATATTCAGGCATAAACTATCTCACGAGCGGCCTTGGACTTTTATTTTAGAAGTTGTGGCGGGTTTCCAGAAAGGGCAGCCGGAGAATAAGTTATGTATTTTGAAGATCGAGAGAGAGTTAGTTGAGAGAAAAAGGAGAACTTTGAGATGACGGAGCAGAATGGAGCCCCAATCACGTAACAATATTTTTCTATTGCTGCAAAGTTAAACAAAGATTTTGAAAAATAAAATTTTTAGGTAATTGTTTAAAATTATTTTACACTAACAATTATCATTATTTTTAACAAATAGCCCCTCCGCGACGATGTCGTGATATATGCCATGCTGTACCACAACACCGCCCTTCCCGGGCTTATCCTGTACATGTCCGTAGAATCCCCGGGTTGCGCCCGCTCCGCGGTCTCCACCCGGGGTTAATCATAACACCGAGCCTCCGGCTCTACGCCTGCATATCTGATACAATGCTACCATTATTCAATCTATGTTTACTAAGAGTTTGTAACTTTTTGACGCATTTTTGTTTTGGGGCGGCGGTAATTTTGCAGTGTAAACAAATTATCAACCAATAAGAAAGATATGGAAAAGGAAGTTATTGAAGTGAACGAGGAGATTACGGAAGCTATCGCTCCCGACTCCGGGGAGAATGAGACGGCTATTGCCGATGAGACGACGGTGAACGAAAACACGGAGCAAGCGACGGCGACAACCGACGGGCCGGCAAATGAATGCGACGTGACGCCTACGCAAGATGATGCGGATGACTCAGAGGAGCCTGTGGCATCAGGGGTTACCGAGGCGGAAGTGGAAAGGCTGATTGCCGAGGCTGAGGCACGGGGTTATGAACGGGGCCGCAACGAGAATATCGAGGCGTGGATGAACGAGGGGCGCGCCGGGCGGCAGAATGCGAGCCACGAGGTGGCGGAGAATGAGGTTATGATACTCAATAATATGCGCCGGAGCGTGTGGGAGTGAAGGCAATTCATAATTCATAATGCATAATTCATAATTATTGCTATGCAGGTGGTGAAACGATAAGACGATTAGGTCGGCGTGGTTTTTTATTTGATTGATTTTTAGGGAATTTGTTAGTTTTAATCTTTAGTTTTTATCTTTAGCTTTATAGCTTTATAGCTTTTTTAGTGTTTTATTTTTTAATTTTTTTGGGAAATGGAAAAGATTATGAGAAGAATTTTGAAGAGTGATTTGATGAAGGTGGTTGCCGTGGCGGCTTTCATGTGGGCGATGTTTATGCTGCTTGACGGGTGTTGCAGCGGGGGCGAGTACGGGCTGGCAATGGGCGTTGTGGCCGGAGTGGCCGGCGGAAAGCATGTGGGAGGTGAACCTCTTACCCTTGAGCTGAGCCGCGAGGCGTCGCCTGACTTGCTGAGAAACGAGATTGATGACCGAATAGTGAAGATACGTCCGATGGCTACGCCTATTGACCAGATATCGCGTCATGCGGGTTCGCGCCGAAGCGGTTCGATGGTGGTGGAGTATTATTCGGTCGACACCAAGGGGGTGACAACCACGCTTGAAAGCGATTCGACGGCCATCACAAGCTGGGGCAAGTCGCAGGGCGCATTGCTCAAAACGGCCAATGACAGCATATTCGAGCCTACAGAAACCATCATGGTGCCTGACGTGATGGCGACTACCAAGGAAGGGGCGACGGAGACACTTGTGCTCTATGTGGTGGCGAAGGATACGACAGGCATCTCGGTAATAGCGGTCAACAATACCACGAGCCGCGGGTCGAGCGTGCCGGAGCTGAAGGCGGGGACCGTGCTCGTGAGAATGGGTCGCGCGGCTGCCGAACTCGATGTGCAGACGCCGCAGTTTGAGGCGCTTCCAACCAAAAAGAGCAATAACTGTCAGATATTCAAGGCTCAAGTCGAACAGTCGACCTATCACAAGATTGCCAACAAGGAGGTAGGCTGGGGATTTTCCGACCAGGAAGAGGCTGCTATCACCGACATGCGCCGCGGCATGGAGAAGAATTTCCTGTTCGGTTCGTGCTGCACACTGACCGACCCGGTGAAGAATACGGAGATAATGCTCACGGGCGGCATCTGGCATCAGGCCGGCAAGGAGTGTACGTACACCAAGGGCGCACTCGACATGAACCGCCTTATCGAAATATCGCGCGAGGCGTTCACGGGCAACGGCGGTTCGTCGAAAAAGCTGCTCATAGGCGGCACGCTGCTCATCGAGGAGCTTAACAAACTGGAGCATGTCAAGACGGTGGGTGCAGCCGAGACCATGACGCGCTGGGGACTCGACTTCACGGAGATTGTGACGAAGTTCGGACGCCTGTATGTGATGGCGTCGGAGATATTCGACCAGTGCGGCCACCCGCATGACGGTATGATTATCGACCCGGAGTATCTGACGAAGTATTGCCATGTGCCGTTCCGCACCGAGCGTCTCGACCTGCGCAGCAGCGGTCAGCGCAATACGGAGGCGATAGTCATCACGGAGGCTTCGTGCCTGGTGTTACGCTATCCCGAGGCGCATGTGAGAATCCTTGGCTCCGGCAATTAGTAATTAGTAATGAGCAATTAGCAATTAGTAATTAGCAATGAGCAATGAGTAATGAGTAATTAGTAATGAGTAATTAGCAATTAGCAATGAGCAATTAGTAATTAGCAATGAGTAATGAGTAATTAGTAATTAGCAATTAGTAATTTTTTTGGGTGGGCGGGTGGTAGTTTTTTTATTGATTATGATGATTAAGTTGAGTAAGGAGGAGATGCTGAGGGAGTGGAAGCGACGAAAAGGGATGCTTCCGGTGTCGACTTCGACGTTGCAGGTAGTGAGGGTGGAGAATGAGAGTGTGGACGAGATGCTTCAGGCGGAAATCGATGACTGGTATTCGGCACTGCTCGCCAAGGGGTCGACGGAGTTTCTGCCGGTACGCGATTTCGCGGAGGATGTGAGCGCGAGGGATATGGGTGACGGGAGCGTGGAGGTGGAGTTGCCGGCGGAGTGCGTGAGGGTTGTGTCGGTGAGGATGAGCGGATGGAGGCGGCCGGCGCGTGTCGTGGAGGAATGTGACGGCGCTCTCGCACGATTGCAGACGAGCCGGTATGTGTCGGGGAAATGCTGCTGCCCGGTGGCCGTGAAGCGGGGACGGAGGCTTACGCTGTACAGCAAGTGCGGGGAGGGGAAGATTACGGAACTGATTTGCGTGGCGGCGCCGGCTGACGGGAGCTATGTGTTTGAGCGAGGAACGCTTTTTACAATTCATAATTCATAATGCATAATTCATAATTGAGATGAGGATTATTAAGAATGACAGGACGATACAGATTGCGGGGGCTGCGAGACGGGCCTGGGAACGGGCGGCGGATTTCAGGGTGAGGCGCGAGCGATATAAGCGTTTCACTTATGGCGACCAGTGGAATGATGTCGTGACGGAACCTGACGGGACCAGGATGACGGCACGCCAGCAGGCTCTCAAGCACGGGAAGGACCCGATGACGAACAATCTGATACGCCGCATGGTGAAATGCGTTGTGGGGCGTTTCAGGATGTGGATTGACGAGAAGAAGGACGGGAATGGCGGCATGGATGCGGGACTGCGGGCGTTGTACCGGGCAAACAGCCTTGACGAGATGGACTGCCGGGCACTGGAGGAGTTTCTTATATCGGGGGTGGCGGTGCAGCGTGTGGCCGACGATGTGCGTCCGGGACGGAGCGGAATACGCGTTGACAATGTGAGTCCGGCGAAGTTTTTCGTGAATAGTTTCACCGACCCCCGCGGCGATGACATCGAAATGATAGGGATGCTGCATGACATGAGTCCAGGGGAGGCGGTGATGCGTTTTGCCGACGGAAGCCGGAGTAAGGCGAAAGCGCTGCGCGAACTGTTTGCCCGCACTAACGGGACGGGCGGAGACGGCATACTCGGCCGCACGAATGCCGATACGGGAAGTTTCGACCGGTGCAGCGAACGTGGGCGTTGCCGCCTTATCGAGGTGTGGACCCTCGAGAGCTGCGAGACAGTGAAATGGCACGACACGGCATGCGGCACGTGCGGCGTGACAGGCTCCGGGAGCGCAAGGTGGATCGACGAGGAGAACAAATCGCGGGCCAAGGCCGGGGCGAAACCAATCGAGAGCGTGCTGACCCACAGCATCTGCTGGCGGTGCCGGTGGATGACGCCCGACGGCAGCGTGGTGAGCGAATACCGTTCGCCTTACGCCCACGGCAGCCACCCGTTTGTGGTGAAACTGTATCCGCTGACCGACGGCGAGGTGCACTCGCTTGTGGAGGACGTCATCGACCAGCAGATATATGTGAACCGGCTGATAACGCTGATGGACAGGGTGATGAGCACGTCGGCCAAGGGAGTGCTGCTTTTTCCGAAGAGCCAGCGGTCGTCGGGAATGGACTGGGAGAAGCTGTCGTCGCTGTGGGCGTCGCCCGACGGGGTGATACCATACGAGGCGGTAGACGGCGCGCCCGAGCCGAAGCAGCTTATCACCAATGCGAGCGATTTCGGCGCCCGCGAGCTGCTCAGCCTCGAACTGAAGATGCTCGAGGATGTGTCGGGGGTGAGCAATGCGTTGCTCGGCCGGAGTAGCGGTGGCGGCAATGTGGGCTACGAACGCTATGAAAGCGAGGTGCGCAACGCTACGGTAGCAATCAATGACCTGTTGCTGACATTCGTGCACTTCAGGGAAACGAGGGATGAGAAATTGCGTGGTATTTGATGGTTATTTTACCATTTTAACAACCATGAGCAGTAATTACGCCCACGGTTGCGGTAATTTTGCATCAAAACAGGATTACCATGGGAGAATATACAGAACAACGGAACCGGGATTTCATGGCAGCGTTCAGACGCGAGATGAAAGGGATGTTTGAGCGGGGCGAGGAAGTGACCGTAGAGAAAGTGATAGCGGAGGTGATGTCGGGCGACGCACCGGGGTATTATGTAAGCTACCGGTATGCGCGGCGAGCGGTCGGCGACCTTATGGAGCGCGGCGTCATAGAACGATATGACGGGAAGCTGCGCCGGCATTCACGCCGCGACATGATGATAGAGATAGGACGCAAATGCCGGAGAAGGATGGAAAGCACGGGCGTAAGCCTCGGACGGGCATTGGTGGATGTATTGGTGACCGAACGGGCATCGTCATGGTTCATGACGAGGGTCTACGCCCGTCAGCTTTTCTACCGGATGGGTAAAAACAGAAACATTAGAAATTAACAGAACGATGAGGGTTGAGATAAAGAAAACAGAGGTGATGGAGGAAATATACGCGCTGTCGGCGCTGCAGGGTTATGTAAGTCTGCCGGAACGCGAGAAGGCGTTGCTGCAAGAGGACCAAGCCGAGGGGCTGGCGGTATTGGTGGCGGATGCGTTTGCGGAGATTGTGATGGAACTTATGCCGCGTGTGGCCGACTGCGGGATGCCGGGGGATAAAGACAGCGGCGACATGTGGATAGAGTTGAAAGATGGATACGGCGAGGACGTGATGATGCCGGCGGTGGCGGCGGTGATTGCAAAGTCGATGGCGTGTACAGTGCTTTCGGCGATATACGAGGAGTGCGGCGGCGGGGATACGTATGCCCGACGAGCGCGACGAGGCATCGCGATAGCGAGAGAGACGATTGACTCCCACGGGGGCGAGCTGCCGAGACTGCGGGGCTGGAGATAAGGAGTCAGTCGAAGATGGCGCGGACTACGGGGAGAGAGCGGAGGTTGCGGATTGCGCCGAAATGGGTGGAGTAGTATTGGATAAGGAGGTCAAGGACGTTGTTTCGGTCGGCTCGCGACATGCGGTAGAGATGCATGTTGCGGAAGTTCATGCGGGAGAGCGACATGAGTATGGCCGACTGCGATGCGTCGAGCCACTGTGAATGGAGCGGGGGCGAAGGACGGAAACAGCCTGAGGCGAAGTCGAAGCAGTAGCCTTCGGAATAGGAGGAGGTGTCGGGAGCTATGCCCATGAACTGCTGCAAGTCGAGGAGGAAAGCGATTGGGGCGTTGGCGATGGAGCGGTCGGAGGCGGTGACGTGGGCTATGAATCCGTCGACGAAATCATAGAGGGTGGCGTCAGGCTGGCTGTCGCGCAGTATGGTGGAAAGGAAGTCGCAGATAAAGAGGATGACGGAACCGGCTACGGGGTTGTCGAGCATCATGACGCGTGCGGGCATGACGTCGCGCACCGACTGGAGGGAGCGGTTTTCGCGTATGTCGAGGACGCAGGAGAAGGAGGAGCCGGGGAGCATCAGTGCGCGGCGACGGCGGGCTGCGGGGGTATTGCCGTCGTTGACGATGATTGGGATACGACCGGCCTCGCGCGACAGGCAGTGGACGATGGCGCGGGTATCGTTGTATTTGATTGAGGAGAGCGTTATGCAGTCGGACGGGAGAAGCACTTCTTTTGATAATTAGTAATTAGGAATGAGTAATTAGTAATGGGCGGGGAGTATTCCGCTTACGCGTCATCACTTGGCTATATTTCCTATTAGCTTTGTTTATTTTTCTCAATCAGGGATTGGCAATGAGGAATCAGGGAATTTGTCGACGCATTGATATTTGCTAATTGCTCATTGCTCATTGATTGAGTTGATTGAGCTGATTGAGGTACAAAAATAGGATAAAAAAATGAGGAAACGGTTTTTTTTGAGAAAAAATTTGCAAGATTGAAAAAGAGTGTGTAATTTTGCAGTCGCTTTGTGGGTGAAACTAGAAGCGAGCGAGGCCCATTCGTCTATCGGCTAGGACGCAAGATTTTCATTCTTGAAAGAGGAGTTCGATTCTCCTATGGGCTACCAATCAACAACAAGTAAAAAGTCAATTACAATAATGGCAAATCACAAATCTTCAATCAAGAGAATACGCCAGACGGCCAGCCGTCGTCTTCACAACCGCTATTACGCAAAAACCGCTCGTAACGCTGTACGCCGTGTACGTAAAATGACCAACAAGGCAGAAGCAGAAGCAGCATTTGTAAAATTGACCGCGATGCTTGACAAGCTCGCTGCTAAGAAAGCCATATCGAAGAACAAAGCTTCGAACCTCAAGAGCAAGATTGCCCGCCACATCAACGGATTGGCAGCCTAAGGGAAGTCTTCTTTTGAAGCAAGCGGCCCATTCGTCTATCGGCTAGGACGCAAGATTTTCATTCTTGAAAGAGGAGTTCGATTCTCCTATGGGCTACCGCGAGAGGGTGCGATTTATTTCGCGCCCTCTCTTTTGGCGTAGGCATAGGGCTGACCGGTCGGACCGGTCGGACGAGTCTGACTTAGCGTGGGAGGCGGAGATTCAGCCGGAGATTCAGAGGGAAAACTTTAAAGATTTATAAAGTTGGGGGCGCGGGGCTATTATAATAAATATATATTTATTATATTTGTAAGCATAAATATCGGGAAAGGGGATTTTTGCTTTTCCAAAATCATTTCAAAACGGCCTACAGCTTACAAAAGGGATAACCATAATGGACAATTATATCGTATCGGCGCGCAAATACCGGCCATCGACGTTTGCTTCGGTGGTGGGACAGAAGGCGTTGACGGCGACGCTGAAGAACGCCATCGCCACCGACCGACTGGCCCACGCCTACCTGTTCTGCGGAGGACGCGGAGTGGGAAAGACCTCGTGCGCACGTATTTTCGCCAAGACCATCAACTGCACCAATCCGTCGGCCGACGGCGACCCGTGCAACGAATGCGACTCGTGCCGCGCGTTCAACGAAAACCGTTCGCTCAACATCATAGAGCTTGACGCGGCGTCGAACAACAGCGTCGACGACATACGCGGACTCGTCGACCAGGTGCAGGTGCCCCCTACCGAGGGCCGTTACCGCGTGTTCATCATCGACGAGGTGCACATGCTGTCGGCGGCGGCGTTCAATGCGTTCCTCAAGACGCTCGAGGAGCCGCCGAGCTACGTGGTGTTCATTCTCGCCACGACCGAGAAGCAGAAAATCATACCCACGATACTTTCGCGCTGCCAGATTTACGACTTCAACCGCATCACGGTGACCGATATGGTCGACCATCTTGCCTACGTGGCCGCGCAGGAAGGGATTACAGCCGAGCGCTCTGCATTGGGACTCATAGCGAGGAAGGCTGACGGAGCGATGCGTGACGCCCTGTCGATATTCGACCAGGTGGCGGCATCGTCGCGCGGCAACATCACCTACGCTTCGGCGATAGAAAATCTCAATGTGCTCGACTCGGCCTACTACAACCGGCTCGTCGACGCGTTCACATCGGGCGACGTGCAGAGCGCGCTGCTGATATACAAGGAGATACGCGACCGCGGATTTGACACCCATTTCTTCATCACGGGACTGTCGGCCTACATACGCGACCTGATGGTGGCGCGTTCGGAGTCGACTCTGTCGCTTCTCGACACCGACGATGACGTCAAGGCCGAGATGGCGGCGAGGGCAAAAGCGCTCCCGCTCGACTTCTATTTCGCGGCCATGAGCCTGTGCAACGAGGCCGACCTCAACTACCGCCAGGCATCGTCAAAGACATTTCTCGCCGAGCTTCTGCTCATCAGACTGTGCCAACTACAAAGCCCCTCCCCCACTTATAGCGGCAGCGGAGAGGGGCAGTTGAAACCATTTGCCGCTACGCAAGGAGCGGGAGCGCCGGCAACTCAGACGAGTCAGACAGGTCGGACCTGTCAGACGGGTCCGACAGCGGCAACGCCTGCGCCATCGACGCCGCCTCCGGCGGCTGCAGCGGTGCCGAGCACTCAGAGTAATCAGAGTACTCCGAGTACTCAGCCAACTCCGAGCGCACCGGCGCCTGCGGGCATGAGTGCGCCTCCGGCGCCGGCTCGTACCGGGAAGGTGCTACGCACAACACGGCGCGTGGAGACGCAGACGGCCACCGCACAGGCCGTGCATGCCGCCGAATCACCGATGCACCGCGCCGAACGCTACACCGACGAGCAGGTCAACGCCGCATGGGACGCCTACGCCGCCGAACGACCTACCGAACGGATACTCATCAACACGATGCGAGCATGCCGTCCGCGCAACACAGGCAACGACACTTACGACGTGGCTCTCGAGAACGACATACAGACAGCGGAATTCCGCAACCATCTACCCGGCCTGCTGGCGCACATACGCAACGCCATAAGCAACGACAGTTTCAACATAACGCTTTCGCTCAACGAGTCGGGACCGGCGCCGACGATATGGAACGACCGCGAGATACTCGCGCACATCACTTCGGTATCGCCCGAGATTGTCAAACTGATAGACAGATTCAACCTGAAGCTCGTATAGCAAGGCATCCACGGCCATCACAAAAACAGAAACACAATACCGCAACCACCGAATATGAAAAAGATATTAACCACAACAGCCCTCGCCGCCGCCACACTGGCAGGCGCCGCCCAGGTCAACTCACCGGCTCCGGAAGGTTACCTCCGGCGGGCTATCGACATGTACAACGACGCCAACTACGTCGGGTGCACCGACCAGATGCGCTATCTGAAGGACAACAACCCCACCCCGGCACAGCTCGAGGACGCCGACTACTACATTGCGATGTCGGCACTGCACCTCAACAAGGCCGACGCCGAGGCGCTCGTAAAATATTTTATGTGGCGCTATCCGGCCTCAGCGCGCATAGCCGAGGCACACTTAGCGCTCGGCAACCTCTACACCGTCACCGGCCGCTATGGCGAAGCTCTCAACGAATTCTCGCAGATAGCTGCCAAGACGCTCGACCGCAGCAGCTCCGACCGTCTCGACGCGTCGCGCGCTTACTGCCTGCTCAAACAGGGCGATTACGACCTTGCCGAGCCAATCTACCGCCGACTGACGCACTCTAAGGAATATGCCGACGAGGCACGTTTCTACGAGGGTTATATCGCCTACGTGAGGAAGGACTACACCAAGGCAGCCGACCTGTTCAGGAAGTGCAACCGCGCCAAGGCTCCCGGCAACATGGCCGACTATTATCTGGCGCAAATCGAATATCTCGACGGCGACTACGCGCAGGCAGCCGCCACGGCACGCCGCCTCTACTCCGACGAGCGCATCGAGCCGTCGTTCCGCTACGAGGCGATGCGAGTGGCCGGCGAGTCGTACTACCAGCTCGACGACCTGAGCGAGGCGCTGCCGCTGCTCCGCGAATACGCCGCCAACACCGCCGAACCGCTTCCCACAACACTCTACATGCTCGGTGTGACGGAATACCGCGAGGGGAACTACGAGGAGGCTATCAAGAACCTGACTCCGGTAATCGACATTGACAACGCAATGGGTCAGAGCGCCAACCTGTTCATCGGCCAGGCCATGATGCGCCAGGCCAACTACTCGGGTGCCTTGATAGCGTTTGACCGCGCGCTGCGCAAGAATTTCGACAGCGACGTGCGCGAGGCTGCATTCTACAACTACGCCGTGGCCAAGACCGAGGGGGGCAAGATACCGTTCGGCAACTCCGTGGCGACGTTCGAGGAATTCCTTCGCACGTTCCCCGACTCGCGCCATGCTTCGGCCGTGCGCGAATATCTCGTGGCAGGCTATATGACCGACAACAACTATTCCGCCGCACTCTCGTCAATCAACCAGATTAAAAATCCCTCCAAAAAGATACTCGCCGCCAAGCAACAGGTGCTTTACGCCCTCGGTTCGCGCGAAGTGATGTCGGGACAGAATGCCGACGCCATCCGCCACCTGACCGAAGCCGTATCGCTCAAAGCCCACGACGCAAAGACGGCCGCCGAATCCGAACTGTGGCTCGGCGAGGCATACTACGCCGCAGGCGACTACGCAAAGGCGCAGAAATCATACACTAATTCGCTCACCGGCAACCGCCTGTCGGGCAACAACCGCCAGACGGCGCTCTACGGGCTCGCCTACAGCTGTTTCCGCCAGGGCGACTCGCAGAACGCGACAAAATATTTCAATGACTTCCTCGCCTCGCGTCCCGAACCGTCAGGCATGCTCCGCGCCGACGCGCTCAACCGCATGGCCGACCACTACTATACGCAGAAGGATTTCGGCAACGCCGCATCGACCTACGCCGACGCCTACCGCGCCAACCCCGGCACCGGCGACTACGCCCTGCTGTCGCGTGCACGCATGTACGGCTACAACGGCGACTACAAGGAGAAAGTCAATCTCCTGCAGCAGTTCATCAAGGAGTTCCCCAAATCGAGCATGCTCCCGCAGGCTTATATAGACCTGGGCGAAAGCTACGCGCAGCTCGGCAACTCCGACCGCTCCATCGAAGCGTACTCGATGGTGGCCTCACGCTACCCCGGCAGCGCCTACGGACGCCAGGCCAACCTGCTGCTCGCGCTCTCCTACCTCAACGAGAACGACAAGTCACAGGCCATCGACACCTACCGCCGGCTCATCACCACGGCGCCCGGCTCGGAGGAGGCACGCCAGGCATCGGACAACCTCAAGCAGATCATGGCCGACGACGGCCGTCTTGACGAATATGTCGACTTCATCAACTCCGTGCCCGGAGCCGCACCCGTAGGTGCGTCCGACGTGGAGAACGCCGCATTCCTCGCAGCCGAACGCGATTACCTCAACAAAGGTCTAACGGGACGCCTCACCGACTATCTCGACCGCTTCCCGCAAGGCGTCTCACGTCCCACCGCATTGGGATATGCCGTGACCGCCAACGCTACCGCCGGCAACCACGAAGCCACCATCGGCTATGCCGACGAACTGATTGAGAATTACCCCGACAACGCCGCTGTGCCCGCAGCCCTCAAGGCCAAGGCCGCCGCTCTCGCCGGACAGGGCAAAGGGGAGCTCGCACTTGCCGCCTACGAACAGCTCGCCACTACAGCGTCGACCCCCGACATGCTCAACGAGGCACAACTCGGCATCATGCGCACCGCCCGCGACCTCGGCCAGTATGACCGCGTCATCGAAGCCGCCGGCGCCATAACCGCATCGTCGACCCCGACGGGCGAGCAGCGCTCGGAAGCGGCATTCAACCACGCCGACGCCCTCTACAACACCGGCGACACCGAAGGCGCCATAGCCGGGTGGACCGATCTTTCGACCGACCTCAACGACATCTACGGCACGAAAGCGCTCTTCCGCATAGCGCAGGCACAGTTCGACGCCAAGGACCTCAAGGCCGCCCGCAAGTCGGCCGAAAAACTGATTGACTCCGACACCCCCCACAACTACTGGCTCGCACGCGGATTCATACTCATATCCGACATCAACCGTGCCGAGGGCAATCTCTTCGAGGCCGACCAGTATCTCATCAGCCTCCGCGACAACTATCCCGGCACCGAAACCGACATCTTCCAAATGATTGACGACCGTCTCAACAACAAATAATCACCGAACGCAATGAAAAGACAACATATCATTCTCGCAGCCGCACTCGCAGCCGCTCCGGCGGTGTCGGCACAGACACTCACAAAAGAGATTGTGATTGAACGCGAAATCGACCCGACACTTCCCGAGGCGGCACGCATCAGCAACTTCCCGTCGCTCGTACAGCCGCAGGCGCCGGTATCGCGGCTTCCGTTTGTCGATGTCACGGCGGCGACACGCGTGCCGGGGATGCTCTCGATGCTCGAACCGGCCAACGGACAGCCGGCCATCACCCTGTCGCCCTACCGCGGCTATGCTTCGCTCGGCTATTTCCCCGCCTACAACCTCGGCATCTCGGCCGGATACTCCATCATAGCCAAGCCGGCATCGTCGCTCAACGTGTGGACCCAGTTTGACGGCTATTCCTACAAGGACCAGTACGACGAGACGCTCAAGCGCAACAGCGTGACCGTTGGCGCCGACTTCTCGCATCTGTTCGGCCGCACAAAGCGTCTCGACCTGTCGGCCGACTTCACCTACAACGCCTACAACAAGCCGTGGGAGGAGGAAGACCCCAACCATCACACACTGGCATTTGACATCGACGCCGCCTGGTCGGCGCGCCACAACGCGCTTGCCTACTACGTGACCGGCGCGTTCAGCCACTTCGGATTCTCCGGCAAGGAGATCCATCTTACCAACGGCCGCCTCGACGCCGTGTCGCAGAATATAATCAAAGTCGCCGGAGGTACGGCCTATTTCATCACCGACAAATCGTCAGTCAACGGACATGTCGATGTCAGCTTCGTCCATACCGGACACTTCAACACGCTCCTCAACGACATGACCGTAGGAGGCACAAGCATCTGGCTGCCGGCACTCATTGGCGGTGACGGCAAGACGATGGGACTCATCACCCTCGCGCCATCCTACCGCTATACCTCGGGGGCATTCTCGACATCGCTCGGCGTCAAGGCGCAGATTGCCACCAACTCGGGCAAGACATTCCATATCGCGCCCGACGTCAAGATTAACGTGCGCCCCGTATCGACTTTCGCCGCCACACTTTCATTTGGCGGAGGGGAGCATATCAACCGCCTGTCGGCGCTCTACAATATCGACCCCTACATGTCGGTGGCGCAGGGATACAAATTTTCGGAAGTGCCTTTCACGGCCGACCTGTCGCTGACGTTCGGCCCGTTCTACGGTGCGTCGGTCGAACTGTTCGGAGGCTATGCCGTGGCCAATGACTGGCTTATGCCCGAAGTGTTGGACGGTGCAGGCGGTCCGAACCCGTCAAGCAACCGCCTGATATACGGCTCGATGTTCAACACCGTCGACCTCCGCGCCGTGCGCTACGGAGCCAAATTCGCGTGGAAATACAACAAGAACATCGAGGCTTCGGTGAAATACACCGGCGCTCCCGGCAGCTACCGCCACAGCTACTACCTCAACCACGACCGCGCACGCCACGTGCTTGAAGCTAACGTGTCAGTTACTCCCATCGCGCCGCTCACAGTCGATGCGTCGTTCGAACTCCGCGCAGGCCGTTCGCTGTATACCCGGTGGTTCACCACCGTCGGTTCCGAGCCGATGAAATATGACCTGCTCAACGCCAACTCGCTCAACATAGGCGCCACCTACCGCTTCACCGACTGCATATCGGCTTTCGCCCGCGTGGAAAACATCCTCGGCCGCCGCGCCTACATGTACAACCTCCTCGAGCAGCAAGGCATCCACGGCCTCATAGGCGCCGCCGTGAAGTTCTGAATATTGCACGGAATAACGTAATATAAACAAAAGGACAGAAGATTCATCAACAGAACAAATTTATTTTTCCTCGAGACTTCTGCACTCTTTCGCATTATTAACGCGGTTAAAAACCGCGTCTACTACAAGCCTAATCAGCAAAGTAGTAGGCGCGGTTTTTAACCGCGTTAATAATATCTGCCGGTAATCCTGTCAAGAACTTTTGTTCTCTTGTTCAAATTCACTCTTCCACGATGGAGGGGGAGATGTAGGTGATTTCGGTGCGGGCACGGGTGGTGGCGGTGTAGAGCCAGCGGTAGAAGTCAAGGGTGGTGACGGCTTCGTTGGATATGTTGGCCATGTCGACGAATACCGATTGCCATTGGCCTCCCTGCGCTTTGTGGCAGGTGACGGCGTAGGCGTATTTGACGCGGAGGGCGTTGTAGTAAGGGTCGGTGTGGAAGATGCGGCGGCGCACTGCGGGGTCGGCGGCCGACGCGGGGTCAAGGCCGGCAAGCGCGCGGTTGAGCAGCATCTGTTCGTGCTCGGGGTTGAGACCCGCGGTCACCGAATTGAGCGAATTGAGTATCAGTTTGGCGTCGAACGTGATGTCGCGGTCGGGCAGCGACAGCTCCACGTCGGCAAACCGAAGGAAGCCGATGATTTCCGTGCCGTAGATTTTATTGACACGCACCACGTCGCCGTTGGCCACGAAATCGGCGCCCTTCACCTTCGACGTCCAGTAGTAATTGTTTTTGGCGATGAGCAACGGTTCGCCGCGGGTGATGACCTCGTCCTTCTCGAGTATCGTCTTGCGTATGGCGAGGTTGAATTCCATCGCGCGTTTGTTGGAACGCGTGATGAGTATGGTGTCGTCGACGCCGTAGTCCTGATAGGAACCTATCAGAGCGTCCTGAAGCTCCTCGCCGCCGATGGCGCGGACGTCGGCAAACGGCTCGATGCGCAGCCGCGGCACCGGCAGCTGCTCCATAGCCATGGCGCGGCGCAGCATCGTGGCGTTGTAGAGGATACCGGACCGCGCCTTCTGGCGTACGGTCTGCGTGATGACGGCACGCGTCACACGCAGTCCGAGCGCGCGCAGCCTGTCGGCCGACATCGCCGGCGACGTGTCACATCCCACCGGCGGGAGCTGTGCGCCGTCGCCGAGCAGTATCATGCGGCAGTCGTGGCCTGAACCGTAGACGTAGTGCGCCAGGTCCTCGAGCAGCGAATCATGCTCCCCCTCACCTATCATCGACGCCTCGTCGACGATGAATATGGCGTTGGAATGCGGATTGTCGGCCACGCCGGCCACCGCCGCCACGTCGCCCAATCCTTTGTAAATCTTTCGGTGGATAGTCATCGCGGCTTTTCCGGCAAAACCGCTCAGCACCTTGGCGGCACGTCCCGTGGGCGCAAGCAGCACTGTGGGACGCCTCACTGCCCGCAGCGCCTTGACAAGCGCCGCCACGACCGACGTCTTGCCCGTGCCGGCATAACCGTTGAGCAGGAACACGGCATTGTAGGGTACCGTATCCCCGCAAAAACGAGCGAGGGCGTCAATCAACGCCCTCTGCTGCTCCGTGGGGACAAACCCCATTTCTTCGGTTATTTTTTCCGCTAACTTATCCATTTCTTTCAATTCATAATTCATAATGCATAATTCATAATTAGGCCATCCGGCTTAGCTCCAATTGGACTAATTGGACCAATTAGTCCAATAAGTCTAATTAGACTAATTCGCTCCTCGCGAAGCTCAATTATGAATTATGAATTGTGAATTATGAATTGGTTTAAGTGAATTAGTTTATTAGGTCGAAGCCGGTGTATTTGCGGAGGCATTCCGGCACTACGATACCTTCGGGAGTCTGGTTGTTTTCGAGCAATGCGGCCACGATGCGGGGCAATGCGAGCGCCGAGCCGTTGAGCGTGTGGCACAGGCGCGTCTTCTTGTCCTCGCCGCGGTAACGGCATTTGAGGCGCGATGCCTGGTATGTCTCGAAATTTGATACCGACGATACCTCGAGCCAGCGTTTCTGGGCTGCCGAATACACCTCGAAGTCAAACGTGATGGCCGACGTGAAGCTCATGTCGCCGCCACACAGACGGAGTATGTGCCAGGGCAATCCGAGACGCTCGAGCAGCGACTGCACGTGGTCCTTCATCTCCTCGAGAGCGGCATACGAATTTTCCGGCTTCTCGATACGCACGATTTCCACTTTGTCGAACTGGTGCAGACGGTTGAGACCGCGCACGTCCTTGCCGTAGCTGCCGGCCTCGCGGCGCCAGCATGCCGAGTATGCGCAGTTCTTGACGGGGAGCTGGTTGTCGTTGAGTATGACGTCGCGGTAGATGTTGGTGACAGGTACCTCAGCTGTCGGTATCAGGTAGAGGTTGTCGAGGGGCACGTAATACATCTGACCCTCCTTGTCGGGAAGCTGGCCTGTGCCGTAGCCCGATGCCTCATTGACCACGTAGGGCGGCTCGATTTCGGTGTAGCCCGCCTCGTTGGCCGAGTCGAGGAAGAACTGTATGAGCGCGCGCTGCAACCGTGCGCCCTTGCCGATATACACCGGGAAACCGGCGCCGGTGATTTTTACACCGAGGTCGAAGTCGATGATATTGTATTTCTTGGCAAGTTCCCAGTGGGGAAGCGCGTCGGCGGGGAGGTCGGGCATCACGCCGCCTGTCTTCTCCACCACGTTGTCCTCGGCCGTCTTGCCTTCGGGCACAGCCTCGCACGGTATGTTGGGGATGGTCAGACGTATGTCGGTCATCTCCTTCTCCACGGCGTCGAGTTCCGTGGCAAATTTTTTCATATCCTCTTTCGCCTTGGCCACTTCGGCCTTGGCGGCTTCGGCAGCCTCGCGCTCGCCCGCTTTCATCAGCTTGCCGATTTCGGCGGCCTGCTTGTTGAGACCGGCGGCGATAGTGTCGGCCTGAAGCTGGAGCGCGCGGCGGCGGTCGTCGAGCGCAAGTATTTTTTCAATCTTTTCTTTACCGTCAAATCCCTTGACCTTCAGGCGGTCAATGATATATTGGGGATTTTCCTTGATTTGTTGTATCGTCAGCATAATATTATAGTTTTTTCCCCGATTAATCATGATTAATCATGTTAAATCACGATTAATCGCGATAAATCCCGGTTAATCAAAATTCTCGATTACCCTAACAGCTCCTTCACCTTGGCGGAGATAGCGCGGCCGTCGGCACGGCCTGCAAGCGCCTTGCTTGCCACGCCCATCACCTTGCCCATCATCTTTGCGTCGGTGGCGCCCACCTCGGCGATGATTTTCTTAAGCTCGGCTGTGAGTTCCTCCTCGGTCAACTGTTTGGGGAGATATTCCTCTATCACGGCCACCTCGGCAAGCTCGCCGTCGGCGAGGTCCTGACGGTTCTGCTCCTTGTAGATAGCGGCACTTTCGCGGCGCTGCTTCGCCATTTTCACGAGCACCTTGGTAGCGGCCTCGTCGCTCAGCGTACCGTCGCCCCCCTTGGCCGTCTTAGCCTCGAGAAACTCTTTCTTGATGCCGCGCAACGCCTCCAGACGCACACGGTCCTTGGCAAGCATAGCCTTCTTGATATCTTCTGATATTCTGTCAAATAAATCCATATCTGTCACTATATTTATAAGTACCCGCAAATTTACGCAATTTTTCTTTTTAAAGATGTATATTTCTATATTAAAAACACCATAACGCAAAAATTACGCACATTTCACCCTGCAAATTTGTCAATGACTACATTTAGAAATATCTTTGCGAAGCTCCATAACCCCAAAAATCCAATGAAAGAGTCCTCCATGTGAGAGCCGCAGCATAATAGCGCACATTAACATGGTGTATCGGACGGAGAGCCGCAGGCTCGATGGTGTATATATCCCCGTCCGGAGCGATAGCGGAGGGCGGGGGAGCCACTCCCCTCGGATTGAGCCCGGGGACCGGGCGAGAGTGTAAACAATTAACAACATACCAATGAGCAAAACATTAAATCTAATCCATGTAGTATTCGGAACGCATTGCCGCCACTCCACACTTAACCCTGAAAACAAAGAACAATTGCACAAAATGATATGCGATTTTCTCAACAAGACGGGTTGCCGCCTGATACGTATTAACTCGATGCCCGACCACGTCCATATCCTCATGAACCTGTCACCGGCAATATCGCTTTCCGAAGTCATCGGCAAGCTCAAGGCCAACATGAGCCTATGGATAAAACGTTCCGGATTGTTTCCTCTGTTTGAAGGCTGGTGCGAGGGATACTTTGCATGTTCCGTATCTCCGCAAAACAGCGAATCCGTCATCAGCTATATCATAAATCAGGAGCACCACCATACCTCCAGATCATACCATGACGAAATGAACGGACTATACCTCAAAGCAGGCCTCCAGTGGCATGATAATGAGCTAAATAACTGACATATCTACACTCTCGCCCGCTCCACGGGCTCTCCTGCCGGCTCCCTCGCACCCCGCCCTCCGCTATCGCTACGGACGGGGATATGTACACCATCGAGCCTACGGCTCTACTGAATGCTATCCACGCGGTACAGGGTGAAAGTGTGCATATCCCCCCTATCCTCCGGTAACATGCCTCGGTATTCCACCGCACCCCTACCCGCAGACTTAGATGATATGCACACCCTCCCCGATGCCACGCGGAGAACTGCAGGCTCGATGATGAGACTCCATCACGTCCGAGCAACTTGAGGAGAGCTGCAGAATTTTGCATACCGGAGAGCGTCATGCTGAGAGCCGCAGGCTCGATGGTGTACATATCCCCGTCCGGAGCGACAGCGGAGGGCGGGGGGACCACTCCCCTCGGATTGAGCCCGGGGACCTGGCGGGGGTTTACTTCACTCCCTCTCTTCGGGGAGCTTGCCTTGGCGGGCGTCGCGGCGTTTGCGCCAGTCGTTGCGCATCTTCATCGCGAAGATTATGGCCGAGCAGAGGCCGGTCACGATGTTGGTGATGAGCAGGGGCCAGTTGCCGAGCAATATGCCTTGTATCACGAAAAACAGACTGCCGAAACCCATCAGCAGGAACGTCGGCACGGCAATGCCATCGGTATCATTAGTGCGTATCGTATAAATAGCCTGCGGCAGATAGCCGAATATCATGCAGACACACGCTGCATACCCAACAATAGTAGTTATCATGGTCATGTAAATTAGAGTGAAAAATTCAAAAATAGCCAATATTATCCGAAAATCCAAACATATTATTTACAACAATTCCGACCATGGTTTTGTGCACACGCATTTCACCCAATTTTTAGATTGATACGATATGGCAACGTTCATTCATATTTTATCAGCAAAATTTGCCATATTGTTTAAAAAAGTTTCCAAAGAGGAATATTTATTCAAATAAACGTATTTTGTACCATTTTTGCAGTAAAAATTTAACAAAAAAAACTGCTATCTATCTTACTGATTTTTAAAAGTTTTTTATACCTTTGCATTACACGTCCATACAGTGCAGACGCTGCGATGCATTTCCATCGCTTTATACAATATCATATCCTAACCGACTAATTTACAAATTATCTAAATATTAACCAAAATCTTACTTTTATGAAGAAATTTTTACTTTCATTAGCCACAGTGCTTTGCGCAAGCGCTTTCGCTTCGGCAGAAGACATCCTTTGGTCTGAAGATTTCTCTACCTACACTGCAAATGCAGTGCCAGCCGGCGGCACTTACGATTATAAATGTGTCGGCAACGGTACAAAAATCTATAATGAAAAATTGGCTGGCGGTACAGCTCCTGAATTACTTGTCGGAAAGAATGGCGGTTCATTCACTGCAACAATTCCCATGGATGGCAAATCCGGAGCCATGACTCTCTCTTACCAAGCTAACTACGACCGTCTTACAGTCACTGTAACAGGTGCCACTCTCGGAGAAAAATCAGTATCCGGCAATGCTTATACTTACCCTGTGACAGTTACTTCCGGCACACAAAACATCACCATCGAATTCAAGAATTCCACCAAATCAAATGCACGCCTTGACAACATCAAACTTTTCCAAGGCACTGCAAAGTCTCCTGCCGGCCTTTCTTGGGGAACAGCATCTCGCATTGTAACTATCGGGGACGAAAACAATAATTTTCCTACCCTTACCAATCCCAACAACCTGAGTGTTACTTATAGCAGTGACAACACAGAGGTTGCTACTATTGATGCAGAAGGCGTAATCACACTTGTTTCCGCAGGCGAGGCAAACATAACCGCGACATTTGCTGGCAACGACAAATTTGAAGCCGGAGAAGTGACTTATAAACTTACTGTCAAAGCTGGCTCCACTGTTGATATCTCGAATACTTATGAAACCGCTTACACGGTAGCAAAAGCATACGAACTTATTGAAGCAGGCGAAGGCCTTGACAAAGCTGTTTATGTAAAAGGTTATATAACCAATATTCAGGAAATTTCAACAGAGTTTGGCAACGCCACTTACTCTATCAACGATAATACGACATACGATGCGGCAACTGCACTTGTCATTTACCGTGGCTTCTATGGTAATGATGGCGGTACTAATATTAATTTTACTACCGGTGATGAAATAGCTGTAGATGACGTTGTTGTAGTTTATGGGAAATTAAAAAATTATAACGGTTCCAAACAAATGTCATCAGGCAACTATATCGTTACCCTTAACGGTGGCACAACTGGTGTTGAAGGTATCGAAATCGACGAGAATGCTCCCGTTGAATACTACAACCTCCAGGGCGTACGCGTAGAGAACCCCGCAAACGGTTTTTACATCATGCGTCAGGGCGACAAGGTCGTAAAAGTAATCAAATAATATAGGCCGGCTCAGTCCGACACGACAACCCATAAAACGGGGTGGCACCTAACTACAGGCGCCACCCCGTTTTGCGTTGAAGGCAATGGGGCGGGGGCATCTCGCCCCCGTGGTAATTTCCTGTGATTTTTTACGCGGAGAGAGAATACCACGGGGGCGAGACACCCCCGCCCCATACATCATGCGTTAAATATTGTTAACTGCGTATTTCATGTATTTTTATGCAATCACACCATAACACATTGAAACCGACCGAGATACCGCTGCTGATGCCGAATGTGCGACTGCCCGAGGCCGCAATCCGCCCCGAAAAAATGTATAAAATCATTTTGTCAATTCAAAAATTATTACTTCCTTTGCATGTGTGTTTTTCATAGTATTAGATTAAGATAAAGGTTTAAAGGAAAAGAGTCGTTGTGAAACGACTCTTTTTTATTGTATTTATACCCCTAAGCAAAGATAAAAAATAACACAACGAGGGCGAGACGCCCTCGCTCCTTACACCATATACTTGCCGAGGAACGGTATACGGCGCAGCAGCCACGACACAGCGATGCCGCCGCCCAATCCCACGGCGAATGATACCGGCATCGACGATTCCGGGGCATATCTCCGAAGCAGGATTCCACAAAGCAGCCAGTGAGAAAGATATATGCCGTAGGAATACCGCGCGATGAAATTGACGACCTTGTCGGCCACACTTCCGAGCGTCTTCACCCTCACAAGCAGCGAGAAATAGAGTATGGCCGTCACCACCGTAGGAAACGACACCCCGGAAAACCTTATGCATATCCTTTGGAAATCGAAGCTGAACGGTATCTGCGACAACAGATACGGCGCCACGATGCCTGCGAGAATCATCAGCGAGTAGAGTATTATGAGCTTGCGCGTCCTGACACGGCGGCGCGCCCTCGACGCTTCGGCATCGTCGTCCGCCGACGGGAGCACGTACGACGGAAGCAGCGGCTGCCGGTAGCGGTAACGCGTGAGGTAGTATCCCGCGATGGCATACGGCACCGCATTGAAGAAAAGGACAAAAGGCGTGGACATAGGGTCAATACCGCTTAAAGGTTCGACAAACGGTATAAGCCCGCTTATCAGCCACAATATGAGCACGTAATGAAAATGGCGCCGCGAAGCGGTAGCTATCCACGGCGACAGCAACGGCATGACGAGATAAAGCGCCATGATAGCCGGGACAAACCATTTCTGCAAAAAATTGCCGCTGAGCCAGTACCAGCGTATCTGCATCGCAAGCGTATATTCATTAATCATGCCGAGCCAGTAGTAGCACAGCGCATATATTATCACCCAGAAAGCAAACGGTACCATTACCCTCACAACCCTGTGCCTGATAAAGTCGGAGTACGAACCCGTGACCGGGAAAAGCAGCGCGCCCGACACCATGAAAAACAGCACGGCGTCGGGGTTGATGAGCAGCCTCATGAAATAATTGGTGTGGGGGTCGAGATCGCGGGCAAGCGTATGGTCGAGCACCACCATGACGATAGCCAACGCGCGAATAAGATTGAGCGAGAAAAGCTGCTTATGGGTGCCCCGGTCGTTGCGGGCAATTGATTTCATAATTTATGAGATTACAGTATTAAATATATGTTGGATAGGGGCGGGGGCGTCTCGCCCCCGCCCCTATCTAACTAATCATAGTTTGCGAGCGAGGCGCGCAGCGATGTTGTCACTATGGCACGAAGTTCGGCGGGACGCACTACGGTGACCGACGGACCGTACGACAGCAGTTCCTGCACGAAGTCGTCCGAAATCTTGATGCGGTAGGTGAAGAGCGAGTAGCCGTCCGACACGGTCTCCTGCTGCGACCGGTGAAGCGGCAGCGCGCGGAAATACTTTGCCTGACGGGCGTCGACGCGCAGTATCACCTCCTTTACCTCACCCTGGTTGAACACTATGCCGTAGCTGTCGCGGAAATAGGCCGACGCGTCGAAATAGCCGGGTATGGTGTAGCTGTCGTCGGTGACACGCATCGACACTATGCGGTCGAGCGCGTAGGTCTTGATCTTATCCTCGGCGGTATTCAGCCCGGTGACATACCACCGCTGGCGGAATATCTTGAGGAAATAGGGGTGTAGCACGATGTCGCGGTGGGGCGTGCGGCGCGTGTAGGGCTGATAGTCCATCACCACCGTACGGTGCTCCCTGAGGGCGCTGACCATCGGCGGAAGATACTCGCGCGCCGACGGCACCTCCTCGAGGAATATCTTGTCGGCCACGTCGCGCGAGTCGCTCAGCAGGTTGGTCATCGCCGCCGAGTTGAGCAGCCAGTCGGTGATGCCCTCGGCGGCGGGATTGTCATCGCCTATGGAGTAGGTGTTGTCGGCGGGATTGAACGTGATGGTGATGTTGAAAAGCTCCTCGATGGCGGCGCGGTAGTTGTAGAACGTACGGCGCGGCAACGGGGCCCCGTCCGAATATATCGACCGTTTCCATGCCTCGTCGAGCTGCCGGCGCGTTATCGTGCCGTAGCGGCGTATCGTGTCGACGAGCCATATATAGCGTGACAGCAGGTTGCGGGCCATCAGAGTACTACGAAACTCGGCACGAGTGCCTTGACCTTGACCGGTTTCTTCACCGACGGGAATTTAAGCGTCACCGGCTTGTCGGAGAATATGACGGCCACTTTGTTGTCAGACTCGGGGTCGCGTTTGGTCACTACGAGTATGTCGGCGCCGTTGTGGCCGCGCATCGTGGTGAACGAAGACTCGCCGCGCCACATTGCCGGATTGTCGGCGCGGAATTTCATCGCCTCGGCCACGAAGTCGCGGAGGTCGGCTTCCTGCGCGTTGCGGGGGGAGAGGTGGCCTGTGGTACGCGCTATGTTGTCGGGCTGCGCGCCCTTCGACTCGAGCGAACGGTCAGCGAACTCATCGCCGTAATATAATGTAATCGGGCCGGAGTAGGCGGCAAGGATGCCGTGGCGCAGTTTCAGCTTGTCGTAATACTGCGGGTCGGCGGGGTCGAAGTGGTCGGCCAGACGGTAGCCGTCGTGGTTGGACAGATAGAGGTTGGGCATCACGCTGTCGTTGAGATAGCCGCGGGCGGTAGGAGGCGCGAGAGTGGTGATAATGTCAGCCCAGCCGTTTTCAAGCCCGGCGTGTTTCACATCCTGCATCGGGCCCGATATGCGCTCCTTGCCATCGAAGTCGAAGGCACTCAGCAGGCCGCCGTCGCGGTATACGCCGCGGTTTATCACATCGGCGTCGCCCCAGTCCTCGCCTACCATATAGCCTAATGTGCCCCATTTCTCGCCGCGGGCTTTGCGTGCAGCGGTAAGGTCCTCCACGGCGCCGCGTATCTCAAGCCAGTAGTTGTGGCCCCCCTGAGTGGCCTGGTATGCCTGGTCCAGACGCCATCCGTCCACGCCGTAGCGGTCTATGTAATATGTGGCAAGCTCCTTGATATAGTCGAGCGAGCCGGGATATGCGATATTGCCCGTGCCCCCCTGCTCGCCGCGGTCGGAATATACCTGCGCCGTTTCGAGCGTATAGCCCGAAGGCGACGGGGTGGTGACACCGCCGTGGTGGCCGAACACGCCGTCAAGTATCACGTACATGCCCAGACCGTGAGCCTTGTCGACAAGCTCCTTGAAGTCGGCCTCGGTGCCGAAATGGGGGTCGATTTTGAAGTAATCGTTGGTAAAATAGCCGGTGGCCTGGAGTTTTTCGCCGCCGGAAGCCGTAGAACTGTCAAATATCGGCGTCATCCAGATGGCATTTGCCCCGAGCGACCTGATAGAGTCGAGCGAATTGATGATGCCGCGCAGATTGCCGTTCTTGCGGGCGTCGTCGGGACCCCACATGGCGTTGTAGCCCGGTGCGCCGTCGGGATCGTGCTGGTACGACGCCACCATTACCTGATAGATTGTTAATGCACGCGGGTCGGGATTCTGCGCGATGGCCTTCCCGAAAATAAATGCGAAAAGTGTAAGAATGATACTCTTGGTTTTCATATCGTTGATTTATAAATTAATCTTCACAAATATAATAATTATTCTCAAATAATGCACCCATCCCGCCCAATTTAGCTAAATTAGCGCGAAAGCTACGCTACTACAATAGCTAAAATAGCTAAAATAGCTAAAATAGCTATCATAGCTATCATAGCGCCCTCCCGGTGTAGGGCTGCTCCCCGGAGCAGCCGCCACCCGCCGCCCACACCCCGCCGCGCCACCCACCATGCCACCAATTCCATTTTTCCTATATCATTTTGCAAAAATAATTTGCATAATCAAAGCATTATGCTTATCTTTGCAACAATTCAATTTACATTTTGCAATCAAATCTTAAAAACATCAAATATGGCTGTCATCATCCCTAAGAAGTACAAGCTCAAATTGCTTCCCGAAACTACGGAAATCGCCATCAAGGACATCAAGATGTTCTTCCAGGACAAACTGTCGGAAGCGCTCAACCTGCGCCGTGTCACCGCACCCCTTTTCGTCCTTTCGGGCACCGGACTCAATGACGACCTCAACGGCGTAGAAAAACCGGTGGGCTTCGACGTCAAGGCTATCGGAGGCCGTCATGCCGAAGTGGTTCACTCTCTCGCCAAATGGAAACGCGCCAAGCTCGCCGACTATGACATAGCCCCGGGCTTCGGACTCTACACCGATATGAATGCAATCCGCGCCGACGAGGACCTTGACAACCTCCATTCGCTCTACGTCGACCAGTGGGACTGGGAACGCACCATCGAGGCCTCCGACCGCAACCTCGGTTTCCTCAAGGACATCGTCAGGAAAATCTATCAGGCCCTGCTCGACACCGAGGAGATGATCTACAAGCGCTTTCCCCACATCACCCCCACGCTTCCCAAGGAGATAACATTCGTCCACGCCGCCGACCTGCAGAAGCAGTATCCCGACCTCACCCCCAAGCAGCGTGAATACGAAGTAACCAAGAAATACGGCGCAGTATTTATAATAGGTATCGGAGACACCCTCGCCGACGGGAAACCCCACGACGGCCGCGCCCCCGACTACGACGACTGGTCGACCGACAACGGCGAAGGCTCCACCGGCCTCAACGGCGACATCGTGGTATGGAACACCGTGCTCGAATGCCCGTTTGAAATCTCGTCGATGGGTATCCGCGTCGACGCCAAGGCTCTCCGCTGCCAGCTCGAAAAAGCCGGCTGCCCCGAACGTGCCGGGCTCAAATTCCACAAAGCGCTCCTCGACGGCAAGCTTCCCCTCTCCATCGGCGGAGGCATAGGCCAGAGCCGCCTGTGCATGTTCATCCTCCAGAAAGCCCACATAGGCGAAGTTCAGGCCTCAATCTGGCCCGACGACCAGGTGGAAGAGCTCGCCGCCGCAGGCATCCGCCTCATCTGACCCGCCAACGACACAAGAATAGGTCAGACCTGTCCGACATGTCCGACCGGCCTGACCCGTCCACCCATTCAAAATTCAACCTTCAACATTCAACATTCAAAATTCAAAATTCAGAACCACCCTCTCCACCCGGCTCCCCGCAGCCATCTCTCCGGAGATTTCCACCTCGACCACCGCGTCGCGCATCGCGCACGCCCCTATAAGCAGCGGACTGTTGACCACCCCGCGGAACTCTATCGCACTTTCCGCCCGCGCCTCATCCGCTATCGTGCGCGATACCACGCGCATCGCCCCGTTGATATTGCGCGAACGCAACTCGGCTCCCGCCCTGTACACCCTCATGCCGGCCCGATACCATTCGAGAGCCGGCATGTCGCATCTCAGCCGGTAGGCGAACTCCACCATCTCCGATGCCCCCGCAGCCGTGTCCCTGATGCCGAGGTCACTGTCGACGAGCAACCCGCGCCCGCTGTCGTGGAATCCCGTCGCACTCAGTCCGCCGGCCTCGCGCCAGCCGCCGTCAAGGCTGTCCTTTATGCGTATGCGCCCGTCGGCGCCGGCGAGCCATAACTCCCTGTCGCGCCTGTCCCAACCGGCCGCGATGTCGGCGATTCCCGCCTCAAGCGTAGTGATATTGCCACGGCTCAGCCCTATCAGGTCGCCCGACGCGATGCATACGGCGGGATACTTGTCGTCGTCGGTTTCTGCAACAGCCCCGCGGTTCGTCACGCACCGGCGGTCGAGGCGGTCGCACCGCAGCGAGGATATTCCCGCGCCGATACTGAGCAGGAATATACCGTCATCGGTCATCGCATATATGCGACGGTGGCCGAACTCCCACGCGCTCCCGCGGCGGTCGACCGCCAGCATCGCCGTCACATTGCCGCAACCTGCCTCCGCTACCGCGACACCGTCGGCGGGATTGCCGCGCCCTGCCACGATAAGCGCCGACGGCATCGTCTCGCTCTCCACACCGTCGGCCACGTAGGCGAACGCCTCGTCGGTAGCCGCAAGTTCTATGCCGCGGCAGTCGGGACTGAAATAATATGCCGCGCGGCGGCTCTCGTCGGGCGACAGCGGAAACTCCCCCTTGTACACCGCGCCGTCCCGCTCGAGCAGTATCGTCATCTTCACCGCGTCGGGGCGCGGACTGCACAGCGCCGGCGAGAACCGCAGCGGGGCGCCCTGCGTGCCCCACGACGTAGCCACACGCTTCACCCCCGACGCCATCTCCGTCACCACAACGCAACGCCACTGATGCGTCTCCGTCTCAGGCGTGACCTCCGATACAAGCTCTTCCGCACGGTAACCCCTGAACCCCTTGGCCGTAATGCCGCCCCACACGGCATTGTCGCCCGCCACGCACCCGCTTTCGGCCGTAAACCGGTTAGGTACCATGCACAGCGCCACCCTCCGGTCCATGGCATCGGCTTTCCGCGCCAGCACCGCCGCCACGGCCGCATTCTCACCATCCACACCCTGCACGCCGCGCCGCATCACCCTCACCTCGATGTCAAGCGCCGACCCGCTGTCGAAGGGATTGTGCACCACGGCGGCCTCGCGAAACGCCGCGTCGCCTTTCATGGCCAGTCCGCGGAGCCGTTGCGCCATATATCCGCGGGCAGGCACCATGGTCACAGATGCGCCGGGCACGAAGCAGCGCAACGCCACGCCGTTGGTGCCCGACCGTTCAAGAGCGTTCGCCGCCGTCACACCGCCGTCAGCCGGGTGCACCGGCAGCGACGTCTCCACCACTAAGCGTTTCACCCTCCCGGGCTCGATATCGCTCTCCGACACCTGACGCAGACGCAGCTTGTACACATCGGCGCTCACCCTCAGGCGTCCTCGTTGCCGGCGGTCGTCGCTAAGCATGCATCGTAGCTCGTCGACGCCCTGCACCCCCGACGGCGCTCCTACGGCCACGACCGGCGAACGGTACAGCACCTCACCCCCGCTCCCCTCCAGGCGATAGCGTGCAAGGACCGGCTGCAGCTCCATTCCGCCGCGCGTGGTCTTGTCGGCAAGCTCGGCGTAGCAGCGCTGCAGGTCCTTGCTCAGCCGGTCGGCGTCGGCGTCGCACAGCGTTGTGGAGCGCGTGTCGTATGTTCCCGTCAGCTCACGCTCCTCGGCGTCGGCACTCAGGCGCATCACGTCGGCCGCCTCGAAACGCAGCACCGGGTATCCTGCCTCGCGGCGCACGCTCCATCGCCCGTCGGCGCCCTGCACGAGCATATACCTGTCGTCATCGGTCATCACGACCACGCTTTTTGTGCTTACCGCGACGGCACACCTGACCGTTCCGGTCACTCCCCCGATGTCATACCCCGCCTTGTCGCTGTCAAGATACACTGTCCTGAGCCTGTTCCCCTCCCTGACAATGCATATCCGCCCCTCCGTGCCGCCGTGCAGCGTGAGCAGCGGCAGCGTCGTGAGTTTCGCGTTCCGGACCGGACGTCCCGCCGCCACAAGATATTTTCCGCGGCGGTTACGGCGCAGATTGCTGCATCTGAGCACTGTAACCCTCGTATCACTCACCTCGCCCTCAATCGGAAGCGGCCATACTGTCATCCCTTTGCTGTTATCTTTCATCTCCTTGCTGTTATATTTCATAATCTCCGGTAATTTCATTTTCCGCAAAATTACCCGTACCGACGCCTAAAAATGCGTCAAAATCATACACTTCACTGAAATTTTTTATACCTTTGCGGATAGTCTAAAAAATAATATCCATTATATCCTGAATATGAAAAATTTCAAACGCACCCTCATCACCACCGCTCTCCCCTACGCCAACGGTCCCGTCCACATCGGCCACCTCGCCGGTGTCTACGTCCCCGCCGACATCTACGCCCGCTACCTGCGTCTCAAAGGTCAGGAAGTCATCATGATAGGCGGCAGCGACGAGCACGGTGTGCCCATCACCATCAAGGCCAAGGCCGAAGGTGTCACCCCTCAGGATATCGTCGACCGTTACCATAAAATCATCAAGGACTCGTTCGCCGAACTCGGCATATCCTTCGACATATATTCACGCACCACTTCCGACATTCACTCCCGTACGGCCTCGGAATTCTTCCGCCGCCTCTATGAGAACGGGCAGTTTGTCGAGAAGACATCGATGCAGCTCTTCGACGAGAAGGCCAACCAGTTCCTCGCCGACCGCTACGTCACAGGCGAATGCCCCCACTGCCACGCCCAGGGCGCCTATGGCGACCAGTGCGAGAAGTGCGGCACATCGCTCAACGCCACCGACCTCATCAACCCCAAAAGCGCCATCACAGGCAATACTCCCGTGCTCCGCGAGACCAAGCACTGGTACCTTCCCCTCGACCGCTGGCAGTCGGCCCTCGAAAAATGGATTCTCGACGGCCACAAGGAGTGGAAGACCAACGTCTACGGCCAGTGCAAGTCATGGCTCGACCTCGGCCTCCAGCCCCGCGCCGTCAGCCGCGACCTCGACTGGGGCGTGCCCGTGCCCGTCGAAGGTGCCGACGGCAAGGTGCTCTACGTGTGGTTCGATGCTCCCATCGGCTACATCTCCAACACCATAGAGCTCCTCCCCGACTCGTGGGAAAAATGGTGGAAGGATTCCGACACCCGCATCATCAACTTCATCGGCAAGGACAACATCGTGTTCCACTGCATCGTGTTCCCCGCAATGATGATGGCCTACGGCGACAACTTCCAGCTTCCCGACAACGTTCCCGCCAACGAGTTCCTCAACCTCGAGGGCGACAAGATATCCACCTCGCGCAACTGGGCCATCTGGCTCCACGAATACCTCCGCGACTTCCCCGGCAAGCAGGATGTACTCCGCTACGTCCTCACGGCCAACGCCCCCGAGACCAAGGACAACGACTTCACCTGGCGCGACTTCCAGGCCCGCAACAACTCTGAGCTCGTCGCTATCCTCGGCAACTTCGTCAACCGCGCGATGGTGCTCACTTTCAAATACTTCGAAGGCATCGTTCCGCAGCCCGGCGAGCTTGCCGACGTCGACAGCGCCGCCATAGCCGAAATCCGTCAGTCGGTTGAAGCACTTACCGCCGCCCTCGACACCTTCCACTTCCGCGAGGCACTCAAGGAGGCGATGAACATCGCCCGTATCGGCAACCGCTACCTCCAGGAGACCGAACCGTGGAAAGTGGCCAAGACCGACCCCCAACGCGTCAAGACCATACTCAACGTAGCCATTCAGATCTGCGCCAACATAGCCATCGCTTTCGAGCCGTTCCTCCCATTCATGAGCGAGAAACTTCTCCGAATGCTCAACGGCGACAAGATTTCATGGGACATGCTCGGCTGCTTCGACCTCGTTCCCGCCGGCGCACAGCTCCAGCAGCCCGAACTCCTCTTCGAGAAAATCGAGGACGACGTCATCCAGGCGCAGCTCGACCGCCTCGCAGCCATCAAGGAGCAGAACAAGCTCAAGGCATGGCAGCCCGAACCGCAGGCCGCACCCGTCGACTTCGACACATTCCTCAAGCTCGACATCCGCGTAGGCAAAGTGCTCGAATGTCAGGCCGTGCCCAAAGCCGACAAGCTCCTACGCTTCCTAATCGACGACGGCATGGGCACCCGTACCATCGTCTCAGGCATAGCCAAATACTACAAGCCCGAGGACCTCGTAGGCAAGCAGGTATGCTTCATAGCCAACTTCCCCCCGCGCAAGCTCAAGGGGGTAGAATCCCAAGGCATGATACTCTCAGCCGAGAATCCCGACGGCACCCTGACAGTAATCTCGCCCGCCGACACCCTCGCCCCCGGCTCTAAAATCTGCTGACCAAAGGTCGGATACGCGGTTTTTAACCGCGTATCCGACCCCTCCGACCTGTCTGACCTGTCTGACCTGTCCGACTCGTCCTACCCTCCCTGATTATCTCGTTAAATCAAGATTAATCCCGATTAATCCCGATTAACCTTTCAAAATCCAAAATTCAAAATTATTCATGAAGCCACGCATTTTAATCCTCTACACAGGCGGCACTATCGGCATGATTGAAGACGCCGCGACAAAATCGTTGCGCCCGTTCGATTTCAATCATCTCATCGACAACGTACCGAAGATTAAGATGCTCGACTACTTCATTGAGCATATACAGTTCGACCCGCCCATCGACTCGTCCGACATGAAGCCCTCCAACTGGGCCGACATCGCCTCGCAGATCGAGAAGCATTACAACGAGTTCGACGGCTTCGTCGTGCTCCACGGCACCGACACGATGGCCTACACCGCGTCGGCTCTCTCCTTCATGCTCCGCAACCTCGACAAACCGGTCATCATCACCGGCTCGCAGCTCCCCATCGGCGAGGTGCGCACCGACGGCGAGGAAAACCTCATCACCGCCCTGCAGATTGCCGCCGCCATCGACCCCGTCGACAACGGCCCCATGATACGCGAAGTCGCCATCCTGTTCGAGAACTACCTCTGGCGAGGCAACCGTGCCACCAAAAAGAGCGCCGACAACTTCAACGCCTTCAAGAGCTACAACTATCCGCCTCTCGCCCAGATTGGCCTCGGCATAAACTACAACCACGACGTGCTCCGTCGGCCTGCCGAACGCCGCCCCCTCGAAGTGCACACCGCAATGGACACATCCGTGATGTTCATCGACCTCTTCCCCGGCATCTCCGACTCCTCGCTGCGCCATCAGCTCGCCACCCCCGGCATCAAGGCAATCGTGCTCCGCACCTACGGCGCAGGCAACGCCCCCACGACGCAATGGTTCTACGACGCCATACGCGCAGCCGTCGACCGCGGCAAAATCATCGTCAACGTCACCCAATGCGTGGCCGGAGGCGTCCACATCAAACGTTACTATTCCGGCAACCACCTCCTTGCCGCGGGCGCCATATCCGGCTACGACATAACCTCCGAAGCCGCCATAACCAAACTGATGCACCTCCTCGCCAAATCCTACGACCCCAAAATCGTATCCAAAGAAATGGCAACCCCCATCTGCGGCGAAATGACCCCACAATAGCGCTCTCATAATTAGCAATTAGCAATGAGTAATGAGCAATGAGCAATGAGTAATGAGCAATGAGTAATGAGTAATGAGTAATGAAAATAAAAGCCGCCGACCTCGCGTAGCAATAATTATGAATTATGAATTGTGAATTATGAATTGAACCTAAACGCTCCACGCGCGTTAAAAATCACAAAGGCGCCCCCAAAGTCCCCAAAGTCGTTAGTGTCCTTAAAGACCCTAATGACCTTAAAGACCTTACCACCCCGTCCGACCCCATAAATTTCAACTATTAAAACCCCGACAATCATGAAACAAAGCGGATTTACAATAATCAACCTCATCATTCTCGGCATAGGCATACTCTTCATCGCCGCATGCCGCCGTCCCGACTTCCTCCATGCCCTGGTATTCTTCACCGGCATCGCTTTCATCATTCCGGGCGTCATCAACATATTCTCACTCCTCCTCTCCGAGGGTAAAAAAGATAAATACGACGAAAAAGACCGCCGCGACCGTCCCACGCAGTCGGTTTGGGCACGTTTTGCCGGATGGACCGTCTCAATCGCCGCCGTAGTGCTCGGCGCGATGATGTGCTTCACTCCCGAAACCTTCCGCACGCCGCTCATCTACATCTTCGCAATTTTCATATTCATCGGAGGCATCTACCATCTTTACATGATGGCACGCGGCCTGCGTCCCGTCGCATTCGACCTGTGGACCTACATCTTTCCCGCAGCCCTCATAGCTATCGCCTGTGTCCTCTTCTTCCTCCCCGCCCTCCGTCGCCCCGAAAGCCAGACCACCGTCGTACTCCTTACAGGCATCTCGATGATAATCTTTGCGGTAACCTCATTCTTCGAGAGCGTCGGCATCCGCGCCTACAACAAACGCACCGCCGCACTCCCCTCCACCCGCACCACCACCGACACCCATTCCGGCACCCCGACCGACCATACCCTCCCCAACCAATAGAATAATCCCGCCCCTCTCCCATCCCCACCATCCAAAACAAAAAAAGCCAAGTGATGACGCGTAAGCGGAATAATCACCCACACCCATGAGCAATGAGTAATTAGTAATTAGCAATGAGCAATTTTTATAATTGCCAATTACTAATTCCTCATTCCTCATTGCTAATTGCTAATTGCCATAACTCAACGGCCCGGGAAGTTTCCCGGGCCGTTGAGTTATGGTCAAAAAAAATGGGCAAGCTATCTACATCGCGCCGCTACAACCACCCTACCGTTGCTTCGATCAAGACCTGGCGGAGTTCAGGGGGAGCATGCCGTATAGGACTTACCCGGCACAAAATTACAACTTTTTTTCCATTCCACCAACTTTCTCCCCATATATTTCTCAAAAAAGCACAAAAATTCACCAAAAATTCACCACCGCCCGAAGACAACAAGCCAAATACAGGGGCGGGGGCGTCTCGCCCCCGTAGCGCACGCCATCAATCAGTCCCCGTCAAGCAATCCCCCAAGACTCCGTTCCGCCAGCGTCGCGGCTACTACAGCCGGATAATAGCGGCGTTCGAGCAAATGGATTTTTGCCTCGACATCCGCGGGAGTGTCGTCGGGCGACACCTCCGTCGTAGCACGGAACAATACCTTTCCTCCGTCACATTCCTCGTTGACAAGATGTATGGTGATGCCGCTCTCGCGCTCGCCCGCAGCCACGACAGCCTCGTGAACATGGCGTCCGTACATACCTTTACCGCCATATTTAGGCAGAAGCGACGGGTGGATATTGATGATACGCTCCGGATAACGGGCTATCAGAAACGTCGGTATCATCAACAGAAACCCGGCAAGCACAACAGCATCTACGCCATAGCGGTCCATTACCCCGAGCAGCTCCTCCCGGTTGCCGATTGCCGCCTTGGGCATAACCACGGCAGGCACCCCGAGAGCCTCGGCACGCTTGAGCACAAAAGCATCAGGCCTGTTGCACACCACAACCGCCACCTCCCACCCGAGATTGCGGGAATTAAAATACCGTATTATATTTTCCGCATTCGAGCCGTTGCCCGACGCAAATATGGCTATACGCTTCATAAGTAATTGCTTAAAGTCATCTGATAGTGCAAAGTTAAATAAATCCGGATAAATTTTTCGCCGACAACTTGACATAATTATATTTTTTACCTAAATTCGTTGCAAAAAACTGAAGGATACCATGAGCGACAATCAAGTTGAAAAGGATACGCCCCACGCCAACCATCTGGTAATCACCGTCGGACGTCAGTTCGGAAGCGGCGGACGCGAACTCGGACGCAAGATAGCCGACCTGCTCGGCATAAAATACTACGACAAGGAACTGCTCAGCCATGCCGCCTCCGATGCCGGCCTGTCGCAGGAATTCGTGGAAAACAACGACGAACGCTTCCCGCGATTCATCAGCTCAGCAATCTCATTCTCAATGGGTTTCAACAGCATGTCATGGTATCAGAACCCCACCTCCATATCCGGCGACTCCATCTACGAGACACAGTCGGAGGTAATCCGCCAGCTCGCCGCCGCCGGCCCTTGTGTCATCGTCGGGCGTTCGGCCGACTACGTGCTTCGCGACAATCCGTTCACCGTCAACATCTTCGTCCATGCCCCCGCCGAATGCTGCAACGACCGCATCATGGCACGCAGCGACATTTCATCACGCGCCAAGGCCGACAAGCTCCGCCGGCAAACCAACAAACTGCGCGCTGCTTATTATAACTTCTACACCGACAAGCATTGGGGCGACGCCGCTTCCTACGACCTGTGTTTCGACACCTCGCTGCTCCCTACCGAAGCAATCGCCGAAATAGTGGCCCAATACGTACGCCGCCGCTTCCCGCAGCTCGCGATTTAAGCCTCGCCGGCATAGTAAAACCCACAAACGTAGGGACGCACGGTCTGTGCGTCCGCCGACCTGCATGGACCCCCAACTGATTATCGGACGCACAGACCGTGCGTCCCAATGCTGTTTACTTAAGGCGTCAATATCGGCTGGTATCCGACAGGATACCGATTTAGCAGTAACCGGGTACACCGAAGCATAGCGAAGGTGTGCCCGGTAGGCCGATACACGGTGACGGCGCCCGAAGGCCGCCGAATTTACATCACATTCGTCTCGGTGGCAGACAAGGAGTTATAATTAAATCGGCGGCCTTCGGGCGCCTCCGGAGTCACTGCATCTTTTCCGGGCACATCTCCGCTATGCTCCGATGTACCCGGTTACTGCTAAATCGGCGACCTGACGGGCGCCTTTATCCTTAAGTAAACAGCATTGCCGTGCGTCCCTACATTTTCTGTCGAAATCCGACAGTTCTGCAATAACTTCCCGTTTTTTCACAAAATTATGCATTTTTGCGCATAAGCATAATTAACATAAGGTTACATTTTATCTCTATATTAAATATATAATTAACCTATATTCACTATATATACTATTATTTATATACTATTAACTATTATATAGGTATTTTTTACCTTAAAAAATTTTACTTTTAAAAAACTATACGTACTTTTACACGCATTTTTCACGTTCAGACAAATTTGCAACATAATTATTTATAGAAAAATATTTAACTAATCATTTAATAACAAGATGAGTAATGTAAAGAAAGCCGAAGGCAAACTCGGCGTTATGGTTGTCGGCCTCGGTGCCGTTAGTTCAACTTTCATGACAGGCGTACTTATGGCCCGCAAAGGTCTTGCAAAGCCCGTCGGCTCAATGACACAATATGACAAAATGCGTGTCGGTGAAGGTGCCGACAAAAAATATCTCAAATACGGCGACATCGTATCTATCGCAAAACTTGACGACATCGTATTCGGCGCATGGGACGTTTATCCCGAAAATGCCTACGAATCGGCCATCAAGTGTGAGGTTCTTAAAGAAAAAGACATCAACCCCGTAAAGGACGAACTCGAGAAAATCGTCCCCATGAAAGCCGCTTTCGACCACAACTACGCAAAGCGTCTCGACGGCAACAACGTGAAGACCTGCAAGGACCGCTGGGACATGATGGAGCAGATCCGTCAGGATATCCGCGACTTCAAGGCAAAGACCGGCGTTGACCGCGTAGTCGTACTCTGGGCTGCTTCCACTGAAGTCTACGTTCCCGTCAACGAAAAGGTACACTATAAACTCGCCGACCTCGAGGCTGCAATGAAAGCCAACGACTGCGAAAACATCGCGCCCTCAATGTGCTACGCCTACGCAGCACTCACCGAAGGCGCTCCCTTCATCATGGGCGCTCCCAACACCACCGTCGACATCCCCGCAATGTGGGAACTCGCCGAGAAGACCAAGATGCCTATCGCCGGCAAGGACTTCAAGACCGGCCAGACTCTCGTGAAATCAGGTTTCGCCCCCATCATCGGCACCCGCTGCCTCGGCCTCGCAGGATGGTTCTCTACCAATATCCTCGGCAACCGCGACGGTCTCGTGCTCGACGAACCCGCCAACTTCCGCACAAAAGAGGTATCGAAACTCTCTACACTCGAGTCAATCCTCGTGCCCGAAGAGCAACCCGACCTCTACGGACAGAACTGCGGCGGCTGCGGCAACGACCACAACGGCTACTACCACAAGGTACGCATCAACTACTATCCCCCGCGCAATGACAACAAGGAAGGCTGGGATAACATCGACATCTTCGGCTGGATGGGCTATCCCATGCAGATCAAGATCAACTTCCTCTGCCGCGACTCTATACTCGCTGCTCCCCTCTGCCTCGACCTCGTGTTGCTGAGCGACCTCGCAGCCCGTGCCGGACGCTACGGCATCCAGCGCTTCCTGAGCTTCTTCCTCAAGAGCCCGATGCACGACTACACCAAGCACGAAGTACCCGTCAACCACCTCTTCCAGCAGTACGTAATGCTCAAAAACGCTATCCGCGAGATGGGCGGCTACAAAGCTGACGAACCTATCGACTGATTGACAGTACATATCATCCCATAAACTAAAAAAATCCCGCCCGATGCGGGATTTTTTTAGTTTATAGCATACCATTTAGATTAGATTTCACAGAAATTAATTGCAACACACCGGCGTAGAATGGAGCGGGGGCGTCCCGCCCCCGTGGTAACTTCCGGTGAACATGAATAATACCACGAGGGCGGGACGCCCTTGCCCCACTCTATGCTGATTTCAAGCACTTACTCAATGGCCCGACACAAGCGCAAGAACCCTGTGCAGGAATTCCTTGTTGGAATAAGGCTGCAATATGTAATCGCTTGCGCCGGCATTCAGCGCCCGCACCACATTTGCCGTGGAAGACACATCGGCAACGACCAGAATAGGTATTTTCATACCGACCGGCGTCTGTTTTATTATCTCTATGGCATGAAACGTTGATGAATGTCCTATAGTCACATCGACAACTATACACTTGACGTCGACATGCTCTATCTCCATGAACTCCTCAAAGGTCTTGCAGACATACACCCCGTAACCGTCACGCTGAAGGTACCGGCTCAGATCGCTGCAGGTCTCATCGTTTTTAAACGACAATATAATATTACCTTTTACCGGAATATTGTCAGGAATGTCTTCTTTAAATAATTTTTGCATTATCTCGGAGGAAATTTGGTTGCCTTTCCTTTGGTAAATGGAGGAAAAATATGCCGGACGCTAAAATTAGTAATTAAATTGTATCAATAATGTGTCGCTATCTTAACCATGCCATTGTTTTGTAATGAATGGGTAATGTAATAGCAACCTTTTGCCATATTTTCCCCACATCATCTTTCCGATGCATGCGAACATGCTGCAAACGGCTTCCGAAGCGACTTTTCATAAGATTTCACCTACCGCCGCGACATGACTGCGACACACTCCGCAGGCAATATGCACACATATATAACACCTTACATCATGTAAAAAAATGTTTTATATATAAAAAAATAGCACAAAAAATTCTACCTTTGTACTAATTATTACTCACAAACTTTAATTTTATTTAAAAACCAATCTTATGAAAAAACCATCACGGCGGCAGATGCTGCATGCGCTATGCATCGGTCTTGCCGCAACCGGCGTCGTAGGTTGCGTGGATCATGACTACGACCTCTCCGAAGACATTGACGTGACAATCCAGCTCGGAGGTGACAATCTGACATTGCCGGGCAGCAGCACCGACCAGTTGTTCCTTTCAAAAATCCTCGATCTGGAGCAGGGCAGCTCAATCAAGGCTGTCGAAAACGACGGAGAATACGGACTTGCCAAAGGCGACTACGTACTCATACAGGACGGCAATTCATCGCCGTCGCGTTTCGAAGTCCCCGAAGTATCCCTCGGCCATATCAACGGAAGCACATCGACCACCGTACTGCCCGAATTCTACAATCCCGGCGGACAGTCAGTCATATCCAATCCCACCGATATGATACACAACACAATCCGCTTGTCCGACGACAACGTGACACGCGATCTCGTATCACTCGAATCGGCCGACATGGACGTAAAGATGAAACTTAACGTGCGCTACACGTCATCCGATTTCACCGGCACCGCCTACGTGGAAAAAGGCTATACAATAACTTTCGACAAATGCTGGACCGTGGAAGTAGGCGACGAAGCCACCGCGCAATATCTCGAAAGCGTCAACCCCTACACATTGCGCTTCAAGCAGCGCTACGGGATTTCGCCCGACCATGGCCTGTCGGCACGCGTACGCCTCGTCAAGGCCGACCTCACAGGGCTGCCCGCCGGACAAGGTCTCTACGCACCGGGCAAGTTCCTTATCGAGAACCAGGTGGTATCGTCGGGCGACGTGAGCATCGACGTGGCCGACCTCCCCGCCGGAAGCCGCGCCAACATCACCATAGTTTCCGAAATATCGGTATCCGACGCACGTCTGCTCAAAGTACGCGGTATCGTTGACCCTAAGATAAATATCTCTGAGACAAAATTCGACATCAACGACATACCCGACTTCCTCAGCGACCCCGAAAACCACCTCGACCTCAGCAATCCGCAGGTGACGCTGAGCATCACCAACAACTCGCCGCTCCCCATCACACTCAACGGACGCCTTACATCCTACAGCAAGGGCAACGAAATAGCCGAAGTAGGCATAGGCGAGTCATACGGCACCGCGCCCGTGATAGCCCACGCCAACGGGACCACCGACATCATCATATCACGCGCACCGGTAGCCGGAGCCGCCGACAATATCGTTGTGCCCGAACTCAGCACCCTCCTCAACACCATCCCCGACCTCATCAGCTTCCATGACGCCGTGTCAAAGGCCGTACCCCAGGTATCGGAATTTATCCTCGGAAGCACATATACATTCGACTGCGACTACACCGCCGTCATACCCCTCGCATTCGGCGACGCAATGCAGCTGCACTACTCCCACATTGACGACAACTGGGACGAAGACCTTGAGAAATACAATTTCAACACCGCCGTAGTCACCGCCGACGTGGTAAATACAATACCTCTCGACATGACACCGGATGCTGTCGCTCTCGACGCTCATGGCAACGATTACACAACGATTGACGTCGACGTCGACGGGACGGTTTCGGCCGGCACAATCGCACAGCCTTCAGTGACACAGCTCAAAATCACGCTGAAATCGACCGGCAAAAACATCAGCGGCCTTGACGGAGTGAAACTTCTGTTCTACGCTACGGCCAACGACAGCTTCACAGGCACTAACCTCAACAAAGATCAGGCCGTCAAATTTGAAAACATTAAAATAACCCTCAAGGGAGGCGTCCTCGTCGACCTCAACAACTAAGGAATCATGATTTCATTCAAGAAAATTACTATATGCCTCGCAGTGTGTGCCGCTCTTCCCGCCACCGCACAGGAGGCTCCCCGCTCGGCCTACTTCCTCGACGGCTACTCGTTCCGCCACGAGCTCAACCCCGCATTCTCCGGCGAGCGCAACTACATATCAATCCCCGCACTCGGCAATCTCGACCTGGGAGTATTCTCCAATGTCGGCGTCAACACATTCCTCTACAAGACCGAGCCCGGAAGCCCCTACAAGCTAACTACATTCATGAGCCCGACTGTCGACGCGGCAACGTTCCTTGATAAACTCAAGGACAACAACCGCATCAACGGCAACTTCGATGTCACATTACTCTCGGCCGGATTCAAGGCATTCGGCGGGTTCAACACCATCACCGTGGGCGTCAAGTCAGAAGTAGGCGTAAGCCTCCCCAAAGACCTCTTCACATTCATGAAAGTAGGCCAGACGGGGCCCGACACCCGCTATCAGTTCGGCGACCTCAAGGTTGAGGCATCCGCAGTAGCCGAAATCGCACTGGGACACAGCCGCAAGCTAACCGACAAACTCAACGTCGGCGCCAAACTCAAAGTGCTCCTCGGACTCGGAAGCGCATACGCCGACATCAAGAAGATGGACGTGGCATTCGGCTATGACAAGTGGCAGATTCAGGCCGAAGGCGAACTGAAAATGGCCGCCGGCAAAGGCCTGTACGTCCCCACCAAGCAGGAAAGCGGCAAAGAAATCAAGAATCCGGGCGAAGCCGACCTCATCGAATGGGGCGACATCGACTATGACAAATTCGGCCTTACCGGCTTCGGTCTCGGCATTGACCTCGGCGCCACCTACGACCTCCTCCCCGACCTGCAGCTCTCGGCCGCCATCAACGACCTCGGCTTCATGAGCTGGAGCAACGCCGTGACCGGGCGCACCGGCTCGGGAACATGGACATTCGACGGCTTCAACAACATCGCTGTCGACGACACACAGCCCGGCTACAACGAGAACAAGCTCGACGAGCAGTTCGACCGCCTTTGGGACGACATGCAGGACGTAATCAACATACACCGCGAGGACAACGGTTCCGGAAGCTACACCAAAGCCCTCCGCGCCACACTCCATCTCGGTGCCGAATACAAGATGCCCTTCTACCGCAACCTTACCGGAGGCTTCCTGTTCTCCTCTCACTTCGCAGGATGCTCCTCATGGACCGAAGGCCGCTTCTTCGCCAATGTGAAACCGGTGAAATGGTTCGACGCCACAATCAACTACGGCGCGTCGACCTACGGCTCATCATTCGGCTGGATGCTCAACTTCCACCCCAAAGGATTCAACTTCTTCATCGGAAGCGACCACCAGTTCTTCAGCATCACCCCGCAGATACTCCCCGTGGGCAAAGCCACAGCCAACATCAACATAGGCTTCAACGTGACCTTCGGTTCATAAACGCCCGAAGTCACGACCAACACTACACCAAGCCGCCTGTAATCGCAATCCCGGCAATCCGGACCGCGATTACAGGCGGCTTGCTACAGTGAACAAGAACACATCACCCAACTATGTATGGACGCACGGTCGGTGCAATGCGGTTCAAATAAGGAATATAGTTCGCCAAAGGAGGGCTGAAAGCCCGTTGGTGTCACTATCCCCGTCCGACGCGTAGCGGAGGGCGGGGTGGCGATGGCCTCTAATAAAAGGAGCCCACGGAGAGGGCGACTGTGTAAAATGTATCGTGGAGAATCACACACTCGCCCTCTCCGTGGGCTTGCACATTGTATTCCTTTCGCCCCGCCCTCCGCTACGCGTCGGACGGGGATAGTGACACCAACGGACTTTCAGCCCTCCGCTATTTGAACCGCATTGCAAGGTCGGTGCGTCCGTAAAGCGAACATTGATTATCAACGGATTATCGGACGCACAGACCGTGCGTCCATACTTTGTCGACCAAAATTTTGCAGTTCCGCAACATCCTCCATCACTATACAACGCAGCTGCATCAGTTGTTTTCTCCATCTTGATACCATCTGAATTGCAATATTTTAATACCTGACTGATAAAATTTCGTTCAAAATCTTGCATAATAAAAAAAATAGCAGTACATTTGCAACGCAAAAGCCGATAAGGCCGTCAGAAAGCCCCGAAGCCAAAGCAAAAATACCTGCTTCAGTAGCTCAGTTGGTTAGAGCACCTGACTGTTAATCAGGGGGTCGTTGGTTCAAGCCCATCCTGAAGCGCAAAAAAGAGATGTCAATTCGACATCTCTTTTTTTATATCTCCATCCCAGCATCCAGGCGTAGGGCGTGATTCAGGGTCAGCTGCAAAACCCGGTTGAAATGTTAAAAAGGGTTCAAGCCGAAATTGCAGTACATGCCAATATAATAATTGTCGGCTTTGTTGTCCGCGGTTAAAAACCGCGGCTACTACGTGGTTGATTCATAGCACGTTATAATAGCCGCGGTTTTTAACCGCGGACAACTAAGATTGACTTAGTAGGGGCGGGTGTGTCTCGCCCCCGTGGTAACTTTTGTATATAAGAAGGATTACCGTTCTTCGGGGTGCTTGCGGTAGTATTCTTCGAGGATGTAGCGGATATTGAAGTAGAAGCCCTCGGGGGTTTTGTCGTCGCCCTCCTCGCGATGGATTTTGATATGGTCGTAGTAGGGCGCTACGTAGGTGGCCTCGTCGGCGATATTGTTCTTGAAGTTCAGGATATTGTATTCATGCTTGGGGTCGATGACTATCCATGCGTTTTCGGCATCGAGTCCTGTGCCCGTCGACAGGATTGCCTCAAGCAGATGATTGAGACGGAACTGCCATATTTTCGCACGGTTTACCTTGCCGCGGTTTTGAAGGGCATAAATGAGGAAGTTGATCTGCTGGAGGTCAAAGGGGTCGTCGAGTAGCGCCTGCTCGGCATAGTCGATGATTGTGTCGAGTTCGGCACGGGTGTGTGTTTTCTTGTAATACAGCTGCTCGATTTCGCTGTCGAAAGGTGAACGGCGATAGGGATTGTAGTCCTCCTGGAACACGCTTCCGAGATAGAGATAGCGGTAATCCTCAAGCGTCATGAGTGTGTCATTTTTCTCATAGTCGGCCATCAGTTTCGGATAATAATACCGGCTCGAGGGATTGAGCACTTCCGATTTTATTCTATCCATATCGGGACGCACGGCGGTAGGCTTGACCGCTACGGTCTTGCCGGCAGCCGATGCGCCAAACGCGGAGAAAGCCGCGATAATGGCCACGATTGCAATTCGAAGGTTGTTCATCATATCAAAAAAGGTTGAAGGACACGGTTACGAGTGTCAGGAGTTATAGAAATTACGGTTCACATTGCGGTGTATAGCGATAATATTGACAGCGGTGACGACGACCATAAGCAGCAGCCCGACAAGTATGGTCACCCCGCAGCCTGTTGTGGTCAGTCCGAGCGAGCCGAACAGTCCTTTCCACAGATGCGACGCCACAACGGCCACTATCACTGCCGCCGCGAGTATGGAACCGTTGAGCACGGCCACCATACGGTAATAGTATGCTCCGACCTGACGCGGCGTGTAGCCGAGCATGAGCAGGTCGTGTATCTTGTCCTTGTTTTTCTGGAGCAACAGACTTATGCTCAGCATAAGTATAAAGAACGCGAGCGCGCAGATGACCAGCCCTATCGCTATCACCACGGCCGATACTATCGACAGGAAGTAGGCCGCACGGCCCTGATTGAGTTTCTCGCCGGATACCTCGATGCCGTTCTCCGAGAAATATTTCTCGATGGCGGGATTGCCGGGGTCGTTTGTCTCGACGATGAGCCGGGCCACGTTGGCCGGTTCGGCGGGGTCGCCGAACTCGGCATTGGCCCATTTCATGAACGCCTCAGGCACAGCGATAGTGTTGAGACGCGATGAGAACCCCACGATTCTGCCGGTGCGGTATACGCGCCGGCCGTTGCCGCTGAGCGAGAGCGTCAACGGCACGGAGCCTACGAGTTGCTCGCTGAGCTGAGGCATGCCGCGCGATGCTGCAAAGCCGAAGTTGTAGAGAGCGAGATAATCACGCGATATCACGATAGGGATAATGGCGGTCGAGTCGGAAGGGTCATATCCCCACCCTTCGGGCTTCACGTCGAAGAACTCGTCGGGAATTGACTCGAAAAAGAGGTGCGTCGACATGCCGCGCCCGGCGAAATCGATTGCACCGTTGACATGAAAGCGTGAGGGGGTGAACTCGCCTATGTTCTCGACCCACGGCTGCTGCCGGAGCGAGGCGACATCATCGTCGGAGAAAGCCGAGGTCTGCCCTTTGAGGGTGTTGACATCGCTCACGTGCTTCGATATTATCATGTAGTCGCGTGATATGAAGGTATCCTCCGATTCGTTTTCGGCGGCCGTCGTGTCGCGGTAGAACTGCAGCGCCGTCAGCAGGATTGCGAGTCCCACGAAATTGGCTATCGAGTATCCGGCTATCTGGCCGACCGATATGTTTTTTCTCAGCAGACGGTTGACGGGATTGTGGAGTCTCATAGGCGTAATATTTTATTACTGTCGATAGATAGATGGTTGCCGACCGAAGTGGCGATGACCGAAGCATGGCGTGAATCGGCATGGCTGGTTATCATCTGCGCCACGGTGTCGTTGTTACGTGCGTCGAGATGGCTCACCGGCTCGTCGAGCAGGAGGAAGTCAAACGGCTGCGCCAGTGCCCTGATGATGGCAACGCGCTGCTGCTGCCCTATCGAAAGGCGGCCGGCCACGACGTCGGCACGGTGGTCAATCGACAGCTGCTCGAACATGCGCCGTATGTCGGCTTCCGAATAGTAGTCCGTAAGACGATTCTTGAGCAACACATTGTCAAGAGCCGTAATCTCGGGGAAAAGGCTCAGCTGCTGCGGCAGATAGGCCAGCGACATGCGTCGCAGCTGCGACCATTTCTCGGTGCTGAAACCACGCACGTCGTTGCCGTCAAACAGTATGGTCCCCTCATAGTCGCGGCGGTTGCCGTAGAGAAACGCGCACAGCGACGATTTGCCCGTGCCCGACTCGGCGAACACGAGGTAGGACAACGGCTTTTCAAACGCCACGTGCCGCAGCCAGATGTCGGAATTGACGATGCGCGGCTCATTCTTTTCCTCGCGGAAAACCTCGGGCAGCAGATTGTTGATCGTTATCTTTTCTATCACAGTTCTTTCAGTTTTTTTAACGTCACAACGCCGAATACACCTGTAGGGACGCGATTCATCGCGTCCGCGCCCGCATGGCACATTACCATAATCGGTATTACTAATTCAGATGCGGAGGGTGTTGCAAAACGCCCAATTGTAGGGACGCACGGTCTGTGCGTCCGGAAAGCGGGGATTGGTTATCAAGGCATTATCGGACGCACAGACCGTGCGTCCCTACTTTATTAGCCAAAATTTCGCAGTTCTGCAACACTGTCCCTACAACGTGTTTTCCGCGTGTTATTTTTTTATGAGCGGGGCGCTCATGGTCCCATGATACGCCCCGCGCTAATCAATACGGTCTGTTTCAGGCTTTAAAGCTCGGGAGCAGGCTCGTATTCGGCATAATCGCCGTAATCGTAGTAGTCATCATAGTCGTAGTCGTCGCCATAATTCATGCTGCTCATCATCTGACCGACGTACTCCATCAGTTTGTTGAGATTGTTCATGTCGGTGAGCGGCTCGATAATGGCCTGGAGGAAGTTGGCGTCGGTACCGGTAAGCTCCGAACGGAATTTAAGGGCATCGGCTTCAAGCCAGAGCGCGCTTTCCGAACCGAAGTTCCAGCCGAAACCTGCGAGGGTGGGATTTGCATCGTAGTGGCTGTACATCATGAAGCGCTTGCCGGTAAACTTGTCGGCGAGCGAGGAGCTGTTGCCACCACCGTTGCAGTTAGCCACGGTGAGATAGCCGTTCTCGTTGCCGAAATAGAGGTCGAACACGTTGGGTACAGCCACGCTGTAAAGACCGTCGGCGGCCTGAGCGGGAGTCATGTTGCTGCTCTGCATGAACGAGCACATCATCTCGGTGTATTTAGCCACAACGTCGGCGGGATAGTGGGCCATAGCCACGAACTTGAGGTTCTTGAGCACCATCTCGGCCAATGCGGTCTCCGACATGTTCATCATGCTCACGGGGTCAGCGCCGGCAAGGCTGTTGCATTCAAGAGCGATAGCGGCTGTGCCGTCCCATGCGGTAAGCAGGTCGAGATACTGCGCGTCGGAAGCGTTGTAGGGTTTCGACTTGAAATCGGCCGCTGCATCGTCAATCAGTTTCTTGACATCGGGGTCGGCGATATTTCCGCAAGCCATGACCGCGTTGGCGTCGGCCGGCACATTCTTGAGGAAGTCGGTGTCGATGACATTGAGCATCTTGCCGAACTCATTGCGATTGCCGTCCTTGTCGATGAGATAGAACTCGCCGCTTACGGTGTTGCGGTCAAACTTCAGCGAACCGCATGCATAGTAATCCATCACATTGGCAAGTTTTGCAGCGAGCCCCGCGGGAACGCCGTTGCGTGTAAGCTCGCTCTTTATATCTTCGCCATGGGCGGCGAGTTTCTTGTTGGCTTCGGGGAGGTTGATGACCATGGCAAAAGCGTTGTCATCGGAGAGGATATCGCCTACGCCTTTGAGCGACGCGATATTGCTTTCGGCGGCTTTCTCAATCTGTTTCTTAATGGATCCGAGTCCGTCGGACCACCATATCATATTGTCCTTTATGGCTATGACCATGCGGCCTGAAGCCTTGAACACTACAAATCCGTCCTCATCGGACTGATTGCCCAAAAGTTCTTTGAGATGCTTCTTGACCGGCTCGGCATCGCTGAGCATACCGACACCGATACCCGATCCGTCGGCGGTCACTGCCACCATTATGGCATCGAGCTTTATTCCCTCGGTATAAGCGAGATATGAGTTGACGACATTGAGAGCGGCGGCTCCGGCCTGCTGCTTGATGACGTCGCTGTATTTCTGCGAGAGTACGATTTTTCCGTTGTCGACGGTGCAACCTGCATTTTCAATTATCTGCTGCGGGTTGATTTTGACCACCATAAATGCCGATGCGGGAATATTCTCCACCAGTTTGTCGCCACTGCCGCTCTTACTGCAGGAAGTGAGCATACACGCAACCAATGCCAATGACATCAGTCCGCCAAGCGCCCTTAGCGCGAGCTTTTTCAATTTCATAAATGTTTATTATTGGTTATTAAACGATTAGCTTGTCACAACGATGCGGATTGCAATGCAAGCACATAATATAGACGCGCGATGCGCCAAAATGTTACATCTTACGGCCGACAACCGCACTTTATCCAACGGTATCAATCGATACCATCTCTCCACAAAGATACTCATTTTCACACAAATCGGCTCCGCAACAACCACATCTTTATATTTATTTCACATTTAAAGCATCCAAACAACGCGTTCTGCCGCCTGATTTCTAACTTAAATCACTCTTTTTGCTCTTGTTTAAAAGAAAAATGCTATCTTTGCCGAAAATTTTATACTTATGACACATATCTCCGAGCTTATACAATCGCTCTCCCCCTCGGCCACTCTGGCAATGTCGCAAAAGAGCAACGAACTCAAGGCACAAGGCGTCGACGTAATCAACCTCTCGGTCGGCGAACCCGATTTCAACACTCCCGAGCATATCAAGGAGGCTGCCAAACGCGCCATCGACGAGAATTTCACGTTCTATACGCCCGTGCCGGGCTATATGTCGCTGCGCAAGGCCGTGTCCCGCAAGCTCAAAGAGGAGAACGGCGTTGATTTCGCGCCCGAACAGATTGTAGTGTCAAACGGTGCGAAGCAGGCTCTGTGCAACGTGATACTCGCATCAATCAATCCGGGCGACGAGGTGCTCATCCCTACGCCGGCATGGGTGTCGTATGTGGAGATGGTGAAACTCGCCCGCGGCACAAATGTGCTCGTGCCCACCACCTTAGAGGATAATTTCAAAATCACGCCCGAGCGCCTCGAGGCCGCCATCACTCCCCTCACGCGCATGGTGCTTCTCTGCTCTCCGTCCAATCCTACCGGTTCGGTATACTCGCGTGAAGAACTTCAGGCGCTTGTCGACGTCATCGCCAGATACCCCGACATCATAGTCCTCTCCGACGAGATATACGAGCATATCAATTTCACCGGTTCGTTCACATCGCTGGCATCGTTCCCAGAAATAGCCGACCGCGTGGTAATAATCAACGGTGTGTCAAAGGCTTACGCCATGACCGGATGGCGCATCGGCTACTGCGCCGCTCCGCTGTGGCTCGCCAAGGCCGTCAACAAGCTGCAAAGCCAGTACACATCGGGGTGTTCGTCAATAGCCCAGAAAGCTGCCGAAGCCGCCTACGACGGCCCGCAGGACTGCGTGCACGAGATGTGTGAGGCGTTCCGCCGCCGTCGCGACCTCGTGGTCGAGCTGGCGCGACAGATTCCCGGCCTCGAATGCAACGAGCCGCAGGGCGCGTTCTATCTCTTCCCGCGCGTCACATCGTTCCTCGGCAAGTCGGACGGCGAACAGACGGTCAACACTTCCGGCGAACTCGCGCTCTACCTCCTCGACAAAGCGCATGTGGCCACGGTCGACGGCGCCGCATTCTGCCTCGACGGGTATATCCGCCTGAGCTATGCCACTTCCGACGACAATATCCGCGAAGCAATGCGCCGCATAGCCGACGCGCTCGCCAAACTGAAATAACCGTTAACCTACATAATATCAATTCACTACTTAGATGGATTTCATACAGGAACTCACCTGGCGCGGTATGATTCACTCCGTGACTCCCGGCGCCGACGAACAACTCAAAAAAGGCATGACTACGGCCTATCTGGGCATCGACCCGACGGCTGACTCTCTCCATATAGGCCACCTCGTGGGCGTGATGATGCTCAAGCATTTCCAGCGCGCCGGCCACCGTCCCATCGCCCTCGTAGGCGGCGCGACAGGCATGATAGGCGATCCTTCGATGAAAAGCCAGGAGCGCAAGCTCATCGACGAGGAGACACTCCGCCACAACCAGGAGGCCATCAAACGCCAGCTCGCGAAATTCCTCGATTTCGACTCCGACGCTCCCAACGCGGCCGTGCTTGTCAACAACTACGACTGGATGAAAAACTTCTCGTTCCTCGAGTTCATCCGCGACATCGGCAAGCATATCACAGTCAACTACATGATGGCCAAGGACTCGGTCAAGAAACGTCTTTCGGGCGAGTCGCGCGAAGGCATGTCGTTCACCGAATTCTCCTACCAGCTCCTCCAGGGTTATGACTTCCTCCATCTCTACGAAGACATGGGATGCCGCCTGCAGCTCGGAGGCTCCGACCAGTGGGGCAACATGACCACCGGAACCGAACTCATACGCCGCATCAAGGGCGCTGACGACGCATTCGCCCTCACCTGCCCCCTCATCACCAAGGCCGACGGCGGCAAATTCGGCAAGACGGAGAGCGGCAACGTATGGCTCGACCCGCGCTACACGTCACCCTACAAGTTCTACCAGTTCTGGCTCAACGTATCCGACGCCGATGCCGAGAAATACATCAAGATTTTCACCGCCCTTCCCAAGGAGGAAATCGACGACCTCGTGGCACAGCAGACCGCCGACCCGGGCCAGCGTCCGCTGCAGAAACGTCTCGCAAAGGAAATAACCACGATGGTGCACAGCGCCGAAGACTACGAGGCGGCAGTAGAGGCATCGCAGATACTGTTCTCAAACAAAGCATCGGAGACACTACGCAAAATCGACGAGGACACGCTTTTAGCCGTATTCGAGGGCGTTCCGCAGTTTGAAATCTCGGCCGACGACCTCAACGGCGAAACCAAAATAGCCGACCTTCTCACCGAGAAAGCCGCCGTATTCCCCTCGAAAGCCGAACTCCGCAAACTCGCCCAGCAAGGCGGATTCTCAATCAACAAAGAGAAAGTCAGCGACGTCTACGCCCCCGCAACCGCCGACCTACTCCTCAACAACAAATACATCCTCATCCAGAAAGGCAAGAAAAACTACTTCCTCCTCCGCGTGAAATAACAAGGAAAAGTACCACCACAAAAAAACGCCGGCAACGGAGACCGCGAACAAACATCGCGCCCCATTGCCGGCATTTTTACATCCCAGAGAGCGAATAAGCGAATTTAGACGTAATTGCAAGACGTAAATTTGGAAATTAGCATCATTTTTCCTAACTTTGCGCCGCATTAGCACTACTTAAACGGGCTTGATTATCAACTACAAACTACACATGACCGATTGGCTATAAAACACGCAGCTGACCGGTATGAAATAAAAACCATCAAAATTTCGCAAGACTTTGCAGTCGAGAAAAAGCCCCTAACTTTTGGAACAAGCAAGTATAACCTATTGATTAGTATGCACATACTAATCCAATGGGGATAGAAAGATTTGCCATAGGCCAAAAATCGCCAATCATAGCAACATACCGGAATGGCGACGGAAAACTTACATTTCATCCCGCTGTACATACAAAATCCCGAGATTCGTCCTGCCGACGGAGAAACCGCCGTATGGGTAGTCATGCGCTCAAAAAAAGAGAAAATCAGCATCTCCATACCATCAGCAGGCACAGGACGTGCCATGACCGAGCGGTTATACGGCTATGAGCTCATACAGCAACGTGTGCATGAATTCTTCATGCCGATGAAAGAAAGTGTCACAGTAAAAGCCGGACGCCACATAAAGAAAGTATCACCGGCCATACCCGACATATTTTTCGTCAACGACACCATAAGCAATATCGACGCGTTAGTCCGACAAAACATAGGAGTGGAATACCTCTACATAAAGGGAATGCCATATCGTCAGCCGGTCATAATCCGCGACAGTGAAATGGAAAACTTCATAGCCGCAACCACTTCAAACCAACGGGTGACATTCCGCACCGCAGGCGACGACAACCTCTCCCACGTCGTAGGCCGCCGCGTCCGCATCCCCCATAACGACACCGTGATAGAAGGCGAACTCCTGACCGTACGCGGCTCCCGCTACCGCCGTCTCCGTGTCCGCCTCCGCGACTGCCTCGTAGCCTACGTAGACCTCACCCTCCCCCCCACCTCCATCATCGAGGTCCTGGACTAAGTAGTGTATGCTGTCACCAACTTAAGGCAGCACATATCCGGATTTAATTAAATCAAATTAAAAAGCACAAGATGATTACCCCCCCCCACCATTACAACCTTGACCATCAGGCAGTTAAACCAAGAATAGAATTTATTGATACTGCAAAGGGCATCTGCATAATACATAGGCAGATATTCCATCATAATTCTTGGAACGCATATGACAATAAGTTCGATTGCATCTATTATATACAAAAACTTTTGTGATTCGACGGACTATCTCACATATAATATCCCACTATTTTTGGGAACATTGTTCTGCAGCATTTTATGCATACCGATATTAACCAAATATACACCAAGATTTACAGCCCAAAAAGATTTGATTACTGATATAAAATTATTGAAAATAGCTCCATTATTTTCAATACGGAAATAAAACTAATTCAGTCTAAAAATTTTGTGGAAAGTTTGGGTCAGCAATATATCTTGTCTATCCCATTAATCTTTCCACAATGATAGAATATGACTTAAGCATTATTGATGATTTATATAAGCAAAAAATAAAGGCAACTATGCGCACCCCCCCCACAAGCATCTCAGAGATAGTAACTTAGAGCTATTACGTATCATAGCCATGCTAGCTATCATAGCCCATCATTACGTTGTCAACTCCACTGTTGCCAATGAATTTGAATATACAAATACAACTCCGCAGCAATATTTTCTTGAGGTATGGGGGTTGTGGGGAAAAACAGCAATCAACAGTTTCATACTGATATCCGGATATTTTATGTGTAAAATGCACCTGACATTGCAGAGATATCTTAAGCTTGTTGTACAGGTCTTGTTTTATGGATTTATCATAATGTTTATTTTTGCTCTTACAGGATATGAATCAATCACCATAAAAAGTATAATCAAAAAGATATTTGGACCACTAAACGGTATAAATCAAGGATTTACAGCAAGTTTCCTTTGTTTCTACGCATTTGTCCCGTTTTATAACAAACTTATTGACAAATGCACCCCAAAAGAGCTGGGTCTGCTAATAAGCGGTCTGCTAATCGTAATGTCAGGTTGTTCATGCTTCCTTTTTGCTCCGACAATGAACGAACCACTCTGGTATATGACAATGTATTTTGTGGCGGCCTACATTCGGCTATATCCAAGCAAATTCACTAAAAGCTTTAAACTCTCTGCGATAACACTCTTTGCCGGAGTATCAATTGCCATAGCAATAAATATAGGTCTAATTTACCTGAGTAATGTAACAGGAAATATAATATATTCGGATTTCCATCAATATCTTATGATGAACTCCAACATGCCGTTGGCCTTTATAATTGGATTAGCCGCATTTCTGACATTCAAAAACATGCCCAAATTCTATAACCGAACCATCAATTTTCTTGCAGCCGGAACATTCGGAGTCCTTCTCATCCATGCTTCGAGCGACACAATGCGACGATGGCTCTGGCAGGACGTATGTAACGTCCCGGAAATGTTACATACATCAATGGGGACACTGATTGTACAAGCTATGGCTGTTCCTATTGTGATATTCACAATAGGATCTCTAATTGATTTTTTACGACGCCGCTACGTAGAGCGGCCGCTATTCAATCGATTTGCGCCCCGGTTCAAAACAGAGACGACATAATATCAAATGAAAGAGAACAGGATTAGCTTCTCGTATAAAAATAGTATTTCAGCAATATAATAAATGGCAGAAGTTTCATTAAAACGACAGGCATTTCACAGCATACTTTGGAAGATTTTTGAGACCGGAGGAATCCAGTTCATACAATTCGCAATAAGTGTGGTTCTTGCTCGTCTTGTGATGCCAGACCAATTCTCGGCGATTGCAATGCTTTCTATATTTTTAGCTGTAGCCGAGACATTTGTTAACTCCGGTTTTTCTACGGCACTCATAAGAAAAACAAACCGTACTCCGGCAGACTGTTGCACCGTATTCTATTTTAACATTGTAGTGGCCGCATTATCATACATCGTTCTATTTTTCATAGCCCCATACGTTGCAGACTTTTATAATCTCCCAGAACTGACAATATTGCTACGGGTCATGTCACTAACCATAGTCATCAGTTCGTTTGCCGCAATACACAGAACGCTTTTCACAGCAGAAATGAATTTCAAAACACTCGCCGTATATAACATGATTGCGCTCGTCATATCTGGAAGTATAGGCATTATTTTAGCATACAAAGGCTTTCAGGTATGGGCGCTTGTAGTACAATCACTTGTCGGTTCTGTTCTAGGGACAATATTCGTATGGTTTAGATCACCATGGCGACCCTCATTGTTATTCTCCATGCAATCTCTAAAAGAATTTTTTGGATTTGGCTCAAAATTGCTGGCTTCCGGCCTATTGAATACAATATACAGTAACATATACGGGGTAGTCATCGGTAAATTTTTTGCACGCGCAGATCTGGCATTCTATAACCGAGCACAATCACTGACGGCCATGACCTCTACAACTCCCACTGGAGTTCTACAATCGGTCACATATCCGACATTGTGCAAGTTGCAGGATAATGAAGATAGGCTTAGGGAAGGATATCGCAATACTATAAAGATAAGTGCATTTGTCATATTTCCCCTATGTCTTGGATTAGGTGCAGTATCTTATCCCCTGATAAATGTCTTATACACTGACATCTGGATATATGCTGCGACTCTTCTTCAAATCATAGTTTTTGCAGGTATGTGGTTTCCTATACATGCCATCAATCTCAACTTTTTGATAGTCAAAGGGCGCAGTGACCTCTTTTTCAAACTTGAAATTATGAAAAAAATAGCAGGGATTGCAATATTAGCGGCAACCATGCCATTGGGACTGGAAGCCATGTGCTATGGAAGTATCGTGTCGTCAATTATATGCTTAATAATAAACACGCACTATACCGGCAAATTTCTTGGAATGGGCATTTTGCAGCAAACAAAGGATTTCGCCCCGGCATTACTTCTTTCTTTGACAATGTTTATCGCATGCAAGGCATTATCCACCTTCATGGGCAATAACTGGGATAGTCTCGTAGCTTCAATACTGCTCGGAATAGTCATATATCTGGGCGGAGCTATAATTTTTAGAGTAAAAGGATTACAACTTTTACTTAACATACACAAATAATACAGGCAAAACGCCTTATTTTCAATATTATTATGGAACAGATTACTGTTACAGCTCCTCTACTTCCCGATTTGGGCGAATTTACCGATATTCTCAAAGATATATGGACAAAGAAATGGATTACTAACAACGGTGAATACCACAAGCGACTTGAAGCTGCTCTTGCAGAATATCTCAAAGTGCCTTACGTATCACTTTTCACGAATGGAACACTTCCTCTTATTACGGCATTACAGGCTTTGCGTATTACCGGCGAGGTGATTACGTCTCCTTATAGTTTTGTCGCAACAACCCACTCATTGTGGTGGAATGGTATCAAGCCCGTTTTTGTCGACATAGACCCGGCAACCGGCAATATTGATCCTGATAAAATTGAAGCAGCAATCACGCCAAAGACTACCGCTATCATGCCCGTGCATGTCTATGGCAAGCCGTGCGACACAGAGCGCATACAGGCAATAGCCGATAAATACGGGCTCAAAGTAATTTACGATGCAGCTCACGCGTTTGGAGTGGAAGTCAACGGACAGAGCGTTCTCAATGCAGGCGACATGTCGACACTTAGTTTCCACGCTACGAAAGTCTACAACACAATCGAGGGTGGAGCATTGGTGATGCATGATGCCAAAACCAAACAACGCATCGACTATCTGAAAAATTTCGGTTTTGCCGGTGAGACCGAAGTCGTGGCACCAGGCATCAACTCAAAGATGGACGAAGTACGTGCCGCATACGGACTACTTAATCTCAGACAAGTAGACGCCGCAATCGAAGCCCGTCATGTGGTTGCAATCCGATATCGCGAGGCGCTACGCGGAGTTGAGGGAGTGACATTCTTCGACGACATGCCGGGAGTTCGCCACAACTACAGCTACTTTCCCATTTTCATCGACGCAGACAAATTCGGTATGACGCGCGACGAGCTATATTTCAAGATGCGAGAGAAGGATGTTCTCGGTCGACGTTATTTCTACCCCTTGATATCGGAATTCACTACCTACCGGGGACTTACATCAGCTGCAAAAGAAAATCTTCCGGTAGCACACCGTATGGCCGATACCGTAATATGCCTGCCAATGCACCACACATTGACGGACAATGATACTGAACGTGTAATATCTTTCTTCAAATAAATATCATTATTTATTTGAATTCTCATTCTATCTAATTATTTTTTATGAAAATATTAGTTCTTGCCGGCGGAGCAGACCAAATTGCACTTATCAAGGAGTTATATAGACGAGGACATGATGTGATCTTATTGGATTATCTTGAAAATCCCCCTGCAAAAGCATTGGTAAAACATCATATCCAGGAAAGTACACTTGATACAGAGAAAGTTAAAGAATGGGCCTTAGCAGAGAAAGTTGATCTCATATGTACTGCATGTACAGATCAAGCGTTACTTACAGTCGCAAAAGTTTCGGAAGAGTTAAACCTACCGTGTTATATATCATACGATAAAGCGTTAGCCGTGACAAACAAACGTTACATGAAAACCCGTATGATAGAAACCGGAATTCCAACTTCTAAATTTTTAACCATCAGCTCTATATCTGAATTTGACAATATCAAGGCCTTGTCATTCCCGTTAGTCGTAAAGCCGGCAGATTGCAACTCATCGAAAGGCGTGATAAAAGTCAATGATATTAAGGAATGTGAAACCTATGTAAGCAATGCCCTAAACCTGAGCAGAACATCGACGGCCATTGTCGAAGAATTCAAATCGGGCGATGAAATTTCAGCGGATTTTTATATTGACGGTGAGAGGCCTGTTTTTTTAAGTGCTTCAGCCTCAGTAAAAATCAAGGGGACTAAAGGATTTACTATTACGGGAAGTAATTATCCGGTAATCACAGATAAGCAAATAAAAGACTTGGAGAAAATCGCACTTATGATTTCTCAAGGCTTTAATTTGACTGACACTCCATTATTAATCCAATTAATAAAATCTGACAACGATTTTTATGTCATTGAATTCAGTGCAAGAATGGGAGGTGGCTCAAAATATAAACTTATCCAGGAAATATCAGGTGTAAACATAATGTCATGTTACGTTGATTTGATTCTTGGTGAAAAACCTTTAATCAATCCAATCCAGAGTGACAAACAGATAAGAATGCTTTATATATATACACATCCCGGCATAGTAAAAGAGATACATGGTCTTGATATCCTTTGCGATGATGGTGTTGTCAAAGATTCATTCTTGTACAAAACGCTTGGCTCAGAAATAACAAAAGCGGAAACAAGCGGAGACCGCGTGATGGGACTGATGGTCACAGCAGAAACACCTGCAGAAATGACGCAAAAAGTTAATAGAATCAATTCCACTCTTGCAATTATTGACACGAATGGTAATGATATTATGATGCATAATCTTTTGATGGAATGAAAATAACTGTCATAGGTGCGGGCAACGGCGGACAAGCTTACGCCGGATATTGTGCGGCAAAGGGTCTTAAAGTCTGTCTATATAACAGAAATCTTGGCAAATTGGGTTCTTTGCCTGAAAAGAAAGAGATAAAACTCACGGGGCAATTCTCCGCATTATCGTCAATTTCAGCAGTCACAGATAACATTGAAGCAGCCTGTAAGTTCGGAGATATTATTCTCATTGTCACCCCTGCGACCGCCCATAAACAATTGGCTGCAGAAATGAGTCCTTTCGTCAAAGACGGGCAAACAATCATTTTAAATCCGGGAAGGACTTTAGGGACTGTTGAATACGAGGCAGAACTAAAAAAGCATTCCGATGCAAATATAAATATTGGAGAAGCCCAAACTCTTGCTTTCGCATGCCGTAAAACAGAAAATGGAGAAATAAACATAATCGGGATTAAGGACAGGGTGCCTATCGCTTGCTCTAAACATTCCGACTTAGATACTATATACAATAATATCTCCTCTATTTTTCCATGCTTTGAAAAAGAAGAATCTTTATTGAAGGTAGGCTTCGACAATATCGGGTCTATATTCCATCCGGCTGTAGTCTTATTCAATGCGGCAACAATAGAACGACAGCACAGTTTTTATTTCTACCGGGATATGACCCCACAGATTGCCTCCGTGATTGAAGCTTTGGACAATGAAAGGATAAAAATAGGAAAATCATACGGATTTGATCTTATGCCTGTAAGCGACTGGATAAAATATGCTTATCCGTCGACAATAGGCGATGGCCTTTGCGAACGCATGAGAAACAACCCCGGATATCACGACATAAAAGCTCCCGGCACAATATTCACCCGCCAACTTACCGAAGATATTCCGACTGGACTTCTTCCGATGAGAGAGTTAGGACGAATTGCTGGCGTAGAAACTCCTATAATGAATTCAATCATAACATTGGTATCAACTTTATTGGGTATTGACTTCACAGTATCAGGTCGGACATTGCAAAATTTAGGCTTGGGCGGAATGTCAAAATACGATATAATAACTTCTATCGGATAAAAACAGCTCATACCATAGTATTATCAGATTATGCAATATCATTCTGACCACATATTCGGCTTCGTCAAGACAAAAACAGACGTTCATACTTTAGGTATTACCACGATTTCCAACTTATTGGAGGATTGCGGCTATAAAACATTCATCGCAACGCCTGATGTATCCGAAGCAGTGGAAAACCTTTATAATGAGACGAATTTCTCTTTGCTTAAAAAGTGGATTGAAACTCACAATATATCAATGCTTGGCTTCAGTTATCGGCTGGATCCAAATGACGCAAAAGAATACTTTTGCCGCCTATTCCATCAGCTTAAGGCTCATAAACTGTTCAGGGAAGACCGCGGTTCCCTACAAACCGTTTTTTTCGCCGGATTACCTGAAGCATGCAAAAAAGTTAAACAGGAACTTGGTGATAAAATAATAACATTCCCTGGCGACGAAACGCCACTTGAATCTCTTACCAGACTTGGAATACCAAGACATCGAATTCCGACAGAGCTATCTGCATCAAATGAATATGACAATCTAAGATGGAATTTTGCCAAAGAACTTCTCAGTTCTGAAATTTACAAAAATTATCCTATTCGGGATCATTTGGGATATGCGTCCGCAGGAAAAAAATCCGATACATTCGTGGATAGGCTCAATTATTGCAAAAGTAAAAAATCTTTGCCAATCATCAGAGCTCACGTCGGACCATATAATCCAAACAGACTCGAAGCGATAAAAGAATTTTTATCATGGGAAAAGGATTTAGCATCATCAGGATATCTTGACGTACTTTCCATCGGTTCTTCCCAGCTAACCCAATCTCATTTCGGAGAAGACTGGAAAGACATGCCTAATGGTGGAGGTGTGCCTGTGAATTCCGAATTGGAGTATGCCATGATTAAGGAGGCGGCAAGCCCGATGCTGGTACGGACATATGCCGGGACAAAAGATGTTCCCGGATTGGCCAGAATGCATGAAAAAATCCTTAACATTTCATGGCATGCGCTTTCTCTCTGGTGGTTCTCGGAATTAGACGGAAGGGGAGCCAACTCTGTAATAGAAAATCTTAAGGAGCATATTGATACAATCAAATATATCGCAGAGACAGGCAAACCGATGGAACCGAATGTTCCTCATCACTTTGCATTCAGAGGAGCAGATGACATAACATATATATTATCCGGTATAATTGCAGCTAAAACAGCTAAAAAATTTGGCATTCGGCATCTTATTTTACAAAACATGCTGAATACGCCAAAATGCACTATAGGTGTTCAGGATTTAGCAAAAGGTAGTGTCATGTTGAAAGTTATCAGAGAGTTGGAAGACTATAATTTTCATGTTCATCTACAGACAAGAGCCGGCCTTGACTACTTTTCCCCCGACTTAGAAAAAGCGAAAATGCAACTTGCGGCAGTCACTGCGATGATGGACGATTTGGAGCCGGATAATATCAACAGTCCTGAAATAATCCATGTAGTAAGTTATTCCGAAGCAGTGCATCTCGCAACTCCTCCTGTTATAAAAGAAAGTATCCAGATTACTCTGGCTGCACTTGATACATATCGTCACAAAAAAGAATTGGGAATAATCCCTAATATAAAATATGACAATGAATTGAGTACACGGATAGAAGAACTCGAAGTGGAAGTTAGAGAATCATTATCGATTCTTGAGTCATATATTCCCAATCTGTATACACCTGAGGGGCTTGATATATTATTTGAGAAGGGTTTCTTTCCCGTTCCAGACTTGATTGACAGCGAAAATAAATTTCCTTTAGCAAAAAAATGGAAAACCAGGATGAAAAAAGGTGGAATAAGAGTTGTAGACGAAAAAGGCGATATAATTCCTACCCCTGTCAGATATAAACAAATAATAAATGATAATTTCTAAATCAATTGAATTGATAACAGTTAATTAAAATGCTTTTGTAAAACTCTCATGAAAGTCTACCTATTCTTTTGCTGAAGCATTAAATGAATAAAATGAAAAGGAAAAAATATCTGATATATTGTTGGCCCTATAATGAGATAGTCGGAGGTTTTATTGTATTACATAAGATTTGTGATATTTTAAATTCTACAGGTGAAATTGCTTATATGTGTCCTGCATGTGAATTGCCGGAGGGCCGTTCTTCCATCAAAAGAATTTTTCACAGCATTTTACATCCAATCAAAACGCTTCACATTTTTGGACGAATTTTCTTGCAATGCACCAGATATAGATTAAATGACAACTGGAATTGTAAAGTCATTAATCCCTTCAGGCTGATATTCAGCAATGGGTTAAAAAATTACATTGTACTTTATCCTGAATTGGTCAGCGAAAATCCTTTGAATGCAAGAAATGTCACAAGGATACTAATGCATAATCCCGGCCATTTTACCAAAGAAACGAATTACGGCAGCGGAGAATTATTGTTTCGCTTTTCTAACAGTTTCGCGCGGGAATTCACTCCACCTGCAAAGTCTATCATATCTAAAAGTTTATTGAATGTTGGAACAACTCCAGATTGCTTTAAAGCGCCAACTTCTCAAATTGAGCGTTCAGGGGTTGCATATGCATTACGAAAAGGAAAGGGGAAAAAGTTGGTTCACGAAACAAACGATGCAATTTTAATTGATAATCTTTCAATTCAGGAAGTGGCGGAAGTTTTCAAGCGAGTAAAAATGTTTGTTTCCTATGACCCGATAACAGCTTTCAGCAGATATGCATTATTATGCCATTGCCCAAGTGTAATTATATTGGGGGAAAATGAAAAAGAGACAACTTTCAGGCCTGACATAGATGAAGCAATGATGTACGCTTACAGCATTGAAGATGTAGATAAAAAAGATTGGGATAAATCATATCGACAGGCGGAATTAATGGCAGAGAACAAAAACAGGAGAAATGAAGAGTCTGTACAAAACTATATAACTGAGACACAATCTTTTTTTGCATAGAATATGAATCCGAGTATATTTATTGTTATTGTAACATGGAATGGCATGAAATGGATTAATGAGTGTTTGTCAAGTATTCGTAAATCCTCGCTTCCGGCCACAACTATTGTTATCGACAATGGGTCTTCAGATTGCACGTCCCAATTTATTAAAGAAAATTTTCCGGAAGTCAGACTGCTTGAAACGGGAAAGAACTTAGGATTCGGACAGGCCAACAATGTAGGCATTCGCTATGCGTTTGACAATGGTGCGGATTATGTGTATCTGCTTAATCAGGATGCATATGTTTATCCTGATATGTTTGAAAAGCTGCTTGCCGTATCAGAAAATCCCGCACATGCCGATTTGGGCATTCTCAGTCCGCTGCACGTGCATGGATGCCGTACTCGACTTGACTCTCAATTCAAGGGGTATCTGAAATCCATCGGTACTGATTTTTTGGAAGATTGTACTATGGGAGAACCTAAAGAGGTATATCACGTGGATTGTGTCCCCGCGGCCGGCTGGTTCATCCCCAAAGCCACGTTAGAGAGAATTGGCGGGTTTGACCCGATATTTTTCCATTACGGCGAAGACCACCATTACGCGCAGCGTGTCAAATACCACGGACTCAAGGTCGGTGTGGTCCCTGCAGCAAAAATGGTTCATGACAGGGACGGGTTCGGCAATGAGACGATGGCTAAAAAAGGGGTTGTAATGCGAAATCTTGAGACTGAGGTTTATCTCAACATAAACAATAGTCTCGGACGACAACTTTATATGTTCTTCAACAAATATTTCTTTTTTGTCGTATATAGCGGAAAGGAGATAGCGAGAGGAAACGGCCGGCTTGTATTGCAGCAGATTGCGGCAATAGGCAAGTCAATCGTCAGAATTCCGAAGTATTGCAAAAATCGGAAAGCCAACAAAAAGCAAGGCATGCTCTGGCTTCAACGAAAGGAGATTGTGGAACTGGCAGGTAAAATCGGCAAGAATGGCTAAAGTAAATATTTTTATTCCTGTATATAACGGGGAAAAGTATATAGCTGAGACTGTTCAAAGTATCTTATCTCAGACATTCTCTGACTTTACCGCACTGTTTGTCGATGACGGCTCTACCGATAGTTCAGTTGAACTGCTTAAGCAATATGCCGGTATTGACAATAGGATTGTCGTTATAGAAAAGCCCCACGAAGGTTCTGTCCCTTTTGCGTGGAACTATATATTTCCCCATCTGGAGGCCGAATGGACTCTCTATATGTCGCACGACGATATGCTTGAACCGTCGTTACTGCAAAGCCTTGTTGAAAAACAGGAAGTGACCGGGGCGGATGCAGTCATTCCATCATGCCATTTCTTTTGCGAGCATATCAATGACCATAAATACGATGCGAAGAACCGCATGAATGACATGACAGAGCGCTCACAGTCAGAATGCATTTCGGGCAAGGAGGCTTTTGAACTCATGCTTGATTATTCAATACCGGGATTTGCACTTTGGCGAACTTCGTTAATAAAAGGAATTGGGATGCCGACTGAGTCGTACAACAGCGATGAAGGCATGCAACGGCTTTGGGTAAAAGATTGCAGGAAGGTTGCATTTTCAGCAGACAAGTTTTATTACCGTCTTGTACAAAATTCTATTACAAAAGGGCTTAAGCCTTACCATTATCGCTCACTTCTGACAAACAAACGGCTTCTTGCAACGGCGAAGGAAACGCAAATATCCCCGGATAAGACTAAAGCATTCCAATATTACTGCCTCAGTTCGCTTCTGTATTTAAAATCTAAATTTAACAATGATGCGACCTCCTTTTCCGAGTCTGAGAAAAAGAGTATAAGCGATATTTTTACAAGCGTATACCCCTCTTTTTCAAAAAATTTAGGATTTCCTCGTAATCTTAAAGAAATTATATTATATTTTAGTTCTGTCAACAGGATATTTTTCAATATGGCAGTTTCAGCTTTTGCCGGAAGATTCAACCGCAACGCCTGACTTTTTATTCAGCTATAATCACATGCTTACGAGTATGAAAAAATTATCTATTATTGTTCCGGTCTATAATGTAGATCAATGGCTGCTTCGATGTCTGGAGTCGCTGTTCGCTCAGGATATGACTGAAGATGATTTTGAAGTGCTGATTATCAATGACGGATCAACGGATAATTCACTACTTATTGCCGATAAATTTGCATCTCTTCACTCAAATGTAACAGTTATCTGCAGGGAAAACGGAGGACTCAGCGCAGCCCGAAATACAGGACTGATGCATGCACGCGGAAAGTATGTATGGTTTGTCGACAGCGATGATTTCATTGAGCCGAATTCAATAAAGCATCCTCTTGAATTTGCGGAAGAAAATCAACTGGATGTAATGTGTTTCTATTTCCAGTTAGCGCATGAGAATGGAGGTACAGAACAGTTCGGATATAAACCATGCCATAGCGGAATAGTACTCTCAGGACCTGATTTTGTCAGCGAAACCGGATTTGTAATGTCTCCTTGGGCTGCGATATACCGAAGAGAATATCTTTTGGAGCAGGATTTAAAATTCATGGAGGGAATTTTGCACGAAGATGAGGAGTTTTCGCCGCGGGCTCAATTTTTAGCTAAGAGGATAGCCCATTTGCCCGACGTTGTTTATAATTATTTCCAACGCAGCGGCTCGATAATGAAATCGGCAAGAAGTTCTATAAGAGTCAAAAGTTTTCTTGCAATTTCCGATTCACTCAACGAATTTATGCTTTCGCGAACCGAAGATGGCACTCCGGCCAACAATTTTTTCAGAAAACGGATACTGTTTGTCTTCTCTCAGGCATTAAGCCATTGGGCTGACAGTGACGATTCCAATCTGTCTCAGTTTAAGGAGAAGCCATATTACCCATTGGCATTACCCACGGGGTTAGACCGCAAAAGCCGACTCAAAGGCTTCATGATAAATCATACGCTTTGGCTATATACCAAGTTTTTAGCATTTTCAAAAAAGATTTAAAATGGCAATAAGCACGACCAAGATATATTTCTTCAATCTGTTCTGCAAATTAATGCCTCCGACCCGCTGTAATAAGATGAAAATACGATTATTAAGATGGGCCGGAGCCAAAGTAGGAAAAAATGTATCGTTATTTTCTCCCAAAATATTGGGGAATTTTGATCTTATAATCGGTGACAACTGCTGGATAGGCCACGAAGCAATACTGATGGGCCCGGCTGACAGCAAAATAGAGATGAAAGCGTATTCGAAGGTAGCATCTCGGGCTATGGTCATTACCGGATATCATGACTACGGACTGCAATATGACTGCATAGCCGGACCGGGAAAATGGGACGATGTCACAATTGAGACAGGAGCGCTTGTCGACACTATGGCGATAGTCTGTCCGGGAAAAACAATCGGAAAAAAGGCACATGTAGCAGCCGGAGCCGTTGTCACGCACGATGTTGCGCCAGGAATTAGAGTCGGTGGAATACCGGCGCGCGTGATAAAGGATTTCAATACATCAGAATGACATCAGCCATATATATTTTTTATTGCAAAACAATATTTCCAATAATATAAATGAACAAGATAAGTCCTACTCTCTCAAAAAAAATTGCTGCTGCAAATGTTGTTTTCACGCTTTTGATCGTATGGCATCATTTGTCTTGGAATTATGGACTCACACATATTACCACAATAAGCGGTATTGCAGTTCCCTCTTTTTTTGCATTATCGGCATTCCTATATTTCATAAATTTTGATTTTTCCGAACCTTATTCTTCCTATAAATCAAAGTTAAGAAAACGCACCTACGGACTTATAGTTCCATGGGCAGTCTACTCCATTATTGGACTAATATTCTGGCTAATAGCATCTAAGGTAAATGGGGGGGGGCAGAAATCCGCTAACTGAAATTCCAGAGATGGGAGTTATCGAATATTTTTACACATGCCGACCCAACGGTCCGTTGTGGTATCTTCTGGCACTTTATTCATTCATTCTGATAGCCCCTATACTTGGATTAATAATAAAAAGAACCCGATATTCAATATTCTTAGTCATCCCGCTTTTCTTGCTTTGCCGTGATATGAGTTACAATACATTTCCATATTGGATTGCAAATATTTTTTTCGGCTCCTATATTGCGATATATTTTGAAGAAATAAGAGGGCTTAGAATTTTTAAAGTAAATTACATATTGCCAATTATACTGATTGCATGCATATCTTTATTGCTCGCAATCGAAGACCCATCATTGTGGCGAGGTATTGTGCCCGTATGTGTATTGGGAATAATTTTCACACTTAACCGATTCATTCCTGAAAGATTAATCGCATCTTTATTATTTTTAGCGCCATATTCGCTTATGATATACTGTCTGCATTTACCGATTTCGCGTCTGATGCAGAGAGTTCCGGGTATGATAGGCATATCCAATCCGGTGCTACAGCTTATCGCTGCCTGTATTTTAACTGTAGCACTAATAGTAATGACCGGATATATAATACGCAAAAAAGAATTGGTCTGGAGCATAGCCACCGGAGGAAGATAATCTGCTGATACCTTAATAGTTTAACAGAAGCGAATAATAGTGATATCATGTATCCAGAAAGAACCAATACTTTAATATCAGTCATTGTTCCGGTATACAATGTCGAAAACTATTTAGACCGGTGCGTGTCATCAATACTCAATCAGGAAGAAAAAAACTTCGAGATATTGCTTATAGATGACGGGAGTACCGACGGATCGGGAGAAAAATGTGACAACTGGAGTACAAAAGATGCACGCATACGTGTTTTTCACAAGAAAAACGGAGGTGTCAGCTCTGCAAGAAACATCGGCCTTGACAATGCCCGCGGTGGATGGGTCGCATTTATAGATGCAGACGATGAGGTTTCGCCTCAATATCTTTCCATTCCCAAAGAATTGCTTGGTTGTGATGTAATTCTGAAAAGTTTTATCGAGCGGACAAACGATGTGGACTTAGAGTTCAGAGTTTCGAAGGCAGAATATCTCGGTACAGATTCTATAGTGCGCTGGTTTATACGGCAGCGCAACAACGCTCTCTGGGACAAGATTATCCGCAGAGACATAATCGGAGATATTCGGTTTGACTCGTCTGTATCAATTGGTGAAGATTTATTGTTTTTCACTACTATTCTACCGAAAATTTCTTGGATAGCGACATGTGAATGTGGCAATTACATATATATCCACCGACCTTCTTCAGCAATGGCTAAATCGAACGGAAGGGATCGGCTTGAAGGCTATATTTTCAATAGTGAGCGACTTATTGTTTTGAGTGGCAAAAGCAGTTGCCACTATCACTGTAAGGTTTTGACTGCACAACTATATATTCCTCTTATAGGATATTATATTAACTTGCTATCCCCTAAGCAACGACACAGATTTAAACAAGTCTATAGTCAGATAAATATTTTCCAACTGCCATATCTTACCATGAAAGAACGTGCTAAATTTATCCGTACTATATTATTCTTTAAGCTACGAACTTTTTTTAAATAATCCGAGACGTCCACATATCATTTTATTACATCAAAACAATATAATTGCAATGGCACCTAAAATAACCGAGCTTAAAAACTGTTTTGGCTGCGGCATATGCGCTTCGGCATGTCCACGCAAAATAATTGATATAAGACTTGATGCCTACGGGTTCTACAAGCCCTTTATAGACAACATGGACACATGTATCGGTTGCCATATATGTGACGATGTATGTGCGTTTCTTAATCCAGACAACGAGTTTCCAGCACCCAAAGGGAGTTATGCAATGTGGAGCAAAGATCAGGTATCCAGAGCTCGATGCTCATCTGGAGGGGCATCCTTGGAGATTGCACGTAAACTAATGTCTGAAGGATATAAATTCTGTGGTGTCAGATATGATATACATAAACACAGAGCCGAGCACTTTATCGCATTATCACCTGACGAGACTATAGAAAGTTGTGGTAGCAAATATATCCAAAGTTACACACTCGACGCATTCAAAAAAATTAATTTAAAAGAGAAGTATCTTGTAGTAGGAACCCCTTGCCAGATTGCATCTTTCAGAAGATATATTAAAAAATTCAAACACGAAGATAATTTCGTGCTAATGGACTTTTATTGCCATAGCGTTCCATCAATGCATCTCTGGAAGTATTATATTAAAACGATTAAAAATAAATGTGGAAAAATTGCAAGTGTATCATGGCGAGATAAAGGAAATGGATGGCATGATTCCTGGTGCATCACTATAAACAATCAGGCTCGAGATGGTATAAGCGAGAATATTTCCGACTTAAAATATTATTCTTCAAGCTTTTCAAAAGGAGATATTTTCTATAGATTATTTTTAGGAGACTTCTGCAGCAACGAATCATGCGCTAAATCATGTATTTATAAACACCTAAATTCAAGAGCCGACATAAGAATAGGAGATTTATGGGGAAAGACCTACCAAAATGATGAGAAGGGTGTAAGCGGAGTTGTTACATTTACGAAATCGGGGGAAAATGTAATAGCATCTTTGGATACTTGCTCGCGTACCACTCAACCGGTTGAGTTGGTTTCTGAAGGTCAGATGAAGAACAATATACGGCATGCATCTATGCGCGGTCTAATGATCAAATATCTGAGAACCGGGCATGCAAGCACCGCCATAGTAAAAGCCATGATTTTCATGCAACGGATTATCAACAAAACAAACAGGACTTTAAAAATAAAATAAACGTGAAATCTGTCGGTATCATCACCCAGCACAGAGTCAACAACTGGGGCTCATTTCTTCAGTCTTACGCAACACAACTCTTTTTCGAACGCTTTCCTGATGTCAGATGCGAAATAATCGACTATGTCTATCCTAACGAATTTCAACACAAAAACATACCTCTGCCACAGCAATCTTTGAGATTGATGATAGTCAAGCTTGCCAATAAACTGCACTTGTCAAATATACAGCGCAAAGCTGACCGGTTGAATATCGCCATAGAGGAATGTCTGCACCTGTCATCTAAATTCCCGACATACGATTCTCTTCAGCAATCAAGTCTTCACTACGATTTATATGTGACCGGAAGCGACCAGACGCTTAATCCGAAATTCACTTTCGGCGACACAAACTTTATGTTTTCGTGGGTAAAAGATAATAATCCGAAGATTATCTCTTTCGCGGCAAGCATGCCGGGACATTGCTTTCCTACAGAATATGAGCCTTCATATAAAAAATACCTCTCACGGTATGAAGCGATTTCTGTCAGAGAACAGAATTGCGTGGATTATCTGACGCAACTTACAGGGACAGATGTCGTGTGCCATCTTGACCCGACACTGTTGCTGACAGGCGACGAATGGATTGAAAAACTTTCTCATTTGAAGAGGTATAAAAAACTACCAGACAAATATATCCTTCTATACAAGATAAACCATACTTTTGACGCGGCTCCTTACATTTACGACTTGACTCGCTATATCCAGGAGAAGACAGGGCTGCCGATAGTGTCACTAGGTAGTTCTATCCCTAATAAGTATCGCATAAAAGGCCGTAACATCAAGGATGCCGGTCCTCGTGATTTTGTGGAGATGTTTTCAAAAGCAAGCTATGTAGTGACGTCTTCATTCCATGGTACGGCTTTCGCGATAAACTTCGGATGTCCTCTTTACAGTATTGTCCCTGAGAATGTGCAGGAAGACAGTCGACAGTCCAACCTTCTCAAATTGTGTAAAGCAGAGAATTGCATTGTTCCGAAAGGGACCTCATTTGAAAGTATCAATCCATGTTACGACAAAGAGATCTGTGATAAAATTCTTCTTGAGAAAAGATTTGAAATAAAAGCATTTGTATCTAAATATTTATAACTGGCTGACGTATCACCGACACGACACAAAAGCTATAAAATATAGAGAATGTCAATTATGCGGAAACAGAATAGATATTCCGGTGAATAAATATTAAAACGACAAAAGATGATAAAGCTATTAAGGCAGTTTCTTGCTGACAGCAAAGATTTAGCATATGCCCCTCCAAGCGACAAGAATGTACGCGGTATGGCAATGATAGTTACAGTATTCGCCATACTTGGAGTGTCAATCGGAATACCTTTCACCGGTGACAGTTCCTATTATGTAGTTTTAATAATCGGTACACTGTTTTTGATTTATCGCGGAGGGTTCAAGATTTCCGCTCCATTCATTGCCCTTTATTTTATAATAATACTGAACATACTTGTCATTGATATTCCACCTTTTTTCAAACCGTTGCAGCGTGTTCTGCTTTTCATACTCCTGACTCTGACGTGCACTTCGGCAATGGAGACTTCTGTGGCTGCTAAATTCCGGGCATATCTTTTCCGATACATTGCTTTTGGAATGATTATCCTATCGGTCGGGTCTTTTTTCTGTTTCTTTTTGGGTATCAACCTTATGATTCCGGAAAAAATTGCTGAAGCATACGGAGGCTATCAGGCGAGAGGCGGATGGTTCGGAGGACTTACCACACACTCCATGATGCTCGGCCCGATTTCGATGATTTCTGCGCTGGTATTTTATTTCTTATATCAGAAGGGAAGCAGTAAATTATACCTTTTACTATTTTTCTTATCAGCAATGAGCGCTGTATTTGCAGCAAGCCGTAGCGCCCTGCTGGGATTGGTTGTGGCTATTGTCTACAATCTTCTGTTCGGCAAGGTAAATTCAAAAATGCGCAAACGAATGATAAGCATTCTCGCGATATCGGCAATACTTACAATTCCTATTGCCGGAGTCGCATTTAAAGGTCTTATGAATAAGCAGGAAAGCCGAAATGCACAATCGTCATCACTCAATACCCGTCAAGGGAAATTCGATTCACGAATAGAAGAGTTCCAGTCATCACCAATTTTCGGAGTCGGTTTTTGTGCTGTAGATCCTGACTCCGGAGATTGTGAGCCGTCGGAAGGACGCATCGAGCCCGGCACATCGCACCTATCTGTACTGTCAATGACGGGACTTGCCGGATTTATCGTGTATTTGATAATATTATATAAGGCATATCACAATACAAAAATCATAAAAAATCTGCATAGCCGTTTTGTATTCGCTTGCTTTATCGCATTTTTTGTGCATGCGTGGTTTGAGGGTTATATATTTGCCGCAGGCGGATTTCTTGCTTTGGTCTACTGGCTTGTCATTGGACAATGTATAGACTGTGACAAAATTTCAAAGATAATGTCATCAAGTGCAATCAGACAGCAAAACAACAAATATCTGAGATGAAAATTGTATTTGTCAGTGTCGTGCTTAACAGCCATCAGGTCGGAGTCGCTGACCGACTGTTTGATATAACCGGCGGTAATTTCAGATTTATAGAGACCGGTCATGCGCAAGAACTTGACAAAAAAGGAGGCGAGGATTTCTCATCCAGGCCTTATCTGATCAAGGCAAATGACAAGAAAGAGGAGTTGTACAGACTGATTGAAGAGGCTGACGTAATGGTTTACGGAGCAGCTCCGATTGAATATCTGCGTTATAGAGTACGAACCGGAAAACTGACATTTCTCTATAGCGAACGCTGGCTAAAACGCGGATTAAAGAACCTCCTCTCGCCAAGGCTGTTTCGACAGCAATTATTTTACCATCTTCATTGTCACGGCAAACCGTTATATGCTCTATGCGCAAGCGCTTTTGCCGCAGGTGACTTCAATATGCTGCATACGTTCAGAAACAAATGTTTCAAATGGGGATACTTCCCACCGACACCCGAAATAAATTTCAACGAAATCGCATGTAAGACAAAAGAGCATACTGAAATAAATATCCTTTGGGTCGGACGATTCATTTCATGGAAACATCCGGAAATGATGATCGGTCTTGCAAAACGACTGCAATCGGAGGGTTGCAAATACCGGATTTCAATGATTGGAGACGGAGAACTGAGGCCTCTTATTGAGAAAGAAGCACTCAAAAATAATCTCATTATAAAATTCGAAGGCACACTCACCAACCGAAAGGTGCAGGAAACCATGCGCCGGCATCAGATATTCTGCTTCACCAGTGACCGTCAGGAAGGATGGGGTGCTGTGCTTAACGAAGCAATGGGCAACGGATGCTGCCCTATAGCATCTTCCGAGGCAGGCTCTACATTGTTTTTGGTTAAAGACGGACATAATGGTTATACGTTCAGACAGACAGACACTGATGATTTTCACGATAAAGTAATTTCTCTTATAAATGACCGTGAACTGCTTATGACGTTGCGAAAAAAAGCATTTGCTACGATACATGAATTATGGAATGCACAGACAGCGGCACAGAACCTACACCAGTTGTCACTTGATATGTTAAACAAAACTATGCCCTCGATTACCGAAGGGCCTTGCTCAATAGCGGACAAATAAATTCATGAAAGTAATACAATTACTGTCAAGCATACAGACAGAATCAGACGGAGTGGCCAACTGCGGACGTAATCTATCGGTAGCACTTGGAAAGAAAACTGATTTGGAAGTACACGTACTTGATGTCGAAGGTAAAATTCCAACAGGGCTCAATATAAAGTTATATCATCTCAAACAATTTCCAAAACTGCTCAGCCCCTTAAACGGACTTGGCATATCACCTCAAATGTCCAAGGGAATACTCAGTGCGATTGACCGGGCAGATATCCTTCATACCCATAGCCTGTGGATGATGCAGACCTACTATGCATATAAAGCCACGAAGAGCAAAGACGTGAAACTGTGCATGCACATCCACGGCACGCTCTCACCATGGGCTCTGCAACGGTCAAAGCTGAAGAAGCGGCTTTCATCAATATTTTTGAAACAGCGTAAAGTTCTGGAAAGAGCAGATTTGTTAATCGCATCGTGTGAAGAGGAATATCACGATATACGCAACTTCGGACTTAAAAATCCGGTAGCCATCATCACTAACGGGATAGAGATACCCGACTTGTCAACATCTGTAATCAAGAAGGAGAAAACGTTGGTATTCCTGTCAAGAATACATCCCAAAAAAGGAATTGACATTCTGCTCAAATCATGGAAAGCCATCCAGGATAAATATCCCGACTGGAATCTCCAGATAGCAGGCAATGATTCGACCGAATATGCCGCAATCCTTAAAAATGAAAGCGCAGCGCTACAATGCGAACGCGTAAAATTTACAGGCGAACTCAGAGGCAATGAGAAACATGAATTTCTTGCAAACGCATCTCTATTTGCGCTGCCTACACATTCTGAAAACTTCGGCATTGCCGTAGGCGAGGCATTGGCATGCGGGACGCCGGTAATTACTACTACCGGGGCTCCATGGAGCGGACTGGCTGACAATGACTGCGGGCTGTGGATTGAGCTTTCTGTTGATAATTTGACCCACGCTCTTGAGGATATGATGTCGCGTCCGATAGATGAACTTTCACGTATGGGAGAGAACGGACGAGAATGGATAAAGCGTGATTTCACTTGGGATGAAATTGCGCGCAAAACTATTTGTTCCTATGAATGGCTTCTCAATCCAAGAGCAATCCAAAAGCCGGATTGGATTATTGTTGATTAAACGCTCTTACTGCCGGATAAACGAAAGTCTTTTCTGATATTAAATTACAAAAATGAGAATATTATGTGTTTATGCCACAAGGCAGATTGACAGCAATCTGTTCATGTCATCGACCATATTCCGTGGCCTCCAGGAAGCAGGCTATGATGTAGATATGGCCTTTGCGGGTACAACAAATGTCATTAATGACTTTAAGCGTGACTACTCAAGATATTTTAATGATATATCTTTTTGTGAGATAAAGATGTCGATTCTGAAAAAAATCTCAGATAAGCAATCTTTATTGCGACTTGGTTATAGTTTTTACCGCCATTTTGTGGCTGACGGTTTTTCGCACTTATCCATTAAAAATGTCAAGAAAAAATTTGGAGGGAGAAAATATGATTGTATCTTATCGTTTATTCCTCCAATCATATCGGGTCGATTTGCCTATGATATCAGAAAAGGGCTTGGACTAAATGAAGTACGACTCATTCAATTCTGGACAGATCCTTTGTCATTAGGACGATGTGATTCCATAAACGAAATTCCTAAATCGCGCTTGGTTCACAAATGGCAAGAAAAAAGATTACTAAAATTTGCCGATAAGGTCGTCTTTTGTTATCCTCTTTTATGTAAAATGGAAGCAGAACTGCATCCTTCACAATCACACAAGATGATTTGGAGTGATATCAGTTTTATGGAACATAAATGTGGGAATAACGATAATCACTATGAAATCCCTTTAATTGGTTTCTTTAGAGCATATCAAAGTCACGTAAGAAATATTGGTCCTCTTTTACAAGCCATTGCATCTCTCCCCCAATACAATTTTGTAATAAGAGGAGATGGTGATTTACCTTATGATATTGATTCTATCCCAAATCTTAACATCAAATTTGGACGCCGACCTCTCTCAGAAATAGAGTCATTAGAAAATGAATGTGATATTTTATTGAGTCTTAGCGGTAAAAGTGGTATTACGCATCCCGCAGGCAAAACATTTTACTATGCATCTTATCCTAAACCTATCATTCATATTGGAGATGGAGTCAATTCTGGCTTCTTTAAAGAGTACATCTCGGGATTTGAAGATAGATTTGTATATTGCGACAATAATGCCAATAATATATCTGATGCGATAAAAACTGCGGTCTCGTCATTGCCAACATTCAAACTTAAGATACCACAAAGGATGAATGCCGCTGTTATTGCAAAAAAAATAATCGAAGAATAAAAAAAGATGATAGCAATAATTATCCTGACTTATAATGAGGCGTTGCATATCGAGCGGTGCATTGGGAGTGCACGACGTGTGTCTGATAAGATATATGTCGTTGACAGTCATTCTACTGATGGGACACAGGAGATTGCACAGCGCCTGGGTGCTACGGTTGTGGAGCATGATTATGTCAATCAGGCTCAGCAGATGCAGTGGGCTATCAACAATCTGGGACTGGATACGGAATGGGTTATGCGCATGGATGCCGATGAGTATCTTACAGATAAGCTTGTTGATGAAGTCAAGACAAGACTACCTAAGTTGCCGAAGAATGTCACGGGTGTTTATCTGACTTTAGATGTGATTTTTCAGGGTAAGAATGTAAAGCATGGACGACTGCATGCGCCTAAGATTATGCGAATTTGGCGACGTGGAAAAGCTTATATGGAGCAACGGTGGATGGATGAGCGAATGATACTGACTGAAGGTACGGCGATTACATTCAAAGGCCGTTTTGTTGACCATAATCTTAATTCACTGGCATGGTGGACGCAGAAGCATAATAACTACTCTAACCGCGAACTTGCTGTCGAGGCTATGCGTATGTATGGAATAGGACGCGATGATGAGGCTCTCAAAGGGCGCAATCAGAAGAAAGGGATGTATTACCGGCTGCCGGCGTTTTTTCGTGCCGGGGTTTATTTTTCTGTCAGGTATTTTATGTTCGGGGGATTTCTTGACGGCAAAGCGGGACTGATATGGGCGACCCTGCAGGCCTATTGGTATCGTTTCCTTATTGATGCGAAAATGAGTGAAATGAAACGTGCGTTGGGTAAAAATCCGACACAGGAGCAAGTGAAGTCTTATTTTAAAGAAAAATACAATATAAGTCTGGACTGCTAAAATTCAATCTTATCATACCAACCGATGAAATTATCAATTATTATCCCGGCATATAACGCCGCAAAATATGTTGAACGGTGCGTCGATAGTATTATTTCCCAAAACTATTCCGATGCAGAAATTATACTTGTAGATGACGGTTCGACGGACAATACTTTGGAAATATGCCGCACACTATCGCGCAAATATTTAAATATCAACGTATTAACCCAAAATAGGGGGGGGTAAGTTGCGCTCGTAATTTTGGAATTGACAATGCATCGGGGGAATATCTGATGTTTGTCGACGTCGATGACTATCTTTTGCCTGATACGTTAAAAGATGCGATTACAGTTGCGGAAGAGAATCCTGAAGCATAGATTATTGTTTTCGGGCATACAAGAATTTCAAGCGGTTCTATTACTCACTATAGTCCATTGCCAAATAAATATGACAGAAAAGAAATATTAGACTATATAGCCAGTCCGGGCATGCTTGGGTTCGAGAATCCATGGGCAAAACTCTACAAACGATCATTCATTAATAGCAACAACCTACGTTTTAACACAAACCAAAAGATTTTTGAAGATGTTTGTTTCAATTTGTCTGCGTTGAATACAATAAATTATCTTGTTTCATCTGAATTAATCATATATTATTATAACAGAAATGAATCAAGTACCACGGCCAGATTTCTCGGGGAAAAGTTCATTGATGACGGTCGCAACTGCCTCAATACGTTAATCACAACTGTTAATAAATTTGCTGCAGAGTTCAAAGATAAGCCGGCAATTAACAGCCTTTCTAAAGAAATAATTTGGCGTCGACGTAAAACTATTTGTCATAATACATTATACCAGATTTACAATCTATATCGACATAACGGAGCAGAAAAAAAATACAAGTGTATGAATTGTATGATAGGATTTATGAAAGAAATTTCTCCTAATTGGCAGTTAATGTTTCCATCTTCATTTCCTCATCTGTTTGTATCAGCATACAAAATCCACCCACGATGCGCAGATATTTTGCTCCGTATAATATTCATCTTTAAGCATTAAAACAATATAATAAGTACATTTTATTAAACAAGTATCTCGTATGAGATTTGTACCAAATATATGTTGAGTCCAAATATTTAAATTCCAAATGTCTATAGAATCAAAGAATAAAAATTATATGGTATTAAATCGGCTGAATTGGTTGGACTATATGAAAGTCATTGGAATATTTCTCATAGTATCAGGGCATTACTTCCCCCCGAATTATGCAATTCTTTATGTATTTTCAGTGCAACTGTTTTTTATAATATCTGGATTTCTGTCAAAAAAGGAACCTACAAAAATTTTTAGACAAAAAATTTTTAGACAGCTAATTATTCCTATGATAATTCTCGGAGTTATATATCATGTGACTTTATCTGTGAAGGATTTCATCTCCGGGAGTTTTTGCATGAAGCTATTAATGCAAAATATATATGGGCTCTTTATCGGTAATACCTGGGCATTAGCAGGTTTATGGTTTGTATATTCTTTAGTCTTGGCCAAAACAATATCCCACTTCACCCCTGGGAGGCTGAAACCTCTTGTGGCTGTATCATGTCTTGCAATGTCGTTATATCTAAATGAATATACAGATATGGTATATAGGAACTGTTTTATAAACACATTATTGGCGTATCCGCTGTTTTTCGTAGGGGAAATATTTTCAAAATACAAAAGACAAATCAATGAAATAAATAATCGATACGTTTTATTCGGACTGACTATTGTAGGAGCATCCGGAGTATTAGTCTCCAAACTATGCAATAACACTGTTTGGATGTATTTGGGTGAATATGGCTCAAATATAGGCATTTTCCTCTTTGGGGGCATCTGTGGAACACTGATGTGCTTTGGATTATGTAAATTATTTTTTGATAAATCCAACCGTTACATTTTATTGTTAGCAGAGGGGTCGATTTTAGTGCTTGCCTTTCAGAATTTCCTTATAGGAGCAACCCATAGCCTAACTAATGGATATGGATATTATCTTACTGCATTATTATCATTGATAGCTTTTATTCCTTTTATTATAATATGTAAACGATATTTCCCGATTTTATTAGGTTATAGGGGAACAAGTCTACAAAATAATTCAAATAAAGATATTGAAATTTCAATCAAATAATAATTCAAGAATTAAATTCATTTATATATAAAATTAAATCATAATTGTTTAATATGTCGATATTCAAGGATAAGGTTTTATTGATTACGGGGGGAACCGGGTCGTTTGGGAATGCTGTGTTGAGGCGTTTTTTGGGGAGCGATATACGGGAGATACGTATTTTTTCGCGTGATGAGAAGAAGCAGGATGATATGCGCCATGAGTATCAGGTGCGTTATCCTGAGGTCGCTCATAAAATCAAGTTTTATATCGGGGATGTGCGCGATTTGCAGTCGTGCAAGAATGTTATGCCGGGTGTGGATTATATTTTCCATGCTGCGGCGCTGAAGCAGGTGCCGAGCTGCGAGTTTTTCCCTATGGAGGCTGTCAAGACCAATGTCATCGGTACTGACAATGTGCTTACCGCCGCTATCGAGGCGGGGGTGGAGGCTGTCATCTGTCTGTCGACCGACAAGGCGGCCTACCCTATCAATGCGATGGGTATCACCAAGGCTATCGAGGAGAAAGTGGCTGTGGCCAAAAGCCGTTATTCAGGCAAGACGAAGATATGCTGCACGCGCTACGGCAATGTGATGTGTTCGCGTGGCTCGGTAATTCCGTTGTGGATCGAGCAGATGCGTTCGGGCAATCCTATCACTATCACCGAGCCGTCGATGACACGTTTTATCATGAGTCTTGACGAGGCTGTCGATCTGGTGCTTTTCGCTTTCGAGCATGGTCAGAACGGTGATATACTGGTGCAGAAGGCTCCGGCGTGCACTATCATGACGCAGGCCGAGGCGGTATGCGAACTGTTCGGCGGTCGCCGTGAGGATATCAAGATTATCGGTATACGCCACGGCGAGAAGATGTATGAGGCGCTTCTCACCAATGAAGAATGTGCCAAGGCTGAGGACATGGGCAATTTCTACCGTGTGCCTGCCGACAACCGCGGCCTTAACTACGACAAGTATTTCAAGGAGGGTGACGAGACCCGCAATACGCTTTCGGAGTTCAACTCCAACAATACGCGTCAGCTCAATGTCGAGGAGACCAAAGCAAAAATCGCTTCGCTGGAGTATATCCAAAATGAATTGAACGGCAACGGCAATTTCGTCCAGTAATTTTAACAAAAAAACAAAAACTCTAACAAAGGCACAATAGTGTTTTTAGAATTTAGGATATATAGTTTTAACAGCTAAACAAGAGCTCTTTGAATTTAATTTGGCTTTTGTTTTCATTTTGTACACTTGCTGAGGCTTTTGTGCTTTTGTTTTTTTAATTATTAAACTTGATATGAAGATATTGGTTACGGGAGCAAAGGGGTTTGTGGGGAGAAACCTTTGTGCTATGCTTAATAATATCAGGGAGGGAAAGGCGAGGAATTATCAGGTTGAGGTCGAGGAGGTCATGGAATATGATATTGATTCCACTGCCGAGGAACTTGACCGGTATTGCCGCGAGGCTGACTTTGTGTTCAATCTCGCGGGGGTGAACCGTCCGGAAAATCCGGATGATTTTCTCAAAGGGAATTTCGGCTTCGCCTCTACCCTGCTTGATACACTCAAGAAGCATGGCAACAGGTGTCCGGTGATGCTGTCGAGTTCCATACAGGCCACTCTTACAGGCCGGTATGCCGGTCATCCTTACGGCGAGAGCAAGAAAGCGGGGGAGGACCTGTTTTTCAGCTACGGCAAAGAGACCGGCGCCAAGGTACTTGTATACCGTTTCCCCAATCTTTTCGGCAAATGGTGCCGTCCGAACTACAATTCGGCGGTGGCGACTTTCTGCAACAATATTGCCAACGACCTTCCCATTCAGGTCAACGACCCAAGTGTTGAGCTCGAACTGCTCTACATCGACGACCTCGTGGAGGAGATGATTGCCGCCCTCTCAGGCAATGAGCATCATTGCCGCTATGAAGGGGTAACACCCGTCGAGGCTCCGGCCGACGAGGCGGGAACATACTGCCATGTTCCGGTTACACATAAAGCGACACTTGGCGATATCGTGGCTATGCTTGAGGAGTTCAAGGCTCAGCCCACGACGCTGACAATGCCGTCCATACCCGCCGGTTCGCTGAAGAAGAAACTTTATTCGACCTATCTGAGCTATCTGCCGAAAGATAAGGCTGTCTTCGACCTTAAGATGAATGTCGACAACCGCGGATCGTTCACCGAACTGTTGCGCACCATCGACTGCGGACAGTTCTCGGTCAATATATCAAATCCCGGTATCACGAAAGGGGAACACTGGCACAATACGAAGTGGGAATTTTTCATCGTAGTGAGCGGCCGTGCGCTGATACAGCAGCGCCGCGTCGGCTCGGACGAGGTGATCGACTTCGAGGTATCGGGCGATAAGATTCAGGCCGTGCACATGCTTCCCGGCTATACCCACAATATCATCAACCTGTCGGAGACGGAACCGCTCGTCACGCTGATGTGGGCCAACGAGGCATTCGACCCCGCGCATCCCGACACATTCCACGAACCGGTGGTAAAGTAGCAAATTCCCCAAACCGGAAGATTCAAAACGAAGTGCGGAAACAGCCCGGTAGGGATGAATTTTGCATATCTGCGATGATTTGAGTAATTTTGAGCAAAATTTCGACAAATCATCATTTATCCAAACACGACCATGGCAAAGAAAGTATTCGTTAGCGGCTGTTACGACATGCTCCACAGCGGGCATGTGGCATTTTTTAAATCGGCCGCACAGTATGGCGACCTGTACGTAGGCATCGGTTCCGACGAGACAATACTCCACTATAAGAACCGCAAGACGGTCTACTCGGAGAAGGAACGCCTGTATATGGTCAAGGCCATACGGTACGTCACTGACGCATACATCAATGCCGGAAGCGGCATCATGGATTTCGTTCCCACACTCGATATCGTCAAGCCTGACGTATTTGTCGTGAATACCGACGGCGGAAGCGAGGAGAAACGACGGCTGTGTGAAGAGCGCGGCATCGAATACATCGAGCTGGAACGTGTGCCCGACGCCGGACTTGAAGCCCGTTCGACAACATCGCTCCGCACCAACGTCAAATCAAACATTCCCTACCGCATAGACCTCGCCGGCACATGGATTGACCAGCCCTACGTGTCGGAACACTATCCGGGATGGGCCATCACCATATCAATCGAGCCGACACAGGAATTCATGGAACGTGGCGGCCTGTCGACCTCGACACGCAACGCCGCCCGCAAGATATGGCCTTACGAGCTTCCCAACTACAACGAGGAGATGCTCGCACGCCTGCTGTTCTGCTTCGAGAACGACCCCGAGAACCACGGCCATATATCGGGGGCGCAGGATGCCATCGGCATCTGTATGTCAGGTCTGACGCGGCACTATTACAACAACCGCTACTGGCCCGACAAAATCGAATCGGTGCATGACGAAGATATACTCTCGTGGCTTGAAAGCCATGTATGTCTCGTACCGATGTTCCCTCGCAAGGAAAATGTGAACATACTCGAAGGCAAGGATATATCATGCGACAAAGTGAAAGCACTTGCCGACGCCGCCGAGCGGTGCTGGGACGCGATACTTGCCCGCGATCTTGACGCAGTCGCCAAAGCGTACACCGACTCGTTCAACGCACAGGTGGCAATGTTTCCTGCCATGATGCAGCCGGGGGTCGAGGAGTATATCGAACGGTGCAAGGCAGCCGGAGCGATGGCATGGAAGATGTGCGGCGCCGGCGGCGGCGGACATCTTGCTATCGTAGTCGACAAGGTGCCTGAGTTTGCTGTCCCGATCAGAATCAGGAGGCAGTAATCGCTCGGGGGCTCAAAATGCCATAGGGCAAAAATAGCACGGGGGAGTGCAAAACTCGATTTTAGCTGACCGCGGTTGATTATCGCCTTTGGCGCTTTGCTCTGCAAAGAAACCGCGGCTACTACACAGCTGATTATCGGGAGGCTTCGCATAGTACCCACGGTTTTCAACCGCGGAAAGTTTAGTTCTGCAACATCCTCCCCCACTCTTATGTCGGACGTGTCAGACCAGTCGGACAGGTCGGACCGGACGAGTCCGACTGAATCAAACAGAACAAGTTATCACTAATATAGACAATGGATTTTTCAGATGTATCATTCGAGAATAACGGCAAGCTCAAGCTGCTGATTATAGTCGGGACACGTCCCGAGATAATCCGTCTGGCAGCCGTAATCAACGCATGCCGCCGTTATTTCGACACAATTCTCGCACACACGGGACAAAACTATGACTACAATCTAAACGGTATCTTTTTCCGTGACCTCAAACTGAAGGAACCGGAAGTGTATCTCGATGCCGTAGGCGCCGACCTTGGTGAGACAATGGGCAACATCATTGCGCTGTCCTACAAGCTGATGGCACAGATTAAGCCCGACGCCGTGCTCGTGCTGGGCGATACAAACTCGTGCCTGTCGGTCATCGGCGCCAAGCGCCTGCATATCCCCATCTTCCACATGGAGGCGGGCAACCGCTGCAAGGACGAGTGTCTGCCCGAAGAGACCAACCGCCGCATAGTCGACATCATTTCAGACGTCAATCTGGCCTACAGCGAGCATGCACGCAAATATCTGCATGACTGCGGACTGCCCAAGGAACGTGTGTATGTGACCGGTTCGCCGATGGCCGAGGTGCTCCACAACAACCTGAAGGAAATCGAAGCCTCCGACATACATGCCCGTTTAGGACTCGAAAAAAGGAAATACATACTTCTTTCGGCTCACCGCGAGGAGAATATCGATACGGAGAAGAATTTCAAGTCGCTGTTCAACGCCATCAACAAGATGGCCGAGAAATACGACATGCCCATACTCTATTCCTGCCATCCGCGCAGCCGCAAGCGCCTGGAGCAATCGGGCTTTGAGCTTGACAGCCGCGTGATACGCCACGAGCCGCTCGGATTTCATGACTACAACTGCTTACAGATGAATGCATTCGCAGTAGTCAGCGACAGCGGCACGCTGCCCGAAGAGTCATCGTTTTTCACCTCGGTGGGACATGCGTTTCCGGCAGTGTGCATACGCACCTCTACCGAACGCCCCGAAGCACTCGACAAAGGATGCTTCGTGCTTGCCGGCATCGACGAGAACAGCCTGCTGCAGGCTGTCGACACCGCAGTAGGCCTCATAGCCGACGGCCGCTACGGCATACCCGTGCCCGACTACACCGACGAGAACGTCAGCGACAAGGTGGTGCGCCTCATCCAGTCATATACCGGAGTAGTAAACAAGATGGTATGGCGAAAATACTGATACACTCACTGATATTCTCGCCCGACGGCGTATCGACCGCCTATCTCTATTCCGACATAGCGCGCCGTCTGCACGACGAGGGGCACGAAGTGGTGGTGCTGTCGACCACGCCCCACTACAATATAGTCGACGAGGAGCTTGCGAAGCAACCCATGCGGTGGAAAATACCCGGGATATGTAAGCAGAGCGACTACCACGGCATCAAGGTATACCACATACCGCAGAAGAAATTCAAGTCGACGTTGCTGAGGCTTTTCGGATTCGCCTACTGGCATGTGATAGCATTCATCATCGGCCTGTCGATACGCAAGGTCGACCTGATACTGTCGCCGTCGCCCCCTCTTACAATCGGAGTCATCAACAACTGGCTCAAGAAACTGAAAGGATGCCGCACGGTGTACAACGTGCAGGAGATATATCCCGACATATTGCCCAAGAAAGAGGGTACGGTGGTGAATATGCTCAAGAAGATGGAACGGTATGTCTACAACAAGTCGAATGCCGTGACTACCATCGACCAAGTGTTTTACGACACAATCGCCGGACGCTTCAAAGACCCGTCGAAACTACATATCATACCCAACTTCGTTGACACCGAACTGTACAATCCCGGCAACTGCGACACATCGGTGCTTGACCGGACAATGTTTCCACAGACCGACGCCATAAAGGTGATGTATGCGGGCAACATAGGTTTCGCTCAGGATTGGGAGACACTCGTAGACCTTGCCAAGCGTACCCGCGAGGATAATATCGAGTATTTCGTAATCGGCGAGGGAGTGATGAAACCGTGGCTCGAGGAGCAGAAAAAGGCCGAGGGACTTGACAAAATCCACATACTCCCCTATCAGAAACGCGAACTGATGCCGGTGCTCTTGGCCTACTCTGACGTGCAGTTCATATTCATGTCGCCCCGGATGGAAGGACAGGGATTTCCGTCGAAAGTGTATACAATCATGGCGTGCGCACGTCCGCTGATGGTTTGCTCGGGAAAAGGTACTCCCATAGTCAACTTCCTTGAGGGGAAAGGGTGCGCGTTGCTCGACACCGAGAAGGAGCAGAAAGCCAAAGTGGAGAAACTTTACGAATGGCTCAGAAGCCAGACCAAACAGACGCTCCGCGAGACAGGCGCGCGCGGACTCGACGTGATAGAGAAAGAATACTCCAAGGAGATTGTCACCGGACAATATCTGGAATTGGTAGAAAATCTTTGCAAAAAGGGGAAATAAACCGGACGGAAATAACGACCGCGGTTGAAGACCGCGGCTACTATTCTGCCCGATAAATCCGGCTCACAGAAGCCAGCTATGTAAATATTGTTTATGAAATTACTTATAACGGGAATACATGGATTTGTGGGGAGTAATCTTGTGGGGGCACTGAAGGGTCGACATGAGATTTACGGACTCGATATTGTCACTACGGTGAAAGAGGGGGTGGTGAAGACCTATACTTGGGACGATCTCGATGCGGGACGGGTGCCTGAGGTGGATGCCGTGATACATCTCGCAGGTAAAGCCCACGATACCAAGAACAAGGCGCAGGCCGACGTATATTTCAAGGTCAACACGGGTCTTACCCAGAAGATTTACGACCACTATCTGCAATCATCGGCACGTAAATTCATATTTTTCAGTTCGGTAAAAGCTGCTGCCGACAGTGTGGAGGGTGATATTCTCGACGAGAATATCACGCCAAAGCCTGTGGGGCCTTACGGCGAGAGCAAAATCAAGGCTGAGGAATATATACAGACAAAGTGGGACAACACGGGAAAGGCAACCTACATATTCCGTCCGTGCATGATACACGGACCGGGCAACAAAGGGAATCTCAACCTGCTCCACTCGGTGATACGCCACGGGATACCCTGGCCGCTGGGGGCTTTTGACAATCTGCGGTCGTTCACCTCGATTGACAACCTCACTCACATAATCGGGCGTCTGCTCAAGAGCGACGCTCCAACCGGCATCTACAATATCGGCGATGACAAACCGCTGTCGACCAACGAGCTCATACGACTCATGTGCGAGACAATGGGGAAGAAGCCGCGGATATGGAAAATGCCACGCGGGATGGTGCGTTTCATGGCTTCGACGGGTACGGTGCTCCATCTGCCGCTCAACAAGGAGCGTCTGCGTAAACTGACCGAGAATTACGTGGTTGACAACGGCAAAATCAAGCGTGCGCTCGGAATCAAGGAGCTGCCGGTCAGTTCGGCCGAGGGGATAAGGCGCACTATCAGGTCGTTTGGGAATTCATAATTCATAATTCACAATTCATAATTATTTTTTTTGTGTGTGCGTGCGTGGGGGAGGGTGTTGCAGAACACGATTTTAGCTGACCGCGGTTGAAAACCGCGGCTACTACTCGGTTAATTCTAAATCTATAATATATCCGGATTTATTTTATATGGAATATGTAATTATTGCTGTTATATTGCTTGTGGCGGAACTGGTATATTTCAGGATTGCCGACCGCTTCAACATTATAGACAAGCCCAACGAACGGAGTTCGCATACGAGGATAACTCTCCGCGGAGGAGGTGTGATATTCCTTATCGGCGCGTGGGTATGGGCTGCATTTTTCGGTGTGCACTACATCTGGTTTCTTATGGGACTGACACTTATCGGGGCTGTCAGTTTCGTTGACGATGTACACTCGACGCCTAACGCACTGCGGCTCGTGGCTCAGTTCACGGCCATGATGCTGATGTTCATCAACCTGCATCTGTACGAATCATCGACCTGGTGGGTTATAGTGCCAGCGCTGATAGTGTGCGTGGGCATCATCAACGCCTACAATTTCATGGACGGCATCAACGGTATCACGGGATGCTACTCGCTGGCCGTGATAGCGCCGCTGTTCTACCTCAACAGGGAGATGCATTTCATCGATGAGAGTCTGCTGGCTGTGACAGCGCTGAGTGCCGCGGTATTCTTAGTGTTCAATTTCAGGAGGAAAGCCAAATGCTTCGCCGGCGACGTAGGGTCGGTCAGCATAGCGTTCATAGTGCTGTTCGCGCTCGGACGGCTCATCATGGCTACGGGCAATCCGGTGTACCTGCTGTTTCTGGCAGTCTATGGCGCCGACACCGTGCTGACTATAATACACCGCATCATGCTTAAGGAAAATCTTGGCGAGGCTCACCGCAAACATGCCTACCAGATAATGTCAAACGAGCTTAAAATGCGCCATACATTAGTATCGGTCATTTACATGACACTGCAGCTCGCCATATCATTCGGGTTAATCGCAATCGGTGACAGCACAGGCCAATGGATATATTTCTGCGGCATAATCGCGACACTTGCCATAGGATATTTGGTATTTATGAAAAATTTTTATTATCTTCACGAACAATATCTACTTGCCAAGAAATCATGAACTTCATTATCGGCGAAAATATATTTGACAACCTACTGAACAAAGCCGCCTCAAACGCACGCCTACGCACAAATCTTGATTTACGCAACTCGGAGTCGGACACGTCGCAACGCATGCTGAATGCGCTGATGCCCGGCACGTCGGTGCCCGTACACCGCCATCTCACGACGTCGGAGACGGTGGTACTGCTTAAGGGACGCCTTGCAGAGGTCTATTTTGACGACAACGGCAACGAGACCGAACGCATCGAGCTTGACGCCAACGGCGCGAACCGCGGAGTGCAGATAGAGGCGGGCCGCTGGCACACCATCGACGTGCATGAGCCGTCGGTCATCATCGAGGTAAAGGACGGTGCGTATGCCCCGCTCGCCGATGACGAGGTACTGTAAAACGGAGGCGGGAACTCCCTATATATCACTATTACAATCTATAATTTCTGTAACCTATAGTAATCCTAATACAAAAGAGAATGAGTTATTTTTCAAAAATATCAAGCTGGTACTTTACCAAAAAATCATTGCCATACTCACGGCTCTTTCATTTAAGATCGACCTAAAATATCCAAAAGATGTGTATTTTATA
>OHEX01000006.1_pt1 | contig 183576 bp, 170 predicted proteins | sample 1567361 | NCBI WGS metagenome assembly OHEX01 (sample SAMEA3879585, study PRJEB24766) | human gut metagenome | biome: human-associated habitat; feature: feces | place: USA | collected 1985/1987 | reverse complement strand
CGAAAGTATAGGTTTTGCCGGTGGTTTTAAGGGCGTTTTTCTGGTACTGAACCTCCAATTCCTGACTGACAGACTTGGACGCCACGGTTTGCGGATAGGCCCCGTATTCGCAGATTTGTACCGTCTTGCCGTTGGCAAGACGCATTGCCCTCACGTTGTTCGGGCGGATTAAAGATGTTGCTGAGAACGGCAAAGCGGGACACCCGGCGGCTTCGCGTAAGTTAGGGTTACTGCTGTTCTCGTCGCCGTTCTAGTCGACGGTGCGGACGTTTCCATTCCTGTTGGAAGACGCCGACCAGGCTAATCCGGAAGCCACGCCGGCACTGTTTTTGGTGCCGCTGCCCATCATAGTTCCCAAGGCAATCGCCGCATCCGAAATGCCGACTTTTGTGCCGTACGCCTGTATCACTTCCAACGCACGGTCGCCCCAGATGTCCTCTTCCCTTAAAAACGTTACTTCCATTTTTGCCTCTTTTGACCTTGTTATATGCGGCTCTATGGCCGCCTTTTACGCCTTATATAGAACAATTTACCATATTTTATACCCTTTGGCAAGCTATTTGTGAGAAAAAGACGAAAATTTCCCGGACATTTTTTTCACCGAGCTTATTAAGGTTTGTATCTTATTACGGATAAATTTAAAACTTCTGGTACCGGCAAGATGCGCTTTGTATGCGTTAAGGCGAACATTCAGATATTCTTCATCCAACACGCCGCAGCGATAATAATGAGCCATTGTTTTCAAATACTGACGCTGCCGAATTTTGGCCGATGCCCGCAGGGATTTGACGATTTTTCCCGAAACGGTAAGTTTATGATTAAACCCGAGAAAGTCTACACCGTTTTTGATTTTGCCGATTTGCGTTTTGTTATTCAGAGAAAGTTTCAGCTTTTCGGCACAGACCTTTTGTATTTCCGCCCGGCACTTCTGTAAAAACTCCTTACTTTCACTCAACAGTACGAAATCATCCATATAGCGAATATAATACGGAGCGCGCAGCTTTTCTTTTATCAGACGGTCAACTTCATCCAGATACAACAGGGCAAACCATTGGCTGGTCTGGTTGCCGAGCGGCAGCCCCTGCTCCGGATGCGACCTGATGACCTGATTCATAAACCACATTTCGTCTTCAGAAAAACCGCAGCGTTTCAGTTTTTTCAAAAGAATATCATGATTGATATTCTGAAAATACTTGGCTATATCACATTTCAGAAAATATCCTTCATTACCGCCGTTAATAAACATCCGGCGCATAAACCCGTGCAGACGCGTTATGGCAAAGTCTGTTCCCTTGCCGATACGCGAGGCTGCATTGTCATAAATCAGACGACGTTCTAAAACCGGCTCCAAAACGTTACGACAAAAGCACATCAATACGACCCGGTCCTTATACGGCAACGCTTCTATCAGGCGCCGTTTGGGGTCATAAATTTCAAAAACCCTGTATTTTCCCAGCTTATAGGTCTTATCGGCCAATTCTTTAGCCAGTTTGCAAAGGTTTACGCCCAGCGCTATTTCAAATAATATAGTGCCGCGTTTATGTTGTTTGCTCCGGCGGCACATCTTGTGCGCTTCGAGCAGATTTTCAAACGTAAATATCTCCTTTGCCTGCATTGTTTTTCCTTTTACATAAAAAAAGAAATGCCCGATAACACGCCAAAGCCCCTATGCGTCGGCGTATGTGGCATTTCATAAAACGGCGTTGGCATTTGCTACCGCAATAACTCACATTATTTGCGGCGGCGCCGTTTTTGTTTCTTCCCGCCGCCCTGAAAAGACCGGACGGACGGGAAAAGAGAAAACTTCCTTTATCCTGAACGCGGACGGAATTTTCCTAAATTCCGTTTTTCGGGTTTGTTTTTCAGAAACCTGCGGCTTTGCCAGACACAGCAACGTTTCTCTTCAAGGATAAATCGGGACACCCGGCGGCTTTTCGTTTGTTAGGGTTATTGTTGTTCTTGTCGCCGTTTTAGTTGACGGTGCGGACGTTTTCATTTTTGTTGGAAGACGCCGACCAGGCTAAAGCTCTTTTATAAGTTTTCCCTTATCTGCGGCTGATACCGCAAATTCCGTATGTGTTATCAAATCTTTCTTTACACCTCTTGTGTTCGTTTCCATTTTTCTTCGTCGCTTTTTTTCCACGCAGACAACAAATTTACCGTTTCGCCAATCTGCAGCGATATCTGCTTATACTGACGCAACAAAATACAGCCGGCATTTTGCGCAACCATTGCCACATAAGCAAGCATCTTCAATTTAATGAGGGCGTCAGTCTGGTATTGCGCCCGCTGGCGGCGGTTTTCGGCATCAGCCGGACGGATGAAGTTGGCATTCAGCATATCCTGAAGCGCATCCAAACAATAATTCTGCATTCGGTTAACAAATACTCCGCGATATTTTGCCGGCGACTTTTCTGTTGCGGCTATTACATAAGCACCGAGCTTTTTAACTTTTGTAATAACGATTAAATCGCTGGAAGATTCGGGAATTTTGGATATTCGTTTCCATTCGGCATCTTCCGTTTCAGCCTTTTGCCGGGAAACTTCCCGGTTCAACTTCCGGTCATGCGCCGTAGCATGTGCTTCATCAGCAGCCACCCTGTCAGCAACCGTATTAATCATCCCGACTTCATTTTTCACGGTTATCGGGATATTCAACTGCCGGTTCCTGCTTATATGACTGTTTTTCATAATCGGCCTTTAACTCTGGATACTTTCTGTAAAAAGAGTGACTCGCCAATTTTATAAAGTCAAGTTTTTTATCCTCTTCTGTGAATATCAAAAAAAACATTGCAATATAAAAAGGCTGCGTTTCCGCAGCCTCAGGAGATATAATCCCCGGTACCAATTAACGTTTGGAGAACTGATAAGAACGGCGAGCTTTGGCGCGGCCATATTTCTTACGTTCAACAACACGGTCATCACGCGTCAGGAAACCTGCCTGTTTCAAAACAGAACGCAGTTCCGGTTCATATTCGTTCAGAGCCTTGGAGATACCATGTTTAATAGCTCCGGCCTGACCGGACAAACCACCGCCCTGCACTGTGCAAACGACATCAAATTCGTTTTCACGATTGGTGATTTCAAACGGCTGATTGATAATCATCTTCAAGACCGGACGGGCAAAATATGTGTCAACCGGCTTTTCATTGATGGTGATATTGCCTTTACCCGGCATAATCCATACGCGGGCAACAGCATTCTTTCTCTTACCTGTTGCATAAGAGCGCCCCTGCTTATCGCGCGAGGGTTTGCGTTTTGTTTCAGCAACAGCAGAGGTCGCTGCAACAGCTTCTTTAATTTCGGTTAAAGATTCAATTTTTTTATTAGCCATTACAGTTCACTCCTTTTGTTCTTTTCGTTCATTGATGCAATATCAAAAACTTCAGGATTTTGAGCAGTATGCGGATGATTTTCACCGGCATATACTTTCAATTTTGTCATCTGCTGACGTCCCATCGGATTACGGGAAATCATGCGTTCTACAGCTTTCTCGACAACTCTTTCAGGAAAACGGCCGTTCAAAATTTTGCCTGCGGTCGTTTCTTTGATACCGCCAATCCAGCCGGTATGCTTATAATATTTTTTATCAGTCAATTTTTTGCCGGTCAGCTTTACTTTATCGGCGTTAATAACAACAACGTAATCGCCACAATCCAAATTCGGCGTGAAATAAGGCTTATGCTTGCCGCGCAGCAATTTTGCGACCTGAGCGGCCAGACGGCCCAATACGACGTCAGTTGCGTCAACAACGTACCATTTTCTTGTAATATCAGACGGCTTGGTTGCGTATGTATTCATCTTATTGGTCTCTTTTCTAAAAATTCAGGTTAAATTCGGTGTTTAATATTAGAGATAAATATGCATTTGTCAACACAAAAATTTATCATATTTTCAGCATGTTAGTTTAAGGTATAATATTACCTCTTTTTAACATATTGTTTTTAATCATTTTTGCATTTAAACAAAATTTAATCATATCGGTTTTATTATAGCAGCCAAGGAGGAGTGCAGATGATAAAAAGGTTATCGTTGCTTATTTTTGCCGTGATGTTTTGCCTGACTGCTTTCTGTTGCCATGCCGCCGATGTCAGGAGGTATACTTCTGCACAAATAAAAAGCTATGTGGACAACACGCCGCGCAATGTTGAAAACAATATAGCCCCGCTGGTTCGCTACCTGACCAAACCCTTTAACGATGATTATGACAAGGCCAAAGCCATTGCCTACTGGATTGCCAGCCGAATATATTACGACGATTTCCTTTACAGCGGAACGGACAACAAAGACACATATCTGCGCAAAGGATATCAGAAACAGACACCGGCAAAACTGTTGCGTTCCCGCGCCGGAATTTGTATAGACTACGCCAACCTGTTTACGGCGATGTGCCGGAAAGCCGGAATCACTGCGCGGGTTATTTACGGCTATGCTTATCCGGCACAAACTGCTTTTTCCCCGGCTGTACGCAAAAATAACGCCCATGCATGGAATTACTTTTATTATAAAGGCTCAAAAATATATGTCGACCCGACTTTTATGGCAGGCGGAACGCTCGGAGCAGACGCCTACCCCAATTCGGCAAAACGCAACCGGGCATTGCGACAGCTTCGGAAGGATAATAAAAATCAAAGCATGAAGTCCAGTGTCAACGATTATTATTTTGACTTTTCTTATCAAGACGAAAAGCGTACACACGGGCAAGTTCACAGGGAACGATAGGTCATATTTGGCTATTTTTGCAACATTTTTTATATTTAAACAGAAAGGACTTTGAGGATGAAGATTTTTTTTATCGCCAGTATGATAGTTTTGTTATATGTCGCATACACTTCGATTATGCCTGTTCATGCTCAAAATGAGGTTTCTGTTCAAAAACAAAATATTTATAATTCCATTACTGTTAAAATATTTTCTGGAGAAAGGTGCAGACGTCAATATCCGCGATTTTCAAGGAAACACACCGTTATTTGTCGCTAATTTTGCCGCCAATAAGGAAGTAACGGATTTATTGTTAAAATTCGGAGCTGATCCGACCATCCGTAACAATAAGGGTATTTTGTACAAGGATTTCAAAACAGGCGAATTATATATATTCAATTAAAAGCGGCTGAACTTCATTCGCGCCGGCAAACAAAACACCAGAAGGCAGAAAAAAATTTCCGCCTTCTGTTTTCTTGCTATTTATAATCCGATGTTTCGCCTTCTGAACATAGTTTTATTTTTCCGCCAGAAAACCTTTTACTTCCTCTGCCAGGTTTTCCGCCGTCAGGCCGTAATGTTCATACAGTTCGCCGGCCGGCCCGGACGCGCCGAACGTATCTATCCCGATGGTTTTCTGCGCATAACGGTTCCACCCGAAAGTTGTTCCGGCTTCAAAGCTAATGACAGGAGCTTTTCCCAAAACTTCCAGCTGATAATTCAGGCTCTGTTCCTCAAACAGTTCCATACAGGGCATAGAGACGACTGCAACATCAATCCCTTCGCCGGCAAGCAATTTCTGTGCTTCCACCGCAATGGACACTTCGGAACCGGTTGCAATCACAGTAGCCTGCCTTGTTCCAGCGGACGGAGAAATTACATAAGCCCCTTTGGCTGTCAGGTTCTTTTCCGCGGAGGTACGCAACAGCGGCAGTCCCTGGCGCGACAGAGCCAGAATACTCGGACGGCGTTCCTCCGTCAGCGCCGTCTGCCAGGCCTCGGCAGTTTCCACTACATCACAGGGACGGAAAGTCAGAATATTCGGCATAGCCCGGTATGAAGCCAGATGTTCAACCGGCTGGTGCGTCGGCCCGTCTTCTCCGACGCCGATAGAATCGTGCGTCAGGACATATATCACGCGAATCCCCATCAGAGCCGCCAAACGCATGGACGGGCGCATATAGTCCGAGAAAACGAAAAACGTTCCGCCATACGGGATTACGCCGCCATGCAACGCCATTCCGTTCATAACCGCCCCCATCGCATGTTCGCGAATCCCGTACATAATATTATTACCGTGATAATCGTCCCGGGTTACGGTTTTCAGCCCGTCCACAAACGTCAGGTTTGAAGCGGCCAAGTCTGCCGAACCGCCGACAATTTCCGGAATATGCGGCACAATCGCTTTCAGACACATTTCCGAAGCCTTGCGCGTGGCGACTTTGGTCTTTTCGGCGATTGCCTGTTCTTTTAGGGCATTAAGAACCGTATCCCAACCGCGCGGCAGACGGTTGGCGATAAAATCGCGGAATTCGGAACCGGCTGCTGCGGCGCCCTCCACCCAACTGTTATATGCAGGTAAATTGCGTTTCTGCGTTTGGCGCCAGTTATCCAGTATTTCCGCCGGGATTTCAAACGGGGCAAATTTCCAGTTCAGCGCCTGCCGCATAGCTTCGGTTTCTCCCGTTCCGAGCGGCGAACCGTGGCATTTGGGCGTTCCGCATTTGGACGGCGCGCCAAAGCCGATGGTCGTCTTGCAAGCTATCAGTGTCGGTTTGTCCGACTGCTGTGCTTTGGCTATCGCCTGTCTGATAGCGACATAATCATGCCCGTCAATGCTAATGGTATTCCAGCCCATTGCCTGAAAACGCAACAGCTGGTCGGTGGAGTTGGACTTGTCTACCGCACCGTCAATGGTGATGTTATTGTTATCCCAGAAAACAATCAGCTTATTCAGCCGCAAATGTCCGGCAAGCGATGCCGCTTCTTCGGAGATTCCTTCCATCAGGCAGCCATCTCCGGCAATGACGTAAGTATAGTGGCAACATAAATCATCTCCGAAGCGGGCATTAACCATTCTTTCGGCAAGAGCCATACCGACAGCGGAGGATATCCCCTGTCCCAACGGCCCGGTGGTCATGTCAATTCCGTCCAGGTGCCCGTATTCGGGATGTCCTGCGGTTTTGGAACCAAACTGGCGGAAATTCTTGATATCCTCAAGCGAAATATCTTTATATCCCGTCAACCACAGCAGAGAATACAGCAGCATAGACCCATGCCCGGCGGACAGGACAAAACGGTCGCGGTCAAACCATTTCGGCGCCTCCGGATTCAGTTTGATATATTCCGCAAACAAGACTGTCGCCACATCAGCCATTCCCAAGGGCATTCCCGGGTGCCCCGAATTGGCGTGGTTTATGGCATCTGCCGACAAAAAGCGGATAGCGTTGGCCATATTGCGCAGGGTTGAGGTTTCCATCATGTTTTCACTCCTTCGTGTTTTCGAGGTTAATTTTACTTGCAGGATTAAATGTAAACAGGGCAACCAGCTCCTGATGCCCGGAGTAGACAAACTGGTCGATGAGCTTTACCCGCTCAAATACATAATCGGCATTAATCAGCACTTCCGCATCATAAACAAAAGTTTTAGGATTGCAGGAAACAAAAACGATTTTTTCCGGGCGCCGACACTGCGGCAATGCGGCGATTGCACGGCACTGTTCGTGGGCTCCCGCGCGCGGCGGATCCATAACCACGACCTTCACACCATCCAAATCTTCCGCCTCAAACGGAGACTTGAACAAATTGCGGCTGATTATCCGGACATTATGGATTTGATTACGGTTCAAAGCATTTTGCAGCCCTTTAAGGGCAGCGAGGGCAGAATCGGCCGAAATTATTTCTTCCGCTCTGTTCTTTGCCAGCGGATAGGTAAAGGTTCCCAGCCCGCAAAACAGGTCGGCGGCTTTTCCCCCGGCATTCCCGACATAGCCCGTTACCGCTGTTATCATGGCATTTTCCGCCGCTTTGGAGGCTTGCAAAAACACTCCCGGCGGGACGGCAACCGCACAGCCGGAAATATAAAGCTCGGGCACCTGCTTTTCAACAACGGTTTCCGGCATTCCTCCGCCGATACTCCATGACAGGCGCAGAAGCTCAGGCACTGAATTGACAAAATCTGCCACCGCCAATCTGTGTTCCAATCCCGGTTCCGCGGGCAAATCCAAAACGACATCCATTCCGTTGTCTGCCTGCAACATTCGAACCGAACCGCAACGCAGGCTTACGGTTTGCGTTTTCTTCCTTTTGGCTTTGACCGTTATGGAAATCTGACAGAATTCAAACAAAAAACGGCGCAGCTCCGGCAGAAAGGCATTTAATCCGGGTGTCAGCATCGGACAATTCCGCACATCTACCAGATTATGTGTTCCGGCTTGATTAAATCCCAGTTTCAGCACTTTTCCGCTTAGAACAAAAGCCATATCGGCACGACGGCGGCAGCCATCGCCGATAAATACCGGTTCGTCAAACAAAGGAGCCGCATTTTTAACCGCAGCCAACGTCCGTATGAAATCTTCCGTTTTTTTCCGACGATATTCATTCTCCGCCATTGAGCGAAACGGACAGCCGCCGCACAGGGTACATGCATTTTCTATTATTTTATTGTCAGCCATTATTGCTCCTTTTTTGCCTGTTTAGCAAAAAAAAATCATAAACACAAGCAAGTTTTAAACATTTCTGCGGCGAAAGTTTAAAAAAAAGATGAATATTTATTTTAATGATATATAATGAGAGTTAAGTTCAATTTTATGCGGAGATTTTGATGTTAATTCACGTTCCAGACCATTTCAGTTCAAAATTCTCTTTTGATTTGGCAAAACTGCCGTCTGCCAAGACTGACCGATCGTCCCTGCTGCTTGCCGTTTCCGGCTGGATATGCGGCACTTTGTTGCTCTGCCTGGGAATTTTTGAACTTTTCAGCTTCATTACGGCAGAAAAGGGAAGCGGGCAGTCTTTTCTGGCAGTAGAAATTTTCGCATTCATTATTATTTTAATTGCTCTGGGAATTGTCATCGGCTCGACACTCTCTATCATACGATACAAAAAATTTTATTTTGACGGCGAAACCTTCACCATAACCTACCGTCCGGCCATCGGCGTTACGCACCGCTTTACGGAGCCGCTGCAAAACTATGCCGGCGTCAGGCTGAGAGTTTTGTTCGCGCAGTCTGGCCTGTTTAACCGCAGCCGCTACATTATAGATTTATATCATAAAGACCCTAACAAAATCATACCGCTTTACATTTCAACCCAAAACAAAAACATACGCAAAATCTGGGAAAATTATGCCCGGCGCTTTAACCTTCCGGCGCTAAGCATCGGCGACCGCGGGCTTATACAAAGGGACTGCGCCGACTTGGACAAGTCATTAAAAACGCTCGCCGCCGAGCAAAAGCTCCCCTTTATCGCCGGCGGCAAACTGCCGGCGCCGGAATCCCTTTCCGTTGAAGAACAGCGCACATCTACGGTCGTCGAACCTTCAGGCATCTACTGGGATATTTTCAGCTCGCTGTTTTTGCTGATTGCAATTGCCGCCGTTTTGCTATTAACGGCCGGTGGCGTATACCTGACGATTATCGGCACGACACTCCCCTTGAAATACTGGGCATTCGGCGCAATTCTGCTGCTGGCCGTCTTGTATTTTTCCACAAAACTGTTCAATTCTTACCGGCTCATTCTCGGACGCGACTCGGTTTCCGTCATAAAAACGCTGTTCGGTACCCCTTTAAGCGAAGAGAACATCGCTGCCGACAAAATCGAGAACGTAGAGCTCAGCTACAACCCTACCATCGACCGTTACAGCCTGGCGATTATCAGCGATGAAAAGGTTATTACGCTTGGCGGCCGCCTGCCGGTCAACGACCTGTTGTGGCTTAAAGATTTTGTCATTCGCAAATTAATTGGTAATTAATGACAGATTTTCATTGCGAAGGCGCAAGGGATTTCGTATTTTAAGGATAAACCGTTTATTTTTAACTGAAGGATTGAGTTATGGCAAAAGAAATCAAACGCGGCGGAGCCGGAGAAAGAAAGTCGGAAAACGGAAGCAATCCGTATTTTAACCTGGATGCGGAAAAGGCTTTTTTTGACGAGGTCGATGAAGAGGTAAGAAACGAAAAATTCAAAGAGCTCGTCAATAAATACGGCGGTTTTATTCTGGCCGTCGTTATTGCAGGACTTGCTTTTGCCGTAGGTTATGAAAAAGTAGGGGAATGGCGCATCAGCAAAGCTGAACAGAGCAATATCCGCTATGTACAGGCGGTAACGCCGGGAACGGATTATGAAAACAACATAGTCGAGCTAGAAAGCATCGTCAATACAGAGAGCGGTCTGTATAAAGACATTGCCAGACTCCAAATTGCCAATATTCTGCTGGACAACAACCAAACAACCAAAGCTCTGGACGTGTTGAGCAAAATTTATCAGGATAACACGGTCAGCGAGAAAATCAGGGAAATTGCGGCAGTTAAGCTGGCCACCTATAAAATCGATTCTGCCTCTTATGCCGAAATTGAATCTATGTTAAGCCCGATTGTCCGCAAAGGCGGCGCATGGGCACCAATGGCTAAAGAACTTCTGGCAATGTCGGCAATTCAAAACAAAGATATGGCAAAGGCAAAAGCCATTTATGAGGAACTGCTGGCCGGCGGAAATATCTCGGAAGAATTCCGGGCAAGAATTAACGATATGCTGGCTTCCATAAACGAAGCGCAGTAAGATGTGCCGATAAAAAAGCCTGTTGTCAGCCTTTCGGTGTTGTGCTTATTTTGCATTTATCTGTTTGGGATTACGTTTTGGTTTTCTAAAGAACGGATTATATAAAAGTCGGAAAGGCTGGCGTGAAAATATTAATTTACCGAAGGAGAGGAATATGCATTGGCTGGGTAGAGGACTTTGTATATGCGGAATAGCGCTTTGCGTAGCGTCTTGCGCACAGGATAAGAAATTGCCGGAAGGCGTTCGCGTTTCGGTTTTGGATGACGAGACGCCGGCACTGGAAGCCGAGCACAAGAAACTTGTCAGGCTTCCGCAGCCAAGCGTTAATGCTTCATGGGCACAGGCCGGCGTTAATCCCCGGCATATCATCGGCAATCTGAAAGCCGGATTTACCCTTAAAGAACAATGGGCTGAAAATTTCGGAGCAGGAATAAACAAGCGCGATTTGATGCTGGCGGCTCCGGTTTCCGGCAAAAACGCTGTTTTTGTCATGGATACACACGGAAAGGTCAGCGCATTTAACCTGCTGACCGGCAAGAGACTCTGGGAAAACAGCCTGACGGCCAATATCGGCGGATTTAAAGATACCAAGAGCCGGGCATCAGGATTGGCTTTTGACAATGATACGCTGTTTGCAACAACGGGGTTCGGGGGCGTGTTTGCAATGAATGCAGAGACCGGCGCGCCCAAATGGCGCAAGATTATGGAATCGCCAATCCGCATTGCGCCGACGGTAACGGCGAATATGCTGCTGATTCAGACTGTAGACAACAGGCTTTATGCCTTAGACAAGAGCAACGGCCAGGAATTATGGCGTTTCGGCGTGGCGCACGAAGACACGGTTATTGCCGGCGGCGCGTCTCCTGCTTATGACGCGGAAGACAATGTTGTCGTCGCCGGATTTTCCAACGGCGAAATTGTCGTTTTGAATGCGGCAGTCGGGACGCCGTTGTGGTCGCAAATGCTGGTTTCCAACAAGCAGGCGCGGTCGACAACGGAGATTAATACAATCGGCGCATATCCGATTGTCGAGGACGGTATTATCTATGCCATCAGCAACAGCGATATGACCGTAGCGCTGGATATGCGCACCGGCGACAAGCTGTGGGAGAAAGAAATCGGCTCCACGCAAAATATGCTGCTTTCCGGCGACTATCTGTTCATCATTTCCAACAAAAACATTTTATACGCCGTTGAGAAATATACCGGCGAGATTTTGTGGTCTTTGGATATCAGGGAATATCTTAACGACGAAGATGAAAAAGCTGCCGTTTATGCCGCGCCGCCGCTGATGCTGAACGGCAATATTCTGCTGGCTTTCTCGAACGGCAAAATTTTGAAGATTGACGCTGCCAACGGCATTGTCAGCGCAAAGACGGAGCTTGAACTTGACATCAGTAACGGTTTGATTGCCGTGCAGCAGAAAGTCGTCGCCGTTTCTGACGATGCAGATGTGATTGTGTTTGAATAGATTATTTTACGGAGTCTGTTATGGTAAAAATTGTTGAAGCCGATGCCGAAATTTACCCACTGGAAAAAAAAGAAGATATTTGTACCCATATTGAGAGATGCGGCCGGACATGTTATAAATCGGAAAATATGATAACAGATGAAACGGCGGTTCCGTTTATCAACGGGATTTTAAAAAGCGGGCACGAATCGGTCATCGAGCACGCAAACGTTATTTTTACCATGCCGAACATACCGGAGAATCGCCGGATTTTGATGATGCGGGACATTCGCGGGCTGAACATATCCGTGGAACGGGATAGCCTGACGGGAGAAGACGTGATTGTCGTTTCGGGCAATATGCGCGCATTTCGCGATTTGGCGCGAAAATATGATATTCAGGATTTTCTGCTGCTCATTGGCAATCCGCTGTTTTTCATAAAACAAGATGCCTCGCGGTCATTTGACGGAGTCAGGCTGGAAAGCGTACAAACGTCCCGTTTCTCCGAACAGCATAATTATATCACGACCCATTCGGTATGCGATTTGGGAGCATATAAGGACATAACGCGGCACAGGCTTGCTTCGTTTTCCATAGAATCGACCCGCTATTGCAATTATGCGAAAGGGAAATTCGGCAGCGAGCTGACCATGATAGAGCCTTGCAATATTGAAAAAGGGACGGAGATGTATGCCGAATGGCTGAAATGCATGAATCTGATTGAAGAATCGTATATGAAAATGGCAGCATTGGGCGGAAAAGGCGACCAGTTGCGAATGCTGCTGCCCCACTCCATCAAAGCAGATATGATTATGTCGGCAAACGTTACCGAATGGAAGCACATTTTTTCGCTCAGATGCCATCAGGCGGCTCATCCGTCGGTACAGCTGATTATGAAGAAAATGCTGCGGCAGTTTTATCAGCTGCGCCCGGATTTTTTTGCCGGACAATACCGGGAATTTATTGGGCAGCAATAGCGAAAGCGATGAGGCGAGCGGTAGCGCAGGCAATGACATAAGCACAGGCAAAAGAAATGATTCGGGTGACAGCGGCGATGTAACAGTTGCGGCGATTTTAAGGCTTGAAAAATTTAAGCCTTTATGTTATATGCAAGACCAATAGTTTATTTTTACAGCATAAAGGGAATAAAATGGCTTTGAAAGCAGCAATCGTCGGACGGCCGAATGTCGGCAAGTCGACTTTGTTTAACCGTCTGGCCGGCAAGAAACTGGCATTGGTTCATGACCTGCCCGGCGTTACCAGAGACCGCAAGGAAGTTACAACAAAGCTGAAAGATTTGGAATTGACCGTTATAGATACGGCCGGATATGAAGAGGCGCCCGCCGGGCAGATGGAAGAACGGATGTGGCAGCAGACCAGACGCGCGATTGAAGAATCGGACGCGGTTTTATTTTTGTTTGACGCGCGAGCGGGAATGCAGGCTTATGACGAACATTTCGCCGATTTGGTGCGCCGCAGCAAGAAGCCGGTTTTCCTGTTAGCGAACAAGTGCGAGGGACGCGCGCAGGAACAGGGGATTTACGAGGCCTATAAATTGGGGTTGGGCGACCCGATTATTTTTTCTGCCGAGCATAATATCGGTTTTGATGAGTTGTATCTGGGGCTGAAAGAACTGGAGGAAAAACTGGCTGAGGAAGCCGGCGAGTCGGCGGGAAGAGATGGAGAGTCGGCAGAGGCACGCGGGATTGCAGGGAAAGCCGGAGAAGAGAATGAAAGCGATATGGAAGAAGACAAAGCCGAAGGGTTAAAAAAACGCCCCGTTCAAGTGGCAATTGTCGGGCGGCCGAATGTCGGAAAGTCAACACTTGTCAATGCGCTGCTGGGCGACGAGCGGATGCTGACCGGCCCGGAGGCAGGGCTGACACGCGATGCCATATCTTCTCGCTGGGAATGGAAAGGCTGGACAATCAATCTGGTTGATACGGCCGGGCTGCGCAAACAGGCGCGTGTTTCCGGCGCGATTGAAAAGATGTCAGTGGAAAGCACGATGTATGCCGCAAATATGGCACAGGTTGTCATTTTGGTTCTGGATGCGGACGGCGTTTTGGACAAGCAGGATTTGACAATTGCCCGTAAGGTTCTGGACGAAGGGCGAGCATTGGTTATCGCTGTCAATAAATGGGATATTGCCGATAAAAAAGAAGCTTTGCAAAAACTTAATGACAAGTTGGAAACATCTCTGACACAGGCGGAAGGTGTTCCGACGGTTACGATTTCCGCACTCAGAAAAAAAGGGTTGGACAAACTCTTCAGCACGGTTATTAAGGTTTACCAGCGCTGGAATGTCCGCATCCCGACTGCTCCTTTGAACAAATGGTTTCGTGACGTACAGGAGATGAACCCGGCGCCGCTCGGCAAAAACAAAAGGCGGATTAAACTGCGCTACATCACACAGGCAAAAACCCGTCCACCGTCATTTTACATCTTTTCCAGCAATCCCGAAGGACTGCCGGATTCGTATTTGCGTTTTCTGACAAACCAGCTGCGGGAAACTTTTGACCTCAAAGGGATACCGCTGAGGATTACGGTAAGGAAATCTGACAACCCGTACGCGGATTAAAGTTGTGGAGCAGAGTGTAGTACGTCAGGAAGAGAAGAGAAGAGAAGAGAAGAGAATGGAATGGAATGGAGTGGAGTGGTTCGGAAAGAAAAGGTGAGATGAATGTGAGAACGGTACGTCAGAAAGATGAGAAAGAAGAAGGAGTGCCCCGACAGGGAACACTCCTTTTTGAGTACGCTAACTTACGATTAGAAGTACTTCCAAACAACACCATTCAGGTCCTCAGCGCAAGCGGTGTTCGCATCGGTAATCGTGAACGGCAAACCGTGATCCTGGTTACCCGGGATGTGTAAGTTGGCACTTGCGGTTAAAGTAGAGGTTACATTTGCCAAAGTACTTGTCGTATCAAGGTTTGTTTCGGCACTGTTTGCAGCACCTTCACCAATCCACATTGCTGCTAAACCGGAACCGGCATCCCCACCCCAGTCAGTTGTTGCGATTGAAACACAAGAAGTCTGCGGTATCTGATCGAAGCTGATGGCAAATGCCATTTCATCACCAGCGGTAGACTGGGCTACCGCTTTAATTGATACACCACCGCCGAAAGCATTGGTGATAGGATAACTAGAAGTGTAGTCAGACGCCGCAGAAGCAGCTTCATACATTTCACCTGGAATCAAACCGGCGCGCAGAGCCATACCATTGTTCAACCCTTTATATGTTCTCTGAGAAGAAAACAGGGTTCTGATGTTGGTAGAAATCATCTGCACCTGGTCGCTGATTTTGTTAGTTTTAAATTTGTTCATAGCTTTTGAATAACCGGCGATACCACCAACGGACAGAACGCCCACGATGGCCAAAACGCCGAGCATTTCAATCATTGAACGACCTTGTTCATTAACTCTCATATTAATTCTCCTAAAATATAAGTACCTTAAACAGTGTTTACTTTACATCAAAAATGCCTTTTACTCAATTATGTAAATAGTCATATATCTAACGAAAGTTATAGCTAAGGCTGATTACCTAAAAGTTTATTACATCGAAACAGTACTAAACTTGGTTGTTATAGTAAGCGAAAAAAATTAATATTTTCCTAATGGCCGGCAAATATTTTCAACGCCGCAGGAAAATGAGGCCGCAGGCGGAAATCCGAATGCTGAGTTACGAGCGGAAGAAGCGAGGGCGTTCGGGAGGTTTTAACCAAAAGCCTTTCCGTTACAAGCCGTTTGAGCCGCAGGAGAATCCACCAGGGCAATATTAATATTCCGTTCTTCGGCAATTTCCAAATGCGCAGCAAGAAATGCCGTCAGTTCGCCAATAAAGGCATCTTTGCCGCCCAGCCCGATGGACTTCAATTCCGCCAAAGCCCCCTTGGCCGCAGCACTGCCGCCAAACGCCATATTCGGATTATATATAAAATTGGCGACAACATAGCCGACGGGTTTTCCTAAAACGCGGGCTGTCAGCTCCGAGGCTTCCTCGGCAAGGGTGGCACCATTTTTGAACTCAACATTTGTATATACGGTTAAATAAGGCATTTTCTTTCCTTTCAATTATCAGGTTGATTTGACTGCTGCCAATCTCAAACAGGACGCGAACCGGCGCGAACGAGACCGGACACCGCGAGCGTATGCAGAAACGCAGGAAGCATGTGCAGAAACGCAGGGAATGGAGCGGCTGTATTGGAAAGCAAAACTCCACATTTTCGTCAATGCAGCTGCGTGTGGTACAACGATGCGTAAATGCCGTTCGGCCTGTCTATCAATTCATCATGCGTGCCGATTTCTGCGATTTTTCCATAATTGACCACAACGATTTTATCCGCATTGCGCACAGTTGAAAGCCGATGGGCAATGATAAATACCGTACGGTCTGCCATAAGGTTTTCTATCGCCTGCTGCACGATTGCTTCCGACTTGTTATCCAGCGCGGAAGTCGCCTCATCCAAAATAACTATCGGCGCATTTTTGATGAAAGCACGGGCAATTGCAATCCGCTGCTTCTGCCCGCCGGAAAGCAGAACGCCGCGTTCGCCGATTTCCGTATCCAGACCTTTGTCCAGCGTGTTGATAAACTCGTCAAGGCAGGCGCACTTTACAGCGTTGGCAATCTCTTCGCCCGAAGCATCTTCCTTGCCGAGAAGGATATTATCGCGAATCGTGCCGCCGAAAAGGAAATTATCCTGAAAGACGATGGCAATTTTATCCCGCAGAGAATCGATATCCAGCTCGCGAATGTCTACGCCGTCTATCATTACTTTGCCGCCGGTTACGTCATAGAATCGGGGCAACAGATTGACCAGCGTGGTTTTACCGCCGCCGGAATTGCCGACAAAGGCAATCGTTTCGCCGATTTTTATTTTCAGGTTAATGTGGTCGAGCACGGTTTTGCCCTTGACATACGAGAAGCAGACATCTTTGTATTCGATGCAGTCTTTCGGGGTCGGCAGCAATTTCGGAGCCTCGCAATTGACAATTTCCGGCGTCCGTTCCAAAACGCCGAACACGCGTTCCATCGCCATCAACGCCATTTGGACGCTGTTAAAGTTGTTGCCGATACTCTTTATCGGATTATACAGCATAATCAGCGCGGCAATAAAAGAAACGAAACTGCCGGCCGTTATCTGGTGCGTTACAATCAGGTACGACCCGAGCCAGATGACTGCGGCGATGCCGAACGACACGATAAAGTGCATTAACGGCGACAACATTCCGGTGCGCTGTATCATTTTCATTCCGATTTTAAACACGCTGTCCAGCGTCGTACAAAAACGCGCATTCTGATATTCATACAAATTATAAGAGGAGATAATGCGGTTGCCGCTGTATGTCTCATTAAAATGTGTCATGACTGCCGAACCGGAAAACACAGACTTGTCCATCAGCGACTTAATCCTTTTGCGTACGCGGGTCAGCGGGAACAAGGCTCCGAGCAGCACTACCGTCGCCACAATCGCCAGCTGCCAGGAATTATAAAACAGGACGGCTATTAAGGACAGCGACGAAAAAAGGCGGGTCGTGAAAAGCTTCATATTATTCAAAAGACCACTGCAGGCGGCATCCACGTCATTGTTAAAACGAAAGATGATGTCTCCGGAGGTGTTTTTATCAAAGAAAGAGGCGTTGTAGTGCATCAGCTTATAAAACAGTTTCTTTTTAACATCCATGGCGATACGCTGGCCAACCCAGGTATTTAAATATGTCGCACTGTACGTCAGCAGACTCTGGAGCAGGCTGAATACAATTATCAACAGAGGTATCAAAAACGTTGAAGAGCCCATTGTATTTTTTTCAACCATAACGACATCCATATACGGCTTTAGCGCCCAGGCAATCACCGCATCCATCGACCCAATCGGAATCGTTATCAGTACGGCCGTCAGCGCCCGCCCCCAATACGGTTTGACATACGGTAAAATCTTGCGGTAATTGACAATGAGGTTCAAATTTAAAAATTTTGCTTTCAGCTTTTGAAACATAAGTCTTCCTAACAGATAATTTTTGCGCCTGCCGCTTATAAAACCAATACCAGCTTATCAATACCAGTTTACGATGCCTATTTTCCGGCAGGCAATACCATATATCTTATCTGCCGCCGGATGCAGCAGAGCCGATATCAGTTTTTGGATTTTTAGCAAAGTTTTTACGAGATGTAAACAGAAATCTGCCAGATATTACAAATGCGACGAGCGGAGTAACGATAACGCAGCGGGATGTACGACTTTTCAGACACTTACAGACACTCACACGGACACAAAAAAAGTCGCCCTGCAAAGGACGGCTTTTTGAAAACGGCTCTTGCCAACGATTACAATATTTCGATGGCGCCAGCAGCCGTACGGCCGCGGTCATCATAGATTTCATAGCTGACGCGCTGTCCTTCGTACAGCTTGCGCAGGCCTTTTTCTTCCAGTTTCGTAATATGGACAAATACATCCTTGCCGCCGTTTTCAGGTTGAATAAAGCCATAACCTTTACGTGAATTAAACCATTTAACAGTTCCTGTTGTCATATTATCTCCTATCTTCAATAGTTACACCTACTCCGCCAGGCTTTTATGCCTGACAAGCTATATTTATAATACTATTATTTTTTTAGTCAATAGATAATATTCATTTACAGGTTGTTTTTTGATAAAATATTTTGCACCTGTAATTTTAAATATTCGCGAAATTCGGGGTTTATACCTTTTTCGGCAATTTTAGCCTCAAGAATTTCCACAATAGCCCGCTGGTATTTGGGCTTGTTTTCCGCAATCTTCGCCAAATACCACGCCGTGCCTTCAAATATCTGCTTTTCTTCGCTGTCCAAACCGGACACCATGCTTTCATAACTCGGGGAAAAGCGTTTTTTTACCTCCGTATGCGCCAGAGCGTACGACGCTTTTTGAATCTTGTGCGCTTCCGCCGGCGTTATATCTCCGGCTTTTCTGCCGATTAAAAAGTCTTTCAGTTTTTTAAACATTGATGCGCTGACGCCATCGGTCATTATTTCCTCCCTGTTATTGCCAGCCTTTGACTATGGCGGCAGTTAAAACGGCTTAAAATATAAATAAGGGGAGATTTTTGTTTTTGCAATCAGATTTTGAGGAAAATTATAAGAAAAAGTATTGACACTTAAAATAAAGCGTATTATGAATGGGTCGTTGCTTGAGATTGCTTCATCGTCTAATGGTAGGACAGCGGACTCTGACTCCGTTAATCTTGGTTCGAATCCAGGTGAAGCAGCCAACTTTAGAGATGTACGGCAGAGAGGATACTTTCTGTCGTTTTTTGTTTTAAAAATTTATTTTTATTTCTTTCTTCCACTTCTTGACATCTGTGTCATAGTAGTATATCAGTTATTCTATGGTAGAAATTTGTTTATGGATTTTTACCATAAGCTCCCTCGTCAGAGGGCTTTTTTTATGTCTGTATTTGATGATGCGGACTTTTTTATAAGAGCTATGGCTTTTTCGGCCGTGGCTCTTTTTGTTTTTAAACTTTATTTTTTGAAAGGATATTTCTATGGGGATATATAGTGATTTTGCACTAGATGTATCAGAACAAGATGAATTTAAGAGAAACAAGCAAAGAAAGAATCCGTTTGATTTTGATAGTGAGCTTAATATTGATGACCTGGATATTTCTGAAAGGCAACGAAATGCCATTAAAAAACTTGATATGGCTAACCAGCTTACTATTATCCGGGCGCTACGCGAAGGGCAAGAGCTGAAAAACTCTAATTATGGGGAGCACTATGCAATGAATGACAAACGTACGGCCTCGGATAGTGATGAGGAGTTCGGCAGTTTGAGTGCCAAATATGAATCAAATAATAATCCACGGGCTAAAGGATATGATAAAAACGGAGGACACAGCTATGGCCGCTATCAAATAGAAACAAGACATGGAACTATGCTTGACTACATCAAATATCTAAAATCAAAACCAGAGTATCGTGATTTTGCTGATACATTAAACGATGCTGGTGGTTATGAAGGAGCTTATAACAAGACGGAGGATTTTGTAACCGCTTGGGATAAACTTTCTGCAAACAGGGATTTCAATGATTCTCAACAGCAATTTATTCTTGATAAGAAATTAGCTCCTGTGCTTCGTGGTGTCAAGAAAATAAAGGGATTTGATGTAGAGAACCGTGATTTTGTTATCAAACAGATGCTCTATTCGTTAGCTACACAACACGGCGAAGGAAATGCTTTAGAATTGATTAGAAATGCAATAGGAGACAATGCTGAGGACCTAAGCGATGAAGATTTAATCAATCGCATTTACGATGAAAGGAGTAACGTTAATAGATACTTTAAGCGTTCTACGCCGTCTGATCGCGAAAATATCAAAAAGAATCGATTACCGAGGGAAAGAAAAGATCTATTAAGAGATTTACGGAAGTAAATCATCCCATCTACCATTAGCGTATGTACTCTGGTAATCTAGGACGTCGTATAGAACCTCTTCATAACGGCGTCCTAACTCCATATCATTTACCGCCTGACCATAAAAACCGGTATCTACTTGATTATACATTACACCATAAAATTCCAGCATACTTTGTTCCATTAAATCCAATGCCTTTATCATTTTTTCAGCATTTTCAGGGGTGGATTTTTCTTTAATTTTTGCGATGATAATTTCTTTTTGACAGGCATTATATTTTTTATAGCCTTTCTTTATTTCATCATTATAAAAAAAGCTATCCCATACGGGTTCCACAGTTTTCGCATAACACTCTTTGCTTAACGCTTCTGCTTGCAGCTTAGCTTCATCTACCCACTCTTTTTTTGCTTCAGCATTTGAGCTAAATACAAACATTGTAGTTAGTACCAATAAAAAATATCTCATCTTTTTTCTCCTTAATATTGTCTGATGATATAATTTAATGCCTTAAAGTCAAGGAGCAAATTCTTTTAATATTTCCTTCAATTCATCAAAATCTTTTCGAAAGATATCAATATTGGGCGGCCAGTTTTAGCGGATGTGCGACAGAGAGGATACCTTCTCGTTTTGATAGATTCAGAATAGAATAATCTAAATAAAAAATGGGTGCCAGCCATTGCTAGTACCCATTTTTATTTATATTAAGATAAAAAAGTTTCTCTAACATTTCTATTAATATACTTCCTTCATCTACATAAGGTAATAGTGTTGAAATCGTTCCACATCGTCCTTCGCAATATTTGTTTGCGCTATAGATTTTGGCATAAAAATCTGATATACTTTTCCGTATTTTATCTATATCTTGATACATACCTTGACGCGTATCTGCATCAAAACTTTGAGCTATTTCCTGTTTTATTTTTTCTGTTAAACAATTATTAATTAGCGTATTTACTCTAATCATTTCAGCAGTAGTTTGATGTTCTTTAGGAGTTTCACTTTGCTCAACGCAAGCCTCATAGGCTTTTTTAGCTTTTTCTTTTGCCTCTTTGGTATTCCTATTTTGTGAATAATGAATATCTGGTAAGTCATCTAATTTTGCTTTGATATTATATTCATTTTCAGAGAGACACCCGCTGGCAACACCTAAATTAACAAAATATTCTCCTTCTTTATAGTATAGGTGGGCTAGGTCTACGGCTTCATTATTTATCTGAAACGGGCTTCCTAACTTTATATTTTTTAGTATTATTTTACGCGCATGAGCTTCTTGGCATATAGAGCAATATTGATATATCTCTTTTTGATGTTTTAATATGCCCCCTGCCCTTGCTATTACATTCTCTTTAATTTCATAACAAACATCAGATGAAGCCCTTTTCGCATTGAAAAAGCTTATTATCATAAATAAAATCACTATTATTTTCTTCATTCTTTTTCTTTCCATCAACTCCACTCTGGTACAAATTATGTTATAATTTAATGCGCTAAAGTCAAGGAGCAAATTCTTTTAATATTTACATCAATTCATTAAAATCTTACGGAAGTAAGTCTTCCCATATATCAATAGTGTATCTATTTTGGTAGTATAGGACGTCGTATAGAACCTCTTCATAACGGCGTCCTAACTCCATATCATTTACCGCCTGACCATAAAAACCGGTATCTACTTGATTATACATTACACCATAAAATTCCAGCATACTTTGTTCCATTAAATCCAATGCCTTTATCATTTTTTCAGCATTTTCAGGGGTGGATTTTTCTTTAATTTTTGCGATGATAATTTCTTTTTGACAGGCATTATATTTTTTATAGCCTTTCTTTATTTCATCATTATAAAAAAAGCTATCCCATACGGGTTCCACAGTTTTCGCATAACACTCTTTGCTTAACGCTTCTGCTTGCAGCTTAGCTTCATCTACCCACTCTTTTTTTGCTTCAGCATTTGAGCTAAATACAAACATTGTAGTTAGTACCAATAAAAAATATCTCATCTTTTTCTCCTTAATATTGTCTGATGATATTGTTTACTGCTCTAAAGTCAAGGAGCAAATTCTTTTAATATTTCCGTTAATTCATCAAAATCTTTTCGAAAGATATCAATATTGGGCGGCCAGTTTTAGTAAAAGCCGGCGAAGATGTTTTTTCTGTTGGCTTTTTTATTTGAAATATCTATTTTAATTTGATAGAATTGTACTGCAGCAGTTTAACCATCTCTTTGTGCAGTACAACACAAAAGCTATTTTTACAGCGATTTTGGAGAAAAATATGCCTTATAATAAAACAACCACTGTAAATGGGAAAGAGATAATTTTAACAAGAGAAGAAAAGTCCGCTGTAGATGAATTTCATAAGAGCAGAATTGCCTTTGCTTTTCTTAGTGACGGAAGATGCGCGATAAACATTAATGATGCCAGAGAACACAAGGTTTATCTCAAAGATGATTTCGGTATCTCTTTTGAAGAGTTTGAGCATCTTACCCGAGGATACATCAAACCTGGAAGATTGGTTTTCTACACCACCCTCAGTTTCCTGCCTGTTAAAAATATATCAGAAGAAATGGTTAAACTTTTGACTGAAAAAGCTTTGGAATTCTTCGGCCCCGGGAAATACGAGATTTGGAACGGGCTTAAAATCGGCAGATTAGGCGAGGAATGGGAAGCCATAGAAATAAAAGGAACCGTTTGGGTACGATAATGCGCGCAGAAAAGAATACATAAAGATTATCCATATTGTTCCGCCGTCCTGTTTTTAATTTTTGCCGACTGTTTTTAGACTGATGCCAATCAGATTTGTGTTTCGCTTTTGTTTGTTCTTGGTTTTTGCTTGACTTTTTGGACGGACTATTTATATTTTTTTCGTTAAATTTATTATTCACCATTTAATTTTTATGTCCTATGGATTTGAAAGTATTGAGAAAAGAGTACAAACTTCCGTTGTGCATTCTGCAAGACGCCGTAAAATTATCTCAGCATGCGGCTATGACTTTTTCCGGTGACAACCTAAACAATGAAGAAGTTGATTTGAAAAAGCTCTTGGGGAATTGTGCACGCCATTATGTGCAGAAGCTCCCTTGCCTTCCTTTGAAGACGGTTGTTTATGGTACGGCTCTGGCAAAAAAGCAAGTTGCCGTCGTTAAGCTTGTGTGTTCGTCAGAACGACGCATGTCTTGTATTGTTGACATTGCCAATACGCTGGCGCAGGAGGCTCTAGTTAATGGCAAAGACGATGTTTTGAACAAAAATACCAATTTGTCAGCAGCTTCTCTCGGAGAACGTTTTCAAATTGAAGCCGTGGACATTTTTAGCTTTGAGGACTGTATCTATGGACTTTACTGCCATAAAAACCGCTTTGTCGGCATAACGCAGATTTCTGCGGCAGATATTCCTGAAACTAAACGGCCGCTGGTTAGCCGGGTGGCGAAAAATCTGGCCAAACATGCCGTTTATTATTACGGCGCATATCAAAGCCGAGCAAAAAACATATCCATTAATAACGGCGTGCGAACTGAAACACTATTTTACAAGACCGAATCACCGGATTTCAGCGATTTCATTTTAGCCCTGCCTTATGTTATCAGTGACGGAATTGTTGCAGCCAGACCTGAGTATTTTTCCGGCCGAGGTTGGTCTTACCCTACTCTGGCAGAATATCTGGCGGAGAGTTCCCGGATTTTGCAGCAACAAATGCCGCGGGGACAGAATATTCAGCTTAAGCCGGAGCGTTTTATCGTTCTCGGAGATTTCTGACAGTCTTTTCTTAACGTAAAACGGATGGAATTTTTCCATCCGTTTTTTATTGACATTTTTTAGTTGCTTTCATATTCTTTTTACATTGAATTTATTATTAACACTAAAACTTTGATATTATGAGGTTAAACAGAATCGTTTTATCCGGCGCCAACGAATATACGGACGCCGAAGCGCTGATCTCCCTTTGCGGCAAACTCTCTTTTGTGGAAATAGGGATTCAGGTTTCCGGGGACAAGGCCTTTTTCGGCTCGGCCAGATACTGGTGGATTCATACGCTTGTCCACTATTCCTCGCCGAAAATTCCTCTGGCACTGCATCTTAACAAAAACTGGGTTGAGGATTTTTGTGCAGGAAAGCTTCCGCCCGAGTTGGAAACTTTTCTTAAATTCCGGCACCACAATGGAAAACCGGTTTTTGAAAGAATACAGCTTAATTTCAAAATCGGGCGGGAAAAAACGCCGGATATGGATACATTGCTGGCAACGATGAGGCGTTATCAGCCCGGACATAAATTTATTTTGTCTTATAACGACAGCAACAAAGAGTTTATCCGGCAGATTTACAAAAGCGGCTTTGCGATTGACGCGTTGCTGCACGATTCATCATTTGGCGAAGGCATCTCCCCCGCTCAACGCGCCGCACCGATTTTTGCCGACGTTTATCAGGGATACGCGGGAGGCCTTTCTCCGGACAATGTAACGGACGAGCTTGACAAAATCAATGCGGTCGTTCCCCGGGGCAAGCGTTTTTTTATTGATGCCGAGGGAAAGCTCAAAGGCGAAGACGGACATTTATCGCTCGCGAAATGTGAAAAATTTGTGTCAAAGGCTTCCTTTTGGGCTTATGAAAGGCTTTTTGACTGATGGTGCAAAGAAACTTTTTCCCTGCCTGCCTTACGGCCGGCGGGGATTTTTTTGATAAGCGTGACAGACCTTTTTCATCAAGGTTGAGAGCGGATAATCCGATAAATTTTCAGGTCTGATGAAAATGCCGCCGGGCGTGAGCTCCATATTGCTTTTAAGCTTATATATGTTCAAAGTCAGCTTGAAGTGGGTAAAAACGTGAGTTACGCTCTTTTTCATATCTACGGCACCGTCAAGAACTGCGCCGTCATCATTCCACGGAAATTCATAAAGCCCGGACAACAGCCCTTTCTCTGTGCGTTTGCGGATTAACACTTCCCCCCTGTCATTCTCAACTATAAACACGGCTCCCTGCTTTTCCTTTTTCTCCAATTTGCGACGAACCGGTATCTGTTCTAAATCCGGCGCAGCGCGCGATTGGCAATATTCCTGCCACGGACACAGCAGGCACTGCGGATTTTTCGGAGTACAGACGACCGCGCCCAAGTCCATAACCGCCGACGCATAATCGGCCGGATGCTCTCTGCTGGTCAGCGTCGCGGCTTTTTGGCGAATCGTATCGGCAATTTCATCCAGCGGAGCAGTCAGGTGATACAGGCGCGCAATTATACGCATAACATTGCCGTCAATAACGGTTTCCGGCTGATTGAAAGCCAGAGCAAGAAAACTCGCTACCGTGTAGGCACCGATGCCTTTTAACTTTAAGACGCCTTCTCTGGTGTCTGGAAACCTGCCGCCGTATTCATTGACAATCATCTGCGCGGTTTTGTGCAGCGAGCGGGCGCGAGTATAGTATCCCAATCCCTGCCAGAGCTGATAAACGTCCTCTTCCGCCGCAGCGGCCAAATCCCTGACAGTCGGAAAGCGTGCCATAAAACGGTGAAAATAAGGAATTACCGTTTTTACCGTTGTCTGTTGGAGCATAAATTCAGACACCAAAATTACATAAGGGTCAGGGTGCGGTCCGCCTTTTACCCTCCAGGGAAGTTCCCTGCCGTTTTTTTCATACCACTGCAGCAGCAGATTTGTCATACTTTCGTTTGCCATAAAATATTGTTATTGCCGTTTATTATAAATGTCCATACTTTTTATGCTTGACATTTCTTTCCTGTTTAAATATCGTCCATTTAAAATTGGTATAAATATTAGTGATTATACAAAAAGGAGAAAAACCTTCAATATTTTTGATTTTCCTAATCAGCTGATATCTGATATTAACGCAGGAAAAATCAGTTCGCGCTATTCTCATGACAATACAATCACATTGACTGACGGCGTAACGTGTCTGAATATGGACTGTTCCGGCTTTGCCTGTTATTATCTACAAAAGATAGGACAATTAAAGGCTCTGCAGGAAATCAAAGACTTTGTTTCTCAAAACAAACATATTGCCCCTAAAGATATAAAGCGCATTTACACAAAAGAGTTTGCCATCTTTTTCAGGCAGGCTGAAAAAAACTCACAATATTGGCTCAGAATTACGAATCCGGCAGATTTGATCAGAGGTGATATAATTGCCTTCACTTCAGTTTATATAAAAGAAAACCATACTATGATTGTTGATAAAATTTTATCATGCACAGACAATGAATTAACAATTCGTGTTTTTGACAGTACCGGATTTCCCCATATAAACGATACAAGGAAAAATACGACCGGAATTGGTAGCGGCAATGTTGTTTTATTCAAAAACGAAACCGGACGGTGGGATGCCTATCAACAAAGCAATTCATACAAGCCCTGCGGATATCTTGATTTTGGAAGATTGAAAAATATAAAAGGCCGATAATTTTCCGGCATAAAAAAACCTCCGTGAAGGAGGTTTTTAATGGTGCTCCGAAGTTGACGAATTGTTGAACTCCGTTAGGGATAAAACCATTGATATAAATGGATGGAAATAATGAAAATTTAACGGAGGGCAGACAATGACATAATACAATGAAGATGCCTGATATAGAGGCTTTAAACGATTATAACACAAAAATAATTAAAGAAATAACGAAATTTTACGGAGAAAAAGAATGAAAAATTCAAATATTAAAATCTTAAACGAAGGAGAAGAAAAAAAGATGTCTAATAAAACTCGGGATTGGCTAACTGATTGGATTGAAACTGAAACAAATAAGGTTGATGGTTCAGCCAGAGAGAAAAAGAAAGAAAATATCTCTAAAACAGAAAATTTTATAAGAGATTGGATTGCAAGCGAGACAACTCCATCAGTTTCCAATTAAATTATTTTGAATAATATACTTTAATAAGTGCGATTTTTTGCACAAATTAAGCAAGGAATCGCATTTGTTTTGTTATTTTAGTTTTTCTTAACTTTACCGAGAGGGAAATTTTTTGTTGACATTTTATCATTTAATGGTGTATATTTACCGATGGGGAAATTTTTTATTCAAAAGGTTTTCTTTATAGTGAAAATTTACCGATGAGGAAATTTATGAAAACAAAAGATTTGGCAGATATAATAAGAAAGAAACGCAAAGAGCAAAAATTAACCCAACCGCAATTGGCTGGGTTATGCAATGTCGGTGTGCGGTTTATTGTTGATTTAGAATCGGGCAAAGAAACCTGTCAGATTGGCAAAGTGTTATATGTTCTGGATATGCTGGGAATTAAATTAAAAATTGACGGAGAAAATTAATGAATTTGCTTGATGTTTATTTTCACAATAAAAAAGTCGGAATTTTGAAAGAGCATAATTCCAGATTGAGTTTCAAATATTCGGATGATGCTACAGAAGCGATTGCTCATCAGCTTCCGTTGCAAAAAGAAGCTTTTGGCGATAAAGAAACACGAAGTTTCTTTTCTAATTTATTGCCAGAAGGTGATGTGGTGAAGAAAATCGCTCAGATAAAACAAGTTTCGCTCAACAATCCATTTGCATTATTAAGAGAATTAGGCGGAGAATGTGCAGGGGCGGTTTCCCTTTATCCGCAAGATATGACACCGATTTTTGATGATACTTTGGAAGAAATATCCGAAGAAGAGTTGGCTACCCTTCTGAACAAGCTTTCTCAAACTCCATTATTAACGGGTGAAGGTATTCGTTTGTCGCTTGCGGGGGCACAAGAAAAGCTGGCTTTAACAATTTTCCCAGATGATGATAAGTATTATAAGCCATCCGATAAGTATATTTCTACTTGGATTTTAAAGCCTGAGAATCGGAATTTTCCAGACTTAATCTATAATGAATATTTTTGTATGAAGTTAGCAGGTCTTATGGGATTAAATGTTGCGACAAGTAAAATTAAAAAATTTGGCTCAGTAACGGTTTATATGACAAAGCGATTTGACAGACAGAATACTATTCAACGAATCCAGCAGGAAGATTTTTGCCAAGGTTTGGGGCTATCCAATAAAAAATATCAAAGGACTGAGGGAGGCCCTAGTCTTAAGCAATGTTTTCAGTTTATCCATAATAATCTGGCAAACAAAGCAAAAGATGAATTGCATTTCTTAAAAAGCATTGTTTTTAACTTTTTAATTGGGAATTCTGATGCTCACGGAAAGAATTTCTCTTATTTGCATACCGCGAACGGGTATGTTCTTTCTCCTTTGTATGATTTGGTATCTACCCAAGTTTATCCACAACTAACCAAAGAAATGTCAATGTCTATCGGTGGCGAGTATGAATCTGACAGAATTACCAGAACCAATTTTATGGTAATGGCAGAAGAACTTGGTGTGAAATCTCAACTTATTAATGACATTTTGGATAAATTGGCTGCAGAAATCATTGTGCAGGCAGAAAAACTCAAGGAAATGACGACAACTGAAAAAACTTATAATCCTGTTTATGATAAGGTTATAGAGGTTATTAAAGCAAGGGTTGCTCAGTTATAATTCAGTTTTTTATGTAGGGTTGGTAAATTTCTATTTTAGAAAATTCCCAATATTGGGTGTTTTCTAAAATGAGATTCTTGTAATTTAATGATTAGTATTAATGAGGGATTAAAATATGATAGGGAAATCTGATGATACAGGAGAACTTTTTAATGCAAGAAAAATTGTAAAAAATAAGATAAGATGTAAAAAATGTGGTGACATTATAGAAAGTGTATCTGTAAATGATTTCAAATTTTGTAAGTGTGGAGCAGTGGCCGTTGATGGTGGATGTGATTACTTGCGTAGATGTGGCAATTTAGAAGATATTGAAGAATTAAGTGAAGTAGAGTGAGATAATATGAAGGTAATATTTGAATTTGATACAGAGAGTGAAAATTTTAATTCTATTGAATTGGAACGCCATAAACAGGCTGATGATATGGCGAAAGCGTTAGGCGAAATATTGAAAAAAGCACGTGGTTGGGATAAGTATGATGAGCGGTCTGCTATTCCTACTGATGAAATCAGAAAAGAATTAAATGAAATAATTTGCCAATATGTTGATATTGAGAAAATTGGGTATTAGGTGATGTCTTTCGGAATCATCTGATTATTTTGGGATGTTGTTTTTTTTGCTAAAAAATCATTCAAAAATCCAAAAATTTACCGATAGGGAAGTTTATAAAAGCCTTATTCTATTTTAGATTTTTACCAATATTAGGTGTTTTCTAAAATGATGATTGAATGGCAGAATTAAGTATTTGTTGACTTATTTGATAGTATTGACTATATTAACATTATATTTGTGCGAAAAATTTGCAAAGAATGGTGATTATATGCTGATAAATTTCAAATTTAGTAACTATAAAAGCTTTAAAGATAAAGCCGAATTTTCAATGGAGCCATTAACCAATAATGGTTCCATTAGCAATGCTATTGAAACTGGCTATAAAAAAGCACCTTGTGTTTATAGAACATCAGCAATTTTTGGAGCTAATGCTTCTGGTAAATCAAGCTTTATACACGCAGTATCTTACTTCCAAGGTTTAATGGAAATGAGCTATTTGAAAAGATTTAATGAGCAGATGGAAGTTCCTGCTTATAAACTGAGTGATACCGAGAAAAATTCTACTTTTGAATTTGAATTTGTAAAAAACAAAGTGGTATATAAATATTTCGTTGAACTAAATAATGATGGCATTGTAAAGGAAGATGCTTATTATACTGAATTAGCAGAAGATAAGAGAGAAAAATGTTTATTTAAGAGAACACTAACGGAATTTAGCAGTCCTTATGGTCTTGATAAAGAAATAGCTAAACAGACAATCAAAACCAGACTCCTTGTTAGTGAGCTGGTTAATAACAGGAATAATCAAGACAAATACATTTTAGACATATATAACTGGATTATGGATATAGATATTCTTAGTAGTGACTATAAGGAAGTTTTGAAAGATAAAATATCATTATCAAAATCTAATTTGCCCCAAAAGGTTGAATTTTTAAGAAAGGCAGATATTCCAATTACTAAGTTAATAGTTAATAGGGATGGTTTATTTTCAACACATAAAAGTGAAAATGGACAAGAAATTACATTTGATTTTATGTTGGAAGAATCTGATGGAACGCAAATGTTACTGTGTTTATCAGAAGATATTTTCTGGGTTTTAGAGAAAGGCAGCATACTTTTTGTAGATGAATTAGATAACTCTCTTCATCCTCACTTGGTTAAATATTTGGTTGAACTGTTTAATAATCCAGAAACGAATCCGAAAGGAGCACAGCTTATCTTTACTTCTCACGCCCACTATTTGATGGATGGAGAGCATCTGACCAGAGACCAAATTTGGTTTGTATCCAAAGAAAATGGTTATTCCAGCGATTTATATTCTTTGAGTGATTTCAAACAAATCAAAAGAAAAAAAGGTGCTTTTTATAATGAATATATGTATGGTATCTTTGGGGCTATTCCCAATATTAATGGAGACTAAACGATGGCAAGGATTCAGCGAAATAAACAATTACGTCCCTTGCATCTGTTTATTTGTGAGGATAGTAAATCTTCAAAATACTATATGCTGGGATTAGGGAGAGCTAAAGGTATTAATATTAAAGCCGAAAAAGCAGATGGGACAAGCCCTGAAAATGTTTTAAGAAGTGCAAAAGAAAAGCAGAAACTATTTAAAGACAAAGGAATCGTACAAATTTATTGTCTTTTTGATAAAGACGATTGTGATGATGAAAAATTTAAGAAAGTTGTCACTCAATGTCAGAAGGCTGGTTTCGTAGAGGCTGTTTCAGTTCCTTGTTATGAATATTGGCTTTTATTGCATTTTAAAAGAACTAACCAGCCATTTAGAGATGCCCAAGAATGCTGCGAAACATTTAGAGCTGAATACAATAAGAAATTTCAAACTCAGTATACAGTTAAGCAATTGAAGGCAAAAACAGATATTTTTAATGATTTGAAAAATAATTTGGATTCTGCAATTGCGAATGCTGATAATTTGGAATTAGAAGAAACTGTTTGCCCTTATACCAATATGCATCAGGTAATTAAGGGGATTTTGGGCTAATAAGATAAATAAGGATTACATGGATAAATTTTCTAATGATTATCCTTATAGTTAATTAGTTTTTTATGCTATTTTTAGAGTTTTAATTTCTTTTATGACATGTTCTGGTAAACCGATACTTTCAGGCGGAAATCTTACTAGCCAACTTTTAATCTCTTGTTCTGACATATTGCTACTAGGTATTTTCTCTCTAATTATGCTCGCAGATAATCGAGATAAACCTAATGAAAGTAAATTTAGTGTAGTCTTAGATGCTGCTCCCATTTCTAAGAATAGTGGTAGATTAGGAATAGACTCTATATAATCAATAAGATTTAAATCCACCAAAACTTGTTTTAAAATTGAAATATAACATGAAGTTAGATTAACATATTCAAATCTTACATCTTGTTCAATGGTTTCTAAGGTATCTCTGATAACAACCGCAATATTAGGTTGTCCACGCTTAGTTTTTGTTTTTTTATAGTCATATGCATTCTGTATCAATTGTGGTAAAGGAACCCCTTTCATCCATAATAAAGCAGTTGCAGATAATGGTGTCGCAACTGAAAATGCTACATTTCTATTAAAACCTTTTATATGCATAAGTGCTCTGGCAAATGTGAATTTCAGACTTTCTCTTGAAATATCAAATTCGCTAAGAGGATGTATTGGAACATATCTTTCAACACCTTTCTTAGTTATGTTCTTGTATAGATAATCGTAAAGGCTCTGTTGTTTATTTGGCGAAATTGTATTGTTTGTTTCAGTTATTTCCCTTGGCAAAGTGATAGTTTCCGCAATTTCTTTAACCAAGGTTTTTATGCTATTTTTACTCTCCGTGTCATTTTGAATAGGTGATTTAAGTAGAGTGTCATCAAGACAACCATTTCTGTAATCATTAAACAATTTTACAGCAGCAGCTTCTATATCAGTTTCATTATCTAATTTACTTGTTTCATTTCTCATATATCGAATTAAATCATTCATATGTTCTTTAATGACATTGTTAATTGAAGAATCTACGGTTTTAGTTTTCCCCTCTTCTAATGGCTTAGCTAACCAACCATCATAATTAATAATATAAATGTTTCCACAAAACTCTTTCCCGAGCCGACCAGCTCTTCCTGCAAGATTCCAGAAATCAAAGCTATTCATAGGAATATCTCTATGAGTATTATCTTCTTTTTTAGCATAAATATTTCTACCTGTTGTAGGATTCAATATAAACATATTTTTTGCTGGTAAGTTAACACCATGTAATAATGTTGGGGTACACACTAGAAATTTTAAATCTCCATTTTCAAAAGCATTTTCAATACTCTTTCTAATGATTGACGGCATTGTACCGTAATGAAAACCAACGCCTGATTCAACAGTTTTAGCTAGTATATAATGTTCATGTACATGATACTTTATTAATTCAGATAATTCTTTTAACTTTTTCTTATTAAGATTTTCGGGATTCATGTGGTAAGATATTTTTAATGCAATATCTTCTGCTGATGCTTTTCCTGTTGCATAAACAATTGATTGTTCATTAGAACCCAACAAATATGCAATATTTGCTAAATAATCTTTTTCTGATGATAAATCTAAATTCGATTCTAATGTGCCAATATTTTCGATATTTCCTTCATTATATGATTTAATTGATAATTTTCTTGGTAAAATAGGATTGGTATCAACCATGATTATATTTTGAGCTACTGTGGCTTCTGGTTTTTTAGGCACATCAAAGTTTGAAATATTAAAAATTATTTTAAAGATATCTGGATTAGTTATATAAGGTGCTGCAAAGATATATTGTGGCTTTTTCCTTTTTTGTATTTTTTCAATAACTGTTTCAAGCTTTATTCCTCTTGCTCCACTGGAAATAAGGTGGGCTTCATCAACAACTATAATATCTGCATATAAATCGGAATTAGGGTTGATTAGAAGTTCAAGGCGCTCCTGTGTAAGTATAAATAATTTTTTCTTTGCAATTAAATCTTCTGGCAAATTAGGTATTGTACTTATGAATAAATTATGAATATTAGCTTTTTCAACCATATTTTGAAATTCCGTTTGAACTTGGTTTATTAAAGCTCTGGTTGGTACGATGTAAATGACACAGATTTCTTCATTATTAACTAACTGTGATAGAACATATTCTTTGATAATAAAAGATTTTCCAGCCGATGTTGGAGCACTTATAGCAACAGATTGTCCCGTATTAAGTGTTTTCCATAAATCTGTTTGAAAATCTGTGAGTACCAGCTCTTTGCTCAATACAGAATTTACCGTATTGCTTTCTTTATGGCCTAATAAGGAATAGCACAATGATGTGGGGATACCTTCGGGTAGATTATATTCTCCGTTAAACATTTTTATTGCTGGAAAATTTCCCAACTTTGTCAGAATAATGTATAGAATGTTATACAATCCATCATGTGTATCAGAACATATATGATATAACTCTGTAATAATTCTGTATGCCAACATCCTCATTTTTGTGTCATCAACATCCGCAAGAATACTAGCACTCTCAACTAATTGACAGATTTCTTTATCATTAAGTTCAAGGTCTTTTAATTCCATACCTATACTTTTTGCCAAAGAAAGTTTATAAAGCCTGTTTTTTTGCTCCTGAAATTCACTGTTATTTATAATTCTATTTTTGAGCTCAGTTAAAATCATATGACATTCCTAATTTATCATAAAAAGCTTTCCTAAAATCTATTACAGAGGGAAATGGAAGTAAAAAGAACTGAATGTTAATATCGTGTGCATTATAATCTTTTACTCCGTTTTCTATATAGTTGCAGATTACTTTGGCTTGTTCTTTATATTCTTTTTCAAAATAATCTTTAACCTTTTCAGGGGGAAGAGTTTGTATTTTTTCATACTTATTAAAGTCAAAACCAATAAAACAGCTAAATATAATTTTCATATTCTTGCTTTTAGTTGAGTAAGGGTCTAAATATTCTAATATTCCTTCTTTTAGATTATCATCTTCAATATTTATAAAACTTTTTATAAGCCGTATTTCATTTTCTTTTTTACTTTTATCTTTGGCAATAGAACAAATTGAATTAAAAGCTTCGGATACAGCATTAGAGCATTGCTGATACAATTTAGCTTCTCCTAAATAAATTGATAAAGTTCCATCATTATATCCGACATGAATTCCATCGGCACCATGGACGGGCATTTGTGAGTTTGTTTTTAATTCCATCTTAGCTACAATTTGTGGTGCTTTCATTATTGTCTCTAAGAATACAAATAGTAACAACTCTGCGGGTTCTCCTGACGTTTTTGCTTTTTGAAGTTTTAATTTATGAACTTGTATGAATAAATTTTTAGCTCGTTCATGTAATTCTAAGACAGCAGAAGTTATCTCTTCATGAGTTTTTGCTTTCCGTAACGTTTCAGAGATTTCTTTTTTTCCTAAACAAAAGTAGATTAATTTTCTGCTTAGAAAATCAATTAAATGACTATCTTCATAACGTCCATCAGTAAAGTCCCAGTAAAAAAACTCACTTTTAATTCTTGTGCTACAAAAATTAAAATCGCAATAAACTTTTTTTATCTGCCACTCGATTTGACTATTGTCTGTGAGCAATTTTAGTATATCATCTTCATCAAAAGAAGTCATTATCTTCCCTTAAACTGTTGTAAATTACCTTAATAATAACTTATGGAAAACATAATACAAGCATTTAATGAAATAAAGCTAATGGGGTTTAATCCTTTATTTTTATTGCAAATCAGACTATACCCTATTTTTACATTTGCAAAAGTGTAAAATCTAAGTCATTTTTCTTGACAATTTTACAATTGTAAAATATATTCTTAGATATGAATTTTACATATTTAGGATTGAATGATGATTTTTAATTATATACGAGTTTCCACAGTTGAGCAAAATACAGAACGTCAGCTGAAAGATATTGCCTGTGATAGAATTTATGAGGAAAAAATTAGTGGTAAGGATACTAATCGTCCTCAATTGCAAGCGATGCTGTCAAATATTCGTTCAGAAGATATTATCAATATTCACGAAATGAGCCGCTTGGCTCGTAATACTCGTGATTTGTTAAATCTGGTTGAAGAAATTACATCAAAAGGAGCTACAGTTGTTTTTCATAAGGAAAACTTAACTTTCAAAGGTAATGAAAAACAAGACCCATATCAAAAAATGATGATGACAATGTTAGGGGCTGTGGCAGAGCTGGAACGCTCTATTTTATTGGAACGCCAGCGTGAAGGTATTGCTGTTGCCAAATCCAAAGGCAAATACAAAGGTGGAAAAAATAAACTTACCGATGAACAAGTGGCTGAATTAAACACTCTCCACAAGCAAGGAATGCCTATCGCACGCATTGCCAAGCAATTTAAAATAACTCGTCCAACGGTTTATAGTTATTTGAAAAATGAAAGCTCCTAATTTTAGGAGCTTTCAGACGGTCACTAAAATTTTTTAACAAACTCTTTTTTGATGTAGATGAGTGTATTAATTAAATCTCTGTATGATTCTGCATCTAATGTATTGATGCGGCACATCTGTTTTCGTCCGAATCTCAGAGTTATGTAATTGGCCTTTTCCTCCATCCCAAATAATGCTCGCTCCAATGCTTGGATGTTAAAAGTTATGTATGTCAGAAAAGCATTCTTTTTCATTTGGTGAGCTGTAAGAGGGCATATTTGGCTTCTACCCTCTCGAATTTCTTTAGAGAAGTTAACGATTTCTGCAGTAGTTGTCATTTTGTTTCCTTTCAATTTGTTACTCAACTATTGCAAATTTATACTAAACATCTATCAAATGACCAGGAAACGAAAAATGTCTCTTTTTAATGTTATTGAATGTTATTTCTTTTTATGTGGAGTTAATTTCTTAAATTCATCAATTGATGATTTATAATAAAAAACACGGTTTCCTCTTTTTACAAATTTAATTTTATCAGGATATTGGCATCTCATCGTTCGTAGAGATGCTTCTGAATATCCTAAGATTGCAGCTGCGGTTCTGGGAGATAATAGTTCTCCTTTTTCATCATCTATAATTGTTTTAGTGCTTAATTCGCGGGCTTTCTTTTCCCATATTAGTAGTTCATTTTTTGCATAGTTACAATAGCAATCCTCTAATGCTACCCTTAACGTTCTGATTGAAGTTTCAAAATCAGGTATATTGTTAGGAGAAAAATCAAAGCATTTGGCTTCAATTTTTAGAGGAAATTTACAATCTGTAAAATAAAATGTATTATTAAATTTAATGTAGGAAAAATTTACTCGTTCAGGAAAAATTCTTTTGAAAAATGCTACATTACTATTGAACACAGCTCCTTTGAAACTCCATTGATAACGAAACTTATTGTCATTTGAGGAATTATCTAGTTGATATTGATTAAATAAGAAAGCATATCCATTTGTTTTAATATGTTCAAAATCAGCATTTTTCAAAAAATTGGTATCTTCAAAGTGGGTCGTTCCATTGAAATTTGAACAATTAAAGGAAATATCCTGTTCAAAAACAGAATTTCTAAAATCAGTATTTCCAGTAAAGAGGCATCCTTTGAAATAGACATTAGATTTAAAATGCATATTTGATAGATTGAGATTATGAAATATGCAATTGGAGAATATTATATCTCGGTATTGATATTCATTATGATTTTCTTTATATTTTGATTTTCCAAATAACAATTTGATATTTTCTAAAAAAATATCGCTAAAATCTTTATCTTTGATTTCAATGTGTGTATTTTTATTTTCTTTTATTATTTTAATAATATCTCCATTTGTTATTTTGTGAGAGTTTGTAAATTTGCTTTCAATATAAGCTGTTCTGTCTCGGACAAGGTGATTTGGGAAAAAGCGTCTTCTTTCAAAATAATCTTTTGCGGGAGTTGCGCTATTGAGCATCTGTGTCAAATCATTTTGGATGTTGGGTAACTCCAAATGTTCTTTCTCTTTTAAATAGGTGACAGCTTTTTTTATTTTTTGTTTTTCATAATCTTCAAAATAACCAGAAAAAGCATTGGTCACTAATTTCCGAGAAAGTTTATATGTTAAATTGATGTCTTCGTTAGGATTTTGAGCAGCTAATTTCGTTAGTATACTCTGTAAAATTAATATCTCTCTATGATATGGCGTATCCTGCATTTTATGTTATCCTTTTTAACATTTTTTACAGGATAAGGACTCATATTTTGAAAATCAAGGATAAACTTTAAACTTATAGCGTTAATTTTGCTTTGCCAATTTAGCATTCAAAACAACAGATTCAACAATTTTTCTGGCTAATTCTGTGGCGTTCCAGCCTGAACTGTTGAAGTTATAGGTTGATTTCAGCCCGTGCGGAGCATCTAAAAAAGTAATTAGAGCATACTCCTGCCCCTGATAGATAAAATGTCCCAAAAATGTTGTAACAACATCATCAGGATTATCTAACTTGTAGTCTGTTGCCGTTAGACCATAGATAGGGATGCCTTCAATGTTTATTTTCTTCGCTGTCCCGTTGGTAATATTACCTCTTAATTCTTCCAGTTCTTTTTTACCTGCTGATTTGATGAAAGAGGCATAATATTGAATAAACTGCTGTGTGGTTGCCAATTTTTCTTTTTTCAGCAGTTTCATAATATTGTTGGGCGTATAAGAGTAATCTTTATTGTAGTCAAAACTTTCTAAAATACTAATGGAGGCAGAATTCAAAACTTCATTGGTTTTCAAATTTGCCAGAGTAAAAGCACCACCAGCGGCATTAAATTTTTCAATTTCTTCCGCCAACACACTATAATTTCTTTTACAAATGGCCGCATCTGTATTGCAAGTTTCCGCAAAAGATTTATTGTTGGTAATGTTATGATGAGAACATTCCATTAGAAACAAAGCAACTATCAAAAAAACTATTTTTTTCATATTACTTCTCCTTTTCCGTTAAAACGTTCTGCAATATTTGATGAGCAACCTGACACCAATGTGTGTAAATATAAGGAAGGGTATTACGAGTTTCCTCACCTAACAACTCTTTTTTTACCTCATCATAAAATTCTTTACGAACGATAAGTTTGTTCCCAAAGCCCATTCCGATGCGTCGCCATTTTTCAAAAAATTCTTCATCAAGCCCTCCAGTCCACGGATAAATTTTTGTTATCGGAGAAAAAATAGTTTGGACTTCTTCTACAATTTCATTATTCAAAAGCTCAATGAAATATTGTTTAATTTCATTATCTTCAACAACAAAAAAACGGGCTGTTTTTGCAAATCCCATTCCTCCTGGAACCGTAGCCGCAACAAACATTACATCATTTGGATTAATCTGTTTGAGAGTCTGCAAATTCAGTTTTTGAAACAAAAATCCGTGCTCATCTATTTGTTCAGGATAACTTTCTTCAAAAGAAAATTCACGAGGGTCTTCCACCATTTTTCTTGCTGTAAAAGACAATTCTCGTTTGCACGCACATAAATACAAATCAATATTGGGAAGAATTTCCCAAAATTTTATCTCTATATGACAACCCAACCATTCGTCAGAATAAAAAAGAGATTGTCCGAAATTAATTTTCATCGGATATGTTTTAAATAGATTTATCTCAACAGTTAAGTCAAATTTATGATTTAAGAAATCGCTATTATACACTTTCAAATATTTTGAAACAAAATATTCTTTTGAAACAAGCGGCTTCTCCCCGTTATCATCAACCACAGAAGTTTCTTCATCGTTTATCCTAATCGTTCCGCTATCAATATGAAATTGAATATAGTCGTCTATATAATAATAATCTTTACGAACAGATTCGGCTTTTTCAAAATTTATTCCAAATCTTATTCCAAGTAGGCTCAAGCGAATGCTGTTCAGACTAAAATCCAAACGAAACAGTTCTCTTAACGAGAAGAACCATTCAAAAAAGAAACGAAAATAGTAGTTTTTACTGAAAAACAAGACTATTTCGCTGTTCAGATAATTCTTATAACCGAGAGAATAAAAGTTTATTAGACTTTTCAATAAGTGTATGCAAATACCGTGGTTATCATCAAATCTTTTTATAATCATTGATTTTAACTCATTTTACTAACGATAGGCATTCATTTTTCTTATCAGAAGCTTTTATTTGATAACAATAACTTCTCTGTTTTTTTAATCTGGCCAGACAATAGTTCTTATCATCACCATTTTTTATTTGATAACAGTATGAAACCTGTCCTTTTTCCACAGCTAGGCAGTTATTTTTCAAATCATTATCTTTAATCTGATAACAATTCGCTTTTGCTATTGCAGGAAGCAAAGCGATACAGGCGATTATCATTAAAAGCTTTTTCATTAATTTTTTCTCCTTATATCAAATCAATCCTTCTACCACCCAGAGAATCGTTTGAATTGCTGGTGGTTGTACTGGAAACAGAAGCACTAACGGCATTTTCATTCGCCCAGTCCCGTAAATCCTTAAAATCTTCCTGCCGCATTTTTGCCATCGGTATCATTCTCTTAATAACTGTTTCAAAATCCTGCATTGATAAGTCTGCCCCGTCTTCTCCATTGGTTTTACGGGCATAGGCCTCCATCAAGGCGTCCTTGACCCAAGCTTCAATTTCCGCACCAGCCAATCTGATATTGGCTCCATAATTGTCTTCGCCAGACATCTTGGCTAATTTATCCAAATCAAAGTTTGCAAGGTTTCTGCCTGATTTGCCGATGTGAATCTCCAAAATCTTCTTTCTCTCTTCAAAATCTGGCAAATCCACAAAGAAAATCTCGTCAAAACGTCCTTTGCGGAGCAATTCTGGCGGCAGATTCCTGATATTATTAGCTGTGGCAAAGGTAAAAACGGGAGATGTTTTATCCTGCATCCAAGTCAGAATGTTGCCGAATACCCTTGAAGATGTTCCGCCATCACTTCCGCCGCCCGATAAACCTTTCTCTATCTCATCAATCCAAAGCACACACGGAGCAATGGCCTCGGCAGTTTTTAAGGCTTGTCTGATATTGGCTTCTGAATCACCAACATATTTGCCGAATATCTTTCCCATATCCAATTTTAACAACGGCATACTCCACGCACTGGCAATGCATTTGGCTGTTAATGACTTACCACAACCAGGAATACCAACCAGCAAAACTCCTTTGGGCGGGTTTAAACCAAAGGTTTTGGCATCTTCCGAAAAGGTTTTACCTCGCAATTCAAGCCATCTTTTTAAGACTGTCAAACCGCCGACATCTTCTAATGACAGTTTATTTTCAACATATTCCAGAATCCCACTCTTGCGGATAATCTGTTTCTTTTCATTAACAATGCTTTTGATGTCGTTAATATCCAATTTATGGTCTTCCACCAAGGCTCTGGCCAAGCAATTCTCTATTTCGGCATAAGTTAAGCCCAAAGAAGCGCTGGTTAAGGCGGACAAGGTTTCAGTGGATGTATCAACAGAAACCTCTTTCATTCCTTTGTATTGGTTAATGAATTTAGAAATTTGCTCGCTCACCTCTTGTCTGTTGGGCAAAGGATAGTCAAGAACAGTGATTTCCGAATTGATACTGCCGTCTATTTCTGTTTTTGCAGATACTAAAATACAGTTGCAGCGATAACCGTTGGTGCGGATATTTAAGGCAAATTCCTTTAATCTCCGTTGATAAATTGCTCCTGTCTGCGGAGATGAAATAACGGGAACAATGTCATAGAATACAAAAATTGTCGGTTTATCGGTCTTGGCAATGCTTTCACAAGTATCAATCGCTTTTTTAGGTTCAACTGTGCCAATATCAAACTGTTTATTATCTGATTTTAGCCCAGAAGCAATGCTCCAAGTGATTAAATCGTGTCCCAGCGTTTTGGCGACCAATTTCAAATCCATTGTCAGACGGTCTTCCTCGGTTGATTTAATCAAAATCAACGGATATCTGGCTTTTAAGTAATTTTGCAATTCATCAACAAACTTCATTTGTTTTCTCCGATTGTTTGTATAAACCTGTTATTTGAACGTTGTTTCCGTCAATGACTATTTCGGCATTCAGCCAAGGCTTTAATTCCTCTTTCTTTATCCGATTGCCGTTAAGAACTAACTTTTTACCATAAAAAGGATGAGGAAGATTTTTGTTGTATCTGCCAAACAAAGCCGCATCAATTTGAGTCAGAAGCTGTTTCTTGGTTGTATCTTGTCGTATCTCTTCCCAAGTAAAGCCCGAAAACAGCAACACATCTAAATCCTTGCGAATAAGATTAAGCAGCAAACTAACCTGTTTAACCTGCAATAAAGGCTCACCGCCCGTCAGGGTAATCCCCCGAATGTCTTTGGTTTGACTGATTTTGTCGGCGAGGTCTTGAATACCCATATCAAAACCGCCTGTTTGACTATGTGTCGGCTGATTAAAGCAACCATCACAATGAAACAGGCAACCCTGTGTCCAGATAACAAAACGATTGTCAGGGCCATTGACCGTGGAATGTTCCATTATGTGATGAAGGCGGATACTTTCGGTCATAGTTCCAACCTTCTTTTCGGGAGATATTTTTTGAGCAAATCAACAATTTCAGAGTAATTTCGCTCTTCTGCTAATGACCAGGCTATTTTTCCATCAATATTTTTGATGTTAATATCAGCTCCATTTTCAAGCAATAATTGGACGATTTCTTTATTTCCACTAGATACTGCTATTAATAATGCCGTATATCCATCTTCATTTTGAAGATTGGCATTTGCTCCTTGTTTTAGCAACAATTCCACAATTTCTTTATTTCCATTTTCTTCAATATTATCAATGCTGCCACTAACAGCCATAATCAAGGCCGTATCCTCATCATAACTTTGCAAATCAATGTCAGCTCTATATTCCAAAAGTAGTTTTGCCACTGCAAGATTTCCCTTTTCACAAGCATACATTAGTGGGGTTTTCAGCATAAAACCCTGCCTATTGACATTAGCTTCGCTATCTAGTAGCAGTTTTACTATATCTGTGTATCCTTTTTCGCTAGCAACAATTAATGCCGTGTTTCCCAGCAGGTGTCCTTTTTCTGTTTCTGCTCCATTGTCTAACAACAATTTTACAATATCGGTATGACCTTCCAAACAAGCCCAGTATAACAGCGTTGTAGAGTGGCCACTCATAGCATTTACATCAACGCCATTTTTTAAGAATGTTTTAACAGCTGATATATCCCCATTTTTAACGGCTACAGTTAAATCTTGATTATTTTCAATTATAGAATTCATAATTCCAGCCTTCTTCTGTTCTGGTTATTGTTATCAAGTTCTAATTTTCTTTTAGACGCAGAATTAACCACATTTCGTTTCCGTCTTGTCGTTTGTGAAGTTGGTTCAATGGAAATTTCAGAAATGTCATTATCTTGTATTTCAGAGATACCCTCATCCATAGAAAAACTTATGCTTTTCTTTGCTTCCTGTCTTTCATCATATTTTTTTGCCGCCAAGGGAATGAATATCATCGCAATTACGCAAAGTATGGTTTCAAAAATATGATTTTCTTTTGACTCATTGGGATTATAATTTTTTAAGACATCCTTAATTCTATCACAGTATCCGTGTTTCCAATCATTAAAGTTGTCAAGAGGTGTTTTGCCTTGATTGTTTCTGATGTCACGATTTGCTCCGTTTTGAAGCAGATATTTAACCATTTTTTCTCCATCAGCTGAACAACTGCCATTGGAAGCATATTCTAAAACGCTATCTCCGTTATTGTCTTGTGCATTTACATTGGCACCTGATTTTATAAGCATTTCTGCCATAGCAAAATTACGTCTATTTACAGCCCCCATCAGAGCTGTTTCTCCATCAACGCCATTTCCATTGACATCAGCACCGTGCTTGAGTAAAACTTCAACAACTTTTACATTGTCGCTCTTGGCCGCACATATTAAGGGCGGCACAATAACATTTACCTCTATATTAGGAGGATATGTTTGTCTGCTTTCATAAGCCTCATTGATGTCCAAACCTTTTGCTATCTCTTTTTCTACTTCTTCAGGAGTGGCTTTTAATATACGACTAAACCACCACGAACAATCACGCACATAGCCATACCCATTCTGGATATTGGAAAAAACAACCAAAAAGATAACAAAGGAAAATTTAAGAATATTTTTCAAGGTGCTATATTTCTCCGCAATGTATGTTTTCTTACCTATTCCAAATCATAAATTTTCAGCATACTACCGTCATCAGGAGCATAATATTCTTCTGTCCATTCGGTATTCAGCTCAACATCAGCAGAAGAAAGCATATTCTCTAAGGCTTCGGTGATAGATTGACAGGATTGTCCTTTAACGCCGTTTACACTCTCAATAACACGTCCGTTTTGCAGCTTAACAAGCAGACTTTTTTCATACACCGTCCCAAACTTTATTTCAAAACCATCGGAATTTTCTGTCAACAAGCAACTATATCCATTCTGCTCCATTTGCTTTATAACTTGTTGAGCGGCACATTTAACATACTGCTTTTGAAATTCTTTACCCATTCGTGTAGCGATGCGTTCTTCAGATGGTGACATATTGTGCTTTTCTATGCTTAACTCATAGTAATTGCCAAAATCTTCCATAAAATAGTTAAACCCTTTGCTTTTAGCAACAATGGCAGGTCTTTCTTCAGATGCTATTCCTAATGATTTGGCGTATCCAGAATCATAAGAATAAACGACACTATCTTCACATTCCAGCCCTAGATTACTAAACGCTTGGGTAATTAACTTTCTGTCTGTATATTGGAATTTAAAATTTGTGCAATGCGACATTACTATTCTCTTTCAGTCAGTTCAATTACCGTAACACCCTTATTTTTTGCCCTTTTACATACTTCAAATGCTCTGCCTTCATATTGATTATAAGAAATGATGAAATCAGTATTTTCTATAATCCAATTGTTGCGGTGGACGATACACCATCTTTTATAGCCGATTGCGGCTCGGTCAGGATATATGAAGCTATCAAAATACCTACTACCGTCATTAACTTCTTTCATACTGGATGCTACAAAGATAATTTGGATACTTGGATTATTCTGTTTTATCTGTAAAACAGCATTATAGGCATCACATTCAAAACGTCCCTTTGAACCAACATAAAAAGTATCCACATTATTCTCTTCAATAATATGAAGAGCTTGTTCTTTTACTTGGTCAACAATGTCGCTTCTGCTCCATCGGTAATCATTTCCAAAAAATGCACAGCTTTTACTCATTTGAATTTCTTTCAAAATAGAGGTGTTTTTCTAAGGATACATAAACCAACGATTGTGTTTCTATCTGCCACCATCTATTTAAAAGAAATGAGTTTTCTTATACTAAACCCCTTGAATCCCTTGGTTTTACTTGTGTTAATGCCATTTATATATTTTTGAATTAAGCGAAAGAAAATAAAACTAATAACCATAAAAAAGGGTTGATTTTATTGTTCATTAAAAATGCTCCTCTATTTTTCATTAACTCTTTGAAATCCCGATAAATATATAAAAAGGGAAAAAGATGATTTATGGTTATATCAGAGTAAGCAGCCAAAAGCAGTCGGTAGAGCATCAGGAATACGAAATTAAGCAATATGCCTTAAGAAAAGGCATAAAAATAGATAGTTGGATTGAAGAAACTATCTCTTCACGAAAAGCATTAAAACACAGAAAATTAGGTCAATTACTTGATGACTTGCAAGAAAATGATGTGATTATTGCTTGTGAAATCTCTCGGCTTGGGCGTTCGCTTTTAGAAGTTATGGGAATTTTGGAAACTTGTTTGGCTAAAAACTGTCAAATTATTACCATTAAAGAAGGTTTCCATTTAGGCAATGACATTCAATCACAGGTATTGGCTTTTGCTTTTGGACTTTCAGCACAGATTGAAAGGAACCTGATTTCCCAAAGAACCAAAATGTCACTGGATAATCTTAAATCATCAGGTCGGAGATTAGGTCGGCCTGTTGGCGCAGAAAGCAAAAAATTAAAATTATCTAAAAACACTAAAAGAATAAGAGATTTATTAGATAAAAAAGTCCCCAAAGCACAAATCGCCAGAATTATGGGCGTTCAAAAAATAACGCTCCGCAGATTTATTAAACGAATGGGATGGAATGATTAGCACAAAACCAGAGTTAATACTCTGGTTTTATTATAGAATCACTGCTGTGCTAAGTCCATTAATAGCTCTTTTGTCGTGGAGTTTTGCGTAATATCTGCAATATCATAGGCATCAAATTCATATTCAGCACAAACATCTCCAATGAATGCTCCGTAATAATGAAGGAGAGCCATATTGTATAATTGATTATTAAAAGTGGCTACCATCAATGGTGTAATTCCTAAAATATCTGGAATATTTGGGGATGCCCCTTTTTCCAAAAGGTATTCAATCATTTTTCTGTCGTTTCTTTTTACAGCCATCATCAGTGCTGTTTCGCCGTTCGCATTAGGTGAATCAATACATTCTCCCATTTCTAACATTCTATCTACCACCATCGTTTTTTCAAAAAATGGAATATTGGGATTCACAACCAAAGCCATTAAATGAGTATAGTCATCAATATGCTTAAATTTCATCGTGCTTCGGTCTATTATTTTGAGTAAGTCCGTGTAATCGGCGGAAACTAAAAAATGTATTAAAAATGACTCTACATCAAACAAAGGCTCAAATTGCTTTAGATTGTCATACTCTGGAATTTCTTGCAAATGTTTAAGCACTTCGGCTAACTTCCTTTCATCCTTCATATGATAAGGTAGAGGTTTAGATGAATTTAATATTAGGTCTATTTTTTCAATCAACTCCTCAAAAACTATACCTTCTCTCATTCTTAATCCTTTAACGCCATATTATATAAGGTTTTTGATAATTGTTCCTGCCAATGGGGAAGTTGCTTTTTTCTATTTAAATTTACAAATAAAGCCCAACTTGAAGAAAGGCTTGGCTTTTTATTTTGCCATACCAGAGCTCCCAAATAATTACTACATTTATTTAAATAACGGGAACTAAAATCTCTTCGGCTCTTTATATGGTGATTTTTCAGCAATTCATCCGCAATATTCAAAAACATCTCTAAATATTGATTTTTCTTATTATTGTTCATCAAATCTCCTTGTTTGTGATAATTATATTTATCAGTTGGGAGAAAAAATTAGATGATTTTGAAAATTAATGTCTTTTGTTTGGTAATAAAACCAACCATCACTGAAAATCTTATCAAGAAAAACTGTTCCACTCATTTGAACTGTTTTCCAGAGGATTTTTATTGCTTGTTCCTCATCATATATAAATTCATCCGTCATTGATTTTTGTGGATGTTTAATGGATAAATGTGCGTGGATATTACTATCAAAATGTTCTACAAAACCTATATAATTCATTGTTTTGTATTTGGATGCATTCCTTCCAAGCGTATAGGCACAATATAATTTCCACCATTCATTCACTTTATTTTGAACCATTTGTAAATTAAATAATCCAGATAAATTAACGGGATTGAAGTTTAAAGTGAGTGCTAAATTAAATCCATTATCGGGATTTTTTAATGTATTGATAATTTCTTGCTGATATGGAGTAATTGGTTTATTAAATTCTTTTTTCCTATGGGATTCTTTGTATTTTTTTATTTCATTTCTTTTGGTTTCTTTAAATTTATTCATTAATTGAATGTTGTTGTTTTTTAACATTTGTTGGTGAAATTTAATTAAATCCAGTTCTTTTTCCTCAATAGTTGGTTCTGTGAATTTTACTGAAGTTGCTGTTATTAAATTGTCTTCATTTATTACAGTGAATTTTTCTTTATATTGTTCCAAATGATTTTTGAAGTTGTTTAATCTGTTCATTTCCATAATATCTCCTTAATAATTTAGATAATAAAGTTCTAATACTCCTCTTGTTGGAAGAGGAAGCCTAAAAACTTACAAAAAGTAGGGAAATTAATGTCTAAAAGTCCATTAATATTCATCATTGATAACTTTATTTATCAGTGATAGGAAAATAGTATCATATATAGGGAATGAATTTCATTATTATTTTAATATTAAAAACTTGACTTAAGATTCTGAACCACATAAGGTGTCGCGACATATTAATTAGGATGACCGAGATGAAATATGATGTTCTATGTGCAGATACTGTTGATGCTTTAATTTGTACGGTAAATGACAAATTAAAAAAAGGATGGAAACTTCAAGGTGGCATAGCTAATTTGATTTCCACTAAAGGATATATGGTTTTTTATCAAGCCATTTATAAAGTTGATTAACATTCACTAACGCCAAAATGACACTTTTATCGCCATTTTGATTTTGCTTTATTTTTTTCATAGCTTCTACGTGTAAGTAATGATGGCACTTATTGTTGGAGTGATAAAAAAATGAGCAAGATAGAATCTGTCAAAAAAGCATCCAAAAAATCACTTAAAGAAATTCTTGCTTTAAATTTTAGTCAGAAATTAACAACTAATGAAATTGAAAAGATGGAATATGAGTTGTTGAAGATGCTTGAATTACTTGTAAATATTGAATTATCTAATTGAAAGAAGATTACAGATGAAAGCGGTTATTTTAGCTCGGGTTTCAACCGAAATGCAGGAAGATGGGTTCTCATTGGATGCTCAATTAGATAGGTTGAGAAATTATTGCTCACTTAAAGATTTGGAGATTGCAAAGGAATTTACCTTTGTTGAAAGTTCGTTCCACGGCAAAAGGACTAAGTTTTACGAGGCGGTTAATTACATTAAACGGCAAAGTAAGTTGACGGCTCTTGTTGTGGATACAGTTGACAGGTTGCAAAGAACCTTTAATGAGTTTCCGATGCTGTTGGAACTTGTTAAAAAAGAAAAATTGGCTCTTCATTTCTTTAAAGAAGGCTTGGTAATTGATAAGAACTTCAAAAGTTCCGATTTAGCAATGTGGCAAATGCAAATTTTGTCGGCCAATATGTTTGTTAACTCAACTCGTGATAATGTTAAGCGTTCTGAGGAGCGAATGCTCAATGAAGGATTGCTCCCTGGGCCTGCTCCGATTGGATATTTGAATACCAAAGATGCAAATGGCAAGAAGACCATCATCATTGACCCTGACCGTGGACATTTCATCAAAAAATTATTTGAAGAATATTCCACTGGGTTGTTCTCTATGGACGAATTGGTTAAAAAGTCCAAGAACTGGGGATTGCGAAACCGTAAGAGCGGCAATCCGATTACCAAAGCCCAATTTGCGGATATTTTGCAAAACCCGTTTTACTATGGCGTGATGTATTACAACAAAAGCTATTTTCCGCATATTTATGAAAAGCTCATTTCCAAGGAGTTGTTTGATAAATGTACCGAAGTGCGGACTGGTAAGTTCAAACGAACCTCCAAGCATACCAGAGAGCCCTATATTTTTCGGGGGCTGGTTCGTTGTAAACATTGTGGTTGTTTGCTTTCACCTTATACCAAGAAGGGGCAATATGTTTATTTAAGACATACTGACCTCAAAAATTGCGAACACTGCAATAATGTCAGCGAGAAAATTTTGCTGAAAGAAGTGGAAAAAGCTCTTGCTTCAATCTGCTTTGATGATGAACTGAAAATCGCTCTGGCGGATGCATTAAAAAAACGCTATGAAGCTCTACACGGCAACAATCATTATCAGTTGGAAAAGAATCGGAATCAGTTGGCTGATGTTGAGGAAAATCAAAAGAAACTTTTGGATTTGCTGATTGCGGGGACGGTTTCTGCCGAAGTTTATCGCTGTAAAAATGCCGAATATGAAACGGCTAAAATTGAGCTGCAGGCGAAAATTGAACAATTGCAGACACCTGATAACTCTGTTGAGCGGGCGATTGATAAGGTGTTGAATTTCAGCCAAAATTCTTTTGCAATTTTCAAAAGTTCGCAAATTGAAGAAAAACGCCGTATTTTAAATATTGTTTTTGCGAACTTTTTAATGGATGGAAAAAATCCTGAAATATCAATGCATAAAAACTTCAAGCTCCTATCAAAAATAGGAGCTTGTGAAGATTGGTGCTCTGGAGAAGACTCGAACTTCCACTGCCTGAGGCAACATGCACCTGAAGCATGCGCGTCTACCAATTTCGCCACCAGAGCAACGGATATTTTATTAGCGGCTTTTTTTTTATTAGTCAACAGTTTTTTTAGTATTTTTTCATAAAAAAACAATATGCCTTAAAACCGGCTTGTCATATCACTCCGTAAGCGTCCAGCAAGAGGCAGATTCCCAATATTATCCGGTAAATGACAAACGGCAGATACGTTGCATGCCGCAGCCACTGCATCATCAGAAATATGGCAAGAAACGAAAACGCAAAGGACCAGATAACCGCCTGATAAGCCATTATCACCTGAGCCAATTCGCCGCCGGTATATATTTCATAAAGCGCCAATATGCCGGCAGCAAATATCGCCGGAACAGACAGAAGCATAGAAAATTTAGCTATTTCGCTGCGGTTATATCCCAGAAAACGTCCCATTGTAATGGTTACCCCTGACCGGCTGGTACCGGGAAGAAATGCCAGGCACTGGGCAAAACCTATGCACAAAGCGTCGAAAAGGGTGATGTCTTTTAACGTTTTTCGGGTACTAAATTTAGTGTCGGCCACCCATAAGACGGCAGAATATACAATCAGCATCCAGCCGATAAGCTTTGTACTGCGCGTCCAGTCCATCCCGATATATTTAAGCGTGCCACCAATGACTATCGCCGGAATGGTTGCAAACAAAAGAAAATACGCAAGCCTTACGCCTTCTACCTTAAAATCAGGCAAAAATTTATGTTGCCAAAGCTGAACCAGCATATTTTTTACGGTTTGCCAAAAATAGAGAACAACGGCTATCAACGAGCCAATATGAAGTGCAATATCAATAGTCTGCCCCTGATCGGCAAAAGAAGTATATTTGGCAAATAAAATCAGATGCCCTGAAGAGCTTACCGGCAGAAATTCCGTCAATCCCTGGATTAAAGCCAGCCAAAATATATGCATATCAATCATTGCCTACCTTCTAAACCGTTGTTCATTTCACATTTTTCCAGAGAAGTATAAGGGCAAGTTGTTAAAAATCAAATAATGTTCCCTGTTCCGAAGAAGTTTTTTTTGATTTTCCGGAATGCGAACGCGGAGTTGCCGGTGCCGGAGCGACGGACTGCGGCGACATTGCCGTTGATATTTCCCCATCTGCAAACCTGATTGTCAGGCCGGTTTGTTTTTTTGCCTCGGTTACATTATATATCGTCTGATTTTCATTCCCCCTTACCCAGGCGAAGCCGCGCCTTAACACCGACTCTACGGAAACGCCTTCCAACCGGTGCACCACTCCCTGCAGACGTTCTTCACTGCGTTCAATCAGGGTCTTGACGTAAACAGGTTTAATCTCAGCCAAAGCGAGAGCACTTTTTTTCTGTATCAGGACGTTCTTTATGGCAATATGCAGACGCTCAAGACGGTAATCCAATTTCTGGACATTTTCCTCAAGTATCTGCTGCAGGTTCGGAATTCCCCGGCCGAGCCCCTCAATACGGTTTTTGTATTCCTCAAGGCACCGCCGGATTGAACTGCGCATACGGTTATCCAGAATATTCAGCCCCGAAACAAGCTCGTCTTTTACCGGAACGGCAAATTCGGCCGCGCCTGTCGGGGTCGGTGCCCTTTTGTCCGAAACATAGTCTATCAGCATCGTATCGGTTTCATGCCCGACGGCGGAAATAAGGGGAATTTCCGAATCATACACGGCACGGATGACGACTTCTTCGTTAAACGGCCACAAATCTTCCAAACTGCCGCCGCCGCGGGCAACGATAATTACATCCGGACGCCTGACGGAACCGTTCCCATCCAAAGCATTAAAACCGCGAATCGCTGCTGCCACCTTTTCTGCAGCCCCCTCGCCTTGCACCGGTGTCGGCCACAAAACGATATGGCTCGGAAAACGGTCGCGGATACGGTGGATAATATCACGGATAACCGCACCGGATGCACTGGAAACGACACCGATGGTCCGGGGCAGAAAGGGAATCGGCTTTTTGTGTGCCGCATCAAACAATCCCTCTTTAATAAACTGCTGCTTGCGCTCTTCCAACAGCTTCAGCAAAGCACCCTGCCCTGCCGGTTCAAGACTTTCTATTACCAGCTGGTAAGAAGACTTGCCCGAGAAGGTGGTTATTTTTCCCGAAGCGATGACTTCCAGACCGTCTTCAATTTTAATTTTCAGGCCGGAAGCCACACCACGCCAGCAAACCGCCGATAAAACGGCGTTTTCGTCTTTTAACGACAGATACCAATGCCCGGAATCGGCACGTTTGGCGCCGAAAATTTCACCGCGTACCAGCACCCTGCCAAAATTTCCTTCAACAAAACGTTTGATTTCGTTTGACAGTTCCGTAACGGTTTTGGGCTGAGGCCCCTCAGTCTTTTGTGACTCTGCCGGCACTAAATCTTCATTAAAATCAAAAGCCAAATCCATCATAAATCCAATAATCCCTTTGCAAACTCTTCCGCCTTAAACGTATCCATATCCTCAGCCTGCTCGCCGACACCGACGAAATAGACGGGAATGCCGGTTTCGGAAGCAATCGCAATCAAAATTCCGCCTTTCGATGAACCGTCCAGTTTGGTAACAACTATGCCGTTGACGTCAACAAGCTCCTTAAACGTCTTTACCTGATCCAGCCCGTTTTGCCCGGTTGACGCGTCAATCGTTATCAATGTTTTGTGCGGCGCTTCGGGCATAACCTTTTTAATCACGCGGACAATCTTCTGCAATTCTTCCATCAGCCCTTTTTTATTTTGCAGCCGCCCGGCCGTATCTATAAAAACAATGTCATCACCGCGTTTTTGCGCTTCTTTCAGCCCATCATAGCACAATCCGGCACTGTCGCAGCCGGGTTCTCCCGAATATACGCGCAGATTATTGCGCGCGCCCCAGACGGCAAGCTGCTCCACCGCGGCGGCACGAAACGTATCGGCGGCGATAAACGATACCTGGTACCCCTGCCCGGCAAACTTTTTTCCCAATTTGCCGATGGTGGTGGTTTTTCCGGCACCGTTGACGCCGACCATTAAAATTACAAACGGCTTGCCGGATTTGTCAATAATAAACTCCTGTTCGGAAACTTTGAGGATATCGACAATATCACGGCACAACTCTTGCTTTATCTGCGTTATATCACAGCCTTTTTCAAACCGGCGCGCGCTGAATCTGCCGATAATTTCCGAAGACGCCTTAACACCGACATCCGCCGTATATAATAATTCTTCCAAATCGGTTATGACATCTTCCGACAGGCTCTCTTTGGTAAATATATCGGCAATGCCGCGGCTTAAATTCTGCGACGTCTTCTTAAGCCCGAATCCCAGTTTTTGAAAAAAGCTGCTCATTTATCCTCCTTTCTCAGATTTCTGAGTTTTTCCGCGCGTTCCCGCCGGATATGAACGGGAATTTGGGGCATACGCGCCGCCGGCGTCCCCGGACGTTCAGAATACGGAAAAACGTGCAGGCGATCAATACCGGCCTCTTCAACCAATTTAAGCGTATTGGCAAAATTTTCATCGGTTTCCGTCGGAAAACCGCAAATAAAATCAGCACCGAACGTACATTCCGGACGTGCTTTACGCAAACGGCCGCACAGACCGATAACATCTTCGCGACTATGGCGGCGCCCCATCCGCTTTAAAATAAGGTTATCCCCCGACTGAACCGAAAAATGAAAATGAGGATAAATGTTCGGATAATTACGAACGAGTTCTATGAATTCATCATTTATTGCAGCCGGGTCAAGAGAGCCGAACTGCAGCGACGGCAAATCAGGAAAACGTTCCAGTACTGCGGCAACAAGTCTGCTGAAACTCGGCTCATACGAACAGGCATCAATACCGGTCAGGCATATTTCTTTGAACCCCTGCTGTAAAAACAGGGCTATCTGTGCCATAATTTTTTCTTCGGGAACCGACCGGTTAGCTCCGCGCGCATACGGCACAATGCAATAAGTACAACGATGGTTGCAGCCCTGCTGGATTTCAACAAAAGCCCTTTCGCGCCCTTCAAAACCGGTAATCATATAAGCGTCATATCCAGAGAAGGAAAAGATATCTCCGACTACCGTTTTATTTTCGGAAATGAGATACTTTTCAATTTCAATCTTTTCCTTATTTCCCAGCACAATATCCACTTCCGGCATTTCGGCAAAGCGCTCCGTACTGACCTGTGCGGCACAGCCGGTAACCACAATTTTGGCGGCCGGATTTTCCTTTTTCAGTTTGCGAATCGCCTGCCGGCACTGCCTTTCGGCCTCAGCCGTTACGGCGCAGGTATTTACTACGACCAAGTTATCATATTTTTGTAGTTTTTCTTTAAAAATTTCACTTTCATAGCTGTTAATGCGGCAGCCGAACGAAACAACTTTTACCATTTTTATTATCCTTGCGTATTTGCAATGGATAATAACGGGTAAATCAAATTTGTGCAAGCTAATTTAAAATGTCATCTGATATTTTTCGGCAACTTTGGCAGCGTAACGATACCATAATGGCTTTAGATACGAATGGGAGAACCACGGCGTCCACGGCTTATGCCCGGCAAAATGGAGAATTGCGGCAGAATCGTAGACTTCCCGCGGGTTTTGCGGAACAGTTTCATTAAAAAATTTACTCAAAAACGCTGCATCCTTTTCTTCAAAAAAAGTACTGTTGCAGTTGTAGCGGTATGATAGCGGTACGACTTTGCTGCCAAAAACGACATTCAAAACATCCTGATCGCCAAAAACCTCATTATGCGTATTAAAATAGATTACCGCACGCCGCATAATACCATCTTTGCGGATTTGAGCCAAATTCAGCAGCATCACGCCGCTGTTAAAATAAAAATCCCTGCCGTTCAAATCCATGCCGGCAACATGCTCGGGGAACTGATACATCAGCCCGTCCTTAACCGCTGCGGCATATTTTCCACGCAAATCCGTTTCATACACTTCGGACAAATCTGCCTGTACCAGCGTATCCGCGTCCAGATACAAAACTTTTCCCAAGCTTGGCAGATAATCGGCAATAAACAGCTTTTGCAGCGAAATTTTAAATGAGGAAAATCTTCCCAGCCGCGCATAATCAAGTTTCGGCTCTCGGGCGGAATGCAGTTCTATCGTTACATCGTCTTGAGCCATTTTCCGGATTTTGGCGGCATCTTCCGGCGCAAAATCTTTGGCTATGATATGAACATGATATTGAGTCCCTTTGTTTTTGCCGGCAATTGCAGATTCCAACGAAACCATCATATACGGCAGGTATCGCGCGTCTGCCATATAGACGATATTGACGGCTCTTGGGCGAAACATCAGGACGGTACACACGGCCGAGGCCAGTAAGACGGCAGCAAGGAGCAAAATATATTTTGCGGTTTTCGGCATCACAACCTCACGACTTCATTAAAATAGCGAAACCAGAGTTCTTTAAGAAATTCCGGCTTATAGTTATCCTGCCAGGGCTTGTCGCCGGCATAATGAATAACAGATGCATTTTCATATATGTAAAACGTATCGCGGGGCAGTTCCTCGCCAAAATAACGGCTGAGAAAATCAAGATTATCTGCTTCAAAAAAAGTGCTGATACAATTATAGCGGTATGACATCAGTTTCAATTTACTGCCAAATACGACATTGAGAACATCCTGATCCCCAAAGAAATCTTCATGGGTTTTGACGTACTCTACCAGCTTTGCCACAACATTGTCCTGCCGCTGCAGTTTCAGATTATACAGCATTACGCCGCTGTTAAAATAAAATCCGCGTTTGTCAAGCCCTATTTCTGCCATCTCTTTGGGAAAACGATAGAATATCCCGTCTTTGGCCACTGCGGCATAAACCGCTGAAACATCTATATCAAACAGTTCCCGCAAATCTTTCAGAACCAACGTGTCCCCGTCCATATAAATCACTTTGTCCAGTTCTTTCAGGGTATCCGGGAGAAAAATTTTATGCATACCGACCTTATACTGCATAAAGCGCTGCATATTTTCATAAGGCAAATCCAGTTCCTGCTGCGGAATAATCTTGACATGAACCGTTCCCGGCGCCAGCTTTTGCAGATTGAGCAGCACATTTTCATCCCGGCGGGTAATCTCTTCAGCGACGACATAAAAGTTATAAGTACTCTGCGGACATTTGTTTTTTATGGCTGAATACATGGAAACTGCCGTCGGCGTTACATAGCGGGAATCGGTTACCAGCACGATATTTACATTTCCCGGAGCGGCGGGACATTTATTTTTTTGAATACGGATTTTCTCCGGATGCGGCAGGCGCGCCGAAGCAATAACTTTGGGAAGCGGCGCTTTAAACGGCGAATCCATATCGGCAGAAGACAACATTAATCCGATAACGCCGGCTATGGATACCAGCAATAAAAAAAAGATGCCGTAAAAAACTTTTTTGGACATTATTTTCTCCTTTTGCTTTTTTATAGCACTAATTTATTAATTATTCGTGGATAAAATCTTTTCCGATTGTAAAACATAATTGAAATTATATATTCGTTTTGTAGCAAAGCCGCTTTGTTGCGGAGAATGTTTGTTACAATGTAGAATTTCTGCCATAACGGGGTTTGCCCGGAATAAACAACTGCAACACAGGAATAACAGCCATGAACAAAAAATCAGCACGCATTATTGCCACATATTTCGGATTGGGACTATCCAAAATTGCGCCCGGAACCATGGGTTCTCTGGGGACGCTTCCCCTTGCATACGCTTTGATTTATTTCGGCGGATTTTGGGCCTTGATTGCTGCGGCAGCGGTATTGTTTGTACTGGGCGTGAAGGCGACGGAAGCCGTTATTGAAGAAAGCGGGGACAGCGACCCTTCCAAAGTTGTTATTGACGAAACGGTCGGGCAGCTGCTTTCTTTTTCCTTTGTGGCCTATATGGCGCCGGAATATCTGACCGGAATCTCCAGCCTGCTCTATTATGCAGCCGGATTTGTCTTTTTCCGCTTTTTTGACATTTTGAAAATGGGGCCGGTCAAATATGCCGATACAAAAATCAAAAACGCTTACGGCGTTATGCTTGACGATGTCTTTGCCGGAATTTTTGCATCAATCCTGTTGCTCGGACTGCTTTGCTATATGGTAAACGTATAGATTATTTGTCTTCCGGCACTATCTGCTTTAAGTTCACGCAAACTGGCGGAAATTTTCTGAGAGCGGCCAGGCCTGCCGGCTTTCGGCGAGAGCTACCGGCGACAAGGTGAGTTAGGCAGTCCGCCGGAGTTAATCCAAAATGTTAATTGTCTTAATTAACAAAGTTTATTTTTTTGCTTTTGATGCTCTGAATACATTGTTTTCCTCAAAGTCAAAAAGCCCTTCGCGCACAAGGCGCTTGGACTTTTTGGTATGGGGATATTTGCTTAAGTTATATAATAAATCCAAAAACAGACGATTTGTATATTTAACATCGGCCAGACCTGTTTCAGGACTTGCCGCTTGAACATCTTTCTTTTTAGCCATTTTACATTCCTTTGCTAAAAGGGCGGTACTGCTTAACTCGTATAATAGTTTAAAGCAGAGGCTAAGTTATTGATATATTTATAATGAGCTTTTTAGCAATTCAATTTCAAGCCATTGGTTTTCTTTTTCATCCTTTTCCTTTTGCAGCTGCTGCAATTGCCCGCTCAAAGCGTAAAATTTTTTTTCATCCGCAGCATAAAGCCCGGGGTCGGACAATTCTTTTTCCAGGCCGGCTATTTTCTGCTCAAGGGCAGCTATTTCATCAGGTAAAATTTCATACAGCCGCTGATTTTTGTAACTGAGGCGGACAGTTTTCGCCTGAGAGCCGTTTTCAGGCACGATTGCCGAATCTGACTGTACAGGTTCAGAAACAGAGCGTCCGGATTTCGGAACCGCATACGGCTGGCGTTTTGTTTCTGCCGACGCTTTTCTGCCAGAACTGCCGTCCCGAGCAATATATTTGTAATAAAGCTCTTCATAACTGCCGATATGCTCAATAACGCTGCCATCTCCCCGCATATACAGCATTGATGTCGTAATTTTATTTAAAAAGTCGCGGTCATGGCTTACCAGCAGGATTGTTCCTTCATATTCATCCAAAACCTCCTGCAGCAAGTCCAGCGTATCCATATCCAAATCATTGGTCGGTTCATCCAAAACAAGAAAATTCGACTCCCGAGCCAGCGACAATGCCAGCATCAGCCGGTTTTTCTCACCGCCGGACAGACAGGAAACCGGACTTTGCGCCTGATCCGGCGTAAACAGAAAATCTTTCAGATAAGCGATAACATGGCGATAATGCCCGCGGACATATATATGATCCCCCTCCCCGCACAACGTCCGCCAAAGCGTTTTGTCCGGATCAAGCATCTCCCGATTCTGGTCAAAATATGCCATTTCCAGATTTTTCCCCAACCGGACAAATCCGCTGTCAGGCGCCAAATGCTGTGTCAGAAGTTTTACCAGCGTGGTTTTTCCCGAACCATTGGGTCCGACAATGCCAATGCGGTTCCCTTTCAGCACGCGCAGGGAAAAATCTTTGACTATTTCCCTTTCGCCAAACTTTTTACAGATATGTTTGGCCTCCATTACCAGTTTGGAACGGACGGCGGCTTCTTTTATTTCCAAATCAACCGACCCCATCCGCTTTACCTGTTCGCGGCGCTCCTGACGCAGCTGCTGCAACCGGCGCAAACGCCCCTGATTGCGACGGCGGCGAGCCGTTACTCCTTTGTGAAGCCACTCCGTTTCCTCTTCAATCTTTTTATTCAGGTGCTTTTCCTTAATAATTTCCTGATTGATTATCTCATCCTGCCACTCTTCAAAAAAAGCGAATCCGCGGCTGCCGGAATGGACAATTCCGCGATCCAGCCACAGCGTACGATTGGAAACATGGTTTAAAAAAGAACGGTCATGGCTGATGACGACGACGGCGCCGGAAAACTGTCTGACGATTTCTTCAAGCTTTTCTATCGTAGTTATATCCAGATGGTTCGTCGGTTCATCCAGAAGCAGGATATCCGGCTCTCCAATCAGTGCTCTGGCCAACGCCGCCTTTTTAAGTTCGCCGCCGGACGCCGTTTTCGGGCTTATTTCCCTTTTTATATCCAACTGCCCGGCCAATATATCGGTGCGGTATGCCTGGCTCTCCCTTGTTTCTGCTTCCAGCCCCGACAGAATGACGTCCTGAAGCGTTTCGTATTTTGAAAAATCAGCAGCCTGTTCCATATACGCAATTTTAATCCCCGGCTGGACAAACACCTCGCCGCCGTCCGGTTCCATAACGCCGGAAATAATTTTAAGCAGCGTCGATTTTCCGCTGCCGTTGCGACCGACAAGGCATATCTTGTCCCCACGGCAGATATTCAGGCTGACAGACGTAAACAACGGCCGGACGCCAAATGTCAGGCTGATGTCTTTTAGGGTATATACGGGCGCTTCATTTATCATTTTTTTATAGTTTTATCAGTTTATCCTGCTGATTAATTAGGATATCTTGCGGTTTAAAATTTACAATCTGTTTTTTATACTTTATTTTGGCTTGAAAGCAATATATTTTTGCGATATGCTGTTTTTTGGTGATATTTTCAAAACAGGGGCGGAATCATATGAAAAATACCGGTTTTATTTTGTTCGGACTGGCAGTCTGCGCAGCGGCGGATGTCTGTGCCCAGAGCGCGCAGCTGGAATTGGGGGTGGAAGATATTGCCGGCGCAGCGGTTAAAGAAGAAAAACTGGATTTCGGACAGAAAAAGCAAGCCCGTACCAAAACAGACAAAGTTACTTCGACAATCGGCGATACGCTTGATTTGTTCGGTGACGAAGATAAAGCCAAAGAGAAAAAAACCGTCAGCCTTGAAGAAATGAAACAGAAAGCTGCCGCCGGGGATATTGAAGCACAGCTTGACCTAGGTTATATGTACCTGTACGGGGTCAACGGCGTTAAGGCTGACTATAAACAAGCCCTTTCCTATTATGAACAGGCGGCCGAAAAAAAGAACGCCGTCGCCCTTAACAATTTGGGCAGCCTGTATTTCAACGGCCTCGGAACCAAAGTCGATTATCCGACGGCCATAAAATATTTTGACGAAGCGGCAAAACTAGGCAGCAACGATGCCGCCGTCAATCTGGCCATTATTTATCTGGGCTCGGATCCGCAGACAAAAAGCAAAGCCGATTTTGAAAAAATATATAAACTTCTGGAACAGGCACAGACGACAAACAATACGGCAAAATTTCTGCTGGGTTATGCCTACTATAAAGGCTTTTTGGTCAGCCCCGACTATAAAAAGGCTTTTCTGCTGATTAAGGCAGCGGCAGATGCGCAGTATGACGAGGCTCAATACGTGCTCTCGGATTTTTATATCAACGGCTGGGGAACCCCGAAAAATTATAACAGAGCTGTGCAGTACCTGCGTATGTCGGTTGCGCAGGGCAATCCGGAAGCCATTATGCGGCTGGCGGATATTCTGGCCGAAGGAAAGGTTTATACGCGCAATATAAAAAACGCCCATGTCCTGTATAATGTCGCTTCGGTTATGGGCATGAGCGAAGCCGCAGAAAAGCGCGACGACATAGAAAAGAGCCTGAGGATAGAAGACCTGCTGGCCGTGCAGTCTGAGGCGGAAAACTACAAACCTGCCCCTTCCCAGCTTACCTCTTTTATACGCCAGACATTCGGCAACAGCCTGAAAGTCTACATTGATACAAATTTGGATTCTGATTTGGCAACGCAAACGGTTAACTAAGAATTACGGGAGAATAACAAGGTGAAAGCTTCATCGGCACTAAATAAAATCGTTTCCTGGCTTGGACTATTTTTCTTTGTTCTGGCTGCATATATGATATACAGGCAGTTGTCGAAATATTCCATGGAAGAGCTTAAAAATGCGCTGCTGAGCATTCCGCTGGACAATCTTCTCTATGCCCTCTGTGCTTCGTTTACCGGCTATGTCGCCTTATCTACATACGATTATCTGGCATTAAAATACATTCAAAGAAAACTGGCGGCATGGAAATGGATACTGACCGGATTTGTCGGCTTTTCCATCAGCAACAATGCCGGCCACGCCATCGTTTCCGGCGGCACGGTTCGCTACCGCTTTTATTCCAGATGGGGAATAAGCCCCGGAGATATTGTCAAGATGGTAACGTTTTCCGGCTTTACTTATCTTGTGGCCTGTTTCTTTCTGATTATTATCGGTTATGTTTTGACGCCGGATCATGCTTTCGGCGGAAATGATTCCACCAAAATGTCGACTTTTATAACCATGATACTGTCGGTTATCGGCCTTGCGGTTTATTTGTGGGCCAGCATTTATTATAAAAAGGATTTGGTTATTAAAGGAGTGGATTTCCGGATGCCGAATTTTAGGCTGGCGCTTGAGCAGGTTTTTATCGGCAGTATTGATATCGTGATGGCATCGCTGGTGCTCTACTCCGTTTTAATCTGTTTTGTCGAGATTGACTTTGTTACGTTTATGGGAGCATTTATCATTGCTCAGGTTCTTGGCGTATACAGCCAGGTTCCCGGAGGGCTCGGCGTTTTTGAACTCGTTTTCTCCAATATTCTTCCCGGGCAGGATAACCAAGCGATTTTATTCGGCGCGTTGATTGCTTACCGCATTATTTATTACCTGCTGCCTTTGATTTTATCGGGTGTTGTGTTGCTGCTGTATGAGTCATTCAGAAAAGAAGACGATACTCCTGTCGATGCAGGGGGGGCTTCTGCTGCTGAGTAGCGTTAGCGAATCGCCTTTTTCCTTTACTTTACGTCGTTTTTCTGCTATTATGGGAACAGACAGCGGGAATTATTGTTATATCGGAGCTTTACAATGGCGACACTTGATGAGATAAAAGAAAAAGCAAAAACAGCTGCCTTGGCTATTGCACTGGGAAGTGCTCCCGCAATGCAGGCTCAAGAAGCCCATCCGAATATGCCGGAAAAAGAGACTGTACGCTTAGAAATGAAGCAAGACGCCAAAAGAGCCGATTTTATCTGTGAAAATCCAGAGACATATCTCAAGGTTAAGGATGGCCAAGGCACCCGATTAGCACAACAATTACAGATGCCGGTTGCCGATGATAATAAAAAAATTGCAGAAACGGAAACGGCCATCGGCCCTTTCCCGGGATTTGTCATTGAAGAGGAACTGGATACGGATTATAAAAAATACAAATCGAATTTGAAAACCCCGAAAAATACAATGGAACGGGAATTTAGAGAAGTAAAGTCCAAAGCAGATTTTAACAAATATCGCGATATGGCATATTTTGATTCCAGTGACAAAAAAATATATATGCCTAAGTGGGATTTATCTGAAGAAATGAAAAACCTTATCAATGAAAAAATGCCCCACACATGGGACGCCAAGCTGATTAACGGCGACCAAGCGGCAGAAATTGCGGCGGAACGGCACGAAAACACTCACTTTCTCCACGATGCAAGAGGTCAGACCGACAGCGAAAAACGCCTAAACAACACGCCGGACATGTTTGTCGAAAAAGATTATGTAACAGAAAAAACAGCTTATGCCGTGCAATGTCTTACTTTGGCGAATATCTGGAAAAACTGTAAAGATTCAGGAATGGAAATGATAGAAATAAACGGCGAAAAAAAGCCTGTCGGCGAGATTTTAAGCCAAGTTCCGGGATTGAGGGATACTGTTGAAAAAAACGGCTTTGACCCGGTTTCTTCCGAATCTTGCAGCAGAGTAATCCAGCTGGCATCTGCTCATTGGGACAAGCATTATCTTCCCGGTTACAGCGAGGGGCAATTTTCCGACGCGGCGGAACACGGTTCTTCCGCCAATATGATGAATCAAATCAAGGCGGCGCGGGAACAGCCGAAAATACTTAAGGATATGATGAAAAATCTGGATATCGGTTATGGCATGAAAATTGACATTCCTGATGACTGTATCGCTTTGATGATGCCTAAAAAAGAAATCACTCAAGAAATAACCTCTTCCGTCTCTCCCTTTTCCGCCAGTACCGAAGGGCTGTTGGCTATTGACCGCTATCTTGAAGAGCGCGGACTTAAAACGGATAAGGACAAGGACGAGTATCTGAAAACACAGTTTAAAAATATCGTCAACCGCAGCGAAGATGCAGATTGGGCATTAAAGGACCTGATGCTGGGCTGTTGCAACAAAGACAATAATATGATTTATTATACGGACAATCTTATGGTCAGGAATCAGAACGGCATCCAAACCGTATCCGACGATTTAGGCAAAACCGTTCATGCAATGAGCCGTATGGATGAACGCCCCGACCTTGCCTCTTCCGGGTCAAAAGGCAACGAACAGATTCAAACGGGTGAAAAAGAAACGAAAGTTTTAACACCGGCGGAAATATCCCAGGCTTTTTATAAAGGAAGATAATCATATCAGCCTTGCAGCCAAAGCGGATGCGATTATCTCCTATTATACCGTTGCTTCACATTTGGCTTGAGATGTCTGGAGGACGGAAGTGAGGTTCGAGATTTATATTCATTATGTTTTATTCTGACTTTCAGTCCGTTCAGGCACTGGGCAGTAGGCTATTTCAATTCAGAAGTGCAGTGCGGGCAGCGGCAGGCTTTGGCCGGAATTTCCGAACAACAGTAGGGGCAGGTTTTCGTTGCCGGTTCTGTCGGAGCCGCTGCGGCTTCTTCTTTAACCATTCTTTCCTGAAGCTTATTAATAGCCTTAATCAAAACAAATACGGCAAAAGCTACAATCAGAAAACTAATCAGCGCATTGATAAACAATCCGTAGTTTACGGTTACCGGATTATCACCGTGGGTCAGATAAAGTTTCAAATCGGAAAAATCAACTTTTCCCAATAGCAGGCCAATTGGCGGCATCATAATGTCTTTTACCAGAGAATCGACTATCTTGCCAAATGCGGCACCAATAATAATACCGACAGCCATATCAATAACATTGCCGCGCATGGCAAATTTTTTAAATTCGTCAATAAAACTTTTCATGTTTTTTTCCTATCGTAAATTTTCTTTTCGGGTTGATTATAATACAAAAATTTTATTTTTCCATTATTTTATATTGACTTAACAGGCTAATGATGATACATTTTAGACAAATATAATTTTTATGTCATCTAATTTTATTTTTTATGGAAAATTTTTTAACAATTGTCAAAGAGATGAAAGTCGTCATCTTTGATATGTACGGGGTAATCAACTTTGGCGCCGGCCTTAGCCCGACCGTTTTGCAAACTTTGAAAACACTGAGAGAAGACGGAAAGACAGTTATCATATTGTCAAACGCTTCTTTCGGTTCTGCCGATGCTGTCAGCAAATATGCCAAGAAAGGCATGTTCAAAGGCGTACATTATGATGATGTCGTTACTTCCGGCCAGTTCGGATACGAAGCCATTCAGTGCGGCGATGTTCCTGTTCCGGGAACAACAATGTATGTTTTTGGGACAGCAAATTTTAAACGCCCAGAAGACAAGTTGCCGGATTTATTTAAAGATTCGGTTTATTCGGTTACAGAAGATATAGAAAAAGCCGATTTTGCCTATTGCGGCGTACCGCAGATTCACGGCGAGGACAGAATGGATGTTAATGACTTTCTTCCGGAACTGGAAAAAATCCGCAAACGTAATCTGGACATGGTCTGCGCCAATCCGGACTTGCGCGCTAACGAAGACGGCAGGTTTGTTGTCCGGCAAGGGCTTATTTGCCAGGCTTTTCGGCAGATGGGGGGCAAAACCGTCATTTACGGCAAGCCGGATCCAAAGATTTTTGACCGGGCATTAAGAGGATTTGAGAATGTTCCGAAAGAACAAATTCTGATGGTCGGCGACACTCTGCAAACAGACATTCTCGGCGCCAACCGGGCGGGTATAAAATCCTGCCTTGTTGTTGAAGGCGGCGTAACGGAATATGCTATTCAGCAGCAGGGGAAAGACGTCAATGACAAAACTGTAATGTCGCTGATTGAAGCCCAGCAGATTTATCCCGACTTTGTTTGCCAAAGGGTTACCGAAGGCGAACTCTTCTAAAATCTAAAAAATCCCTTTAAGCGCTTCGGCTTAAAGGGATTTTCTTTGCGGGATAAACTTGTGTTTTTGACTGATTATTCTTTTTTCAAATCCTGCTCAACTTTTGGATCGCGCAACAGTTTTTCAATCCTGTCGACTTCGGCAAAAGAAGTATCCATCCGAAAGTTCAAATCCGGCGTATAGCGGAGTTTTAATTTGGAAGCTATCAGTTTTTTCATTCCCCAGACTTCGGCATTCAAATCGTCTTCAATCTGCCCCAGATTTTTCCCGTTCAAAGTCATAAAATAGACAGTGCAGTATTTTAAATCCGGCGAAATATCAACGTCCGTTATCGTTACCAGATTGTCTAAGATTAAAGGGTTGCGGACTTCTCCTTTCTCCAGAGCGCCGGCAATAATTTTCCTTATCTCCTGAGCAATACGGAGCTGACGCTGCGACGGCTCTTTGCTGTTTCTGCTTATCATAGGCTTTTCCCCTTTAAAGTTTTGCCGCAATTGTTTCTATTTCATAACATTCAATATAATCACCAACCTGAATGTCATTATAATTTTCGAAACTCATGCCGCATTCGTAACCTTCTTTAACTTCCTTGACGTCTTCTTTAAAGCGTTTCAGCTGAGCCAGATTTCCATCATGGATAACAACGTTATCCCGGAGCAGGCGCACTTTTGCACCGCGCTTTACCATACCTTCAGTAACCATACAACCGCCCACCTTACCGACACCGGTAATATTAAATACATTGCGGATTTCGGCATAGCCAAGGAATTTCTCCCTCAATTCCGGCGACAACAAACCTTCAAGACCTTTTTTCACATCATCGGCAACATCATAAATGATGGAATAGTAGCGGATATCAATCCCGTCGCGACGAGCCATGTCCCTTGCCTGCGGAATGGCACGGACGTTAAAACCGATAATAAAGGCATTTGACGCTTTGGCTAAGGTTACGTCAGATTCAGAAATCGGACCGACTGCCGAATGCAGAATATGCACGGAAACTTCATCCGTGGACAATTTATTGATTGTGCCTTCAATCGCCTCAATAGAACCCTGAACGTCTGCCTTGATGATAACAGCTAACTGTTTGGATTCACCGGATTTAATTTTATCCAACATTTGTTCCATCGCCGACTTTGCGCTTTTGACCAATTTGGCTTCGCGTTCTTTACGAATACGGTAAGCGGTTACTTCGCGCGCCTGATTTTCATCTTTAACGATAATAAAATCATCACCGGCAGAAGGCGTCCCCTGCAGCCCCAAAACCTCAACCGGAGTTGCCGGTGCTGCTTCAAACACCTTTTTGCCGTTTTCATTAAACATGGCCCGGACATGTCCCCACTCTTTGCCGGCAATGCATACTTCACCGACTTTTAAAGTTCCGTTTTGTACCAGAACCGTCGCAACATTTCCGCGCCCTTTTTCCATTTTGGCTTCAATAACGGCACCTTCGGCGGCACGGTTCGGATTAGCTTTTAAGTCCAAAATTTCCGCCTGCAACAAAATTGCCTCAACAAGTTTGTCAATATTGATGCGTTTTTTGGCCGATACCTCCGCACACAGGCTTTCGCCGCCCATTTCTTCTACGGCAATACCATGCTGCAACAACTCGGTTTTGACTTTCATCGGGTCTGCACCGGGCAAGTCTATCTTATTAATCGCGACCACAATCGGAACATTTGCCGCCTGGGCATGGCGGATGGCCTCAACAGTCTGCGGTTTAATCCCGTCATTGGCCGCAACAACCAAAACGACAATATCGGTTACCTTGGCTCCGCGAGCGCGCATCTCAGAAAATGCTTCGTGTCCCGGCGTATCAATGAACGTAATTTTCTGGCCATTGTCCAGCGTAATCTGATAAGCACCGATGTGCTGCGTAATACCGCCGGCTTCACGGGCGGCAACGTTCGTTTCACGCAAGGCGTCCAACAGGGAGGTTTTACCGTGGTCAACGTGTCCCATAACAGTTACTACCGGCGGACGAGGCAGCAAATCGGCCTCGGTATCAGCCGGACCGGTCAGGCCTTCTTCAACATCGCTTTCGGCCACGCGCTTAAACTTGTGCCCCATTTCTTCAACGACAATCTGCGCCGTATCGGCATCAATCGCCTGGTTAATCGTCGCCATAACGCCCAAGGACATCAGTTTTTTGATAACATCAGAGCTTTTTTCCGCCATACGGTTTGCCAAATCCTGCACGGTGATAATTTCGGGAATTATGACTTCCTTGATTATTTTTTCCTGAGGAGCCTGCGGCTGGCTTTGCGGTTTCGGCGCCTTTTTCTTAAAACGGCGGCGAGGCGCGCCATAACCATAATCATCGTCGTCGTCATCATTAAACATATATGAGTTAACACTGATTTTCGTATTGCGTTTCGGCGTTTCAAAACTGCGTTTCTGAATTTTCTTGCGTTCCTGTTCAAATGCCTCTTCGCGGCTTATCGGTTTTCCGTTTTCTGCCGGCGAAGACTTTTTGCCTTTTTTGGCGTAGTAGTCATCATCCTCGTCATCCTCATCATAATCATCTTTTTTATGCTTGGAATTATAGGATTTGTTATCATTTTCGGAAAAATTAACGGCTGAAGCGGCATTTTTTTCATTGCGTTCGGCCGATGCCTTTTCTGCCGCAGCTTTTTCACGAGCTTCTTTCTCAGCTTCTTCCTGTTGCTTTTTCAAAGCTTCTTCCTTTTGCTTCTGGCGCAGCAAAGCTTTTTCTTCTTCTTCCTGTTTTCTTTTAGCTTCGTGTTCTTTCGCTTTAGCCAAAAGCTCCAGCTTTTGAGCCAGAGTTTCATCAATTTCAACCGCCGGCTTGGACTGCGTCTGCGGATTTACAAACCTTTTCTTTCTGACTTCTACCTGAACAACCTTTTTGCCCTCGGGTTTCAGAGTCATATTCGTTTTTTTCAAAGTGAGGGTGGATTTTCCGGATAATGTTAGTTTTTTGCCATTATCTTCTGTCATTCGTTATTTTCTCCGTTTACGATAAAAAGTTTTGATACTTTTTTAAATTATTATAAACCATACGGGACATATCGCTTTTTAAAACAGCCAGATGTACCGTATTTTCTTTATTTAAAGCCATATCTAATTCATCTATACTAAATAAATTAAATATTTCAATACTTTTAGCAAAGAATGCCACTTTTTCTTTCCCGTCGTTGCCGGCGTCCGCCGCTTCGACGATAAAATCTACTTTGTTTTTTTTGACTGCCTCTTTCACTTTTTCAAAACCTGTAACCAATGCTCCGGCTTTCCGGGCCAGGTTCAGACTGTCCAATGCCTTTTGTTTTATTAAATCCTCAACCATTTCGGCAAACCCCTCAGCAATTTTCAGATTATGGCGGCTTGCCTTATTAAAGAGCTTTTTCTCCAATGCCTTCGTCAGAGAGAGCCGATTGCCGGTAATATACATTCCTTTCCCCGGAAGCTTTTTATTAAAGTCCGGCAAAAGGGCATTGTTCAGCTCCACAAAGCGCAGCAACTCTGCTACCGGCTTTACGGTTCCTTCCACAATACATTTGCGCTCAATCAGCTCTCTTGACATCCAAACCTCCGCTTAGTTCTTTTCCTCGTCGGCAAACCAATGCTCGCGGGCGGCCATTATGACTCGGTTGGCTTCAACCTCGGTGATAACACCGTCGCCGAGAATCTCAATCAGTTCGTCGGCAGCAAGGTCCGCCAAATCATCAAGCGTTTTAACGCCGTGTTCGGCCAGACTTAAAATCATATCCTGATCAAGTCCGGAAATCGTTTTCAGGCTGTCGTCAACACCAAGCGACTTGCTCTTTTCGGCAAATTCTTCGTTACGTTTCTGAACAAAGGCTTTGGCGCGGTTTTGCAGTTCGGTCGCCAAATCTTCGTCAAAACCGTCAATTGAAGAAAGCTCAGACAAATCAACCATCGCAATCTCGTCAACCGTTGAAAAGCCTTCAGAAATCAAAACGTGAGCAATCATCTCATCGACATCAAGCGCCGAAACGAAACGCTCAGAGCGAATCCGGTTTTCATTGGCACGACGTTCACGTTCCTGTTCTTCCGTCAAAATGTCAATATCAGAGCCAACCAGCTGGGAAGCAAGTTTGACATTTTGGCCACGGCGGCCGATAGCAATGGAAAACTGGTCTTCGGCAACAACAACTTCAATCCGGTTATTTTCTTCGTCAAGTACCACCTTGCTTACCTCTGCCGGAGACAAAGCGCTGACGATAAATTGCGCCTTATCGGCAGAATACGGCACAATATCAATCTTTTCACCCTGAAGTTCAGTTACAACCGCCTGAACACGGATGCCGCGCAGGCCTACACAGGCGCCTACCGGGTCAATAGACGAATCCTTGGCGCGAACGGCAATTTTCGCTTTTGAGCCCGGGTCACGCGCCACCCCCATAATTTCTACCAGACCGTCATAAATTTCCGGCACTTCGGACGTAAACAGCCTGGCCATAAATTCCGGACAGGTACGGGAGAGGAAAATCTGCGGCCCGCGGGTTTCGCGACGAACATCCAGCACATAAGCACGGACGCGGTCACCGTTTTTGAAATTTTCCCGGGGAATGATTTCATCACGACGCAGGACAGCTTCGGTTTTGCCCATATCAATGATGACATTGCCGAATTCAACCCGTTTAACCGTACCATTGATAATCGTACCAATCTTTTCCTTATATTCTTCATATTGTTTGTTGCGCTCGGCCTCACGAACCTTTTGCATAATGACCTGCTTGGCCGTCTGAGCCGCAATACGGCCGAAATCAATCGGAGGCAGAGGGTCTATGATATATTCTCCGACTTTTATATCCGGGTTTATCCGCTTAGCTTCTGCCAGCGTCAGCTCCGTCGTTTCGTTTTCTATCACGTCAACAACAGCACGGTAACGAGCCAATGTGATAGCACCGGTCTTGCGGTTAATATTTACCCGTATATCATGTTCAAACCCGTATTTGGAACGGCCGGCTTTCTGGATAGCTTCTTCCATAGCCTTAAAAACATCTTCACGGTCAATATTTTTTTCTCTGGCAACGGTATCGGCTACCATAAGAATTTCCGGTCTGGGCATATTAACAATATTTTCCATAGTGTCCTCTTTTATGTGGGTTAAATAAATTAATGGTTAATCCATCTCTGGTTAGGTTAAACAATCAAGCATCTGACGATTTGCGGGATTTCAGATACTGCTCCCACAGCTCGTCGGTTAATACGATTTTTGCCTTGGCTACATTGTCAAAGGCAATATCAAAATCCGTACCGTCCATTTCAAGCGTTATAACGTTGTCTGAGGATACAGCCTTTACAATTCCTTTAAAACGCTTTCTCTTTTCCACCGGTTCAACAGTTTCCAGTTTGATAACGTATCCTGCAAAACGGCGGAAATGTTCGGCTTTGGTCAACGGGCGGTCAAGTCCCGGAGAACTGACTTCCAACGTATAGCGGTTTTCTATCGGATCCGCCTCATCTAACGCTGCCGAAACGGCGCGGCTGACCTTGGCACAGTCATCTACCGTCAGTTCTTTATCATGGTCTTTGTGTTCAATCATAATCTGCAATGTCTGATTGGTTTCACCCATTGTCAGAATCCTGACCGTTTCAAACCCTTCCCCGTCAACAACCGGTTCTATTATATCTGCCAAATAATGCTTCTGCATTATATTCTCCTTGTCCGAAGTAACAAAAAAGCGGGGCTTTCGACCCCACTTTCAAGTTTTTATGAAAGATTATGTCAACTTTATAGCATAAAAAATTTTAAAATAAAGCTTTTTTTATCCATATTCATGTTTTTTTGCACAAACACCTGACTAAAGGCATTTTATTTAAAATTTATACTTAAGACCAACGTCAACTTTTATCGGATATTCCTTTTCCAGATACTGCATCAGTTCGCCGTAGATTGAAAAATCTTTATAATCGTAATTAACTCTTGCCGACAAAATGCCGCGGTCACGCGAATTAAGATGTTCTACATCACGAAGCTTATATGAGCCGATAGTATCATTAATTTGTGCATCCAAACCCCGGTACGGGTCGGCGAACTCATGATAATATCCTATACCCAATGCCACATTCAGCTTATTATCCGGTGCAAATTCCACATCCTTGTCTATATACAGTCCCAGAGCACTTTCAAGCGAAAAGACATGGGATGACGCAATCTGCAATGCCAACGCATCATTCCCCTCATCTATATCGTCCTGATACCACCCGACCGCATTCAGCCCGACAAACGGCGTCAGATTTACGACTCCGAGATTCATCGTATAACGCAATTCGTTCAGCCAGCCATAGGTAATTTCTGTCGTATCGGCTTCATAGGTATGTTTGTATCCCCGCCGTTTATAATCGCCATCGGCAAAACCTAAACGAGCCATCGAAACCGCCGTCAGCCCTTTACCGTTCGTATAGGTTAACGGAACATATCCCTGAACCATAAAGCTCTTTCTGGTCGAATCGTTATTATAATCTGTATCGGTATGCGTAAAGCTCATACCAAGACCGAGACGATAGCTGTTGTCCATTTTTTTATCGTACAAGGCATACATACTCTGCGATGTTATATCATATCCGCTGAGCGTTCCGTGGTCATCACGCCCGATATACAATCCGTCGGCTCCGACCATTCTTCGGACGTCTTCGCCGTCTTTGAACAACTGTGCCATCATTGTGCGATCCAGACTGCGCTGAACTTTCAGATTTTCCTGCGCCATATTCGGCAATGTCGACGTTCCGGTAATATCGGCTTCCGTCTGCCGGTATTCGCGGGCAGTCGAGGCCGACTTCAGCGCATTGAAAAGCTCGCTGTTCTTTTCATTTGCATAGTTTTGTTCCAGATACGCCGCCATATCGTCATTTGTTACTTCATTGAAGTCTTTCATTTCCATGACAACATCATAGCTGCCTTTGTCGTTTTCTTTGACACCGGCATTGTAGAGATAGGATTTTGAACTCAGGTTAACACCGCTGACATCATCAGCCGCGAGAGCGTCTTCCACCATTGAGGTCGTTTTAAAAGTATCGGTTACGACATTTGAGGACACCTTCAAATCGCCGCTGATACTGTCTTCAGCTTCAAATTTTCCGCCCTGGCTCAATACGACATTGCCGCCCCATTCGTTAAAATCCATGCTGCCGGTGCTGGAAGTCGTACCGCTGTTATCATACGTTGCGCCATTTTCCAAAACGATTGACGAACCGTTGTTGCAATCGCCGCCGCTGCATCCTTCGCCGTTTATATTTATTGTTCCGGTATTGCTGACAGTTGCCGTTTCGCCGGCGGCATAAATACCGGTATTATTCCCGTTTCCATTCAAATTAATCGTACCGCGGTTTATAACGGTTGCCTTACCCGAAGCCGTACCGTCGGATATTGCATAGATGCCATAGTTATTGCCATCTCCGGTAACGTTAATTACCCCGCTGATATCATTAATTGCAGACCCTTTATTGACATATATTCCGTATGCATCGGCACCTCCGGTGCTTTTGACATTGATTTCCGCATTGTTTGTGATATGGGCATTATCGCCTTTCATGCCGTAGGCAACTGCCTTGCCTTTTGAGGTTACATTTATGGCCGAACCGGCACCGGAATTGTTCAATGTCGCATTGCTGCCGTACATACCTGCCGCAATGCCGCCGTTGGCTCCGCCGACAACATCGACCGTAATAGTTCCGATTACATCGGCATTGGCGTTTGAGCTGTATGCATTATAGGCAGCACCGTCCTGTACATAAATGCCATAATACTCACCCATTGAATTTGTAGTCGCGTTTTTTGCAATGACGCTTATATTTCCGCGCACTTTCCCTTCAGCAACATCGCTTCCGTTTTCATAATAGGCATTATATACAGTCTTGGGCTGCGCATCTTCGGCATTTTCTCCGGTTTTGTAACTTGTCGCGTAAATGCCGTACATACGGTTCGGCGCCCGTCCGCTGGAAGCATTTACAGTGATGTTTCCTTCAACGTTATTTTTATCATTAACCAAAGCCGCATTATAAATCTTTGTTCCCTGCGGATTTATCGAATCGCTGAAAATTCCCGAAGCCGTTGACAAACCGTTTTTGGTGGCAAGAATATTTACGTTTATGTTGCCGGTTACTTTTGTTGCCGTATTCTGATTTTGTCCCGTACTGTATGCGTTGGCTATCGTTGCCCCGTTGCTTTCAATGCCGCGAAGGTTCATATTTCCGGTTTCGCTTTTATCGTTTATGGTTATATTGCCTATCGTTTCCAACATAACGTCAGAACCGGAATTGGCATAAGAGTTAAAAGCATTGCCTGCGGCATAAATCCCTGCAACCTGCTGACCAAGAGAACTGTATCCCTCTATTGTCATGTCAATATTTCCGGTAGCGACGCTATCGCCATAAATAGCGGACGAACGGAAAGCATTGTATGTATTATTATAATAGACGACATCATCATCACCGGTATAGGTCTGCGCCGCAGAATATATGCCAAACGCACTGCCGCCAGATGTATTGCGAACTTTAATATCGCCGGTACTGTTGTATCCCATCGCATTATATACACTTGTTTTGGTATCCTTGGCACCCGCCGCATAAATACCATAGGCCGCTGCCGTATCAGACCGCGTGGTTACGTCAATCACGCCGTGGGAGCTGAAATCCTTAAGCATATTATAGTTTTTATTAAACTGGGTTTCACTGTTGGCTATCGTCCCATTACCGTATATTCCGTAAACATTGCCTTTTCCCGACAATACGATTGAACCTTCCGCCACAGCATCCGAGACGGCCGAATTCAGGTATGCCAGCGCATTGTTTATCTTGCCGGCGCTGTTTGTTCCTCTGATACCGATAACGTCGCCATATCCATTATGGGTAATATTGATTTTTCCCTCTGCTCTAACATTGGTATTTACACCGTCACTGGTATTGGCGTAGGCGTTATAGAGATTTTTACCGCCCTGCATACCAATAATGTTACCGCTGCTTGTTTCTGATTTAGTGATAGTTATCGAGCCGTCCGAACCATTTTTGGTAGCTCCCTGTCCCGTTCCAAAAGAAAAACTGTTATAAATATTATTTTCGGAAGAATTATACATTCCGTAAATTTCAGAAGACGTATTGTCGTCTTTAATATTTATGGTGCCTGTTGCCCTATTGTTGCACCCGTCGCATTCTTCGGCCGTATTGCTGATTACGGCACTGTTATATATATCGGACTGTGAATATATGCCATAAACAAAATTGCCGCCGGTATTGCTGTTGGTTATATCAATAGTTCCCTGATTTGTTCCAGATGACGTCAGTGCATTATAGACACTGTCATAATAGGTGATATTGCCTTCATCATCTTCGCTCAATACCGGTTTCATCCCATAAACGTCGCGCAATACGCCGTCGTTGGCCACCGTAATCTTGGCATTATTAATATTAGAATCTGACGATCCTATCAAATCTCCTTCCATCTTCTCGCAAACACCTGCCGCACTCATTCTCCAGCCGTTTTCGGTATCGCATCGGCAAGCCCCGGTTTCCTCATCTTTTATATACCCCTCCTGTCCGGTCGTACATTCGGTTGTAATACAGGTGTTGTCGATACTGCTGAATTCATAACCCGGCGCACAGGTTTCGCAAGTCGGGTTTTCGGCAATCGGCGCACGGTTATCTGCACACTCCAAACCGCAATGGCGGCCGCTGCTGTCTACCGTTATCTTGAATTGTACAGGGCAGATGTCGCACTGATCCCCTGTCCATTCTTCTTCACAGATATATTCCGTACGCAGACAGCTGTCTGACGTGCTGTCATATTCAAATCCCTCTTTACAATTTTCGCAATTTTCGTCAAAATCGGGTTTGCAGACACATTCATCCGGCCCAATTTGTTCATGATGCAAATCACAGGTTATCTGTGCCATACAGGTCATTCTACCGCCTTCATCATAATAGGGGATATATCCGTTTTCGATATCGCAGACGCAGGCGTCGTTTTCCTGAACCAAATGATTTCCTTTCTGCGGGCATTCCAAATCACGGAAACACATACCGCCAAAATTCAGATAATTTGCACTGCATTCTGAGCAGCTGTCTCCGGTGTACCCCGTATAGCAGAGACACCTTTTTGTATCCGTGTCATATTTTCCGTGAGAATTGCAATACAACTCGTTGTAATTGTTCCATTCTTCGTTATCTTCATCACCTTCGTTATAATCGCCTCCGGTCGTCTGGGAACACCCCTCGCCATAAGGGTCTCCGGTATAGCCCTTGTCAGCATTACAGACACAGGTGGTTCCGCCTTCCGCCGGCACAGAATTCGGGTACGCGGCACACGGATTTTTGTCATAACATTTATAGGGGTCGCCAAAAGTGTCGTAGCCGGGCATACACTGTTTACAAACGTCCTGAACCTGATTTAAGCAGTTTTCAACCGTTTTATAGCACCGGCTGTCATCTGAATAGGTACCGTAGCCTGCCTCACATTCCTGACAAATATCCATATACTGGTTTTTGCAGTGTTCTATGTCCGGATAGCATTTGGTTCCGTCTCCACCATGAATTCCAAATCCGGTTTCACACTGAGAACATGTTTTACCACTTTGAGCAATACAATGATCAATCTGTGCGTAACAAACATTATTTTCCAGTATATATCCGCCGTTACATGTTTTGCATTGGTCTGCTTCCTGTACGCTGCAATTAGCTACCGTCGCATGGCAGTTTGGCATATCGCCGTAGTTTCCGTAACCGCTGTCGCAGATACAGATACCGTCTTGCAAATGGCTGTTCGGCGGGCAATCATCACCCGGATCAGGATCCGGGTCGGGATTTTCCCCTCCGCCCCCGCTGCCGCCATCCGTATCGCCGCGGAAAATGTATGCCGCTGCCACTGCACCAGCCGCCAAAGCCGCCGTACCGATAAGATACGGCGAATCCGGCTTATAGCTTTTTACCGGAGTTTGTTTCGGAGACAACCCGAAAAAGCGGCGATAAGCGCTGTCGGGAATTTTTTTCAGGCATTCCGGGCTCTTATTTGCACCATACCCTGTCAACACCTTATAAGCAGAATGGTTCTGACGGATAACCGAAATGCAGACCGAATTATAACCGCGTTCGTCAACGCTCTCAAGAGAGTAACCGCGTTCCAACAGAGTTTCAATTTTCTGTGTATTATTTTGCCGTGCAAGTTCATAAAACGCCCGGGCGACGCTGATATTTCCACCGGCAGCCTCCGCCGCACCGATTACCCCGCAGACAAGCGCCGCAGCCAATAGAACAACTTTTCTTTTTATTTTCATATATTTAATCATAAGCAAAACATTCAGCAACGGTTATACATACTCTTTTGGTTTTTATTTTAGGCGTAAATGTTTAAAAATTCAGTTAAGATTCTGCGTTTTTTAATTTTGACTTGATTTTGCAGCTTTTTATGAGTAGAGTTGGAAAAGTTTGTGAGTTTTAGGAATTTTTAAGATGACTGAAAAGAAAAAATATTATCCGGAATTGAATGCAAAAATCAATTTTCCCGAAATGGAAAAAAATATCCTGAATTTCTGGGAAGAAGACAAGACTTTTGAAAAATCCGTCCATAACCGCGACGGCGCTGCGGAATTCGTCTTTTACGACGGCCCTCCGTTTGCCAACGGAACACCGCATTACGGGCATATTATGGTATCATACGTTAAGGATGCGGTTGCCCGTTTTCAGACAATGAACGGTAAAAAGGTCGAACGCCGTCTGGGGTGGGACTGCCACGGGCTGCCGGCGGAAATGTCGGCGGAAAAGCAGCTCAACGTTTCCGGGCGCAAACAGATTGAGGGGTACGGTATTGAAAAGTTCAACAATTTCTGCCGCACCGACGTCTTAAAATATTCCAACATCTGGGTTGATATGTTTAAGCGCATCGGACGTTGGGTTGATTTCAGCCACGATTACAAAACGATGAACCTGCCGTTTATGGAGAGCGTCATCAACAACTTCAAACAGCTTTATGACAAAGGGCTGGTATATGAAGACTACCGCGTATTGCCGTATTCCTGGGCAGCGGAAACCCCGCTTTCCAACTTTGAAGTCAACCTCGGCTATCAGGAAAAAACGGATAACGCCATTACGGTTATGTTCAAGCTTGCAAACGGACAGAAAATCCTCGTGTGGACAACGACACCGTGGACTCTGCCTTCCAATTTGATGCTGGCGGTCGGCAACGACATAGACTATCTGGTTATGAACGAGAACGGGCAGGATTACATTATTGCGGAAGCCCGGCTCGGCAGCTATAAAAAACAGCTTGAAAACGCCACCTTAGTCAAGAAGATAAAAGGGGCGGAGCTGGTCGGCATGAGCTACGAGCCGATGTTCCCGTATTTTCAGCATTTAAAAGACAAAGGCGCGTTCAGGGTTCTGGCAGGCGAATTCGTTTCCACCGAAGACGGTACGGGCGTAGTTCACATTGCACCGGGTTTCGGACAGGACGACTTTGAGGCCTGCCGTGCATATGACGAGAATTTCCCGGTGGTCTGCCCGGTTGACGAGGCGGGAAAGTTTACCGCTGAAGTACCGGACTATGAAGGGCTGCAGGTCTTTGATACCAACGAGCCGATTATGCAGTGGCTGAAAACCAACGGGCTGCTGGTTAAAAAGGAACAGTATAAGCATACCTACCCGTTCTGCTGGCGCACGGACACGCCGCTGATTTACAAGGCGATGTCTTCCTGGTTTGTCAAGGTAACGGATTTCCGTGACGACATGGTTAAGAACAATCAGGAAATCAACTGGATTCCGGGACATATCAAAGACGGGCGTTTCGGCAAATGGCTGGAGGGCGCGCGCGACTGGTCTATCTCCCGCAACCGTTTCTGGGGAACGCCGATTCCGGTTTGGAAATCCGATAATCCGAAATTTCCACGGATTGATGTCTTCGGCTCTATTGCTGAGATTAAGGAAAAGACCGGCGTTGACGTAACCGATTTGCATAAGCCTTACATTGACAACGTGGTTTATCCGAATCCGGACGACCCGTCGGGCAAAACGATGATGCGCCGGGTCAGCGACGTGTTCGACTGTTGGTTTGAAAGCGGTTCCATGCCGTATGCGCAAATCCACTACCCGTTTGAAAACAAAGAATGGTTTGACAAGCATTTTCCGGCAGATTTCATCGTGGAAGCAATTGACCAGACCCGCGGCTGGTTTTATACGCTGACGGTGCTTTCCACCGCTTTGCACAACAGGCCGGCGTTTAAGAACTGCATCTGCACCGGACTGCTGATGGCCGAGGGCGGGCAAAAGCTTTCCAAGCGTTTGAAGAATTATCCGGACCCGAACGAGATTCTGGATACAATCGGTTCGGATGCGTTGCGCTGGTTCCTTATTTCCTCTCCGGTACTGAAAGGCGGCAACGTCGCCGTAGACAAAGAGGGCAAGGAAATTGCCAAGGCAGCACGCAAGGCGCTGATTCCGTTCTGGAACGCTTATTACTTCTTTACGCTGTATGCGAATGCGGAAGGGATTAAAGCGGAAGAAATTTCACAATCCGACGACGTGTTAGACAGCTACATTCTGGCAAAGCTTAAAGCGCTGGCCAATGCGGTACGTAAAAATATGGCAGCATACGAAATTGCGCGCGCCTGTGCGGAAATTGAGGATTTTCTGGAAATTCTCAACAACTGGTACATCCGCCGCTCCCGCGTCCGGTTCTGGGACGGAAACGATTTGAGCGCCTTTAATACGCTTTATACCGTTCTGGTCAACGTTGCCAAGATTGCCGCACCGCTTATGCCGTTTATGAGCGAGTTCGTTTACAAAGGGCTGACCGGCGGCGAATCGGTACATTTGGAAGACGTGTCGAATCTGAACACCATCGCCGACAATAACGGACTGATTGCACAGATGGATATGGTTCGGGCGATTTCTTCGGTAGCCAAAGCCATCCGCGAAGAACACAAGCTTCGCAACCGCTTGCCGCTGCGGTCGATGACGATTGCAGGCGATAACGCAGGAATGTTGCAAGATTTTGCCGAGGCTCTGAAAGACGAGGTCAACGTCAAGAATATTGTCTTGAAATCGGATATTGCCGATGTTGCCGAACGCTTTCTCTACCTCAAGACGCCGCTTATCGGCAAGAGGCTCGGCGGCGCGATGAAAGACATTATGACAAAGTCCAAGTCCGGCGAGTGGTCGCAGAACGAAGACGGGACGCTGGCGATTGCCGGACAGACGCTGTTTGCCGAAGAATACGAACTGCGCCTGATTATCAAGGACGGTATGAGCGGACAAGCTCTGCCGGACAATACCGCCGTGGTTATTCTGGATACGGAGGTTGACGCCGACTTGGAAAAAGAAGGAATCGCCCGCGACTTTGTGCGGATGATTCAGGCTTTGCGCAAGAGCAAGGACTTTGACATTTCCGACCGGATCAAGCTGGCATACGCTTCCGACAACGCTACGGTTAAGATTGCTATCAGCGAATATGCCGATTACATCAAAGAGCAGGTTCTGGCGCTGGAGATTGCCGAAAATAGCAATCTGTCAGAACCGACCGTTGACGAACTTGGCGGTGCGAAAATCCGTTTTGACGTTGTTAAGGCGGCATAAACACCCCGGCGAAATACAGAAAGAAACAAAAGGGAGCTTATCGGCTCCCTTTTGTTGTTGAAACACTTTTCAACCGACAGCCGGAGCCGGATTTTTAATGGAATGTCGTAATTATGTTACAAACTGCTTCTTCGGCACAACTAGTACAGAATTTATGTATTTCAGGTATGGTTATGTGTGCCAGGCATTTTCTCCCTTTTGAGCAAAAATTTACCCCATAATACGTACCTGATTTCGTCCCTGTTCCATTTAACCAGACATTGCCAATCCATTCCTGATTGGGCAAAATAAAGTTTTGCCACATTTGAATACAAAACATGGTATTAGTGCTTTCCCCTTTTTTGGTATTCAGATATAATCCCATAACGATTCCGTTTCTGCTCAAACCAGAATACAGATTAAACCTGTGTCCTAAATTATCTACAATATTACTGCCTTTCACCTGCCAACCAGATGGAAGAATTCCCAGTTTTTCCACATCTTTGGTATAAAATACCCATTGCGAAGTCCCCATTGCATCGTCTGATTTCAAAATCAACGACTTATGTTGCATAAAATCCTGAACAAACAAATTGTATTTTTCAACTTCTTTCATGGCCTTATGTTTGGACATTGCCGTTGAAAAACCGGCAATGCCGCCAACCGACAGAATACCGACAACAGCCAGGACGCCAAGCATTTCCATTATTGAACGCCCGTTTTGATTTACTTTTATCAAATTCATACCCACTTCCCATACAAAAAAAGCCGCTTGATGAAGGCGACCGGAAGTTGAAAGCATTTGTGTGAAATGTGCAGTGTATTCGGTATAGAATCTATGTAATATACCTTATTAACTGCCTTCCGGCCGACAGACCAAAAGGCAGTTTTTACGCTTATATCAAGCAACACACAAGAGGCTTTCAAACCTCACACAAGTTATCATCTTATGCAGTTTCAGGCTACTTTAGGGTGCAGCAATTGTCAATTAAAATTTTGGGGATATTATATTTGGGGATATTATATATTGCGCGCATTTCAGGATTTATGCATATTTCAAGGCATCAAGCGCACCCTGGAGAATATAGGCGGCAGCAGATGCATCCAAAACTTTGGCGCGCTTTTTGCGCGAGAGGTCAACCTCCTTAATAAGAAAATTTTCCATTGCCGAAGAGGACAGACGTTCATCCCACAACAGCAGCGGGAGATTAAAAATTTCTTCCAGAATTGCAGCGAATTTGCGGACTTCGGCGGCTATTTCCCCTTCTTCGCCGTTCATTTGCAACGGCAGCCCCATAACGAAAGCACCGATTTCTTTTTCGGAGATGATTTTCCGAAGTTCAGCCAAATCGACAGAAATTTCCCGGCGATAAAGAATTTTATAAGATGTGGCAACGGTACAAGACAAATCGGAAACGGCCAGCCCCATTCGTTTGGAACCGTAGTCTATACCCAGAAGGGCGCGGCGAAACGGTAATCGGGCTTTAAATTCTTTAATATTCACCTTTTTCTCCTTATAAATGCTGATTGATATTGGATATAACATAAAAAAATTTTGATGTAAACAGTTGAATGTTAGGAGAAAGTAAAGATATTATACTTTATATTATTATTGGCATTAACGGCAACATACACCTGAGCATAACTTCAGTAACAACGGCAGCATGAATTTGGGCGTAACCTCAGCAATAACGGCGGCAGACATGTGGAAAAAAATTCTCTTTATTATCATCGGCATCGGATTTGTTTGCGGAGCAGCACAGGCAAAAGTTAAGAGCGTGGAAGAACAACGCGCCGAATGGAACAAGTGGCTGGAACAGCTGAAAGAGGAAATGACTGACAAAGGCATTTCCCAAAAAACGATAAACGAAGCCTACAAAGAAGATTATTTTCATGAAATTAAAGAAGTCGAGCTGCAAGACAAAAAGCAGGCAGAATTTATCCTTACTTCCGACAAATACATCAACCGACTTGTTAATCAGGGAAAAGTCAGCAAAGCGCGCGAACAGTATAAGAAATTAAAGCCCAAATATCAGAAAATCAGCGTTGAATACGGCGTTCCGCTTAATTATCTGGTCGCATTTTGGGCGGTTGAAACGCATTTTGGCTACAACAAGGGGAAATATCACCTGATTGACGGTTTAACAAACCTCAGTTACAAAAACCGGCGGTCGGCTTTTTTTAAGAAAGAACTGTATAACGTTTTGCAAATTATGGATATGTACGGTCTAGACGGCGACAAGATGATGGGGTCTTGGGCCGGAGCCATGGGACATTTTCAATTTATGCCGTCAACATACAACGCCTATGCTGTTGACTATGATGACGACGGCGTTGCCGATATCTGGGACAGCTTTGACGACGCAATCGCCTCGGCTGCCAACTATCTTTCCAAACTCGGCTGGAAAGCTGACGAGCCTTGGGGACAGGAAGTCAAGCTGCCGTGGAATTTTGATTATAAACTCATCGGCGCAAAAAAGTACAAAACGGTTAAAGAATGGAAAAAACTCGGCGTTGTCAGCGCCAACGGCAAAGGTATCAGGCTGCCGGACGAGGCAGCTGCCGGCATTGTCCTACCGGACGGGCGGCGCGGAAGAGCTTATATGACGTTGAGCAATTTTCGGCGGATTATGATTTGGAACCGTTCTACAAATTACGCCCTGGCGATTGCGCGGCTGGCTGATTATATCGGCGGCACACAAAAATTTATGCCGCTCGACGAACACGGATATTACAAACTGACCGACGAAGATATTCTGGCGGTACAGCAATTTGCCAACAAAGTTTTAAAATCAAAGCTCAAGGAGGACGGAAGACTTGGCGCGCAGACCGCTGCAGAAGTCAAAAAGCTGCAAAAGAAATGGAAACTGCCGCAAGACGGCATGCCGGACTATACTCTGCTCAGCAAGATAAAACGCTATAAGTCGCGGGCGGATTTCCATGTGCCGCCGCAGCCGAAAAAGCCAAAACGTTTAAAAATATAAAGACTGTACAAAACAAAAGGGCGGAAGAAATGATATGTTTCTTCCGCTCCTGCTTTGCAATGCATGTTTTGCTCTTCATTTCATCTTACATCATTAATATCGGCTCTGATGATGATATCGGGTTTTTGCTTATACATTGTTGGGGTTATTGTCTGCCCTATATACAGTGCATTATACCGCCACCAATAGTCTCTTTTCGTCTTAGCAAGGATCTTGGGGACTTTTTTGCAATATTTGCGTATATCCGCTTCATATTCTTCCTGCGATGGATGGTTCTCGTATGTTTTGGAAAACAATGGGTACTGACCAGCCACGTCATTTTCCCCTCCTATCATTATTTCCTTAACGGTATAATCCTTTGAGGAAATAATCAAGTATGCGGAAACCGCAGTAAAGCCCTCCATATATTCATCAAACGATGCGCTCCTCAAACGTATCTTCAGATTAGCTGATTTTATTTGATTGCTTGCTGCAGAATCGTAACCACAGGAAAATTTCTCACATATATAGCAATATCTATCCCCAATAAAAATGACAGCATAGAAACCACAAACTTCAACGACATATCCATATTTAACTTCTAAGTATTGCCGCAATATGACATTTTTCATAAATCTCCATGCCCTTATTGGAATCGGGGTGGTAAAAGAAACCAGAGAGCCAAATAACTTCTTAAAAGCCACCATAGCCTGCTCCGGAGAAAAAACAGGGTGCCCCAAATCTACTCCGGCGCATAAACGACGAGCATTTAGGTTGTAACAGAGATAGCAGTTGCTGGAAAAATATTCCAGCCTTTGAATACCAGTTTCATCCAGTATTTTATCACTGACTTTTCTGTAGATTGCATTAGCCCAGCATACAGGTTTCATTATTTCCCTGATTTTACCTTCCGTTAACGGGAGTTTTACCTTTGGAACTAAGATTTTGCACACTAAAATGCATAGCAAAACCACGATAAGAACAATAATTATTTTTTCCATAAAGATTAAGATTTTAGTAAATAATAGATTTATCGTTTGTTATGTTAGACATTTTTTATTTTTTGTCAATTACTTTATGCAATTTTGCGTAAAATAACCGGCTTGGCTTCCGGTTTTTCCGGAACTATGGTTACGGCACGGCGGATAAGTGCGGCAACTTCGGCAATTGCGGCTTTGTCTTCGGCATGAATATAGCACAAAGGAGTTTTGGGATTGACCTTGTCGCCAATCTGACAAAATGAAGTAAAGCCGGTCGTATAATTTATCTGCTGTTCCGGACGGGTTCGGCCGCCGCCGAGCATAATCACGCCTAACCCGACTTCTCTGGTATTGACGGCAGAAACATAGCCGGAAGTCTGCGGACATACCGGTTCGATGTACGGTGCTTTGGGCTGCAGCAAGTCATAATTTTCAAGAACGCGGGTATCGGCGCCAAGAAGCAACGCCATTTTGACAAAGTGTTCGTAAGCCTCACCGGAAGATATGCTATGACGGAGTTTGATTTCCGCCTCCAGCGCATCTTTGGCCAATCCACTGTTTATCAGCAACTCGGAACACAAGGCCATTGTTACTTCATCCAGGCGGGCATCCGGTTTTTCCCCTTTAAGATAAGCCAAAGCTTCGCCCAATTCCAGCGCATTGCCAACGGTTGTTCCCAAAACGCTGTCCATATCGGTCAAAATCGCCGATGTTTTGGTTCCGGCGCCATTGGCAGCTTCAACAATTGAATATGCCAGGTCTGATGCCCGCTGCATATTTTCCATAAAAGCGCCGTTGCCGCATTTGATGTCCATAACCAGATACTGCAGCCCTGCCGCCAGCTTTTTGGACAAAATAGATGCCGTAATCAGCGGAATAGATTCAACAGTTGCACAAACATCGCGGATGGCATACAGTTTTTTATCTGCCGGCGCCAAATCCGCCGTTTGTCCGATTATGGCACAGCCTGCCTCTTTTACTGTTTTTTTAAACGTTGCGATATCCACGCCGGTATTGTAGCCAGACAGAGAATCGAGTTTATCCAGCGTTCCCCCGGTATGCCCGAGCCCCCTGCCCGCTATCATAGGCACATACGCGCCACAGGCTGCCAGCATCGGCGCCAGCATCAGGCTGACTTTATCGCCGACGCCGCCGGTCGAATGTTTGTCGACAATCGGTTTGTCCCGCAGTTCTTTCCAACTCAACTTTTCGCCGGAATCCCTCATCGCCAGTGTCAACGCCAGCGTTTCCTCACGGCTCAGCCCGTTTAAGAAAACCGCCATCGTAAACGAAGCGGCCTGAATATCCGCAATATCCCCCCGGCTCAGCCCGCGGATAAAAAACTCTATTTCTTCAGACGTCAGCTTTTCATGGCTGCGGGTTTTACGAATAATTTCCTGTGGCAGCATCTTATTCCTCCTCTCTGATAAATGCGGTTAAAAGAGCCGTCATCCTTGCCGAAGCTTTGTCTGCCTCGGCCAGCGTTTCCTGATGCGACGGCGTATTGTCCATTAAACCGGCGGCATAGTTGGTGATAACGGAAATACCCAAAACTTCCATACCGCAATGGACGGCGGCAATAACCTCCGGCACCGTCGACATACCGACGGCATCGGCTCCGAGCAGTGCAAAAGCGCGGACTTCCGCGGCGGTTTCAAAATTTGGCCCCAGCACCATCAAATACACTCCTTCGGCAAGTTTTATTCCCTGCTTTTCGGCTATCTCCCGGCATTTGCGGCGAAGAGGCCCGGCGTAGGCGTTATTCATTGACGGAAAACGGGGGCCATACGCCTCATCGTTTAGCCCGACCAGGGGATTCCTGCCGCTGAAATTAATATGGTCTTTTATCAGCATCAATGTTCCGGGCGCCAATTCCTTATTAAGCGAGCCGGCGGCATTGGTTACAATCAGGCGGTTTATGCCGAGTTCCCGCAACAGCCGGACGACTTGGGCTATTACAGCCGCATCGTGCCCTTCATAAAGATGAAAACGCCCGTTCAGGCAGATAAGCTCCCGGCCATGCAGGAACCCGCGGATAAGCTGGCCTTTATGCCCCGAAACCGTACTTTGCGGAAAACCGGGAATATCCTTATAAGCCAAAACCGATACATTTTCCAACCCGGCGGCAAAACCGCTCAGCCCAGACCCTAAGATGACTGCGGTACGGGGCTTTTCTAGCTGCAGTTTTTGGCGGATAAAAGACGCCGTGTTTTTAATGTTTTCAGCCATGTCCAACCTCCGAAGATTTAAAAGCGCAAGGCAGCAGCTCTCTCAGCCTGCATTCCCGGCGTATCCCCTCCGGAGATGCCAGATATATCGCCGTTTCCGGTTTTGCAAACTCGGCAATCCGTTGCAGACAGGCGCCGCAGGGATATACCAAATCTTCCCCTCCGGCGACAACAAGCAGCGCCTTTATCCGCCGTCCGCCAGCAGAGACCATTGCCGCTATCGCCCCGGCCTCGGCACAGGTGCCGCAGGGAAAAGAAATGTTTTCAACATTGCATGACGCATAAATTTCTCCCTCCGGCGTACAAAGCGCCGCCCCTACCTTATAGCCGGAATAAGGCGCATATGCATTTTCCCCGGCCTGCCTTGCCTTTTCAAACAATTCCCGCTTTATATCCATAAACGCCCTCCTTTTAACAATTTTGCAAAAAATATGCCAATGTTATCGTTTCGTTAATTTTTTATAATATACAATGACAAAAAAATTTAGCAAAGCTTATTTTTTATTTTAGGAGAAAAACGTGCTAAAAAAAGTTATTATAGGTATTTTATGCTTTGTGATTCTGGCTGCAACAGCAGGCGGCATATACCTTTATACGCTGGACTGGAATAAACATAAAGCCGTTGTGGCACAGCGCTTCTCGCAAATTACGGGATTAAAAGCCGTTATTGACGGCAATCTCGAGGTTAAGCTGTTCCCTTCTCCTGAATTTTCTGCCAGCAAGGTCAAGTTTTTCAAAAACAACGGCGGGAAATCGCCGCTGGTCGTTGTCAACGAAATCAGAGCTTCCGTCGACCTGATGCCATTGCTTGACAACAATTTTATCGTTAAGTCAATGACTTTAACCGATGCGACAGCCTATGTCGAAATTGATGAAAAAGGTGTCTTGAACTGGGACGGCGTCGGGCAAAACAGCAATACAAAATCCGGCAATGTCGAAGTTTCATTTAACGACGTCCGTGTCAACAAGTCTACCCTGAGCTATAAAAATCTGGAAGACAAGAACGAATTTGAAATTCACAACGTTTCCGCCAATATCAGTGCCCCTTCCCTGAAAGGCCCGTATAAGACAAACGGTAAATTTATCCATAATAACAGCGAAGTGCAATTTAAAGGCGACATCATAAAAGACAGCAGCCTGACTTTAAAAATGGCACTCAACAACATATCCAGCGGCACATCTGCAACCATTGAAGGCACGCTTGGAGCAAAAGCCAAGGGAAATGTTACGTTTGACACGCAAAGCCTGCTGGATGTTTCCAATGTCGTTTTCGGAAATGCAAGCATATCCGAATGGTACAATAAGCCGCTCTATTTTTCTTTTCAGTACGATTATGAAAAGGGAATAGCCAAACTCGACAATTTTACGGCTAAATATGACAAGAACACTGCCGGAAGCGGAACTATTATTATTAAAAATAATCAAGACCGCACGGACATAAATGCCGATTTTGATATGGCCAAATTTGATTTGGGCATTTTGGAAGGACTAAGCAAAGACATTATTGCTCAGAATAAAGGCGGAAAGAAATTCGCAGACAGCGCTTTTGCAGGCTATAACCTGAACATTTCCGTCAAAGCGGGAACGGCATGGTATAACAACGTTGAGGCACAAAACCTCAGCCTTGGCGTAACTCTGCAAGACAATGTTATTGATATTACGCGTTTTGGCGTCATTATGCCGGGCGATACGATGATTAAAACCGTCGGCCGGATTAATCTGAATAACGGCGTAGACTATATCTTTAACCAGGCTGCGGACTCGAAAGACCTCAGAACATTTGTCTCCGTTTTCGGCATTGACCTGGCAAAACTTGCCGCGGCCGAGAATAAAAAATCTATCTTTAAACGGGCGCAGGCCGAAATCAAGATTGACGGGAATTTAGACAGCCTTAAAATTTCTTTTCCCAGAGCCGTCATCGACTCAACAGCATTGAGAGGGAATATCGGCTTCGTTAAAAAAGAAAAAGTTTATGTACTGGCTGACATTGATACTTCCAAGATTATTTTTGACAGATACCTGCAGGCAGTTCCCGAACAGCTTAAACAAGCGTCTGTCCAAGACAAATTTATCTACCAGATGAATTTAATCCCCTGGAACCGCGATCTTGATGTTGATGCAGAAGTCAATATTGCCAGCGCCGTATATAATGATATTCCGTTAGAAAAAATCTATCTGCATATCAACACAAACCAAGAGCATATGGACGTTAAGAAGCTTTCGGTTGACAATATAGCCGGCGCCAGCCTGTCTTTGAGCATGAACGCAGACAAAATCTTTTCGGCTCCTTATTTCAATGAATTGAGCTACGACATCAAAACGGACAATTTCCCGTTGTTCGCATCGACGCTGGGCATTGATACCGGCAGCAAAAACCTGTTTAAAAGAAAAATCTTTGCCGCACAAGGCGCCATGAGCGGCACATTGTCCGAATTCAGCCTCAGTTCCGTCCAGAAATTCGGCGATACAGAGTTTTCCTATACAGGCGTTGTAGCCAACAATTCCAAAGAAGGAGCGGCTGTTAACGGCGACTGGGAAATGAAAACCAATAATTTCTCATCGTTTATCAAGGCTCTGAATATAGATTATACTCCGGATATGCCGGTTACAACTTTCACTCTGGCCTCAAAAATTAAAGGAAACGCCAATCTTTTTGCGTTAGATGGCATCAAAGCCTATCTCGGAGCCAATGCCATCAGCGGAAATCTCCAATTTGACAATACGGCAGCCAAACCAAAACTTGCCGCTGAAATTAACTTTGACAAATTTGAAGCCGACAGATGGTTCAATCTTGCAAAAAAAGCCTCAACCCAAGCGGCAAAAAACAATCAGGCTACTTTCATAGCGGAACCGGTATGGAACAGTAAAATTGATTATTCGCGGCTCGGCAAAATTGATTTTGACATCAAGGCGACAGCAAAACAACTTAGCTGCAACGGAAAGAATTATACGTCAGCAGCAACGGAAATGCAATTAAAAGACAGTATTCTCAATGTCGTATCATTTGATGCTTCCCAAGACAAAAGCCATGTCAACTTACGCTTTATTTTAGACAGCAACGGCATTGCCAAAGTTAACGGCTATTTTAATGTCAAAAATCTTAAAACGCCTGAATTCGGCGGCTCTGTCTATGCATTGGAAAGCGGCTGGCTGACGGCAGAGGGCACGTTCAATTCCCTGGCCGGCTCACAGAAAGAATTTTTTGACAATCTTAATTCAAAAGGCAAATTTTCTCTGGCTAACACGGCTGTCCGCGGATGGGATTTGGATATTATCAAATTTGAGTTTGAGCAGAGAAAATCCGTATCCGGTTTTGAAAATTCCGTTCTTAACAGTTTGAAATCAGGGAAAAGCAGTTTTTCAAAAATCCGCGGAACATATAATATCAGCAAAGGACTGGCTGTTGCCGAAAGCGTTATCTGGGAATCTCCGGTTGTCAATATGAATATGAAATTTGACCTTAATCTGAGCGACTGGTTGTTTACGGCTGTTTTTAACGCCGTATATCATAACGCATCGTTTTCCGATATATTTAAATTCACATTCGGCGGCAATCTGGCAAACCCGACGGTCAAAACAGATCTGAGCGAAACCATTAAACGCATAAGCGAGCTTGAAGACCGCATAAAAAATGCCCGCCATTATAAGGAAAAGGAAAAAATGGAGCGTATCGGCGGCAAATTGAAATCTTTACAAAGAGCCGTTGACGGCGCCTTGCAGGACATCAATCGCCTGACACTGGAAGTTGTCCGCTTCAAGCCAGTTACCCAAAACGACAACGTGGTCAACGTCTATGAAGAAAATCTGAAAACTATCCGTAATGCCGAAATCAGTATCAAAAAAATGAAAGATATGCTCAACAATTATCCCGAAGAAGAAACGCTTATGTCGATTGAAGCCGACCTTGGCGCAGAAAAGGCAAAACTTAAATTTATTCCCAAAGTTTTGGAAGAAAACTTTATTGTTGACAGCAAATACATTTTTGACGACACGTTTAACAAAATTGCGTGGATGTATAATCTTGCCCAAAACAATTCTGCTTACCATACCGGGCTGACCGATGTCTATATGGCGCAAATTGAACTGCTCAAGACGAGCGAAAACCCGATTGCGGAAGATAAGGTACAAGAATTGCAGGCAGGTATTGACAAGACGAAAGAGGTGATGGACAACATCGGCGGCCTGCATGCCAAAATCCGCGACAATTACCTTAATATAATCGATTCTTCTAAAATTTCGGAAATGAAGGAAAACAACGAAATTGCAACGCAGGCGCTTAAAACCATGCTGACATATACCAAACAGCTTGACGAAGATATTATTGCAAATATTGACTTGTTCAGAGCCGCTTTGGGAATCAATGCCCGAGATTATGACGAATATATGGTTTACCCGCCGGAAACGATTGAGGAAATTGATGTAACCAAACCAACCGTAAAAACAGGAGGAGGAGCTGCTCCTTCTTCTGCGTCAGATTCTTCAAACTTACGTTCTGCCGAACCTGAAGAGGCGCCCTCCCCGCAGGAAAAAGTTCCGGCAGGTTCTGCAAAACAACAAAAAGAGCATTCTTCTTCTCAGGCCGGGCAACCGGCCTCTGAATCTGTTCAGAAGGCAAATACCGGACATCCAGATGTTTCCACCACAATAACAAACAATGAAACAAATCCTGAAAGCAACTCGAAAACAGCTCTTCCTTCCGTTACTGACGAAACAAAAAATAAAGATACCAAAACCAAGAATGAAAGCGCTGAAGCAAACAAAACCGTTTCCAACAGGACGGCTTCCCAAAGGCAAAAGGCGTACAATATGGTTTTAACCGAAACGTCCGGAGGGCTTTTCAATTTATTTAACAAACTTGAAGATGAAAAAGCATCCCGGCAGACAATAGAAACTGCCTCCACCGCTGAATTCGGCGGATTGTCACAAATTCTCAAAAGCAATGCTCCGCAGCTTTCAGTTAAAACTCTGCCGGACGTTCCAGCCCCTACTCCGGCAATTACCGTTTCGGCCGCTCCCGCTTCTTCGCCTAAGGATGCCGGAGAAAATATCCTTACAAAAACCAAAGCCGCTATCTCTAAAATTATGGCTAAACTGCAGCAAGCCGAAAAGGATTTGGAACAAAACGTTATTGCCTATAACGATATCAACGCAGCCGATACTACGAGCACAAAGGCAAACAAAAAGGAAGATATTGCGCAGGTTAAAACCGCAAAGACGACGACAGCAGAAAAAGAAAGCAAAGAAAATTTAATTGCCAGCATAAAGCATCCAGACAAAAAGAAAACAGAAACAGCTGTTGCAGATATAAAGCTTTCTGACAAAAAGGATACAGAAACGGCAATTACGGATATAAAGCTTTCTAAGAAAAAAGATATAAAAACAGCTGCTGCTGACAGAAAAATTACGGAAGAAAAAGCTTCTGCCGCCGGAACGAAATCCTCAATGAAAATCAATCCGGTGGTTGCCCTAAATATCGGCAAGAAAGACTCTTCCCAGTCAGTTCTTACCTTATCAGACAGTATCGGCAAACGGCAAAAATTTGCGTTTAATAAAAAGCAGAACAACAAACAGCAAGGCCTTAAGACCGCTGACGCCACACAGCATAAAGACTTCATCCCCCCTGCCCGGCAGCAAAAATCCGCCAGCCCGGTACAGCCGGACTTTAAAATTCCATCTCCTGCTTCCAGCTCGGATTTTTCTGCCGCTCAAAATGCCGAAAAACGGGACACCAGCATTTTACAACATTTATTTGCCGAAAATGACATTACATCTGCACCTTTTGCCGGAGAACATATTACGGATGACGCACTGGTTGCCGTTGAAACATCTTTTGAACCTGTAAAAAAACAAAATTTGTATGTCTTTGCCGTCCGTTCCCCGTATGTGAAAGAGGCGAGCGGCATTGCCGGAAAATCAATGCTTAAAGAAAAGTTTTCCGGACAGCCGCAAAACCTTAATCTGAAAAAACAATATTTGTATGCCGCAAATACGCAGGGAAGAAACGTTTTCAGCGGAACGATTTCCAAACGAAATTCCGTTACCGATATGTAATACTGCATAACGGGCTGTGAAATACTGCTTTTATAATTGCCAAAACCGTCTGCCATGATTATACTCAGCGTAAGTTACCGTTTTTAAAAGGAGCATCATCATGTTTGCAAGACCAGAAGTTGTCGTTTTGCCCGTTGCCGGACTTTCTACCCGCAACCTGCCTGCTACCAAAGCCATGCATAAAGGTTTTCTGTGCCTTAATAACCTGCCGATTATTCAATATGCGGTTGATGCCTGTGCCGAAGCCGGCGTTAAGGAAATTGTCTTTATTTACAGTGACGACACTAACAAGAGTATGTACGAACATTATTTTTCTCCCAATAAACAACTTGAAGAACGGCTGCTCAGAAGCGACAAGCTTGAACTGTGGGAAGCTTTGAAAAGAACCGTTCCCGCCGGCGTCAAGTTTTCGTTCGCATGCCAGCCGGAACCAAAAGGAAACGGGCATGCCATACTTTGTGCCAAAGACATTATCGGAAAACGCGATTTTATGGTCATGTGGGTTGACGACGTTTATGTCTGCCGCGGCAAAGGGATTTTATCACAGCTGCTTGACGTCTATGAGCGTTTCGGCGGAATGGTTGAAAATATCATTAAATTTCCCAAAGACCAGCTTTCCCGCTACGGTGTTCTGACCGGAGCCAAGCAAAACGGCAATGTCGTTATGGCGACCGGCGTGGTGGAAAAACCGAAACTTGAGCAGATAGAATCCGATTTTGCCAGCATGGGACCGTATGTTCTGCCGAATCTCATCCTTGACTTGCTTCCGGAAGTAACCAAAGGCAGCAACGGCGAAATCAACCTGACGGATGCGATTAACCTTGCCGCCCGCAGAGGCTGCCCGCTGCACGGCGTTTTAACCAATGCCGAACGCTATGACTGCGGAACCAATGAGGAACTGGCAAAATCAAATATCCGGCTGTCTATCCGTGAAAACAAAGTCTTGTATGAAGAGGCCGTAAAGACCATCAAACAGCTGGACAAACAGGCTTAGCCTCCGGTATTGCCGGTAACAGAAAAACGATAATTTACAACATACGGCTTTGGTTGAGCCGAAGGGTGGTTATTATGGAAAACAGCATGTACAATTCCGTAAAATTTTCTTCAATCCTTCGCCGATTAATTGCCGAGCGAAAGAAACTGCTGCATTCGAACATATTCTTCAGCGTTTCAATCTTTACCAGAACATGGTTGGAGAAAAAGCTGAATTCAATCTTTGGAAAAGACTGTCTGAGTTCTATCATATATTCCAACATGACAGTGGTCAGAATATAGCGGGATTCGACCTGATTATCGGTATAAACCTCAAAAACCTTTTCAAATTCCGGCGATTCCAACCCTGCCCGCTCTAAATTTTTATAACGCGTCAATTTGTTGAGCAGGCCTTTATCTCTGACGACAATTGTCTGCCCGGCAAAATTTTTATTCATCTGCGCATAGAATATTATGCCGCGGCCAGCCGGAACATACACATTGCGAATCCGTCCCGTTTTGCTGTCTCTCTGATGCCGCAGCCTGCTGGCACTGTATTCGGCAATATTGACGGCAATACCTTCATATACACCGTCAAAACCGTCATCACCGGCAATCTTGTCATATCCTTTAAACAGCCGTGATTGATCCAACAGTGTTTCGGGAAGTTCCGGGCAAAACGAATAAGAAAATTCGCCGAAAAAACGCGCCAAAAGCGGCAAAAGATTTTCCTTGCCATATTTATAATAGCTGAACATCGGCCAACAGGCAAACAATACAAGCAAACAGCCAATCGCGCCGTATACGCCGTTTTCTTCCGCCACTGTGCCCGATACAGATTTCAGGCCGTTCTGCAGACGGAAAAACACATACCCGAGCCATGCGGCAACAAAACAGCACAGCAGCAAAAATATACAGAGGTGTTTTTTCCGGCGCTGTTCAATACGGTGCAACACCGGAAGAATATTTTCAGCATAATATGCGGAGAACTTATTTTTAGCAGCAATATATTCCGGTGCGGAAAAAATTTTTGAATTCTCTTTCATAACGCTTTTCCTTTGGCAAATCTTAAGCTTTACGGTTTATTATGGCTTTAACATCTTAAATATTTGCTAAACGGGGACTTTATGATAAATTTTTTATGGGCGGGCATGTTTCTTGCGGCAATCGCCGCAGCTTTGTGGAATCTTGCCGTTTATCAGGACAGCGGCAGCTTTTCCCTTCTGACGGAGGCAATTTTCCAAAATGCGCGAAATGCCGTAGAAATCTGTATCGGCTTAGCCGGAATTTTAAGTTTCTGGCTAGGTATGCTTAAATTGATTGAAGAAGCAGGAATCGCTGAAAAAATATCCCGCAAGCTGACTCCGCTGTTTAAAGTACTTATGAAAGACATTCCGGAAAACAGCCCGGCAATATCTACTGTCGTCCTGAATATGGCTGCCAATTTCCTGGGGTTAGACAATGCCGCAACGCCAATGGGACTGAAGGCAATGGAACAGCTGCAGGAGCATAATCCGCAAAAAGATACGGCAAGTGATGCGCAAATCCTGTTTATGATATTAAATGCCTCTTCGGTTACCCTAATTCCAATTACGATTTTTATGTACCGGGCACAAATGGGAGCCAGCCGGCCGACAGAGGTTTTCATTCCGATTTTGCTGGCAACTTCCGTTTCAACACTGGTTGGATTTCTGCTGACGGCAATCCGGCAGAAAATCAACCTTCGCAATAAAATACTGATTAAATGGCTGGCAGGTTTTATCTTTATTATCGGCGGGCTCTGCATCGGTTTCTGCGCTATCGGATACGAACAGCGACTTGCCGTGTCTTCCGCCCTCGGCAATATTATCCTGATTTTGCTTCTCGGTCTGGTTATCATTGTTGCAATGCGACACAAGGTTAAATGCTACGAAGCTTTTGTCGACGGAGCCAAAGAAGGATTTGGCGTAGCTTTGCGGATTTTGCCCTATCTTCTGGCCATGCTGGCGGCCATCGGCGTTTTCCGCGCCTCCGGTATTTTGGACGCATTGGTCGGCGCGGTTAAATCCGCCTGTCAATGGAGCGGGATTGACAACAGCTTTGCCGATGCACTGCCTACGGCTTTGATGAAGCCTTTATCAGGCAGCGGTGCCCGGGCAATGATGATTGAAACAATGCAGAACTACGGCGCAGACAGTTTTGCCGCCTTTACAGCCTCTGTGGTGCAAGGTTCAACGGAAACAACTTTTTATGTCTTGACGGTATATTTCGGAGCGGTTAACATTGCCAAAACGAGATATGCGCTCAAATATGCCTTGCTGTCAGATCTGGCAGGCATCGGGGCGGCTATTTTCTTTTCTTATATGTTTTATACCCGGTAAAAAACCGGAAAGGGCTGCATTAGATATTAAAGAAAATACGGAGAAAGCAAATGAAACTTTTAGTACAGCGGGTTTTGGAAGCAAGCGTGGAGGTCAACGGTGAAACCGTCGGAAAAATCGGACAGGGACTGTTGGTCTTTTTGGGCGTAGAAAAAGGCGACGAATCCAAACAGGCCGATTATCTTGCCAATAAACTGGTTAATCTCCGGATTTTTGAAGATACCGACGGCAAGATGAACCTCTCCGTACAGGATATCCGGGGCGGCCTTCTGGTCGTTTCCCAATTTACGCTGGCCGCCGACGTTTCGCGCGGAAACCGTCCGGGATTTGACAAGGCTGAACTGCCGGAGAAGGCCAAAGCAATGTACGATTATTTTAACAGTATTTTAGCGCAAAAAGGGATTGAGCCGCAAACCGGCATTTTTCAGGCAGAAATGAAAGTTAAACTTATTAATGACGGACCGTCTACATTTTGGCTGGAGAAGTAATTAATACTTTAAAAGACTGTTTAATTTGCCTGAAAGAGCCGTCAGGGCATCTTCCAGCAGCTTTGTCAGAAGTTTTTGAGCGGTTTCCTGCATATTTTCATTATTATTGACGATAATATAGCGATTTTGTTCTTCCGAATCGACAAGACTGCCGTCGCTTTTTCGCAATTCCACGACAACTGACATACTGTAACGGCTGTTTTCGGCATTAACCGGTTCTATTTTGGACAACAGCAATCGGGGCTTAAGAAAATAGTCGGCAAGCTCGCGGGTTTCGGTTACAAGAATCCGTGGTTCAAAAGCCAGTTTTTCGGTAATTTTGCCGGTAAAAGCAGAAGACGTGCTGCCATTATAATATTCAAGATCATCAACATATAGCAGCGGTATCGTGCTGTCTGTTTCATACATTGATTTGGGAAGTTCCCGTTTTATTTTCTCGGCGATTTGGGCAACATTTGCCGGGTTAAATTCCGGCTGCTTTGTCCTAAGGACGGCGTTTGTTTTCTCTTTATCCAGTTCTCCGCTGACTTCCAGGCAGATTTTTTCATTGTCATCGCGTACGGTGATAACCGTAATGTCATTTAACGCCTTATCCGCCAAACGATATGCCAACACATTATAGCCGTAATCGTCCATACTGGCTGCTTCCTGCCGGATATACGGAGAATTTTTGACTGCCAGGAGTACCGCTTTGTCATACGCACGGTAACGGATTTCTGAACGTGTCTGTTCCGCAGATACGTCTGCGCAGGCGGTTCCTCTGACGGCCAAAGAAAAACTGTCCGCCTCTGCCTTGCCGATATGATTTATCAGCAAGGCAAAGACAGACAGTTTCGCCAGACTTTTTATTGTCATCCTGCAGATTATTCCTGAACCTGCCTGATGATTTCAACCCATTCGTTGACCTTTTTGCCGCTCTTGTCATACATTGACAATTTATACTGCAGAGCCGGCGTCGTATTGTCGGGAGCAACGTACCAATCGGCTGACGTATCAATTACAAAATCGGCATTATTTACATTGTTGACGACTTCATAGGTTTTTGAACCGCTGATAATGTCTTTGGTAGCCCCTTTCAGGCGATGGCTGCCGTACGGCAAATCCGTGCTCAGAAGCTTTGTATCTTTGATATAAACGGTTCTGGCCCTGCCGCTGTCATAAATAGCCGAAGTATCCTGCAGCATACGGTTCGTGGCACGCGTTGCTACAACAATGTAGGCTTCCGGCGAATACTTTGCCGCAACGGACGCGTCAACCTTGGCATTTGAAGACCGCATTCCGACAACTTCGGAACGATACGGATTTTGTTCAACGGTTACTTCTACGTAATCATTCGGCTGAGCCTGCTGAACCGGCGCATTGTATCCCGTATAGCTTATTTCAGCAGGGATAACTTCTTCGTGTGTCGTTACAACGGGTTCGCAAACCGGTTTGCCGCAGGACTCTTCCATTGTCGTTGTTGTGGTAATAATTTTTTTGGTTGTCGTTACTTTGGGCTGCGGTACGGGCATCGGCTGGCAGGCACAGGGCTGATAACACGGCTGCTGATAGCAGGGCTGAACCTGCACTTCCGCGCAAGGACAATCATAAACAGGCTGCGGCGCAGGAATGTATACAGGTTCCGGTTTTACAACCATCGGAGTCGGCTGTGCCGGGGGCAGTTCTGACTGGATTACCGGTGCCTGATCTTCATACACCGTCTCATCAAACGTTACATTATCGACCTCTTCCCACTGATTTTCGCTGCAAGAGCAGGCGGCCAACACAGTGCAGGCAACGACGCTTAATACTCTTTTCATCTGGCATCTCCTAATAAATTTATTATCGTTTATACAACTAATAGCCTAAAGCAATTAAAATTTTCTTAAGTTTTTGATTTACTTTTGGCTTTTTTTATGATAGCCAACATCTCTAAGGAGGCTTTATGACAATTACTTTTGCTACTCTTATATTTGCTTTTTTGTTTTTATTCAAGGGCGTACAGAAAAACGCCATCTTTCTGCTTTATGCAACGGCAATGGTTCTTGTCGCCTATTACTGCGAAAACAATCTGGGCTGGCGCGTACGGCCGTTTACCAAAGCCGCATTTATGCTCTTCGTCTTATTCCATCTGCCGATGATTAACCTTTTTACCTTTTTAGCATACGGCAAAGACAAGCGAAGCGCCCAACGCGGCGAATGGCGCATTCCCGAAATCCAACTGCATACGATGGAATTGATGGGCGGCACAATCGGCGCAATTGCCGGGCAAAAGTTTTTTCATCACAAAAATAAGAAAAAGGCATATATGGCTACCTTTTTTGCCACTGTCTTTATTCAGGCCGGCATTATTTTCTTTATCCTACACTATCTGAAGATTTTATGATATCCCCGGGTATACGTATCCCTGATACGGAGGTAACGTTTTACATTACCATAACGCTGGTATACAATGCCTGAGCCGGTTCAACATTCTGGCGCATTACAGCATTAAAAATCGGATAAACCCGTTCGCATTCCATAATTGACAGCTCTATAATCTTGCTTATTTTATGCGTAAACAGTTCTTCGTTATCCTGCAAAATCAGGGAATGTTTAAAAATCGGCATTTTCTGTTCGCTCCAGTAAGAAAAATGCCCCAGCCAGAGATTTTCATTCAGCATGGCCAGCAATTCAAACATCTTCCCGCGGTCTACCGCAGATGCTTCAATATTCAGCAGGCAGGAAATATGCAGACAGCGCAGATGCTCCTCATAAGCAAAAAAAATCAGCATATTGTCCCATTTCCCCAAAACTTCTGCTACCAGTTCATTATCCTTGCGGCGGTCAAAAGACACGTTATCGCGGGAAAATATCCCTTCTATCGTATCAATCGGATTATACAAATCCTGCTGTTCCAATGCCAAATTCATTACCGCACTATCCTTTTATTTTCCTGCTTAACGCAATTTGCCGGTGCAAAATAAAATCTGTCAGACCGCGCCTTGCCCACTTACAGGTCTTATTTTTGCCGCAGCCTTCTTCCTTAGACAACCCCAATATGGAGTTTTCCACTTATTTAAGTAAAAAGTAACTTTTTTAATTTTCATAAATTACGCTTTATCATATAGTTAGATAAGCACATCTAAAATCATATTTTTTTTATGTGGATTATATTTTTTTGTTAATATAACTTTAAGCGTTGAAGACTGGCCATTACCACTTACGGAGTTTTAGCATGTATATTGATTTTCCCGATATATCCCCGGTTATCTTTTCAATAGGTCCCTTTTCTTTCAGGTGGTATGCCATGGCTTATTTGGCGGGCATTGTTGCAGCCTGGCTTCTGACCAAACGCAATATTGCAAAGTATAATCTCGGCATCACCAACGAACAGCTTGACGATTTGGTTTTCTATACAACACTCGGCATTATTTTCGGGGGAAGAATCGGATATGTCGTCTGTTACGGAGACGGCTACTTTTGGAAGCACCCTTCGGAAATTATTGCCGTATGGCATGGAGGGATGTCTTTTCACGGCGGAATTGCCGGGGTTATTCTGGGATTGTTTTGCTTTGCGCGAAGATACGCATTCCCGTTCCTGAAGATTACGGATATTGTCGCTTTATATGTTCCTATCGGAATCTTTTTGGGCAGGCTTGCCAACTTTGTCAACGGCGAGTTATGGGGACGGGTTACAACCGTTCCCTGGGCGGTTAAATTTCCGGAAGGAGGATATCTGCCGCGTCATCCCTCGCAGTTGTATGAAGCTGCAACGGAAGGACTTCTGATGTTTGCCATTCTCAATCTGCTCTGGCGCAAACCTTATGTCCGAAATCATAACGGGGTTATCTCCGCGGCATTTCTTATTGTTTACGCAATATCGCGAATGTGTATGGAACTTTTTCGCGAACCGGATCAGCAAATCGGCTTTCTTCCCGGCGGCATTACGATGGGACAGCTGTTATCCCTGCCATTTCTTTTACTCGGGCTTTTTGTTTTGCACCGCGCGGTCAGAATACCCGCTGACAAACATTAAGCCTTAATCGTAATATTACGCGTAAACCGGCAGGCCTTTTGCAAGTTTTCTTCGGCTCGCACCAAAACCGCCGCAGCATCTGCGTCACTGCGCTTTTTTTCGCTGACGCATTGCGATACCGTCAATTGCAGATGGTTATTTTCATTAAAAACAAACACTGACTTCGCCAAAATGCGGCGGACTTCTTCTGCTTTTTCAAAACTTTCTGTGGCATTGGCATTCATAAACGCCAAAATAAACGCATCTGTCTTATAGTTGTACACCAAAATATCGGCATTGGTTTTGTTTATGCGTTTTAAGAACATTTTTTTCAGCAACAGCATTTTTCGCCGGCCAAAACGCTTCAACAGCCGTTCGTATTCATCGATATACATCAGGGCAATACTGTATTTAAGCGGGTATTTGTTTTCCGCCTCCCGGCAAAATGCCCTGCTGTTGGGAATCCCCAAATCCTCGTCGCGACTCCTTGAATAATATACATAATACAACGATGATAAAAGCAGTATCAGGACAGCTGCCAGAAAAAACAGGCTGAAAGCAAACAAATTATCTGAAAAATAAACGCCCATAAATACGGCAGTTCCGGCAAAAAAAGCGGCCGCACTCAATATCCGTCCTTTGCAGACATGATAAACAAACAAGACTGACAGACATAAAACGGATATATTCAGAGCAGGGTAATTAAACATGCCGATATGTTTGTAGAAATAATACGAATCGGCATCAATACTGTGATTCTGCAGTTTTTCAATCAATGCTGTCTGAGCAAACAGAAAAATATAAAACCAACTCCAATATTTATGAGGCTGTCTTTTGTGAAAAAGAAAATATGCCAACAAAATATCGGGAAGCAACAGCGCGCTCCATATATTATACCCGGCCGAAAAAATATAATCCTCTCCGTATGTATATCTCAGGCTGTTTATAATCAGATACCCCGTATAAATGACCGAGGCCATCATGACCGAACTTAAAATCCGGAAATACCCCATAACCAGCAATGTCAACCCAACGCAGCCAATGAAAAAACCGTGTATCGCATGGTAATTTTCTTCAGAAAAATCCGATACGGAAAAAAAATATACCAGAAAAGCCCCCAATACCAGAATCGGAAACAAAGCGCTCTTGTTATACCCTATAATTTTTTCCAATTCCAGTTCCAACTTTAACACATCCGCTCTCCATTTGCTATTGCCATAATTTTGCCCTGTGCCAGACGCGGGTATCCGCCGGCGCGGAACCGTTTGCGCAAACAACGGCGAAAAAGCTCTGCTCAGCCATATACGGGCAGTTTAAACCGGAATAGTTAAATTTTATTTACACATTTAAGGATTGAACTGTCGCCATAGGAATAAAAACGATACCGTTCTTTGACGGCATGCGCATACGCAGCCTTCATACGTTCGGTTCCGGCGATGGCGCATATCAGCATAAACAGCGTTGATTTCGGCAGGTGAAAGTTGGTAATAATATAATCAATCACCTTAAATTTATATCCCGGCGTAATAAAGATTGACGTTTCTCCATTAAACGGATGCAATATGCCATTGTCGTCGGCAGCGCTTTCCAACAGGCGCACCGACGTTGTGCCGACAGCAATTATCCGCCTTCCGTCCCTTTTGGCTTTATTGATAATTTCGCAGGCTTCGGGAGTAATAATACCGTATTCGGCGTGCATCTTATGGTCTTTGGTATCTTCCGTTTTCACGGGCAGAAACGTTCCGGCACCTACATGCAGGGTCAGAAACACTTTGGATACGCCCTTTTCATCAAGTTTCTTCAATACACGGTCGGTAAAATGCAACCCGGCCGTGGGCGCGGCAACTGCCCCTTCATATTTTGCATATACAGTCTGATAATTTTCCTTATCATTGTATTTATTCCATAACCCTGCAGCCGGTTTTTCACGCTTAATGTACGGCGGCAGCGGCATCATCCCATACGTTTCCAACATTTTCGACAGATTATCAACCGGACAGAGAAATTCCAGAAGCACGCCGTCTTCACCGCGTTTTTCAACCACACGCGCTTTAAACAATGATTTTTCGGGCGCAATTTCCGACGTATAAAAAGTAATTTCGTCCTCAGAATGCAAACGCTTGGAGTTTTTTACAAATGCCCACCATGTCTGACCATTTTCGGGATGATACAAGGTTACTTCGACCTCCGCTTCCCCCCTTTTTCCGTAAAGGCGCGCGGGAATTACCTTTGTATCATTAAAAACCAAGACATCGCCGAAATGCAGAATATCCGGCAAATCATAGAAATGCCGGTCAACGGTAACGCCTTCTTCCGATAAATCCAGAAGGCGGGACGCGTCCCGCGGGTTTGCCGGTTCTTTGGCAATTAATTCTTTGTCCAAATCAAAATCAAATAAATCTACGCGCATGGTCTTTCCTCTTGTTATTTTTCGCGTTTATAAACCAATGTATGAAATTTGGCAACCAATTTTTAAGAACATCTTTACTATTGACAATTTTTTAAAAAAATATTTAAAATTGACAAAAAAGTTGTTGAAATAATTAAAAACATGATATATACTGCCCTTAAATAATGGTGTTTTTTATGGAGAAAAAAACAATGACTAATGCTTTTGACAGCATGGATTTAAATACGGCATACGAAATTGCCGGAGGCTATATTGAGGCTGATGACGAAATTTTTGCCAAAGCCCTTGAAATGGTCAAAGCCGACGATGCCCGCTTCGCCGAAGAATTGAAAGCCGCCCGCAAAGCCGAGATTTCTCTCAAAGCCCAACAGGACAAAGAAGAAGAAATTGCAGCCAATGCCGAAGAAGTTCTGGACAACACCTCATTTTTAAAGCAGGAATTCGGCAATGACAAATTTCAGCAGGATTTTTTTGCCGACGAGGAAATTAAGGCAGCAGAAAAAAACACCCCTGTTTATGACATCAATCCCGAAACGCAAGAACGGTTTGAGCTTGAAGGAAACGATAAACACGCCCATTTTGAAATGCTGTTTGAAAAAGCCAAGCTGGACGTTTGGCGCGAGCAGGCGGGAAGCAAAGAATTTCATAATTTAAAAAACAAAGATAAAAAGAAAAGCCTGTTTGCTGCGGTTAAAAATTCATTTTTAAGCACGGTCGCCCACCTCAGAACATCTGCGCAGATAGAACGCGAGGTTCCAGATGCCGTTCATGCCGTACAAAAAGAAGACAAGAACTTTTTCGCCAAACAAGCGGGAAGCATGTTGTCGAAAATTCAGAATGCCCTTAATTCGAACAAGGAAATAAAGATTTCGTCCAGTTCGGTTATGGCTGCTTGTGCCGAATCGGAAGCCAGAACAAACAAATTCGCCAGAAAACTTGCCGACCTGGCTAAAAAGGCAACCGGCAAAAAGAAAGAATGTTTTTCAAAAGCTGCTTTAATGACCCACAAGGCCAAAGAGGCTTTTGCAGAAAAAGCCAAACTGGTTTGGGGTCAAAGGTATGAATTTATGGCAAACATACGCGACCGCGCCCCGAAGATTGTTACAGATATGGCCGCAACCGGCGTTTTGGTCGGCGCGACAGCCCTTTCCGCACCGTGGCTCGGAACAGCCGTTATCGGCTACGGCGCTTACAAGGCTGCATCCGCCTGGGTCTGGCCGATTGTAACCCATGCCAGAAAAGAAGCGCGTTTGGCTCAAAAAGATGCCAAAGCACCCAAAATGAAGTTTTGGGACAGGCTGAAAAAATCTGCAGATACGGTTACTTCTTCCAAAGAGTACTATAAAGAAGCAGGCTGGGGCTGCGCCGCGGGATTACTTGGCCTCGGTGCCGCCGGAATAGCTTCCGGCGCCGGCGCCAACGTCCTTTTGCAAAAAAGTTTCCAGCGCTTATCCAGCACTGCCGTTTATACGGCTAACAGCCTGACTAATGCCGTCAAAAAACTTAAGGAAAAAGAAGGCAATTGGTGGGGCAAAGGAATGGCCGTTGCCAGCACAATGGTTATGGCTTACGTATTGACTTCCTGCGGCGAAAATACGGAAGAAACTTTGCGCATGCCGCAAAATAACGGCGGAATGCCGGATTTGACCGGTGACGGAAATAAAGTACAGACCGTGGCAGATACAACCAAGACAGCTCATCAACCGTCGGTTCAGGCCGTTGTCGAGACGACTCCGACTATAAGCGTTCCCGAAAATTGGGAAAGCAATATGGGAATCACCGAAAACCAATGGGAAAGGCTGCAAAGTTTCTGGGGCAGCAAAGAGCAATATGAAACTTTTTATAAAAAAATAAGCGATGATATGCTTGAAAAAGGCGGTATCTTTGAAGGCATGACCCGTGAGCAGGTTTTGTTTAAATATGAGCGCTTATCTTCATGGAATCTGACCCAGCATCAGGAAGTTATCCGGCGCATGGACTCATTCTTCGGCTGCGACGGCGAGGAACGGATTATGCTTACGGCAGACGATGCAAAATCGCTTGATGACGTATTGTCCAATGGTGCCATCAGAGATGTGGACGGAACAAAATGCGTCAGGACAACCGGCATTGACATCAATTGCGGTGAAGAAGCCGTCAGACACGACGTCCGTGTTGACTGCGGATGCGATGAAAATGTGCCTGCGAATCACGCCAAAACGGAAAAAGTTTCCGTTCAGGCCGCGCAGGATTACAGCTTTGAGGAAGTTTCAGGTTCTTCAGTTATGGTTGTCAGAGAAGGCGTACAGGAAAATGCAAGCAGTTCTGGTACCGGCGTCAAAATTGTTCAGGCAAACAACCTCAATAGCGGAAAAGTTATCGGCGAAACGTCACCTGATGCCGTCAGCGGCGTGAAACCTGACAATGTCCAAGTCGTTATCGGACAAACTGGTGACGGTATCACGAAAGAAGGAACCGGTGTTGCAGCAGCCGATGGTACCTCTACGTCCGGAGCAAGAGCAGTCGCAGAAGATGAATTTACCTTCATCGAAATTCCGGGAACAACAACGCAAGTAACCGGCAGCAGCAGCCTTTCCGGCGAAACAATCGCTGTTTCAGACGGAAGCGATGCAACGGCAACGGTTTCGACAGAGGAGTATGTCTTTGAAGAAGTACAGGGTTCAAGCAGGGTTGTAACTACTGGGGCAGGTACCGAGATAAAGAGTTCCGGTCTTAGAAATGAGGATATAATTCAGACCGATGCCCCGGCCGCCGGAGTTACCGAGCAGATTGTTGCCGATTCAGACGAAATTGCCGCCGGCACGCCTGCCGCTGACAACGTTCCCGAACGCGGCGGGTATCAAAACACCGGTTTGACCGAAGCCCAGTACCATCGAACAGAAACATTTTTCAAAAATAAATTCGGCGAAAATGCTTTTGATGACTATATGAACAGAATTACAGACGATATGCGCGCCAAAGGCGGAATATTTGAAGGATTGAGCAAAGCTCAGGCATTATACTCCGTCCAGCAGATGACAGCATGGTCCAACGACCAACACGGAGCATTCGCCAAAGAAATTTCAACGATGATTGAATATCTTAAAGGGGAATGCAAGGATACTATTACCGTTTCGGAATCCGGCGCCATTAAAACCGTTATCGACAAAGTTAACGAAAACGGCACCATCGACGGCGTTACGGGTTCTACAAACAAAGTAGTCAGGTATTTTCAAGCCAACGACTGCGGCGAACACGGCACTTACGCCATCAATGAAACCACGGCTGCAAATGAAATTACACAGCCGTCCGGCAACAAATTCAAACGTTTCTTCAAAAAGATGTGGAATACGTCTCCTGAACCGGTTTTTGAAGAAATTGAAGGAACCAGCCGGGTTGTTGAGAGAATACATGTTGTCGAAACTGCCGTTGATCCGAAAATTGAGGTTGTTCAGGCTAACAATCTTGACGCAGGACAAGTCATCGGCACGGCCAATGCCGACGAAATTTCCGCTGTCCGTGCAGACAATGTCGAGGTTGTAATCGGCTCAGAACAAGCTCCGGCTGAAGTTTCCGCAAACGAGGCTGCGGCAGAAGAAGCCAAACAGCGCGTTTCAAAAAAAGTCGGCAAAAAAGCTGCACAGGCAGCTGCCGAGAACAGTACTCCGAAACTTTCTCCTGAAGCCGCAGCCGCACTCAGGGAAAGCGGACGGGATCCGAGCAAACTCACCAACCCGGCTTTGATAAAACGGGCAAATGAAATATACAAACGATAAGGCTGATTGGAGCCATGCATTTAAACGCCGGTATAAACTGCCGGCGTTTTCATTTTTCTCAAACAGTGCTAAACTGTAATTGTAAACCGGAAATAAAGAAAACAGCATATCTGTATCAAAAGTTTAATAAATTGGGGATAACTTCCCCCTATATCAGCTCTCTTTTTAAAATTTTGCTTGAAAAAAGCAGAATTGGTGTTAATTTATGCTCGATTTTATGATATATGCCGTGCGGGGCTGTCCGCACTCTGATATTTTGGAAGGATAATAATATGACTATTCGCGTCGGTATTAACGGATTTGGACGTATCGGTCGTCTGGTATTTCGTGCTGCACAGAAAAGAAACGACATTGAAATCGTCGGCATCAATGATTTGATTGATGTTGAATATATGGCTTATATGCTCAGATATGACACCATGCACGGCCAGTTTGACGGTACAATTGAAGTTAAAGACGGCAAATTGGTTGTTAACGGAAAAGCTATCCGCGTTACAGCCGAAAAGAACCCGGCCGATTTGAAATGGGATGAAGTCGGCGCCGAATATGTTGTTGAATCTACCGGTTTGTTCCTGACGAAAGAAAAGGCTCAGGGTCATATTGACGCTGGTGCAAAATATGTCGTTATGTCTGCTCCGTCAAAAGACGATACGCCAATGTTTGTCTGCGGCGTCAACACCGACTCTTATGTTAAAGGAACACAGTTTGTTTCCAATGCTTCCTGCACCACGAACTGCCTGGCTCCGATTGCCAAGGTTTTGAATGATGCATTTGGCATTACAGACGGTTTGATGACCACTGTTCACTCCACCACAGCAACCCAGAAAACCGTTGACGGCCCGTCGATGAAAGACTGGAGAGGCGGACGTGCCGCTTCCGGCAACATTATCCCGTCTTCGACAGGTGCGGCCAAAGCTGTCGGCAAAGTTATTCCGACCTTGAACGGTAAACTGACCGGCATGTCTTTCCGCGTACCGACTTTGGACGTTTCGGTTGTTGACCTGACCGCCAATCTGGCTAAACCCGCTACTTATGAAGAAATCTGCGCGGCAATGAAGAAGGCTTCCGAAGGCGAACTGAAAGGCATTCTGGGATACACCGAAGACCAAGTTGTTTCTTCCGACTTCCTCGGCGATGCCCGCACGTCTATCTTTGACGCTAAAGCAGGTATTCAGCTTACGCCGACTTTTGTCAAGGTTGTCAGCTGGTATGACAACGAATGGGGCTACTCCAACAAGGTTCTTGACCTCGTTGCCCATATGGCTAAAGTAAACGGATAATTTTACCTTTCCCCGCCGCTTTGAAGTAGGTACCGTTGTTAACGGTACAAACGGACAGGCTGCGGGGATTGTTTTTTTAGATTGAGGAAAATACGAATGACCGAATACAAAACGATTAAAGATTTAGGCGACTTGAACGGAAAAGTTGTCATGCTGCGTGCAGACCTGAACGTTCCTATGGACGAAAATTTCAACGTTACCAATACGGCAAGAATTGACAGAACCGTTCCGACAATTAAAACATTGATGGAAAAAGGTGCGAAGGTGGTAGTCATTTCCCACTTCGGCCGTCCTGAGGGCAAAGGCGATATGAAAAATTCTTTGTCCCATATTGTCAAAGATTTGGAAAAAGCACTGGGAAAACATGTCGTATTTGTTGACGACTGTATCGGTTCAAAAGTTGAAGATGCTGTCAAAAATATGAAAAATGACGAAGTTTTATTGTTGGAGAACCTGCGTTTTTATAACGAAGAGAAAAAGGGCGACGAAAATTTTGCCAAAGAACTGGTTAAACCTGCTGACGTCTATGTCTCAGATGCATTTTCCACCGCTCACCGCGCTCACGCTTCCATGGTTGCAGCAGCAAAACTTCTGCCGTCTGCAATGGGGCTGTTGATGGAAGAAGAAGTCAATGCGTTGTCTACCGGCTTGAACAACCCGGTTCGCCCGCTGATTGCAATTGTCGGCGGTTCCAAAGTTTCTACCAAGCTTGACCTGCTGAACAATCTGGTTAAGAAGGTTAACAAACTGGTCATTTCCGGCGGCATGGCGCATACTTTTATGAAAGCCAACGGCATTGATACCATTAATGAAAACAACTCTCTGGTACAGATGGATATGTTGGATACGGCCAAAGAGATTATGGCCACAGCCAAAAGCAACAACTGTGAAATCATTCTGCCGACAGATGTTGTCGTATCCAAGGAATTCAAACCGATGGCCGAGCATAAAACTGTCGATTTGGAACATATTCCGGCGGAGGGCTGGAGCCTGCTCGACGTAGGGGAAAAGACTATTGCCGCTATCAATGCCAAGCTTGACGAATGCAAGACCTTGGTATGGAACGGTCCGCTCGGCGTATTTGAAATGAAACCGTTTGACAATGCAACAAACAAGGTGGCACAGCATGCGGCCGAGTTGACACAGGAAGGTAAGCTGACGTCTGTCGCCGGCGGCGGCGATACCGTTTCGGCTCTTGACAATGCCGGCGTTGCCGACAAATTTACCTACATTTCGACGGCCGGCGGCGCGTTTCTGGAATGGATGGAAGGCAAAGAGCTTCCGGGTGTTGCCGTACTTACAAAATAACCGGGAATCACGGTAAAAATAAAGAACAGAGGCAAGATGTTATTTTGTCTCTGTTTTTTTATATTATAATATTTTGTAATATTTTTTTCATACTATCCATACTTTTGAGTATATATTTTTACTTGCTTTTAATATTTTGGCTTATAAACTTTTTTACATAACACACAGTGTTATATTCCGAAACAAGATAGAGGAGTTTATCATGAACTACAGAACTATGTTATTAGCAACTGCTGCGGCGCTCTTCAGCTCTCAGGCAATGGCTGCAGATTTGACCAACCCGTTCTTTACGCCGGGTCAGGGACAAATCACTTCCGATACAAACGTTGGCTATTACCGTATCAAAGCAAAGCATGACGGCGGCGTTGCGGAAGGCTATTATGCAGCAGAAACGTTGGAATACGGAATTACCGACAAGTTCAGCATCAACGGCACTATCGCCAATATGTTTGACACTCAGGGCGCGTATAATAACGATCATAACTTTGCATATCAAATCGGTGCAAAATATAACACTAACTGCGATAAAGTTTTGTTCCAGGTTGCGGCCAATTATATGACGTTTGAACCGCAGTCATTTTATGGAAACGAAGCTTCAAACAAGTGGTATAAGAGACTGGACGGCGAAGTCAAACTCGGTTATGACCTCGGCAACGGCCTGACTCCTTATGCTTCTTACAATATTTCCGGAAATATTGACGACAGCAACAGAGATTTGGATCAGTCGGTTAAAGCCGGTATTCATAAATATGCCGGAAAATATGCCCTTGATTTGGGTCTGCGCTATAACTTCAGCACAGACGGCGGACACAGCCTTTATGAAGGAAGTTACAATGATTTGTGGGCCGAAGCTGCCGCAGATTACTATGTTAAGGAAAACATCGCTGTCGGCATTTACGGAAGCTATCGTATAGACGGCTCCTATGACAAAGACTTGGATTATGCTTATACAGCAGGTGCCCATGTAAAAGTTCTGTTCTAATCAGAATAAACAGGTTTTACCGAGGGAGGATTCAGAAATGAATCCTCTTTTTTATATTGCAGAATAATTTTTAAAGTTTCTTAATATTAACAGCATATACTGTTGACATTGCAAAGTACTAAACTAAGCGGTATATATTTATTCGGAACAGTATACCGTTTGCGCAAAATTATACTTCGGGAGGATAACATGGCAAAAAAAGCAATCATTATCGGCGCAGGACCGGCCGGTCTGACAGCCGCTTACGAATTATTGACGAGAACCGATATTGAGCCGGTTATTCTGGAAGAAAACGATTTTGTCGGCGGCATCAGCGCCACGCTGGATTATAAACATAATAAAATCGACATGGGAGGACACCGTTTCTTCTCTAAATCCGAACGAGTCATGGACTGGTGGCTGAGTATTCTCCCCCTGCAGGGAAAACCGGCCAAAGACGATATTCTGTTAAGCCGGGAAGTTGAATTATCCACGGCCGCCGATGCGCCGGATCCGGAAAAAACGGACAAAGTTATGCTTAAACGCCACCGCCTTTCCCGCATATATTACCTGAAAACGTTTTTCAGCTATCCGGTCAGCCTGAATATGGATACGATAAAAGGACTGGGACTGTGGCGTATGTTTAAAATCGGCTGCTCTTATCTTAAGGCTCTGGCTTTCCCGATTAAAGACGAGAAATCGCTTCAGGATTTTATGATTAACCGGTTCGGGCGAGAATTGTATCTGACCTTTTTCAAAGACTATACGGAAAAGCTCTGGGGAATTGACTGTTCTAAAATTTCTGCCGAATGGGGAGCGCAGAGGATTAAGGGCATTTCTATTTTAAAAGTTCTGAAACAAATGGCGAAAAATATCAGCGGCAACAAAGGCGGCGCCGTAGAAACCAGTTTTATAGACAGTTTCTTTTACCCCAAATTCGGACCAGGGCACATGTGGCAAAACGTTGCCAGAGAGGTTGAAGAAAAAGGCGGAAAGATATTATGCAAGCATAAAGTCATTCGCGTGGTTAAAAAGAACGGCAGGATTGCCTCTGTCGAGGCTCTTGACGATAAAGGAAAGTTACGGGTCTTTGAAGGAGACATTTTCATTTCTACCATGCCTGTCAAGGATTTGTTTGCCAGCATGACAGATGTTCCCGCCAAAATCAAAAAGATTGCCGACGGGCTTATGTACCGGGATTTCCGCACGGTCGGAATCCTTTTAAACAAATTGAAACTTAAAAACACAACCCATTTCAAAACAGTCAATAATATTGTGCCGGATACATGGATTTATATTCAGGAACGCGATGTAAAACTCGGGCGGCTGCAAATATTCAACAACTGGAGCCCCTATATGGTGAAAGATTTTGAAAATACGGTATGGATTGGCCTGGAATATTTCTGCAACGAACAGGATAAAATATGGACGGATGATGACGATACTTTTATTAAATTTGCCATAGAAGAAGCATCTCAAATAGGCATTTTTGACAAGACTGACGTTTTAGACGCCTATACGCACCGTGTCAAGAAAGCTTATCCGGCTTACTTCGGAACCTATGACAAATTCGGAGATATCAAAGATTACGTAAATACCATTGACAATCTCTATCTTGTCGGCAGGAACGGCATGCACCGCTATAACAATATGGATCATTCGACGTTGGCTGCGATGAAGACCGTAGACTTTATTCTTGGCGAATGCAATGACCGCGAGGAAATATGGTCGGTCAACACCGAAGCGGATTATCATGAAGAAAAAAAGTCTGCATAATGTTTTAAGACTATTGATTTCACAGGGTTTGAACCGGTTACAGACAAAGATAAGGAAATATGCGCAGATTTATTGAACAACAGCTTAAAGATTTTGATGACAAGGCCCTTATCCGCATCTTTAAACTTTTTTCGGCAGCTGCGGCTTTGGTGCTTCTTTACGCCTTTTTCTTTTCGGGTTTCCAAATCGTCGACGAATTTGAACACCTGCACGCCTCTTGGCTGGTCAGTGCGGGAAAAGTTCCGTATAAAGATTTTTTTGAACATCATAATCCCCTGCTGTGGTATCTAAGCGCGCCGTTGGTCAGTTTATTCTATGATAACGCCGTTATCTTTTATGTTATGCGCGGCGTCAGCGCAGGCATTTCCGTGTTGACCCTGTTCTTTATTTACAAAACCGTTTTGCTTTATGCCTCCAGGAGCGGAGCGTGGCTGGCGGTTGCACTCACACTCGGAAATATTATCACCGTTTATAATTTCAGCCAGTTCCGACCCGACAATTTTATGAACTGCTGCTTTATTATCGGCATTTATTATTGGTTTTGTTACATGAAGAGCCGGCAATTGAAGTCGCTCGTCCTGTCTTTTCTGGGCTTTACCTTTTCAGCCCTGTTTTTGCAGAAAATCTCCCTGTTGCTTATTGCCGTTGAATGTCTGATACTCATTATGGCCTTTGGCAAAAAAATGTCCTTTAAAGACATTACGCTGGCGGCGCTTCCGTCTTTGGGCGCGGCTGCCGTTTTTCTGCTTTTTCTGTATCAGCAGGGCGCATTTGCCGACTATATTGAACTAAACCTCCATTTTAACCGGGCTATGGTCGCTTACTTTGACAGAGGTTCTTTTTGGTACGGAAACTTATTGTTTTCTTTTTACGGCCTGGCCTTGCTGGCAGCCATCCTTTTCTATCGGCAGGAGAATATCTGTTTCCGAACTCTTGCGTGGATTTACGGAGCAGAGTTTATGATGCGTCATTTTTATTTTGCGCCGCATCCGAATTATTATACGTTGCTAACCATGCTGGCGGCAATGGTTTTTGCACCTGCGGTTTCCCGCATTCTGCCCCGATACAAACTTTTCGGGCTGTTTCTGATTATTCTGCTGTTTGCAAGGCTGGGACTGCTGTTTAACACTGTGGATACCACTTCCGTCAAACATAACAGCTATAAGCACTATCTGTTGGCCGATTATGTTCATAAAAACTCGCAGCCTGACGACTATCTAATGAACGGATATGACAAAAATTTCAACATTTACCGGCCTGATGTCAGTTATTACTGGTTCGGGCTGGATATGCTGCTGCCGATTATGGAATTGGAATATGACATCAAAGCAAAGCCCGACGTCAATGCCTTTATCGTAAAATACCGCCCGAAATTTATTTATGTGCAAAATTACCCTGACCTCAGGGCATACAGGACTTATGGCGAAAGCAGGTTCGCCCAGACCTTTATTCCCGAACTGGTGTGGGAACTTTACAAGAAAACGCCATTTGAAAATCTGGCCGTGTTAAAGTAATTTATTTTTAATTCTTTTTGTGGTATACTTATGCAAAATACGACAAAAGGAATATTCGATGTTTAAGGTAATAACAGGAATTGTTTTCGGCTTTTGGTTTGCACTGGCTCCGGCTTTTGCATCAACTGTCGCCGTAGACAGCCAAGAAGCAAAAATCTGGGCAAATACCAAAGGGCAGGAACTTTTGCAGGCATTGTCCGAATCTGACCCGATATCCAAATACTCCAAGCTGGATAAGATGCTGACCGAAGACGTCAATTTGGATTATATTTCCAAATTTGTCATCGGGAAATATGCCAGGTTAATGAACCAGGAGCAGCAAGCCCGGTACAGCGACTTATTCCACCGTTATGTTTTGAGCCTTTATAAGCAAATCAACCTTAATTTTGATGCGGGAGCCATAGACTTTTCCATCGACAATGTGATTGAACACCCTAATTTTACAACGGTCAACTGTACGGTCGACCCTACCCGGCTGATGGCGGAATTTAAAAATCTTGAACCGCAAAAAATCCCGGTTAAGTTTAAGCTTATCCGCGGAACAAGCAATCGTATCCAGGCCGTTGACGTTGAAATTTCCGAAGTCAGTCTGGTTGTTGAATACCGCAAACAATTTTACCGGATGATACGAGATGAAGATGAGGACATGAACTGGTTTTTAGATAAGTTCAACGACAAAGTTTTAGCTAACGAAAAAGCCTTTTACAAAAATGCAGGCATATAAACATATTACGGTATTGCGGTTTCCGGCAATTTGCTGGTCGAAGGGAAACTATTAAAACTTTCCTGACAAGTTCTGCTTAAAAATTTTAAAATAGCATTGTATTTTTTTTTCATTATGTTAAGTTAATGGTAATTTTCGGAACAGGAACTTAAAATATAAGGATTTTAGAAATGGTAGAAAATGCCAGATATAACGGAAAAGCCTCTTTTGAAGAATGGAAAAAAGACTGGGAGCTGGAAGAGCGCTATAATTTTAAAACGATAGAGAGCAAATGGCAGAAAATCTGGGAAGACGAGAAAGCATACAAGGTAGACATTGACCCGGAAAAAGAGAAATTTTACGCTCTGGTTGAATTTCCCTACCCGTCCGGCGCAGGCCTCCATGTCGGGCATCCCCGTTCTTACACGGCCTTGGACGTCATTGCACGCAAAAAGCGTATGGAGGGATTGAATGTTCTGTATCCGATGGGGTTTGACGCATTTGGCCTGCCAGCGGAAAATTACGCGGTAAAAACCGGTATTCACCCGGCAATTTCTACCAAAGCAAACATTGCCAACTTTACACGCCAGTTGAAATCCATCGGCTTTTCGTTTGACTGGGATAGGTGTTTCAATACCTGCGACCCGGAATATTACAAATGGACGCAGTGGATGTTCCTGAAATTTTATGAAAAGGGGCTGGCCTACAAATCTAAAATTGCAATCAACTGGTGCCCTTCCTGCAAAGTCGGTCTGGCAAATGAAGAAGTTGTCAACGGGTGTTGCGAACGCTGTGGTGCCGAAGTGGTACGCAAGGACAAAGAACAGTGGATGATTGCCATTACCAAATATGCAGACAGGCTGATTGATGATTTGAAAGACGTTGATTTCATTGACAGGGTTAAGTCGCAGCAAATTAACTGGATCGGGCGCTCGCATGGTGCAGAACTCGATTTTGAAATCACCGACAATAACGGCGAAAGCTTGGGACGCAAATTAAAGGTATTTACAACCCGCCCGGATACGGCTTTCGGCGTAACTTATATGGTTATGGCGCCGGAACACCAATATATTAAAGAGCTGGCGGAGAAATTCGAGAACTGGAACGAAATTGTTGCATATGTTGCGGAAGCAGCCAAAAAGTCTGACTTGCAGAGAACGGCGAACGACTCGAAAACCGGCGTTGAATTAAAAGGAATTAAGGCAAAGAATCCTTTCAATGATGCTCTTATTCCGATTTTTATCTCTGACTACGTTTTGACCGGTTACGGCACGGGCGCGATTATGGCGGTGCCGGCGCACGACCAACGCGACTATGATTTTGCCAAAGTGTTTAATCTGCCGATTATTCAGGTTTTGGAAGGCGGAGACATTTCCGAAAAGGCGTTTGAAGAAGACGGCGCACATATCAATTCCGGCTTTTTGAACGGCATGGGCAAAGAAGACGGCATTAAAGCGGCAATTGATTACGCTAAGGAAAAAGGGTTCGGCGAAGCAAAAATCAACTTCAAACTGCGCGACTGGGTTTTCTCCCGTCAGCGTTATTGGGGCGAACCTATTCCGATGGTTTACTGCGAACACTGTGGCTGGCAGCCAATACCGGAGGATGAACTGCCGTTAAAGTTGCCGGAAATTTCTGATTTTCTGCCGAACGACAACGGCGACTCTCCGCTGGCCAAGGCAACCGACTGGGTTAATACGACCTGCCCTAAATGCGGCGGACATGCCAGACGCGAAACGGATGTTATGCCGAACTGGGCCGGTTCTTCATGGTATTTCCTGAGATACTGCGACCCACATAATGACAAGGAGTTTGCTTCCAAAGAGGCTCTTGACTATTGGATGAACGTCGACTGGTACAACGGCGGCATGGAGCACACGACACTGCACCTGCTTTATTCCCGTTTCTGGCATAAATTCCTGTATGACTGCGGTTATGTTCCGACCAAGGAACCGTATAACAAGAGGACTTCACACGGAATGATTCTGGCAGAAAACGGCGAGAAAATGTCAAAATCGCGCGGGAATGTAATCAATCCGGACGAAGTAATTGATGCTTACGGTGCGGATGCTTTTAGAATGTATGAAATGTTTATCGGCCCGTTTGACCAAGTTGCGATGTGGTCCGATGAAAGTTTGAACGGCGTTTATCGTTTTGTAAATAAAATATTTACGCTGTTTAACAAAGTTACAAAAGCAGCTCCTTCGGCGAAAGATTTGCAGGTAATGCACAAATGTATTATTGATGTCAGCGAACGTATTGAACAGATGAAGTTCAACACGGCAGTTTCCGCTTTGATGACTTATGTCAACTATATGGCCGGCCTGCCGGAAGTTCCGGAAGAAATGTATGCGGTTCTGCTCAAGCTCGTTTCTCCTTTTGCGCCACACATTGCCGAAGAAATGTGGGCGCGGCTGGGACACGACACGCTGATTGTCAAAGAAAGCTGGCCGAAAGGCAATGCCGAACTGGCAAAAGACAATACAGTTACAATTGCCGTCCAGATTAACGGAAAAATGCGCGGAACCATAGAAGTTGAACGCGACAGCGATAAAGAAAAGGTTATTGCCGTAGCAAAGCTGCTTGATAATGTTGCCCGTCAACTGGCTGAAACCGAACCGAAAAAAATCATTGTTGTACCAAATAGGATTGTAAACATTGTTTTGTAAAAAGAGAAATATTATACCCGTTGTTGCTTTGATGCTTGTTTCTGCCTGCGGGTTTGAGCCATTATACGTGGAGAAAAAATCTTCCGGCCAATGGTATTATGACAATAAATTTGATACCGGCATCAAAGAGGAAATGGCCAGCGTTAAAGTTGAGCTGATTCAGGACAGAATCGGCCAGCTTATCCGCAATGACCTTCTTGACAAGCTTTCCCCCAAAGGCGAACCTAAACACGCCAAATATATTTTAAGCGTTACAAGCATTAACAAGCAGGAAATTGACCAGGCTCTGCGCAATGATATTACGGCTACCCGCAAAAAGGTTATTTACAAGGTAACATATGTTTTGCGGAATCCGGAAAGGAAAACGTTGATTAACGGCACAAGTGTCGCCTATACAGGATATGATATTCTGCGCGACCCGTATTCAACAACCTTTGCCCAAAAGAAAGTTGAAAAAAACGCGGCAAAAATCATAGCAAATGACATTTCGTTGCGTCTCGGGGCATATTTCCATTCTTTGCAGACTAAACGGGGCGATCCGGATGAATATTAAACCGGAACAAGTCGAAGGCATCCTCAAATCGCTGTCGCCGCAAATACGCGGAGTGGTTATTTACGGCAGCAATGAGGGGATGATTTCTACACTGTCCCAGCAATTTGTCAAAGCAGTTTCACCGGACGTTTATGACGCTTTTCATGTCAGTTATTTAGAGATGTCCGACATTTCTTCCGATGTGGGGACGCTATATGCCGAATATAATGCGCAGTCGCTCATGGGCGGGCGCAGGGTGGTTGTTATTAAAGAGGCGACAAACCTTTTGACCAAACCGCTGAAAGAGATGCTCTCCTCCAGCCGGTCGGACAGCCTGCTGGTTATTACATCGTCCTCTTTAAAAACCAAAGACTCATTGGCAGTTATGGCAAAAGATGAAAGTGATTTCTATGGAATTGGCTGTTATGACGACCGTGATGAAGATATTGCCACATTTGCCTCTAAATTTATGAGCAAGAACGGTTTCAGTATTGACAATGCCACATTTCAACTCTTGTGTTCCCGCCTCTCCAACGACCGAAAAATCAGTGCCAATGAACTGGATAAACTGATTACCTACATGGGAAATAAAAAAAATATAGACATATCTGACATTCAAACGGTTATCAGCGATACGTCTGCCTCCTCGCAGGAAGATTTGTGTTACTTTGTTGCCCAAGGATTTACGGAGAAAGCTGTAGCTTCATACAATCGTCTGGTATTTGAAGGCGAGCAACCTGTCAGCCTTATCCGAACGCTCAGTTATCATTTTATGAAACTCCTCGACTGTGCCGTTAAAATGGAAAAAGGCGAAACTGCCGACAAGGTTGTTTTCGGAATGCGACCGCCTCTGATGTTTTTCCGCAAAAATGCCTTTTTGAGCCAGCTCCGGATATGGAACCGGATGCGGATAATGAATGCGCTGGCGCTATTGTACCAAACGGAAAGAGAATGCAAAACAACGGATTTTCCGGCTGAACAGACCGCAAGTTTTACGATTATGCGAATCGCCAACGGTGTCAAAAGGTTTCGCTGAATTTCAGCAGTTGACGACTGGAATATAGCTTAGCTATGTATTCTAAAAAAAGCGGATGAGAACTCATCCGCTTTTTCATGATTAGGTACCTATCCCTGCCTTATGCGCTTTTTTTATGTTTTTTACGGATATATTCCGGCGCGCTACCGTTATTGATTACTTCTGCATCAATTATAATTTCGGTAACATCTTTTTTATCCGGAATATCATACATCAAATCCAGCAGGTTTTCTTCCATAATCGCACGCAGCCCGCGGGCACCTGTTTTTCGTTCAATCGCTTTCTTGGCAATTGCCTTCAGCGCATCATCGGTTATGGTCAATTTTACGTCTTCCATTTCAAACAAGGTCTTGTATTGCTTGAGAAGCGCATTTTTCGGTTCGGTCAGAACTTTTACCAGAGCCTCTTCGTTAAGGTCATCCAATGTGGCAATAACAGGCAAACGGCCGACAAACTCGGGAATCAATCCATATTTCAACAAATCTTCGGGCTGAACCTGTTTATAAATTTCGCCAAGCGTTTTTTCCTCTGCATCTTTTATCTGCGCCCCAAAACCGATAGAAGTTTCCTGCCCGCGACGGCCGATAATCTTTTCCAAGCCGGCAAAAGCGCCGCCGCATATAAACAGGATATTTGTCGTATCAACGTGCAAGAATTCCTGTTGAGGATGTTTTCTCCCCCCTTGCGGCGGGATATTGGCAACTGTTCCCTCAATAATTTTCAGCAACGCCTGTTGAACGCCTTCGCCTGATACATCGCGCGTAATCGACGGGCCGTCGGTCTTGCGGGTAATTTTATCAATTTCATCAATATAGACAATGCCACGCTCTGCTTTTTCAATATCATAGTTGGCGGCCTGCACCAATTTCAGAACGATATTTTCCACGTCTTCCCCGACGTAACCTGCTTCTGTCAGCGTCGTGGCGTCCGCAATCGCAAAAGGCACATCCAGAACTTTGGCCAAAGTCTGAGCCAGCAAAGTTTTGCCGGAACCTGTCGAACCGATTAAAATAACATTTGATTTGGAAATTTCTATTTCCGGATTCTGCTGCTTATTGTTCAGGCGCTTATAATGGTTATAGACAGCAACCGACAATACCCGTTTGGCAAACTCCTGGCCAATGACATACTGGTCAAGAAACTCCTTGATTTTGGACGGGGTCGGCAGATGTTCATGAACTGCAGCCTCTTCCGCCTTCCGCTCCTCTTTTACCTCCTGCGAAACGATGTTGATACATACGTCAATGCATTCGTCGCAGATATACACGCCGCGACCGGCAATCAACTTCTTTACTTCATTCTGGCTTTTGCCGCAGAAGGAACAATGCAACACCTTGTCTTCATCTGTTCTGTCAGTCATTCTTTCTTTCCTATATAATTACTTCCAAACGGTTTTTTACAATATGGTCAATCAAGCCGAACTCCTTGGCTTCTTCAGGGTTCATAAAGTTATCCCGGTCCATAGCCTTTTCAATCACCGCCAATTTATTGCCGGTATTTTCCGCATAAATCTTATTCAGCCGCTTTCTTAATTCCAGTATTTCGCGCGCCTGGATTTCTATATCCGAAGCCATGCCGCGGGCACCGCCGGAAGGCTGGTGAATCATGATGCGGGAATTTGGCAGGGAGTAACGTTTGCCTTTTGTACCGCCGGCTAAAAGAAACGACCCCATTGAACAAGCCTGACCGATACACAGCGTTGCTACGTCACAGGAGATATATTTCATCGTATCATACATTGCCATTCCGGAAGTAACGACGCCGCCGGGAGAATTGATATACAGAAAAATATCTTTTTTGGGATTTTCTGATTCCAGAAAGAGCAACTGCGCACACACCAGAGAAGATACTTCATCGTTTACTTCTCCGGTCAGAAAGATGATGCGTTCTTTTAAAAGCCGGGAAAAAATATCAAAAGAACGCTCGCCTCTGGAGGTCTGTTCAATGACCATCGGTACCAGAGTATTGTCAAAAACTTCCAATGCACTTTTACTCATTTGTATTAAATCCTTAAATTTAAATTATATTACTTTTGTCATCCTATATGCCATATATTCAACAAATAGTAAATAAACGCAAGAGTTTTCCATATTTTTTTATCATAGCCTCTATTCTCTCTTGCTTTTAATGTTATTACCCATATACGACAAGTCATACGTGATAATCGTTATGCCGAACGGATTAATCAGCCCCAAGTCTTTGTTATCAAATTTGGCAAAATCAAACTGCATTCTCAACGTTGCAATCCAATAGCTGACAACGGGCTCTTCCCGGCCGGGAAATTTTTCGATAATGTTAAACCGCGTTTGCCAGAAGTCGAACGATACCGGATAAATCATCGTCATTTCCACTTCACGGCGAATGCCTTGCTTTTGCAACATTTCAAAATACGGATATTCCGTATTCATAAACGTTTTATACACTTCATCGCTGGACGCAAGATGAATAAATTCATTTATGCCGAGACGCTGCTGCATTTCCTGAAGGCTGTCTCCGATGGTATAGCGTTTGGTAATATATTCGGCTAAAATGCTTTCCGTCACCAAATCTCCGGCAAACGCCTCACTTTCCGATGCTTCCATACGTGTAATCTGATAACGGCTGTAGTCTATCTGCAACGGCATAATTTTTGTTTTTTTCAGCGGTATCATCAAACATAAAATTCCGCCCAGTATCATACTAAAGCAGAGGCTTAAGCAGGACACGACGACAAAAAAGCGGGAAGTCCAGAGAAAGCGCCTTTCGGGGAAGGCTTTTACATCTACCTTTTCCGGATAATACCCTAGTTCGTCTTTCTGGGCTTTTTCCTTATATTTAAACAGCGTATAAAAAAGATTAAACATTTAAACACCCACCCCGATAAATTGCTATATGAATATATTTTACATGAAAGTTGTATAAAATCAAATAAAATACTATCAATTAAAAAATAATTAGTGTAGACATTTAGTTAAACAATAATGTTTGAGGGATGGTTTGATGAAAAAATTTATCTGTTTTCTGGGAGCTTTCGCCGGACTTTTGGCTGCGTGCTCAACAACAACTTCACAACAACAGGTAACGGAAGCACCGGTAATGTCCGCTTATTATTCCGACTGGGACCGGGCGGTACGTGCTGACGTTGACATGCAGAATATGTATATCGGAACCCCGTCAAAAATTACAAGACCGATTGATATGTATATGGCTATGGCTCTGGCGCTGAAATATAACTATACCAGGCGTCTTGCCACATATCAGGAGAATCTGGTCAAAGGGAACGTTTCCCCGGCAACGCTTCCAACTATGGCCGAAAACTTAGGCTATGACAACGCCACAAATTCGTCCGCAGTTCCGGCAGATTTGAAAATGTCCTGGAACTTGCTTGATTTATCTTCCCTCGTTTATCAGAATGGTTTTGCTTCGCCTGAAATTGCCGCACAAGAGCAAAGCAGAAAAGTTGTCAACAATATCCTGCAGGAAACGCGTACCCTTTATTGGAAAGCATTAGCCTCGCAAAGACTGATTCCGGTAATTGACGACATGAACGAATATCTGGTTCGCGTTGTTGACGAACTGAATGCACGTTCCAACGAAATGATTAAAGAAGGAAAGACGCCATCAACCAATCTGTTGCTCAAAAAAAGGAAATATCTGGAAAGCATCAAGCAACTTGCCGATTTGCGGAGAAAACTTGATACGGCACAGGCAGAATTTGCCGGACTGCTCGGGATGTATCCCTCAACGGAAATCAAGCTGGCCGGTGCGGAATACGGCAACTTTGCCATTCCGTCAATGAGAGCAAAAATTCAGCAGTTAGAATGGCTGGCTCTGACCAACAGACCGGAATTAAGAGCTTTTGACAACGGCACGTCCAAAGAAGAGCTTGAGTTGGTCATTAAAGATTTTGATACGGTAGATAACAGCGATTACCGTCAGGATCCGAATTATTACAACAGAAAATGGGCAAGAGAATCTAACGACCTGTCGATGACTGTTTTTGAAGAAGTGCGCCATCAGGGGGCGGGAACATATAACTCTCTGGCAAGACAGCGCATGACAAATATTATACTTAATCAGGTTTATCTGTCTTGGGCTTTGTATCAATCGGCGGTTGAGGATTATCTGCTCAATATGAGCGTTGCGTCAACATCTGAAGACATTGCCGAGGATATTACAGGCAGAGAAGGCGCCAATAAAGCTATCAGCCATCTGGAATCGGCAAAAGCTATTATCGACGAAGCCAATGCGTTCCTGTCATACATTGATGTACAAGAAGCTATCGGCAAATTATATGCCAGCGTCGGCATGGATGCCGTTCCGGCCGATATGTTGAATGACAGCCCGTCAGTTTTGGCTATTCAGATAAGGGAAACTTTGGATAAATGGAAAGACGGCATATTTATAACCTCTCCCAAAGGAGCCTCGGCCACGCTGTCGGCGAGAAAACCTCCGGTTGATATTTCTTCGAGTACGCTGGTACCGAATGTTGTCGTCGGGACAGGTTCAGACGTTAATATAAAGATTCCTGATGAAGTATTTGATGCCGTCGACTGGAACGGGGAATATACAACAGTAGCAGGTTCTCTTGATGATGCGGGATTGCCATCGTGGTTGAAATATGATGAAAAAACACATACATTCAGCGGACGGCCGACTATTGACGATGAAGGCAGCCATAAAATCAAGGTATATGCCATGGACAAATCCGGAAATTCAGCCGTTTTGAGTTTTACGATTACCGTGGACAATATTTATATCCAGACAATGGAATATAAGGGACTGACCGGATACAGAAGGGCAAAAGTCTACCATAAATGCACTCCGGGTACTCCCTGTGCCAAAGGAGATATTTAAGGTCAGCATAAGGAGCTTTGTGTGTTAAAAATTATCGCTAAATATCCGTTTGGCTTTAGTTTTGTAATGTGCCTGCTGTCATATCTGGCAGCAGGCATATTTTTCAATGCCGCATTTATGGAACCGGGAGAGGCAACCTATCTTCTCATTGCAGGGATTGTCGCTGCCTGCGCACAGGGGTATGCCCGCCAGATTATATTTTTTCTTTGCGCTTTACTGCTGTTCTTATACCATATCATAACCCAGGGCAATGCAGATATTTTGCTGCTGGCTGAACTGTTTCTGACCGCCATAGTTTTATATACGGAAAGAAAGGACAAGTCCACACTGCTCATCGGTATTACAAGCGCTGCTTTTCTGTGCCACTTGTTTTATGTTCAGCAAACGCCCGTTGATGTCAGGCAGCACGATTTAAGCGGTATTTTTCTTTATATGCGGCAAATTACACAGCACGGATTTAACGGGATTGATTTTAATCCTTGGCACATGTATTATTTATTTCACCAGCCTCTGCATTTTATTGTTGCCGGTTATCTTTATCTTACGGGTTCTGCGTTGTGGGAATCTGCAGCGGCTGCGGCGGAGGGACTGCAATACCTATCTTTGTTTTATGTTACGGCAGCTTCCGTTTTTGCCGCATTTATCCTGAGAGAACTGCATCTGCCCAAAAAGATATTTTATGCAGGCGTTCTGTTGTTTATGTTTAATCCGACCCTGTTTCTTTTTTCAGGCTATATCTCGGACGATACGCCGGCCATGATGTGGAGCATCGTAGCCGTATATTTTCTATTACGTTGGTATAAAACGGAAAAAAGCCTTTATATTTTGGCTGCCGCCGCCGGATTTGGCTTTGGCGTACTGACCAAACTTTCCGTACTGATGGCTGTTCCGGCGATTATTATTCTCTTTCTTTACAAGATATCAACCTCAGAAGGAAAGCGAACCGATATTTTTGCTGATTTATGCCTGTTTGTCATTATTGCCGTTCCCTTGTCGCTAGGCTGGGTCATTCGCAACCATATTCTGTACGATATGCAATTTTACAACATTCCTGATACGTCGCCCTGGGGACAAAATTTTAAGTACCAGACTTTAGGAGAAAGAATTTTTGACTTTTCGCAAATATCAAAACCTTTTATTAATGTTCCAACGGCCGTTGATGCAAATATTTGGCTGGCAATGATAAAAACCGAGCTTTTCGGCGAGTGGGATATGAGTATCGGAAACGCTTTTATTTACGTTCCGGCAAAATTACTTTATCTGTTAAACATCTTTCTAAAAATTTGTACGATAGCCGGCATACTTTATCTGGTTCATCAGGAAACTACAGACAAATTGTACCGGAATAAACCTTTTGTTTGGTTTTTCATTGTTTTATACATTACACTTTGGGGATACAGTTTTAAATACGCCATAGACTATCCATATGCCTGTTCAACGGATTACCGTCTGTTTGCCCAGCTTATTCTTCCCGAAACGGCGATTTTATGTTTATGTGCAGCCCGTATTTTGCGTTCCGATTGCAGACAAAGTTCTTTTCCTACCCATTTATGGCAAAAAGCAGCAGCAAACTTCTTGCCTGCTGCTGCCTTTATTTATGCTCTGTTAAGCGCTTTTATTTATGTGTACGGGCTATAGTCAATACTTGCTCCAGCGCTTTTATTTACACATGGAGGCTATAATCAGTATTGCTCCAGCCCTTTGATTTCCGCATCAATGGCTGCAGATAAATCATCGTCCTGGTTATTTATCCGATGATAGTCATTTATTTGGCGGACGTTTTCTTTTCCGCTTTCCGTGTCACTGTCGAAACTTCTGGCTCTTACCGCAAAATTTTCTGCTTCCGGCATTTCAGCAGAAGATTTTTTTACTTCCTGCATTTTGGTAAACTGCAATAAATTTTGCGGTTCATCACCTTCCTCAACATCACTGACATACGGCGCAGAAGACTCGGAAATATATGCCGGAACATTTCTTATATCCTTTTCAATATCCCTGTCCTGCTGCATAAATTCCTGAATGCGTATCACTTTTTCCGGTTCAGCGGCAGACGGTACATCCTCTTTTTCCTCAATAATCTTCGGTTCGGCTTTGCCTAACACGGCATCTTTATCTGGCAGATTATCCCGCTCTGCCAATTCTTCCGGCGTCAGCAACTTTGATGCATCTACGTCAGTATCAATGCATTCCAGCAGCCACACGTCATAAATCGGATGCTCAATGGCGTTCATTCCCGGCGCAGATGAAAGCATCCACCCGCGAAAGATACTATATTCATCTGTACCGAAACTTTTATCGGCAACATCTACAAAGGCAAAATTCTCCGGAGTTTCTTCTGCCGGGCGCTTTTTACAGGCTCGCAGCACCAGGGAAAAATCGCCAAATGCAATTTTGGAATTGACCGGAACCGTAATCTTATTTACACGTCCGGTTACTTTGTCCATTGCCTGCATCAATGCAGCATTGGTAGATATTTCAGCAGCAAAAACAGGTGCCGCGGCCATTCCGGCTGCAGCTGCACATATTGCAATGAGACTAGTTCTTTTCTTCATTTCCGGTCACCATAAAGATAATTTCGCCAACCATATCCTCCAGAGACTTTGCATCTTTGGTATTTTCCGCCGTTCCTCCGGGCAGCAATCTGTCTGCCGAAGTTCCCGGTTCTATTTTGATAAATTTGTCGCCCATCAGGCCGTCTCCGGCAATCATTACGGCACTGTCGGCAGGCAGCGAAATATCCGGACGCAAGCTCATTTTGACGTCAACCATATAATCAGCGGGATTTATCGACTGCGACAATACCGTGCCGACTTTAATTCCGTTGATGCGGACATCAGCCCCCGTATTCAACCCTCCGACTTTTAAGAATCGGGCATTAATTTCATACCCTTTAACTACCTGCAAGTCAGAAACCCTGTATGCAAATACCATAAACAAGGCTGCTACAGCCAAAACGACCAGTCCCATTATTGTTTCAACCGGTTTCTTATTCATCGTTTTCTCCTTTGTGTTCTATATTCATTTTGCCTGCGTCTGCCGCCTCTGCCTTTATTTCATTACTACGACGGCTTTTCCCCATGGATATTATCCGGTCAAGCAGTTCTTCCAAAACCATCGCATCCTGTGTGTAGCTTACGTTGCCGTCTGGGGGAATAAAATCCTCAGATCCTCCGACGTCAATCTCCACATATTTTCCGCCAATCAGACCAAAGCTGACAATTGAGGCACTGCTGTCATCCGGTATTTTATACTTTTCGCTGATTTCCATTGTCAATCTGGTATTGAAGTTTTTATCAAGCTCTGCCGCCGTAACGCGGCCAATATTTACTCCGGACAGCCTGACAGCGTCTCCGACATTCAATCCGTCGGTACGGCCGAAACTTGCATAAATATTATATGTTCCGCCCAATCCTCTGCCCCGTATGGAAGCATTGTGCGAAACCGTTATAAAAACGGCAACCAAAATTACAAGAAGAGCCGTTATTCCCGTACGGATTGACCGCGTTTCTTCTTTTGAATACATCTCTTCCAATTTATACCTCCGCTTTCTGCCGTTATAACGCAACGTTGTATCTCGAATAACTTTTTGTTATATTCAATTTATGTGTGTTATAGCCCATAAATAATTTTTTGTCATCAATGTTTTCATTATTTAAATCAAATTGTGAAAATTTTAAACATTTTCTGGTATGCAACAAACAGTAAATTATACAGTTTAAGGTATTTACATGATTGAAATAAAAAATATTTCAAAACTGTTCGGCAGCAAGAAGGCTCTCGACAATATAAACGTTACCCTTTATCCGGGAGAAATTGCGGCTCTTATCGGCGAAAACGGTGCGGGGAAATCTACCCTGATGCGCGTTATGTGCGGCTATCTGCATCCTGATACGGGAAGTGTCAATATTTTCGGGCATAACGCAGAAAAGGACAGAATTAAAGCTTTATCATATATTGGGTATGTTCCCGAAATTTCCTCCCTTTACGGCGAAATGACCGTTTATGATTTTTTGGCATGGATTGCCGTCATCTGGAACATTTCCGACAAGAATCGAGCCATTTTCAAAGCGGCAAAACAAATGCAGATAAATGACGTATTGGCAGAAAAGGTTGAAAATCTTTCCAAGGGGTATAAAAAAAGGGTTGAGATTGCCTCTGCCCTGCTGCATGAACCGAAACTCCTTATTCTTGACGAACCTACAGACGGGCTTGACCCTAATCAAAAGCATGACATCAGAGAATTTATGAAACAATATGCCCGCAACAATACGGTATTGGTTTCCACTCACGTTCTGGAAGATGCAGATATGGCGAATCGTGTAATTATGTTATCGCATGGGCGACTTGTCCGAGATACGGATATAGAAACTTTTAAAAAGGTTTCCCGCAACAGAGATATCAGCGAGGCATTCCGGATTATCAGCGAAGCAGCCAAAACGGAAACCGCCAAAACCATCAGCAAAAAACACTCCCCAAACCCGGCTCCCTCTATCCGTAAACCAGCAAAGGGAAAAAAATGAAACAGTTTCTTACACAGTTCAATAAAGAATTCAGGGCTCATTTTAACGGTTTCAGCGCCTACATTATCATTGCAGCCTATTATATTCTCTCGCTTTTTTCCGCCTTGTATCTCGGCGATTATTTTTTGCGGGAATCGGAGATTATGAACGCCTACTTCATCATGCAGCCGGTCATTTTAACTTTAGTTATTCCGGCGACAACCATGCGTACTTGGGCGGACGAGGCCAAAAGCGGGACGTTGGAACTGCTGCTAACCCAGCCTATCGGCTATTTCAAACTTGTGCTTGCCAAATTTTTTGCCGCATACGCCTTTTTCATCCTGATGGCGGCAATGTCATTATTTTTATTTTTTGTTTCCGACAAGCTTTCTATCCTTGATACCGGTTTGACTTTGTCCGGATATGCGGGGCTTTTGCTTTGCGGAGCGCTATTTACGGCGACAGGGTGTCTGGTATCGGCCCTCAGTCGCAATAATATTTTAAGTTATATTGCGGCAATTTTTGTCCTTTTCTTTCTGACACAAGCGGAATTCACCTCGGCCGGTTCGGGAATTTATGTCTTTTCGCTCAGGGGATTAAACTTTGAAGACAATTACAAGGCTTTTCTCAGCGGTGTCTTAACCTGGAGCAATTTGGCCTATTTTATTATCGGAACCTGCATCTGCCTCTGGCTAAATACGGCTGCTGTTGAATGCAAAAGAGACGTTTCCTCCGCGGGTAAAAAGCAATTCACCGCCCTGGCTTTTCTGATGGCCGCCGTTTTTGCATGCAGTGCTTTAAGCGCCGGATTTTTTTTCAACCGGCAGTTTGACTTTACCGATGAAAAAAAGTTTACTTTATCAAACGAGGATACTGCTTTCCTTAAAGCCCTTGACAAACGTATAAACATTACGCTTTATGAAGCGGGAAGCAAACGGATGGAAGCCAACTCAGGATATGCCGTATATGCCGAATTCGCAGAAAAGATACTCAAGCTTATTGAACGGCAATCTAACGGCGCCGTGCGGATTGAAACGGTTATGGTTAAACCGTTCAGCCAGCTGGAACACCGGCTTACCAGAGATGACCATATCTGGTTTGAAGAAGATAAATTCGGGCAAAAAACTTTCATGGCAGCGGAACTTTCTGACAATGAAGGCAACCGGCTCATTATTCCGTATTTTGGCAATTTGCGGCAAAACCTGCTGGAAACAGACCTTATACGCGCTATCAGGCGGTTTGGCCAACCGCAAAAGCGCATTGCCGTTGCCGCCTCAAAAGAAGATATGGAAGAGATGCAGGCTTTCAGAGGGATTTTAGATGAATTCTATGATGTTCAATACCTTGAAGAAAAACCGGTTTTTATTCCTAATGAATACGCTGCGGCAATTGTTATCAACCCGACGCAACTCTCAACCGAAACTTTGCTGGCTATGGAACAATATGTTCTCAACGGAGGCTCGCTCATCATTTTCAGCGAACCAAAACTTACGGGCAAAAGCAGCGGCCAACCCATTATATCGTTTTTAAAAAATTTCGGCATTACTCCCATTGCGGAAGAAACAATTTCATATATTTCCGATAATGTGGAGACAGAAGCTGGCGCAGCCGAAGCATTCCATTCCGCAACTAGCAAGAATATCCGTTCGGTTCTGTTTAACGGAGCCGGAAGCATTGACCTTAAAAATGCAGACGGGTACCAGACGTTGCCCGTGCTGAAGTTTGCCGACAAAACGATTGCGGCTCTTTCTTCCGGAAAATATTTTTCAAACTATCTGAATTTTGCCGCACAGGACAGGCATATTGAGCCGGCTTCTCTAAAAGAAGGGAAGGTTATTTTTATTTATGACAGTGATCTACTGAAAGACTATCTCTATGTGTCAGAAGAATCCAAGGGATTTAACTTTTACCAGATTATCCCGACTGCCGACAATTTGCTGTTTTTACTAAGGTTGATGGATTATACTGCCAATGGCGATATTGAGAGGCATCTTTCTTACAGGCACTATGCTCTTAACAAATCGAGTATCGGCAATGCCATATTGGCAAATATCAATAAATACTACGAAGATGAAATCAGGCAGCTGGAAAACAATATCAATCTGTATAAGCAGCGCAGAGATAACTTTTATAATGTCCTGAATATGCAAGGGTATGCATCAATAAGAAATATCGGCGATATCGGCAGCATTGAACAGAATATTGACGAAAATGAAACCCGGCTTTATAAAATAAAGTCTGAAATTGCACAAGATTACCAGACAGTGATTATGGGCGTGACCATTCTGCTGATTTTGGCTGTTCCGGCAATATTGCTTGCCCTTCTGGGACTGGGAACTTTCTTTTTTGCAAAATATAAACAAAAGAAAATCAGGAGGCTGGCTGATGCTGCAAAAACATCTTAAAATTGCGATTTTACTTTTAATTCTGTTGGTTCCTCTGACAATTTCGGGAATTCTGCGCAACGGAAAACAATTTCATATGCTGTCCAAAGGCAACTATTTTTTTGAACAGACCCGCAGACGAGCCGATATTGCTTCCATCAGCATTTCTTTTCCAAACGGGCGCACCGTTACTATTGAAAAGAAGGATGATTTTTGGCGGATAGCAGAAGCTGACGACTATTTTGCCTCTTTCGCAAAAATTAACGCCTTAACCAGTTTGATTCGCAATACGGTTATTTACCGGGCTGACCCAATACGGGAAAATGATGCCGCTTTTTCTGACAGAACAAAGCATATTGTCATAACCAGCAAAGATACTCTTGGCGGCATTGTCGATAAAGCGGCCATTGCGATGCAGAGTAACACTGACGAAAAAACAGCCATTGCGGCAAAAAGCGGTATAATCGGACAGGCCACTGTTTCCAAGCAAGGCAGCAATGCTGCCGGAACCGCTCAGGCGCAAAGAAAACCATATTACTATGCAACCCTGAACAATGACGGTTTTCTGTACCAATTGACCGGAGATTTTGCTTTATCCCCCAACGTCATGGACTGGGTGCAAATGCCTTTATTTGTTTGGGACGGTAAACAAATAAAAAGAATTAAAACTGATAATTTTGAAGTCTACCGCCGTTTTCCGTCCGAAGAATTAAGGTCGGCAGAATCCGGCGAAACACAACCGCATATTCAGGGGCTTATCAGTAATTTCTGGTACTTGGGAGCTGATGAAATTAAGCATGCCGCCAATTTTAAAACTGAAAATTACAAAAAGGCGAAACACTTTGACATCACCCTGTTGAACGGCATTATTTACAGGGTGGACATATATAATCACAGCGACGAGTACTGGCTTTCCGTCCGGTTGGACAGAGAGGGGCTCGTTAATAGCGATGCGGTAAAACGTTTACAGGAGAGCAGCCTTCTTTACGACGGATGGTTTTTCAAAATTAATTCCGATAAGGGGAAAATCATTTCCGGATACATATTATGATTTTATTTCAGATACCTCGGTTCCCAACAAGATTTAACGTCTGTTGAGCAAAAGACAATAAAAAAGCCGGAATAAATTCCGGCTTTTCGTTTTTTGCTTCAGCGTTCAAGCTTTTTATATCTGACTCGGTGCGGACGGCAGGCTTCTTCACCGAGGCGACGGATTTTATCCTTTTCATAATCCTCAAAGTTGCCTTCAAACCATTCGACATGCCCTTCATCTTCATACGCCAAAATATGGGTTGCCAAACGGTCTAGAAACCAACGGTCGTGAGATGTTACCAATACGCATCCCGGATAGTTGCTGATACCCTCTTCCAAGGAGCGGAGCGTATCAACATCCAAATCATTTGTCGGTTCGTCAAGCAGGATAACATTGGCTCCTTTTTTCAGCATCTTTGCCAAATGGACGCGGTTGCGCTCACCGCCGGACAGCTGGCCGATTTTTTTCTGCTGGTCGGTTCCCTTAAAATTAAACTGTCCGACATAGGCTCGGGACGGCATTTGTTTTTTACCCAACTCGATAATATCCAAACCATCGGAAATTTCTTCCCAAATCGTCTTATCGGCAGAAAGTTCATCGCGGCTTTGGTCTACATAACCCAAATCTACGGTTTCACCGATAATAATTTCTCCCGAATCCGGCTTTTCCTGCCCGGTAATCATTTTGAACAAAGTCGTCTTTCCGGCACCGTTCGGCCCGATAATACCGACAATCGCCCCCTTCGGAATCTTGAAAGACAGGTTGTCAATCAATACGCGGTCGCCAAAAGACTTGGAAATATTTTTCGCCTCAATGACCAAATCTCCCAGACGATCTGTCATCGGAATATTGATATAAGCCTGCGTAATCTGCTCTTTTGAAGCTTCCGAAAGCAATTCTTCATAAGCATTGATACGGGCTTTGGATTTTGCCTGACGAGCTTTGGGATTTTTGCGAATCCATTCCAGCTCATTGGCCAGCGTCTTCTGCCGGGCGCTCTCTTCGCGGGCTTCCTGTTCAATACGCTTCTGTTTTTGTTCCAGCCAAGACGTATAGTTCCCTTCATAAGGTATCCCCTGCCCGCGATCCAACTCAAGTATCCAGCCGGTTACGTTATCAAGAAAATAGCGATCATGCGTTACCATTACCACCGTTCCCTTATAATCGCGCAGGTGGTGTTCCAACCATGCGACCGACTCGGCATCAAGATGGTTGGTCGGTTCGTCAAGCAAAAGCATATCAGGCTTGGACAACAAAAGACGACATAATGCCACGCGGCGTTTTTCTCCGCCCGATAATTTGGTAACATCAGCATCAGCCGGCGGACAACGCAGCGCATCCATGGCTATTTGCACCGTCCGTTCAACATCCCAGCCGTTAGCTGCATCTATTTTTTCCTGCAAAGCGGCCTGTTCTTCAATCAGCGCATTCATCTCATCATCTGACATCGGTTCGGCAAACTTCATTGAGACTTCTTCAAAACGTTTTAACAAAGCGACGGTTTCCCCCAGCCCATCCATTACATTTTCCATAATGTTCTTGGACGGATCAAGTTTCGGTTCCTGTTCCAAATAACCGACCTTTACCCCTTCGGCTGCCCATGCTTCTCCGTTAAATTCTTTGTCTACGCCGGCCATAATTTTCAGCAATGTCGACTTACCGGCTCCGTTAACGCCGAGAACACCGATTTTTGCGCCGGGAAAAAAGGAAAGGCTGATGTTTTTGAACAGTTCTTTTCCTCCCGGAAAGACCTTGCTTAAATTTTGCATAACATAGATATATTGATATGAAGCCATACTGTTTTTTCCTTTACTGTTTAACGATTATTTCCTGCAATTAACCTGTTGCAACTGACATCAACGCTACCGCGCTTTTATTTCTTCCTGCTTAATTTTCTGATAAATGCCTTCTTGTGCGGCACGCTGCTTTTTTTTGGCCATTACCCTGTCATAATAAGCATTCAGCTTTTTTCGCTCGTTTTCATTACGGTTATACACCAGATTTACATTATACGCCCGCCTGGGTTTGATTACCTTTCCGTCCGGAAATTTTATCGTGCCGTTTTTGTATAAGGTCGATTTAAAGATTTTCTGGTTATTAAAACGGCGGTTGACCTCATCGCAACCAAAATAACCATCGCCCCGCTTTTCCATAAATGCCGTCGCTTTGGCTTTATTGTATTCATACATGCCATCTGCCTGCTCACTGTCTGATCTTGCCTTTGACACCAAATATGCCCTCGCAATAAGCTCATAAGACGGATATCTTTCGGCACCGCATGCCAGCCCTTCGCCTGACACATAACCAAGGTTTCTGACATCTTCCAGATAGGTAGCCGCCGCGGCAGGAAAAACTGCCGAGCATACGATAATACAGATGGCTGCAATAAATTTCATTTCTTTCAATCGCCCGTGTTTCTTTGTTTTTGGCATTATAACGGCAAATAAATCTAATTCAAGCGAAAAAATGATTTGACAAATTAAAACAATTATCGTATGGTTCGCTCAAACTTTTGTGTAAGGAATAAGAAAAATGAAAGTATATAGCTCTTTGAAGTCTAAGAAGGCGCGCGTGAGAGGTTGTAAGCTTGTTCGCCGCAAGGGTCGCCTTTATGTAATTAACAAAAGAGAACCTAAGTATAAGGCTCGTCAAGGTTAATTGAGACGTATTATAGTTTAAAACCGGGCTTTTGAGTCCGGTTTTTTTTGTCAGCATATTTTAGCGATGCGGAATTAAGCCTGATTACAGACTTTCCATAACGGCAACGGCATTCACGTACTCCCGTTCATTAGAAAGTGTCAGATGCATATTAAAATTTTGATTTTTTGAAATAAAATAAGCCCGGGTTAAAGCTTTTCCATATAAGTTGACTTTAGGGCACCCTAGGGAATCGTGAACAATTTCTACGTCTTTAAGAGTTATCCCTTCCCGGAATCCGCTTCCCAAAGCTTTTGACACGGCTTCTTTAGCTGCAAATCTGGTGGCAACAGCCAAGACCAATCGCGACAAATCCTGTCCTGTTGTGCGAACTTCAAGTTCTGCAATTTCCCTTGATGTAAAGTATTTTTTTATAAAACGCAGCAGAAACGCCTCATTTTTAGAAAAACGCGAGACCTGCACAATATCACATCCCAGCCCCAGTATCATCTTTATCCCTTTCGTTTTTTGCAGGATTGTTCAACAGAACGCGCCAAGTCATACGGCTGACGCTCCACCACACAACTATATACAGAGGTATGCTCCCAATCAGCATCGGATAGAACACAGGCCAAATATCCTCTAAAAAAGCACTAAAGTCAAGACCAATCACCGTATGAAACAACTCCGTAAACAATGCCTTAAAATCTACAGGCAGCTGCGGCGCATCTGCTCCCAACATAAAAAGGCCGATATGCAGCGTTATATACCAAATCAGAGGAAACGTCCACGGATTTCCCGCTATAGTTCCGAGAGCCGCAGCAATTCCGTTTTGCCCGGCAAGTCTGGCAACAGCGAGGCTTAACAGCAGATGAAATCCGACAAAAGGCGTAAAAGACATTGCTACCCCGGTAGCAAATCCGTTGGCAATTTCCTGAGGTGTCCCTTTCAGCGAATCGAGCTTCCGCAAAATTTTCAGATATAAGCCCTGCAGCCTGCGCCCCACTTTTTTCAACGAAAACATTGCCTTCTCCCTGGACCCGGTTCCAAACGGCATATTGCAATATCCCTCTCCCTCAAAAACTGCTTGCGGGAAACTCCTGACGTTTGCCGGCGACAACAAAAGAGATTATTACACTCTGGCAACAAAACTGACGACTTTTGAAGCCCTTAACGCCGCAATAATATCGTTCAGATGACCGGTGTTTTTTACATCCACGTCAACAAGTATCTCAAAATAACTAATCGTCCGGTACACGATATTCAAGTTGGTGATATTGGCATTTTGCCGGGCTATCAGGTTAGACAGTTCGCCCAGCGTTCCCGGTTCATTGCTAATCATAACCTTGATACGAGCCGTATGATTTTCCGTTTCGGCATCGCTCCCCCAGGATATATCCAGCCAGCGTTCCGGCTCATCGGCATATTTTTCCAGCGCCTTACAAGCCAAAGAATGCACGGCAACACCTTTTCCCGTCGTTACAATCCCGACAATTCTGTCACCGGGAATCGGATGGCAGCAACCGGCAAAATGAACTGCCATACCGGTTATCAGCCCTTCAATTTTCAGCGCGCCGCTTTTTTTCTTTTTCGGTTTTGATAATTTTATCGAATTGACAACCTGAGTTATCTTGGATTGCTTATATGCCGGATAGACGGTTCGCAAAACATCCCAGCCGGTAACCAGCCCTTCTCCAACCTTGGCATATAAATCTTCAAGGCTTTCGCTTTCAAAATGCGGCAGCGTAGCATATACAGCCTTTTCGTTAAATTCCAGATTTTCCTGCTTAAACAGTTTTTCCAAAATATCTTTTCCCAAAGACAAAAACTGTTCGCGTTTGCAGGCGCGAACATAGCGGCGAATGGCTGCTTTGGCTTTTCCGGTTACGACAAAACGTTCCCATTCGGTAGACGGGTGCTGCGCCTTTGAGGTCAAGACTTCTACCTGATCCCCGTTTTGCAAAACACTGCGCAAAGGCTTTATTTCCCCGTTAATTTTTGCGCCGACGCATTTATCTCCAACGCTGGAATGTACGGCATAGGCAAAATCAACCGGCGTCGACCCATAGGGCAACCCAATTAAATCCCCTTTCGGCGTAAAGCAAAATACCTGATCGTTATACATTTCCAGCTTGGTATTTTCCAAAAACTCATCAGGGTTCTGCGCCTGCTCCAAAATTTCCAGCAATTCGCGAATCCAACGAAAACTTTTCCCTTCAACTTTTTGCCCCTGTTTGTACGCCCAGTGCGCCGCGACGCCTTTTTCATTTATTTCGTGCATTTCATGGGTGCGAATCTGAATTTCAATGCGCGTATTTTCCGGCCCGATAACGCCGGTATGAATTGACTGATAGCCGTTCGGCTTCGGCGTGGAGATATAGTCTTTAAAACGGCGGGGAACCATGTGGTACTTGCTGTGAATAACACCTAAAGCCTGATAGCAGGCGGCGATATCGTCAACGCATATCCGAAAAGCCATGATATCCGACAATTGCTCAAACGAAGCGTTTTTCAACTGCATCTTGCGCCAAATGGAATACGGCGACTTTTCACGACCGGTAACTGATGCCTTTATGCCGTTTTCAGCCATATCCTTTTCCAACTGGCTGATTATTTTCGGCACCAAATTGCTGCCTTGTTCACGCAAAAAATTCAACCGTGCTACAATAGAATCGTGAGCCTCTTTGTGCAACTCGGCAAACGCGATTTCTTCCAGTTCGGTTTTAATCTCCTGCATGCCGATACGTTCGGCCAAAGGAGCATAAATATCCAGCGTTTCCTTGGCTATCCTTTTACGCTTTTCTTCAGGACAGAAATGTAAGGTTCTGATGTTATGAAGACGGTCAGCTAGTTTTATCAGCAGCACGCGGATATCTTCTGACATTGCCAACAGCAGCTTGCGAAAATTTTCCGCCTGTTTGCTTGAACCTGATTTCTGTTCAATAATCGCCAATTTGGTTACACCGTCTACAATAGCGGCAACCTGCGGGCCAAACAGCTCTTTAATCTCTTCTACCGTCGTATCGGTATCTTCTACCGTATCGTGCAGCAATCCGGCAATAATCGAGTTACAGTCCAAACGAAACTTAGTCAAAATCCCTGCGACTTCAATCGGGTGGGAATAGTACGGGTCGCCGGAAGTCCGGAGCTGAGCTCCGTGTTTTTTCATTGCAAAAACGTATGCACGGTTCAGTGCATCTTCGTCTGCGTTAGGGTCATAAGATTTAACCAAATCAACTAATTCATACTGTCTTAACATGCGACCTCTTTATTTTACCCACATTTTTTAGTTATAGCGCATAAATTACAAAAAAGCAAGATATGTTTACCAATATCTTGCTTTATGAATCCTTAAATTTTATCAAAAAGAAGATTTATTCTTCCAAATCTTCCATATCATCGGAAAAATCGTCTTTGCCGTCCAGCAATTCGTCGTCCAAATCCGCATCATTATCGTCAAGAGACAAGTCATCACCATCAACATCAAGCGTTTCGCCGTCCGTATCCTGAATTTGCATATTATCAGCCAAAGCGGCATCCAGAATCGTATCCCCGTCAAATTGAGAATCCAGTTCAGACAATTCTTTTTCGGCAGCAAGAATTTCCAGCTCTTCTTCTTCAGGCTCTTCAACCTCAACATACTTCTGAAGCCCCATAACCAAAGATTTCTGCAAATCTTCAATATCGGCTTTCCCTTCGGCGATTTCACGCAAGGCAACTACGGAGTTTTTGTCGTTGTCCCTGTCAACCTTAATCGGGGAGCCGGACTCTATATCTTTTGCCCGCTGCGCCGCAACTAAAAGCAACTCATAGCGGTTGGGAATCTTTTCAACACAGTCTTCAACTGTTACACGTGCCATTTTGACCACCTTTTAAATTTGTTTTTACACTTTGTGAGAGTTTATACACAAGACATCTCGGAAATGCAACTATTTTTTTGAAAAACTTTAATAAAATATCGGCGCCGTCAGCATTACCCCTCTGATTTTAATCATCTTTTCGGCCAATTCCCGCTGATGCGGCCGCACCGCCTCCACATCCTCTTTCAAAACCGTGTACATTTTTATGATAGCAGCTTCGACTGCGTACATTTCATCCTGCCATTTTTCAGGCAACTGGCGGATATAATTATCATAATACCCGCGACGGTGAAACCGAACGGCGTATGCCGTCGCCTGATTTGCCTCTGCAACACGAAACGCCTTAATGGTGCGATCGCAGGTATATGCCCATTCTTCCGGACTGAACCCCTGCTTGACAACCACAGATGCAAATTCATCGTATATCCCGGCAAAACGCGTTTTCAGGACAAGGCGCTGACAAGGGTTGACGATATCTTTCAGGCTGTTTTGCTTCAGAGCAGTTCCATTTTCCTGTTCCCAGATATCAAGCAGCGCCTCTCCGACAATCAGCTTGGAATAATTACGCATATTATCTTTGGTTCCGAATTCCATAACATCATCAATGGTCGCCGTAAATGCGGCAACGTCTTTTGAGGTCAGCGGAGAAGTCAGGGTCGGCGCAATCGTTCGCAGCGACAGGGCAAAGGACGGCTTTGCCTTTCGGACAGACGAAGCCTTTTTCTTTTCCGCGTTTTTTTCCGGAAACTCGGCCTTATCTTTTAGAAAATCAGGCAGTTCGGTATCAATTTTCGGCTTTTTAACGCGGACGGTTTTTGGCCTGTCGAGGTCTTCCGGCTTTTTTTCGCCCCAAATTTCCGGCATCAACAAAAAATACAATGCCGGCGACATAAATTCCAAATTTTCAATTCCTTTAAGGCGGTCAGGTATTTTTTCGGGAAATTTGTTTTTGGTTTCTTTTATTCCCGGCAGATTTAATATTTTTTCGGACATTCCGGGAATCTGATGCAGCATCGGACCAATGTACTGATAGGAATCCCGGGGCAGCCAGCCGATTATTTCCAACAGTTCGTCTTCATAATTGTTTTTTAATCTTCCCTCGCTCAAACCGTAAAAACGGATTGTCCGGCTGAATTCCTGTTTAAATTTGCGTCCCATTTTGAACCGGGATTCATACCCTTTGTCATAAAACTGGTCAATCGTATCAAGCTTTTTGATATAGGTCTTGATATCAGGCACCTCCATTTTCATGTCGACTTTAAAATAACGGTCATAATCCGCTGCTGCAGCCCATGCCGTTTCCGACAGCAGCAATCCCGATATTATGAAAAAGAAAAATTTGACCATTTTTATTCCCTGATATTACAAACGATTGAATCTTAAGCTATTTTAATAGTTTATTTTTACTTTAGAAAAAATAATTTAAAAAAACGTTATACTTGCATTTTAAATCTGTTTGGATTATGGTTTCAATAAACAAGCCGCAACCAATTAATGGAGAAAGAATTATGATTTGGACCGATGAAGCTGTCGAAGAACTAAAAAGAATGTGGGATCGTGGCATGACCACCGGGCAGATAGCCAAAGCCCTCAATGTTACGAAAAATTCAATTATCGGCAAAGTACACCGTTTATGCCTGACAGCGAGACCCTCTCCTATAAAAAAGGCACCGGAAACCAAAAGCGAAAAGAAAACGGCAAAGGTTGAAAAAAATATAAAGGCTGAAAAAAATGAAAAAACAGTCAAAACGGTAAAAGAAGAGCATAAGATTTCCACAGAGAACAGACTTGCGGAAAGAGTTCCTTCCAAGGAAACCACCGCGATTGAAGAGACGAATATTCCATTGATTAAGCTTGACAATCACACGTGCCGCTGGCCTTTGGGCGATCCCCGTGACGATGATTTTTGTTTTTGCGGAAAAAGGGTAAAGACCGGACAGACATATTGCGAGGAACATGCTGCCGTAGCTTATGTAAAACCCGGCAAAAAGCTTTAAATGTTTTGTTTCGAAAAATGACATCTAAGGCGTACCGGTTCTATCCGGTGCGTCTTTTGTTTGTATTATTTCTCAAACAACGCTTATTTGAAATATTTCAAGAGGCGGCCAATAAGATAACCGGCGCCTGAAAACGGATTAAGAGATGTACAGTGAAAAATTTATAAAATTCATTGAAATGTGGCAAAAAGAGTTTGCCATCGAACGAACGATTGATGAAAAAATCTGTATAGACAGAGACGGGAATCCCATTCCCTGGTATACTTATCCGGCAATTGAATATCTGTCGCAATTTGACGTTGCCGACAAGGAGGTCTTTGAGTTCGGCTGCGGCAATTCCTCCCTGTTCTGGGCGGACAGAGCCAGACAGGTTACCAGCATTGAAGACAATCCGGAATGGTTTGCCAAATGGCAGAAAAGCTTCAGCCGGCCGAATCTGGACATTCGCTGGCGAGACGAAGGCGAAGGATATTATAATGCCATATTTGAAGACGGCAAAAAATACGACATCATTGTCGTCGACGGGAAACGCCGCGCCGATTGTACCCGCACAGCACTGAAAGCTTTAAACCAAGGCGGCTTTATCATTCTGGACGACAGCGACCGCATTAACACCAGCAAAGAATATGTGGACGCCGTTACTTCTCTGAAAAACGGCAACCTTATCCAAGTTGATTTTTACGGCTTTTGCCCAATGAACGTTTACACCAAAACGACATCCGTCTTTTTGAGCAGGGATTTTAACTTTCAATCCCTGTACAACGTGCAGCCGATTAACGGGTTTGGCAACTTATGGAGCATGAGCCATAAAGACCGCAAGGAATTTTATAAGGCCAACAAGTAGATATTAAAACGACAGACAAACCGTCCGGCGTTTTTATCGAAGTTTTAATTTTGCAGCAATCCGGGCCGCAATATTTTCATATGCTTTTGCATAGCTGCTGTCAGGGGCGCTCTGGACAATCGGCGTCCCATTATCTGCGTTAGCCCGGATATCATAATGCAGAGGAATCTCTCCAAGGAAATCGACTCCGTACTTTTCCGCAGTCTTTTCTGCGCCGGCATGTCCGAAAATATCAGCCCGGTGCCCGCATTTTTCACAGACATAGTAACTCATATTTTCGATGATACCCAAAACCGGAACGCCTATTTTATTAAATAAGTTCAGCCCTTTTACCGCGTCAATCAGAGCTATATCCTGCGGCGTAGAAACAATTACCGCGCCGGAAAAGTCGATTTTCTGCGACATGGTAATCTGAATATCCCCCGTTCCCGGCGGCATATCTATAACCATAATATCCACTTCGCCCCACGCTGTCTGCGTCAACAGCTGTTCAATTGCTCCGCAGGCTTTGGCTCCGCGCCAGATTAATGCCGTATCTCCGGCCACCATACTGCCGATAGACATGGATTTAATGCCGCATTCCATAAATGGTTGAAATGTCACTCCGTCATATGACGAAGGCGGCATCTTGTCATATCCGAGCATTGTCGGCACGGAAGGACCATAAATGTCGGCGTCAAAAAGCGCCACGTTCAAATTCAGGTTTGCCAGCGCCAGCGCAAGATTAACAGACGTTGTCGACTTGCCGACGCCGCCTTTGCCCGATGCTACGGCGATTATATGTTTTACACCTTTTATCTGCCATTTATCCGGAGCAGCAGGTGCCTCAACACGGTCTTTAACAAAAACGACACTAACTTTTTTATCAGGATTTTCCCGCTCAAGTTCAGCTTTTAACTGTTGCGCATGTTCAGCGTTTTCATCGGCCTTCAGCGTTACAATCAACCGACTGCCCAGTTCTTTTACGGAAGCAATTTCCTCCGGCTTAAAATATTTTGCGGCCAAAACCTGGTTTTTATTGTCTGACATAGCATATTTCCCTAATGTGGATATAATTTTTTCAATATTGTTTTTATACAAGCTTTATATTATTTTTCTACAATAAATATATAAGTTTTATCATTTTTTATCGTACCAGAGGTTTTTATGACAGACAAATCAACAGTTTTGGACACCAATCCTTGGGATACGGCGGACGAATCGCCGGCACCGAAAGCAAAAGTCGTGGATTTTACGACCAAAATAGCGAAAATGCAAAATGCCGGAGATAACTTTAACGGATTTCTATTGTTTTTATGGCTTATTTCCGGCTTTTATCAGGTTCAGCCGAGCGAGCAGGGTGTCGTGCTGCGTCTGGGAAAGTATGCCGAAACGACAGATGCCGGGCTGCATTATCACCTGCCCTACCCTTTTGAGCAGGTTTATATTGTCGACATCAGCAAAGAACGCAGCATCAATCTGGGCGTCAACGAAAGCAGTTACCGTGATTCCAGCGAACTGACGGAAAGCCATATGCTGACCGGCGACGAAAATATTGTCGACATTAATCTGACTGTTGTCTGGAATATTAAAAATGCCAACGATTTCCTGTTTAAGACGAGAACCCCGGAATCGACGGTCAAAGTCGCGGCGCAGTCAGTTTTGCGGGAAATTATCGGACAGTCTAAGATGGAAGACGTCATTACGGGCGACCGCAACAAAATTGAAAATGATACGAAAAAAGAGCTACAGAGCCTGCTGGACGGTTTTCAAACCGGCGTGAACATCGTCCGTGTCAAATTGCAAAAGGCCGACCCGCCGAAACAGGTTGTCGATGCCTTTAATGAAGTACAACGCGCAAAAACCGATGCCGAACGCTTTAAAAATGAAGCGGAAGCTTATGCAAACGAGGTTTTGCCTAAAGCTGAAGGCGAAGCGATTAAGCGCAAGCAGGAAGCAGAAGCCTACAAGGAAGCCGTTATCAGCAAAGCAGAAGGCGAAGCCCAGCGTTTTTCTTCCGTTTATGACGCTTATAAAACAGGAAAACTGGTAACATCCAAGCGCCTTTACCTTGAAACGATGGAAGACGTGTTACAGAAATCAAAAAAGGTCATTATGGAACCCGGACAGAAAAGTTCCAACATGATGCCGATTTTGCCTTTAAAATAACGAGAAGACGGAGTTGAAGATGAAGAAAAACTTACATTTGATTTTAGTCGGCGCTGCCATTCTGCTGGTACTGGCATCCCAGTCGCTGTATATTGTTCAACAGCCGGAACAGGCCATCGTTTTGCAATTCGGCAATCCGGTACGGCTGATACAGGAACCGGGACTGAAAATAAAAATGCCGTTTATCCAAAATGTCGTTTTTTATGATAAACGTTTGTTAAATCTGGAACCGCCGGCGCAGGAAGTCGTCCTGAAAGACAAAAAGCGTTTAGATGTCGATACTTTTTCCAGATACAGAATTGTTGAACCGTTGACATTTTACAAAACAGTCAGAAACGAATATCAGGCGCAGAACAGGCTGCAGGAAATTGTCAATTCTTCGGCACGAAATGTTTTAGCAACGTTTACACTGAAGGAGCTTCTGTCTGAAAAAAGAACGGAAATCATGAAACAAATCAGCGATGCCGTAAAAGCCGATGCGGCTCAGCTTGGCGTTGAGGTTGCCGATGTCCGCATCCGCCGCGCCGATTTGCCGGTGCAAGTTTCCCAGGCTATTAATGACCGTATGAAGACAGAAAGAATCCGCGAAGCAAAAGGATACAGAGCAGACGGGGAAAAAACCGCGCAGGAAATCCGTGCGACGGCGGACAAGCAGGCAACCATAACCGTAGCAACTGCTGAAAAGGAGGCACAGCAAATTAAAGGCGAGGGCGACAAAAAAGCGACGGAAATCTGGAACAAAGCAACAGGTGTTGACCCAGAATTTTATGCATTTTATCGTTCCCTTGAAGCATATCGCAACTCTTTTGACGAGGAAACATCGCTGGTACTGGCTCCGGAGGGTGAGTTCTTCAATTATTTCGGAAAGTCTTTAAAATAAGGATTGGGCGATGCGCAATAATAAGGGTTTGATAATGCGCGTTTTCCTTTTGAGCGCAGTTTTCCTTTTACCTCCGGTTTATATGGCGAGAGCCGTAGATTCCTATGCGGATATGGTTGAACAGCTTATGCCATCGGTTGTCAATATTTCGACCGAACGCAATACAATTGCAACAGATGAAGAAACGGTTGACAATATGATGGTTAACCCCGCATTGGAAGGGAGAGAATCGCTTGGCTCCGGTTTCTTTATCAGGAACGACGGATACATTCTGACGAACAACCATGTTATTAACGGAGCCAAGAAGATTTCCGTCATTACAAACGATGATGAAATTTATGAGGCAAAAATTGTCGGAACCGATAAGCCGAGCGATTTGGCTGTTTTGAAAATTGAAGAAAACAGGCAAAACGATATACCCTCAGTTTCTGCGGAAAAAGCAGACCAAGGCGAAAAGCCGGCAAAATTCAAGCCTGTCATTTTCGGCAATGCCGATAATGCGCGAATCGGCGACAAAGTTCTGACATTCGGAAATCCTTACGGCTTGGGCGTCAGCGTTTCCGAGGGAATAATTTCCGCCAAATCACGCAATATCGGCTTAGGCGAACAGCAATATCTGCAAACAGATGCCGCCATCAACCAAGGGAATTCCGGAGGACCGATGTTTAATACGGACGGAGAGGTCATAGGCGTCAATGCGGCAATATTTACGGCCAGAGGCGCAAGCGGTGTGGGTTTTTCTCTTCCTTCCAACATTGCAAACTGGGTATCGGGACAACTGATAACCAACGGCAAGGTTCGCAGAGGCTGGCTGGGCATCACCGTTTCCAACGGTATTGACAGATACACGGACAAGCCCGGCTTTGTTATTACGGAAATCAGTGAAGATTCTTCCGCTTTCAAAGAAGGATTGCGGGCGGGGGATATTATCATCGCCTATAACGATAAGCCTGCAACAGATGTGGCCGAGTTTAAGCACTTTACGGAAACAATGGAGCCTGGGCAGGCACTGCGCCTGAAGACACTCAGTTTTGGCGAAGAAATCAGAAACGTTGTCAGGATTCAGGAAATGCCGGCTGAAGAATTAAAAGATGTTACAAATCGCGCGCTCAGCGAAAGCAGCAAATATTATCACCAAAGTTCAGACAACGACGTCTTTTACATTTCCGAGTTGAAGATTGCCGTCAAAGAGGCGAATCCGAGAGGGTTGATGATTACCGGCATAGAATCGAAATCGCCGCTGTACGGCAAAGGGATTAAAGATGGCGACATTATCCTTGAGGCTGACCGGACGGATATTTTTTCTGCCGATAATCTGCTTGACAACATCCGCAATGCCATTATTGATGATTTTCGTCCGATATCCCTGCTTATTCAGGGAATAGACAACACTTTTTATTCAACGATAGAATTGGCGCCGGAAAATGATTAGAGTTGACTTTTACCATTTGCAAAGAGCTCCGCTGGAGCAAGTTTTGCCGAAATTGTGCGAAAAAGCTTACGCTACGGGAAAGCGAATCAAAATTTTGCTCGGAACTGAAGAAAGGGTCGAATTTATCAACTCGCTTTTGTGGACATATAGTGAAGAGTCTTTTTTGCCGCACGGCAGTAAAAAAGACGGATTTGCCGAAGAACAGCCTATTTTTATATCGGCAAATGAAGATAATGCCAATAATGCATCTCTGCTTATTTTGGCTGACGGAGCCATGCCCGATACAGAAACGTTGAAACAATATGAGCGTATTCTGAATATTTTTGACGGCAATGATGAAACCGCCCTAAACAATGCCCGTGCCTATTGGAAGCAGATAAAAGCCCTTGACGGAGAATTGCATTATTGGCAACAAAATGACCGAGGAGCATTTGAGCAAAAGGCATAAAAGCAGCCAGATATTATTTTTTACAATTTGCAAAGCCGGATATATAAAAACTTACATACGGACGTATACGGGGCGTTGTCCTTTTGTTGTACAAATTGAACCACCAGATAAGCGGAATACAGACGCATTATTCAGAAATAAGGCTTGCACAATTAGAAAATCTATGACAGTATTCCGCCATATAAATATTTTTCAGGGGATATGACATGTCAAATCTGCAGGCATCAAACGACAGCTTTAAATATGACGATTTGAAATATGCGGTTGAAACGATTGACCGCGAAATAGAAACGCTTGAAATCTTGAAAAACAATTTGGACGGAAACCTTTCGAAGGCACTGGATTTGTTACAAAATACCAAAGGCCGGGTTATTGTTACGGGAATGGGAAAGTCCGGACATATTGCCCGCAAAATGGCGGCTACCTTTGCTTCAACCGGAACAGTTTCTTTCTTTGTACACCCAGCAGAAGCAAGCCACGGCGATTTGGGCATGATTTCCGATGACGACGTTATCATCGCCATTTCTTACAGCGGCGAATCGAAAGAACTATCAGACATTCTGATTTATGCCAAACGCCATAATATCCCGCTTATTGCCATTACCAGAAATCCGCAAAGCGCACTGGGAAAAAACTCGTCTTTGGTTCTTAAACTGCCTGACAACGGCGAGGCCTGCCCGCTTGGACTGGCTCCGACATCATCGACAACGGCAACAATCGTGTTAGGAGATGTTCTGGCTGTTGATTTGATGGAAAGAAGAGGATTTTCAGCAACAGACTTCAGACAACGCCATCCGGGAGGGAAGCTCGGCGCCATTCTCTGCAAAGTTTCCGACATTATGCACAAAGGAGATGATGTTCCGCTATTGAAAGAAGATGCCATTATGCAGGATGCGTTGCTTGTCATGAGTGAAAAGATGCTGGGATGCGTGGGCATTGTTGATGACAGCGGACGACTGTCGGGAATTATTACCGATGGCGATTTAAGGCGCTGGATGTCGCCAAGTATTATTACCGAAAAAGTATCAACGGTCATGACGAAAAATCCTAAGGTTATCGGTCCTGACGCATTGATTGTCGATGCTGTTAACATGATGAACAACACCGGACGCGGCATTACCAACCTGTTTGTCGTCCAAGATGGGAAGCCGGTCGGCGTTATTCATATTCATGACTGTCTGAAAGCCGGAGTTGCCTAAGAGTGTTTGAAACTCAAAAAATAGACAGTTTTTTCAGCGGAGAAAAAAATCTTCTTGATGAGGAAGAAAAGATTTTCATCAGCCGGCGAACCCGGGTTGTCCGTTTCCTAAAGCTGTTTTTGCCATGCCTGACGGCTTTACTGCTGGGAGTTGGCGTAGTCTTGTTTGATTTTGAAACGAATAATGATACGACCATCGCTTTAGCTGATGACGAGAAAATTTATTTTGAAAAGTTCAGAATGAAAAACACCGTATTTGAAATTACGGAAAAAGACAACCAGTTTAGCACGCTCAAAGCCGATATTGTTGAAGAAACCGAACCGGGTAAAAAAATGTATAATCTGGTTAATCCTGATGCCAAAACTTTGGACAATGGCAAAGTCATTACCCTGACAGCCAGAAACGGGAAATACAATCAGAATAAACAGATTTTGGATTTAAATACAGATGTTGTTTCCAACTATAACCATCAAATGGAGATAAAAACCAGCAGTGCCACCTATAATTTTGCTACGGAGTACGGGTACGGCAATGAGAAAGTTATCGGAAACGGAGAAAAGGGTTATTTTGAAGCGGACAGGTTTACATTCAGTAAGCCGAAAGGCATTATTACCCTGATAAACAACGTATATATGAAAAGCGGCGACACGGAACTGCGTACCCCGGATAAAGCCGTTATGTTTATGAATGAAAACAAATTCGTTTCGGCAAACGCTACTGTAAAAAAAGGAAACGATACATTAAAAGGTGACACGATTACGGCATTTTTTAAAGATACCAAACGTTTTGAAATTGACCGGGCATTCAGCAATGGGCATACGGAAATACGCTCCGAGGGCAAAACGGCTTTTGCCGACAGAGGAGAATATGAGGCGAAGACAGGATTGGTCAAGCTTTTCGACAATGTTAAGATTATTGATGCAAGCGGTTACACCGCGACAGCCGATATCGGTATTTACAGCAGTACAAAAAAAACATTTACCCTGCAAAACAATGTTAAAGTTAAAGACAAAAGCGGTTATACCGCCATTGCCAAAAACGGCATATACGACTTAAACAAAAAAACATTCACCCTGCTTGATGATGTCCGAATCGATAAAGGCAGCAATGTTATTACAGCACCTAAGGCTATTTATTTCCAACAAAAAGACGAATTCAGATTTTATGATGACGTCAAGGTGACGCAGGACAACAATACGGCGACAGCGTTGAGCGGCGTTTATTTTATTAAAAAGAATATTGCCGAACTTGAGCATAATGTCGTTATAACCAAAGACGGCAACGTTGTCCGGGGCGATAAGGCCATTTCGGACTTTAATACCTCCAAAAGCAGGCTAGTGGCCAAAAAGGGCGGCCGCATCTCAGGCAAGTTAATTGAGAGTACCCTGAAAGACAAAAAGGATAAGTAAAATGACGAATTGCACAGACAGTCAAAATTCTATTCTGGAAGTATTCAATATCGGAAAAAGATATAAAAACAGAAGCGTTTTGCGAAATGTTTCCCTGAATGTCCGCAGAGGTGAAGCTGTTGGCTTGCTCGGTCCCAACGGCGCAGGCAAAACGACCTGTTTTTACTGCGTTACCGGATTGATTACGCCGGATTACGGCGACGTTCATATTGACGGTCAGGATATTACCTATATGCCGATGTATAAGCGGGCACGCATGGGAATCGGCTATCTGCCGCAGGAAGCGTCCATATTCAGAAATTTAAGCGTTGAAGACAACATCAAAGCTGTTCTGGAAATCGTTGTTGACGACAAAGAAAAACGCGAGGTTATGCTGGAAGAGCTTTTGAACGAGTTTTCCATTGCCCATTTGCGAAAATCTCCGTCTATTGCTCTGTCCGGCGGCGAAAGACGCCGGCTTGAAATTGCCCGCGCATTGGCCGGACAGCCGCATTATATTCTTCTCGACGAGCCTCTGGCCGGAATTGACCCGATTGCCGTCGGCGAAATACGTGAACTTGTTTCACAGTTAAAGAATCGGGGACTCGGCGTTCTTATTACCGATCATAATGTCCGCGAAACGCTGGATATTATTGACCGTGCATATATTTTGCACGGCGGAGCCGTCCTGATGGAGGGAACGCCGGCAGAAATCGTTGCCAGCGAGGAAGTCAGAAAAGTATATCTTGGCGATAATTTTTCAATATAAACGGCTTTTTTGTTGACTTTTTATTGCTTTTCGGGATATGATTTAGAAAGAAAAACAGTAAATAATTGAAGGGAAATGATATGAAAGTTACATTATCAGGAAAACAGGTAGATATCAGCGATAAACTGCGCAAACACGTTGAAGACGGCGTTGCCGCTTCCGTGGATAAATATTTCAGCGCGCCTATCAGCTGCTCAGTAGCTTTTTCCAAGGAAGGAGAGGATTTCAGTGCTGAAATCACTGTCCACCCGGCAAAAAACATCGTTTTGAAAGGTTCGGGTTCCGCGGCAGATCCGTATTCGGCGTTTGATAATGCTAACGAGCATATTGCGACTCGTTTACGCCGCCACAAAACGAAGCTGAGTGCACACAAGAGCAAAATCGGTTTGGCGGAATTGGCTTATTCCGCAGTTCTTCCGCTGGTTGAGCAAGATGAAGAAGTCGATGTGAATGAAGACGCTCCGTTGACAATTGCCGAAACCGATGCAAACATTCCGGTATGTACGGTCAGCGAAGCCGTTATGCTGATGGATTTGGGCAACGAATGCGCCCAGATGTTCCGTAACAGCGCAAACAACCATATCAGCATGGTATACCGCCGCAAAGACGGAAATATCGGTTGGGTTGAGCCGAAAGCAGACAACTAATTTTTAAGGAATACGCAGATGAATATTGCAGACATAATTTCTAAAAGCGCGGTGCTTGATAATGTTCAGGCGGCAAGCAAACGTGAATTGGTACAAAGCTTGTCAGAGCGTATTGCCGCTCTTTCAGGATTAGACGAGCGCGCCGTTTTTGACGCCGTATGGGAGCGTGAAAATTTAGGCTCTACAGGATACGGTGAAGGTGTCGCTTTCCCGCATGCCAGAATTGAAGGGCTGGAGAAAGTCTGCGGCATGTTTGCAAGACTGGAGGAACCGGTTGATTTTGATTCTTTGGACGGCAAGCCGGTTGATTTGGTCTTTATGCTCATCAGTCCGGAAAACAGCGGAGCTGATCACCTGACTGCTTTGGCTGCGCTTTCCCGAATTTTGAAGACGGAGGGCAGTTGCGAGAAGCTCAGAAAGGCTCGTTCCACAGATGAAATCTATGCAATATTGAATGCGTAAAAAAACAAGTCTCAGCCCCTGTCTATATTGCAGGGGCTTTCTTTTATAAAATTTCTTTGCACAGAACTGTTTTTCACATGCAGAATTGTTTTTGTGTATAGAATTCTTACTCCGCAGAAAAAATTTAATATATTTAAATCGTTTTATAAAAAAAGAGGAAAACACCCGATTAGAAATTATCGATTCCGGGTGTTCCATAAGGAAATTAAAAATTTACCTTCCGATTTTTTCTTTTATCCGGTTAAAAATGCGAGCAGCGGTTGATACGGGTTTTGCACCGTAATATATTTTTACTTTTGAATTCTGCAGAGCTGTATCTACAGGCTGCCCTTTCATTTCAGGCGGAAGAAAAAGTTCACGCAAAGTTCCGTATTTGTCAGAGCGCCTGAATGTTACATGTTCCAATCCTGGGATATTTAAATCCAGTTTTTCAGGCAAACCAACACAGTCTTCAAAAACAATGCTCTCAACTTTTTCAGGAAATTTTATCTGTTGTAAATATTCAAGATTTGACAGAACAAACCTGACTTCTTTGGCTTTTGTTACGGAGCTAAGATCAAGCATCCTTGAATTGTTCCGATAACGATTTACAACAATGGTTGATACCTTTTCCGGCAACATTCTGTTTCTGGCAAAGAAAGAGCCGTCGGCACTTAAATACCCAACACTGCAAAATGCAGACAAATCAAAATTTTCAGGAAAATGCGCAATATTATTAAGACTTAGCAAGCCGATTTTACCCCCCTGAGGGAAATAAATATTGTCAACACCCTGAAAATCAGAATTATCCAGCACAACGCGCCATAAATTCAGTAAATTGGAAAAATCCATATTGGGGGAAAAATTACGGCAGTTTTCCAGATAGATGTCGCTGACAGTTTCGGGAAGCCGTAAAATTTTATGCCCATAGTCCATATTGCGCAGATTAAAATTTTTGATATCGCCGCATTCGTGTATATTATTACATTGCGGAATATTTTTGCATGAATCAAACTTCAATGTTTTGGTCTGCGGCGCTGTTTTTATATACAATCCGGCATACGGGGCAAAATCTTCATTTTTGACGTATAGTTCTGTTTCAAGCGCGTCATACGGCGTGCAAAAAATTTTTTTTACATTTTCCGATGCAACTTCCGGCTTAGCCTTTTGCAAAGCATCTTCCTGTGTTTTTCGAACAGTCAGCAACCGACAGTAATTATGAATATTGACAATATCACGTGCCGACAGCCTCTCTTTTATCTTTGCAATATCCGGCGGCAGCTTTTCTTCTGTATTGTTGCTGCTAAGCAAAAATAAAAAATAATCTTCCGGCGACGCATCTGCCACTGCTGCATCGGAAACTATATTCCGAGCTTGAATTTTTCTAATTTTTGGACTTATTTTTTCTGTATGGCGCCGTTCCAACAAACTACCGATAAGTATTGGCCGATATTCGCCATATTTATCGGGAGCCTGTTCAAGTTTTTGACTGACCAATTCAAGCAATTCCGACACAACTTTAGGATTATCCGTCGCGGACAAAATATCCCGGCAAAACAGAGGTGTGATTTCCTTTTCCCCGATTTTATACGGATACAACCTGTTATAACAAGCCAAAGGATTTTGCAAAGCGTTTAATTTTATGCACCAGTTGTTAAAATTTATCATCCGCGTCCTTTGAATTTCCGGCACAACCGGAAAAAGATATTGTTTCTCGGCCTTTCAGGCACTTCTGCCAACGCATAACTACTGAGCGTTTCGGCTGTTTCCCCATTATTTTTAATAATCCGCTTTACCATATCAGAAGCGACATCATCAATATCTACGGGAACTTTCTTATAAATTTTTTCAGCCAACGGTTTAATTACGGACATATTTTCCGCAGACAAGTTTTCTTTTGCCAAATCGGCCATCATAGCCCGGTCAACCTTATCCGCTTTTTCCAGATTGACATATCTTGCCGTTATCTCGGCAGTTTTGTTTACTATCTCGTCTATTTGCCGGCGGCCGCAGAATACCCCATATAAAATTTCACGATATGCCGGATAATCATCAGGATTTTTCTCTAAATGCGCATCTATAAGCGTCAGCATATCGCGCATAATTTTCCGGTGCTCGCTTGAGCGTAAAAGCTGAAAACAGAATTCCGGCGTCAACGGTTCGTTCAGCCTCAAGTACGGGTGCATCATATTGGCGCACCTTATGGGATTTTTGGGTTCGGTTATTTCTATAACATATTTGTCATTCATGATATTTTATCCTGTTTCAGCAATTTTAGTCATTATAGCCCATAAATCAGGTTTTGTAAAGTTGATTTAGACAAAAAAATCATTCAAAATATCCATATCCTTTACGCAAAATTTTTTCCGACTTTTCCGTATAAGTCCCATCTTCGTTATGAACATAAAACGGCGGCAGGATTTTCGTTGTCCCCCGTATGCCCTTCCGGGCGATTACGGCAATGCGCTTCGCATCCTGCCCGTATTTGGAATATATCGGCAAAATCCGGGTGTCTCCGGCCTTATTATGCAAAGCGGCGAGAATTTCATTTACGGCTTCGGCTCTGTTAATTACAAACAGTTTTCCCTTGGGTTTCAGCATTTTCAGGCAAAATACAAGCCATTCAAGCAGGCTGAAATTTTGGAGATTGTGCGCCAGCTGTTTGCCTGTATTCGGCGACGGCATATCATGGTCGCTATAGGGCGGATTGGTTATAACTACATCGAAACTTCCGGGTACAAGCGACACCCCGTTCCGTATATCGGCATATTCATAATGCAGAAAATCCGCAAATCCATTCGCCACAGAACTTTGATTTGAAAGTTTTACCAAATCCGCCTGAATATCCAACCCGGTAATTTTTAGCTTTTTCCCAGACAATCTGGCTGCCAGACATAATGAAACCGCTCCTGTCCCGGAACCGACATCCAGCACGGCGGCATTTTCTTTTATTTTTTTTCCGTCTACCAGTGAAGATAAAAAAACCGCATCGGTCGACGCGCGGTAACCATCAACCGGCTGTAAAATCTTAACCTGCCTGTCCAAGAGGTAATCGTTTGTATACGAATTTTCTTTTTCCATACTATCCCTTAAAACAAAAGGCTTAAAAAGGTTCTCCCTTTTTAAGCCCCGAAACTTTTTCAGTTCCTCTTAAGCGCTCGGGCAGGATTTTGCCTGTTCGGCATTTACCTTAACCCATTTTTCTTCCGCTTCGTCATCAGACGTAATTGCACTCTGCGGGCATTCCGAAATGCAAACGCCGCAATCAATGCAGGTGTCCGGATCTACGACATACTGTTCATCACATACATGAAACGCCTCTACCGGGCAAACGCCGGCGCAGGTTCCGCATTTGATGCACAGATCGCCATTAACAACTGAAGGCATATTGTTATCTCCTAAAAATTAAATTCTTTATCATTTGCGTTTTTATATGCAATATACATTAAATGCAAGCAAAAAATAAGTTATAGGCGCGTATTTTCGTTAATTTAAGATTGAAATTATAAAATTTAACAGTATGATGACGCTTAAATAAGCCAGATGGCGGCACTTAAATAAGGCTAAATTGAGGTTATCATGAACAATGTAAAAGTCAGGTTCGCGCCAAGCCCTACCGGCTGGATGCATATCGGAAATACGCGCACTGCCCTTTTTAACTACCTTTGGACACAAAAAATGGGCGGGAAGTTTCTGCTCAGAATAGACGACACCGATAAACAGCGCTCCAAGAAGGAATATGAAGACGGCATAAGAGATGCACTGACATGGCTCGGTATCCGCTGGGACGAGGAAGCGAGGCAATCTGCAAGATTTTCCCGTTATGACGAAGTGGTTGAACGGCTGAAACAAGCCGGGCGGATTTATGCTTGTTACGATACGCCGGAAGAACTTGAATTCAAACGTAAAAGGCTGCTGGCAAAAGGTCTGCCGCCGATTTATGACCGGCAGGCGCTACACTATACATCGGAAGACCTTTCCCGTTTTGAGGCGGAGGGAAGAAAGCCGCATTACCGTTTTAAGCTGGAAAGCGGCGAAATTGTCTGGCACGACGTTGTGCGCGGAATTTGCCGATATGACGCAGATAAACTGAGCGATCCGGTTATTATCCGTGAAGACGGAAGTTATTTGTATCATCTGCCGTCGGTCATTGATGACGTTGACTTTGCCATTACGCACATTGTCCGCGGCGAAGACCACGTTACAAATACAGCGGCGCAGATTCAAATGTTTCAGGCAATCGGCGGCAATGTTCCGACTTTTGCCCATCTGCCGCTTTTGACAGGAAAGGAAGGAAAACTTTCTAAACGTCTTGGCAGCCTTGGCGTACGGGAGTTGCGAGCAGACGGTGTTGAGGCAATGGCTATTTGTTCCTTTTTGGCCAAACTCGGCACATCGGAAGCGATTGAACCGTTTTATACGCTTGAAGAGCTGGCAAAAACGCTGGACTTTGAAAAAATCGGACATGCTCAGCCGAAGTTTGACGAAGAGGAGCTGAAAAAGTTTAACACCAAGCTGGTGCATAATATGCCGTATGCGGCGCTGCAAAACAAATTTGGCGTCAGCGAAACGTTTTGGAATAAAGTCAGGGGCAATCTGACAACGGCGGCGGACGTGCTGTTGTGGGACAATATCTGCAACAAAGAGATTGAACCGGTTATAGAAGATGCGGCATTTTTGGCGCAAGCCGCGGAACTGCTGCCGCCGGGCGAGTTTGACGATACAACCTTTAACGTGTGGACGGCAAAAATCAAAACCGCGACCGGGCGTAAGGGGAAAGATCTGTTTCATCCCATCCGTATGGCACTTACCGCACAGGCAGACGGGCCGGAATTAAAAACGCTGCTGCCTCTCATCGGCAGGGAAAAAGCCTATAAAAGACTAAAAGGCGAGCGAGCCTAAAGCTCCCGCATACAAGAGCAAAAGCAAGCGCTTGGATTAAGGTCCGTGTCAGGAGCAGGAGCTGTTCAGTGAGTGTGTCCGGATTGATTTTACTGGTATCTCAGCGCATCTATCGGATTCAGGCGCATAGCTTTTAATGCAGGCATCAGCCCGGAAACAATGCCGACGATGACGGCGACGGTTACCGAAACGATGACCGACCATATGGATATCGGCACATTATATCCCATCAGATGGCCGCCTATTTGCGAAAAGGCTATACCGAAAACCATACCGACAAAACTGCCGATAAAAGAGATTAAAACCGATTCCGCCAGAAACTGCATCATTATCCAGGAATTCGGTGCCCCTAAAGCCTTGCGGGTTCCGATTTCCCGCGTACGTTCAGTTACGGAAACCAGCATCATATTCATAATCCCGATACTGCCGACTATCAGCGAAATCGAAGCAATCGCCGCCAACAATGCCGAAAGGACAAAACCGACGCTGCGAACCTTCTCTACCATTTCAGTCATCAGGCGGACGGTAAAGTCATTCTTTACGCCGTCCTTTAACCGGTGGCGCGTGCGCAGCATATATTCAACCCGTTTGGCGACCAGTTCCATTTTGTCTTCCGACGTTGCCTTGACAAAGGCGATGCCCGTGTACTGCGGACGGGGAGAGCCGGCAAGGCGCTGACGGACGGTGGTTGAAGGCATCAGGATAATATTGTCCTGGTCATCACCCATCAGACCGTCGCCTTTTTCTTTCAGCGTGCCGATAACGGTAAACGGCTTGCCTTTCAGGCGAATCGTCTTACCCAGCGGATTTTGCAACCCGAAAAGCTCATCCACAACCGTCTGGCCAATAACGGCATAGGGCTTGGCGGCGCGGACGTCCTTTTCTGTAAACATCACACCGTCTTCTATTTCCCAGTTGTTGACAATCAGATATTCGGGGTTGGTTCCCTTGACGCTGACGCCGTAGTTGCTGGAACCGTAAACGGCCTGAACCGCGGCATTCATAAGGTACGACGTGGCTTCAACGTCTTTCAGGCTTTTCAGCGCCGCCACATCGGCCACCGTTACGCTGGGCAGTCCCCTGCCCCCGCGGACGCCGCCGGTTACCAGTTCGGCAGGCCCGATTAAAATCAGGTTGCTGCCCATAGAGGCAAAAGTTTCGGTGATGCGATTCTGAACGGCCTGCCCGGCGGATACCATCATTACCACCGCCGCCACGCCTATCATTATGCCGAGCATAGTCAGGAACGTCCTCAGCTTATAGGAGGCAATAGATATCCAGGCTTCTTTCAAAATCGCTGTCAGCATTTTATTTCCTTTTCCTTGCTGTAATCTTTGCGCAAACCGTCATACACTTTCCGCCCGTCGCTGATTTTTATCATCCGCGTGGCATAGTCCGCAACATCGTCCTCGTGCGTTACCAGAACAATCGTTATGCCCTGCCGGTTTAAGAACGTAAACAAGTCCATTATTTCGTCGGAAGTTTTGCTGTCCAGATTACCGGTCGGTTCGTCGGCAAAGATAATCGCCGGATTGTTTATCAGCGCGCGGGCGATGGCAACACGCTGCTGCATACCGCCGGAAATCTGCGACGGAGGACGGTCCTGATACCCGGTCAGGTTGACTTTGTCCAGCATTTCCAGCGCCCTTTTATAACGTTCGTCCTCGCTGACTTTCTGATAAATCAACGGCAAAGACACGTTGTCGGCGATGGTGCGCTTCATCATCAGGTTAAAGTTTTGAAAAACGAACCCGATGGTTTTGCCGCGAATGGCAGCCAGTTCGTTGTCGTCTTTGGAGGCGATGTCATACCCTTCCAATATATACTTTCCGCTCGTCGGTTTATCCAAGCAGCCCAGAATATTCATCAGCGTCGACTTGCCGGAACCGGATGGCCCCATAATGGCAACGAATTCCCCGGATTTGATTTGAAAGTTAATGTCTTTCAAAACGGACTGGCTGGTGCCGCCGTCCATAAAATAGGTCTTGCATACATTCCGAACGTCAATTACCGTTTTTTCCGCCATTATCTGCGTCCCGGCTGGAAGAGCGCTTCAACAATGACTTTCTCACCCTGTTTCAGCCCTTCTTTGATTTCTATGTTGGTCATATCGGACAGCCCTTTGGTTACGATACGGGGCACGATTTTGCCGTTTTCAAACAAATAAACTATGTCCTGATTTTCCGCGATGTCGTCAATTTTCTTGACGTCCATGGCAGCTTTGACGGCCGCTGACGGCTTATATTGCAGAGCCATTGCCGAAATCATCAGCACGTCTTTGGCTTCGTCGGCCTTGACCGTAACCGATGCTGTCATTCCCGGAAGCAATTTACGCGAGGAATTGTCGATTTCAATAATCACGGTGTACATAACGACGTTTTCGTCTTCGGTCGGCGACAGGCGGACCTGGCGGATCGTGCCGGCAAAAGTGTCGTTCGGGTAAGCGTCCACCGTAAACAGTACCGGCATATCCGGCTTTATGTAACCGATGTCGGCTTCGGAAACGCTTGCCTCAATCTGCATTTTCGACAGGTCTTCCGCGACTTCGAACAAAGTCGGCGTTTCAAAGCTTGCGGCAACAGTCTGCCCCTGCTCAATCTCTTTGGAAATAACGGTACCGGAAACGGGAGAGGTAATCGTCGCATATTCAAAATTCTTTTTGGCAATGTTATAGTCCGCTTTGGCGCTCAGGACATTGGCCGACGCTTCCTTATATTCAATTTCGGCGTCTTCCAGCGAGGCGGAAGAAGTCAGCTTGTCCTGATAGAGCTTTTTAATTCGGTCATAGTTCAACTTGGCCTTACGCTCCTTAGCCTGTGCCAGTTCATAGCTCGCATAGGACTTTTCCATCGTTTCCTTGAGCGTTGAGGCGTCCAGCAGCGCCAGAACCTGCCCTTTCTTGACGTCGTCGTTATAATCGGCCAGAACCGTTTCCACAATGCCGGAAACCTGCGTTCCGACCGTTACGGTGTTAATCGGGTTAATCGTCCCCGTCGCGGTTACCTCATAAGTCAGCGTTCCGCGGCGGACTTCGCTCATTTCAAAATTTTCCGGTTTCAGGCTCTCGCCGCCGTTCCCTTTGAAGAAAAAATAAGCAGCGCCACCCAATATAACAGCTGCTATGAATAACTTTTTTCCGGATACTTGTTTTATGTTTACCATTAGAATCTCCCGATAGACCGATACAAGGCCGCTTTGTTGATTAATACCGTATAGAAAGCGTTGACGAGCGAATCACGGGCATCGGCCAACTGCGATTCTGCCGTTAACAGGTTTATAATATCCGTTTTGCCGATTTCATAGGAGGTAAAGGCAACTTTTTCGTTTTCTTCAGCGCTTTTCAAAACTTTTTTGCTGACTTCGTATGATTTTACGGACGTCTGGTAATCATGATACGCTCCCCATACTTCATTTTTTATATCATTGCGCTTTTCTTCCAAAGCGTACCGTTCCTGTTCGCGTTTGAATTTTGCTGCGGCAATTTTATAACTGGTGTCAAATCCGGTAAACAACGGCAGTTTGTAATTTATGCCGATGGAATTGTCGCGCGTATAAGAACGCTCGGGTTTCCAGCTGTTGTTGTAACCGCTTTCTGCAGACAGCGAAAACGAACCGTAGCGCGAGGCGCGCAATTCACGCAGGGAAGCATTGGCGGCATTGACGCTCATTTCCTGCGCTTTGATTTCATCCCGTTCGCGCGAGGCTATCTCTATCATCTTATCAAGCGTATCACGCTTTCCAAGCGCCGTTAAATCCCGGTCTGTCGGCGGGCGCTTTAATTTAAATTTGGTTTGCGGAGGCAAATTCAGGATTGTAGCCAAATCCCCCTCATACTGCTTTACCGCATTTTCCATTTCAATAACTTTAAGCTTGGACTGCTCATAACTGGTCTGTGTCTGGAGCTTGTCGTTCAATGCAGCCATTCCCACTTCATATTTGCGGCTGGCCTCATCATACGATTTTTTATACATAGCCTCATTTGCCCGGGCGCTTTTCAAATCTTCTCCGGCGCCCAAAAGCTTAAAATAAGCGGTATTGATGGATAAAATCAAATCCTGCAGCGCGCTGTTGTAATTGAAACCGGCGCCGGCAAGATAAGCTCGAAAACTGTCTATCCGCGCCGACCGGCCGCCAAAATCATATAAAAGCAACGACAGACCTGCATTTAAATTATAGGGACTGTTTTCTGTACTGCCGTTTCCCTGGGATTTTGAGGTGTTTTTACCGGCACTAGCCGTTAAGTCTATGCTCGGAAAGTATTCCGACCTGGCTGCCCCCAAATCCGCCTCGGCGCCTTTCAGGCTCATATAATCAACATTCAACCCGGGGTTATTGCAAATGCCAATCTTAATCAAATCAATCAGCGACACTTCCTTGGTTACAGCAATGTTTTTATCCAGACATCCTTCGGGCGCCTTGGCCGCATATACGTTAAAAACATCCCAGGCTCCGGCTTTTCCCGTAAACAGAACCGTCCCCAGAAACATCGACAACAACAAACGCCGACCGGCCATCTTTTTTATCCTTTACATCCGTCAAAACTTGCGTTAAACGTAGAACATTATTTTTTAACAAACATTTAACAAAATACGGCAATGTCTTATATTTAAAGGATTTTTTATGGCTGATAACAGAACCGAATATGCAGAATTTCTGCAGCGGATTTTGAACGGAGATACTTCGTTCAGCTTGTTGAAACAAAGTGTTCCCGCAGAAAAAAGAGGCTTTTTCAATATGCTTTTTATGACCACCCTGCGGCGGCTGACCTTTATTAAAGAAACGGTTTTGCCACGTTTCATAAAGAAAAAAGTGCCTCAAAAACAGCGGATTTTAGAATGCATTTTATATTTGGGAACCGCCGAACTTTTGTTTATGGACACTCCGGCATACGCGGTTTTAAATTCCTACGCCGAAGCGGCAAAAAAACTGAACGGGAAATTCGGCGCCAACTTCGTTAATGCGGTACTGCGCAATATCCTGCGCAATAAGGACGCCTTGCTTTCCCTGCCCCGGGACAAACATTTCAGCCATGATTTTTTGAAAATTCTCAAACAGGATTATACTCCGGATGAAATTTCGGCAATGGAAAAATTTGCTGAATATGAACCTCCGCTTGACATTACGCTTAAAGACCAGACAGCAAATCCGCTGACCGACGGGCAAGTTCTTTTTACCGGTACAGTCAGGCTTCCTTCCAACGTAAAAGTTACAGAACTTCCCGGATATGAAGAGGGGAAATGGTGGGTGCAGGATGCAGCTTCGGCACTTGCCGTCAAATGCCTGCCTGAAATTAAAGGGAAAAATATCCTTGACATATGCGCCGCACCGGGAGGCAAAACGGCACAGCTGCTCGCTGCCGGAGCACAGGTTACAGCCGTTGATATTTCGGAACAGAGGCTCAGCGTTCTGCAGGAGAATATGGGACGGTTAAAGCTGGTGCAGAACCTGACCACTGTCCGTGCCGATGCGCTGACATATTCCCCGACGGAAAAATATGACATTATCCTGTTGGACGCTCCCTGTTCCGCAACCGGGACGTTTCGCAGGCATCCTGAAATTATGCATACTAAAACGACTGAAGACGTCCGGCGACAGGAAAAGCTGCAAAGGGAAATTTTACAGCATATCTGCGAATTTCTGCTTCCGGGAGGAATCCTGCTCTATGCAACCTGTTCCCTGGCCAAAGCGGAAGGAGAACGGCAAATCAGCCGGTTTCTTGCAGCACGGACGGATTTTGAAGTTTTGCCGATTACCGCTGTCGAAACGGAACATCTGCGTACCAAAGAAGGTTTTATCCGGGTTCTGCCGCAGAACTTTCTGCCTAAGCCGGCAAGCAGAGAGGAAGATATGACCGGTGCAGACGGATTTTTTATTGCTTGTTTGCAAAGAAAGATTTAATAAAATTATGTTATGGTATTGGCATAAGCCTTAAGAATCGAAGGAGGAACAGATGAATGAAGCTTTTTTGTACGGAATCGGCGCGTTGCTGGTTTGCTTTACGGCAGGAACCTTTTTCTTAAGCAGAATTCAAACGGACGTTTACCCCGAAGATTACGAATTCAAGCTTGATCCGTTTTGGTGTGTTTTTAGCTTGCTTTTTGTTTCCGGATTGCTCATTTTTCATTTCTTACCGGTTCACTACGATACCGTCAAAAACTATGGCTATACAGATTTTACAGTTCCTTTTGCTTTGGCGGCTCTGCTTTATTTTTCTTACCTGTTGGACGTTGCGTGGCTGACATGGGCAATTACCGCAGGAGCTTCTTTGCTTATCAGCTTTATGCAACCCGACGATTTCCGTCTGTTCCCCGAATACCTTTCGCCAACTGAAGACAAAATTGCCGTTGCGGCAATATTAACGGCAATTTCCAAAGGGCTGGGACTTATGAACGGGCTGGGAGCGATTGCCTCCATGCAGTTTATCACGGTTATGGCGGTATCGGCTGTTTTGGCTTATTTCGGCATTCTTCCGCAATTGCTGGGCGTCGTTGCGCTGGCTTATATGGGGACAATGCTGGCGTTTGCCTTCTTAAGCTGGCCGCCGGAAAAGCTTGTCATGAGCGACGGGGCTTTCGCTTCGCTCGGATTTATTCTGGGATGTTTTATGCTTGACGCCTCCATAGAGTTTTCTGAAGCGTCAATGTTCATCGCCATTTCCTATATGGCGGTTGAAATCGGAATTGCTTTGTATAACCGCATTATAAAAAGAAACCGCGAAGAACGTGCGTTTATGTACACATCCTATTACCGTCTGTCGGAAAACGGCGTTTATGAGCCTGCCGTCGTCTACAGTGTTTTGAAAATCCTTATTGTCGACGCGGTTTTGGCTCTGATTCAAATGGCTGCGCACGAACGACTGGCACTCCCTGTCTTTGCCACGGCCATTAACCTGTGGTTTTTATCAATCTTATCTGGGGATACTAAACCAGAAGAGTTGTTATCTTTTTCAAAATGGAGTAAAAATACCGTAAAAGGAATTTTGGATAAAAAAGGCGGAAGTAAAAAGAAGAAAAGGCAGAAGGAAAACTGATAAAGCGGGAATCGGGCGGCACTGATGGCAAATTTTATCAAATTTTTGTTCGGAAAGAACACCGGGAGCAAGCGCATTCTGCCAAAGGTAGAAACGTTAAAGATTGTTGTGGTCGAGTTTGTCGAATACGGCAATTACGGTTTCGGCCAGGCTATGACGCGCCTTTTGCAGAAAAATCCCAGTTTCAACGTCCGCTATTTTGACGAACCTTTCAATAAAAGCTTTTTAAACCTGCAGGGGCGGAATTTTTTTGACTTGGTTGACGCCGGCAACATGATTTTACAAAAGCTTAACGCCGATGTTATCGTTTGGGGATATCAGGAAAACGAAAACATCCGCCTGAACTTTCAGACGGCGAACGCTTATTCCGACTGGGACAATGTTTCCAGTTCCATCTTGGAAAGCTTGTTCGTTCCGGCGGAATATTTTGAGCATATCAACTTTTTCCCGGAAATGCTGACCAACCTGATTACCGGTATTATCGCCACTTCTATAAGCGAGCAAAGAATCGATTTACGCCACCTAAAACAAAAATTGCTCAAAGGCGTTATCAATAATTTTAATAATGACGGACCGTCAGAGAACGGCAGCTTGATGTATTCGCCTTACGTTATGAATACGGTGGGGCTGATATATCTCAGCTTTTCGCAAAAAGAACTCAGCCAGAAGACGTTCAATACGGCAAAAGAGCTTTTTATGAATGCGCTTTCTTATAAAAATCAGATTATGCAGAATGTTCATCTCGGCTGCATTTACAAGAATCTGGCACAGCTTTACGAGCTGGCGCTCAAGCAGGATTTGGGAGGATACTGGCTGTTGTTCCGCGAGGCGATTACCAATTACCGTACGGCGCAACGGTATCTTGACCACTACAATTATCCATACGATTTTGCACTAATTTCATTCAAACTGTCGCAATTGTACTTCCAATACTGGAAGTTTAGCAACGATATTCAGGCGCTGCGAGATGCAGTTTATTTTCTGCGCGAGGCGGAAAAGACCTACACGCAGATTACTTTTCCCGAATTGTGGTCTAAAATTGAGGGATATCTCGGTTTTTATCTATCGCTGCTGGGATTGTTTTCCAAAAGCAACGATATTTCGATGCTGGCAATCCGCAGCTACAAAAACAAGCAGCAGGTTTACCGCAAAGAACTTTATCCGGTAATGTGGGCGAAAATTCAGGAAAACATTGCCAACGTTTATTATAACATCGGAAAAAACAGCAGGGACAAAAAAGCTTTTGCCGAGGCTATCGACTACTATCAATCAGCGCTCAAAATTTATGAAAATAAAAAGCTGCAGCAGGAAATTTCGATTGTCAACAGCAGCATGGACAAAGTGATGAAAGCGTGGCGGGCTTAGGAGATTGATTCGGTTCATTGCTGCGCCGAGGGTTGGAAATATTTTTCATTGCGTATACGGCAAAAATCTGTTAAACTATCCACTATATAAATACTATACGGAGACAGGTTATGGAAGTAACGTTTTTAAGGGAAGAAGACATCTGGGGCGATAATGCGTTGGAAGTGATAAAGGCGTATGGCACCAGAGTCGGTATTTCGGATGCAGCTATTGCCCTGGGTACCCATATGAATCGCAATAGCGATGACAAAGACATTACCGGCGTTGCTTCAGGGCATTCCTGGTTGACGTCTTTTCACATATCTGGAGATGTCCACATCGTCTACTACTACGGCACCGAGCACTGCATCTACCCTAGCGGACGAGAAGCCGCCGGCCGCCCGGCAATCCCTGCCTCAGTAACATCAGCAATCCGCCCGAAGAATGTGAAAGAAGAGCACCTTGCCAACGGCAAGACGGTACAAATCTGCGAATACGGAGAGTATCCGAAAACCGTGGCGCCTAAGCCCGTCAGTCAGGAGTTGGAAACTCTGTACCGGAAAAAAAACCTTAAAACCACCGGCAGAACCTATACTTTTGATTCGGCAGAACTTAGAGCCTACGATACCGGATTTATCCCGCGAAACTGTGCGGAGTACAGGCATAACGGCAAAAAATATGTCCGTATTGAAGGCAAACCCTTTGACGACGATTCTATCCTGTCCGACGGCACATCGGTTCAGAAAGGTCAGGCGTATTGGTTTGAAGTCCAGCCGGTAGAGTGGTTAATGGATCCCAAGGGCACGTGGGTAGCGAGGCAGGCGCTGTTCGCGGGAATCCAGTTTGATACAAAAGAGAAATACGACGGCAATTTTGCCAATACGGCCATGAAACACTATCTTGACCACTATTTTGTAAACGAAATGCGGCTGGAACGGACAGAGCAAATGACGGTACTTAAAGTTCGCAACGAATTATTTTCCAATTATGTCAGCGGAATGGGAGACAATAAAACCTTTTATCCTGGCGGCAAAAACGGAAATCCTTTTACCCCTGAACAGGCAAAACGTATTTTGTCAGTTACGAATTATGCGCCGTTTATGCGAGATACCTTAAAGTTAATTGTAGCCTTTCCGAAAGACGAACAATACCGCTTTAAAGACGTCGTTTTAGCTATGTTTGAAGCAAGAGAGCAGCCGATTGAAGTTAAAATCCTCGGCAAAAAGCTGGCGGTTTCCGGCGGGTATGAAACGGAGCTGAACGAGGAACTTCGCCCTAAGGAGGGACAGGTTTTGCGTTCCGGACACGATGAAAAATACCGCTGGATAGACAAAGAAGAAGCCGCCAAATCTATGTCTGCTTCCCGACAGACATTATCTGCTTCAGACATAATCTTAGGCAAAGGCACTGACGGGCGATGATGTTACTTTTGGTTTCCAGCGGCTTATCCGGTTCTAAATCACTTCGCGGCGGCCGACGTGGTCGGCAGGCGTAATAACGCCCTCGTCTTCCATACGCTCAATCAAAGAAGCCGCTTTATTATAGCCGATACCGAGCCGGCGCTGAATATAGCTGGTTGAGGCTTTTTTATCATTTCGTACGATTGCCACCGCCTGTTCATACAGGTCATCCTTGCCGCCTCCAGATGCACCCATCGCCGTGCGGTCAAACAAGGCACCAGCGTCTTTGCCTTTCATTTCCAGTTCGCCTTCGGTGATGCCTTCAACATATTCCGGCTGACGCTGCGACTTCAAAAACTCAACCACCGCTTCAACTTCCGCATCTTCTACAAATCCGGCATGAATACGCTGCGGGCGCAAACCGGCAGGCATATAGAGCATATCTCCTTTGCCGAGCAGCTGCTCTGCGCCCTGCTCGCCCAAAATGGTCCGGCTGTCAATCTTGGAAGTTACCTGGAAACTGATACGGGTCGGGAAGTTGGACTTAATCGTACCGGTGATAACGTCAACCGACGGACGCTGTGTGGACATAATCAAATGGATACCCGCAGCGCGCGCCATCTGCGCCAGACGCTGAATCGCGGCTTCCACTTCCTTGCCCGCAACCAGCATCAAATCCGCCATTTCGTCAACGACGATGACGATGTACGGCAGCGGCGTCGTGTCCAACATCTGCTGTTCGTATTTCGGCTTGCCGGTTTCAGGGTCAAAACCGACCTGTATGGTGTGCATCGGCTTTTCGCCCTTGTCCCGCAACTCTTTCAACTTCAGGTTATAGCCGTTGATATTGCGGACAGACAGGCAGGCCATGGCGCGATAACGCTCTTCCATCTCGCGAACCGCCCACTTCAGGCCGATAACAGCTTTGGCAGGGTCGGTAATAACAGGAGTCAGCAGATGTGGAATGCCGTTATACATGGAAAATTCCAGCATCTTGGGGTCAATCAGAATAAATTTGCACTCCTCGGGCGTCATCCGGTACAACAGAGAAAGAATCATGGCGTTTACGCCGACGGACTTTCCGGAACCGGTCGTTCCCGCAACCAATAAGTGCGGCATTTTGGCCAAATCGGCATAAACGTTCTTGCCGCCGATGTCTTTACCCAAGACAACGTTTAAGGCATTTTTGCTGTCAACAAAGTTGCTGTCTTCCAACAAATCGCGCAGCCAGACAATTTCACGTTTGGTATTCGGAATTTCTATGCCGATGGTATTGGAGCCGGGAACGACGGCAATACGCACCGAAACGGCCGACATAGAACGGGCTATATCGTCGGCAAGGCTTATTACCCGCGAGGTTTTTGTTCCCGGAGCAGGTTCCAACTCAAACAGCGTAACGACCGGCCCGGGACGGATTTTGACAATCTCGCCGTGAACGCCGAATTCTTCCAGTACCCCTTCCAGCGCGCGGGCGGTTTCGTTGAGTTCCTTTTCGCTGATACTTAAACCGATTTTTTCTTTCGGCCGTTTTAGCAGGTTAATGTCAGGATATTGATAGCCACCGTTGCTGTTCCCTTTCCGACCGGCAAAGGCAATAACTTCCGCAGAGGCGCCTTTTTGCGGGCGGGATTTTTCCTTCTCCGGCGCAGGCGCGGACGACAGCGTCGGCTCTTTTCTTGCCTTTTCTTTTGTTTGAGTTGCAGAAGTTTCTGTCCGAGGTTCGGCAAACGCACGCGGAGCCCCTAACCGGCGGGCAAAATCATAGATACCCAAACCAACGGCATATATGCATGCCCCTATTGCCCGCAATGCTCTTGACCAGTGTTTAAATGTGATACCCGCCGCAAGGTTAAATGACATTAAAGCCATTAGGGACAACAAAGCCAAAACGGCGGCGTTTTCATAACCGGATAATCCCCAGCTTTTGAACATACGTGTTAAAGTTTCCGGCAGCAGGTGGCTGAACTTTCCCAACAAATTAACTTTTTCCAGCGGCGCGGCAAGCACCTGATTAAATACGCCGCCAAGCGATATAATCCCTAAAAGCAGTGCGAAAAGGCGGATTTTAAATTCTATGATCTTCTGATGTTTTATCAATAAATACCCCCAAACCAGAACGGGAATAAGAAAAACAAAAACCGCCAGACCATAGCTGTTGGCAATAAAATCAGCGCTGTACGACCCGAAACGCCCCATAAAATTGCTGATTTTCTCCGAATTGGAAACGTTAAAGGACTCATCGGCCGGATTATATCCCGCCATTCCCAAGACCAGACAGACGCAAAAAACAATCAGCGCCGTACCTGACAAAACTCCCAGAATTTTGGCTCCCCAGCCTTTTGCTTCATTTTTGCTTTCTTTTTTTCTGCTTTTTTTTGCCATTGCCGCCTCTTTGTAATTAAAGTTTTCTTTCGCAGATATTAGCGTCAATTTTTAAATAAAATCTTAACAATTGCGGCTATGCACATATCTTTCATACTATCCAACCTATGCACACAACACGGATTTAAACTTGACTTTATCGGGCAGTCCTTTAGCTTATGGGCAGAAAAAAACAAATTTGGAGTTAACCATAAATGAAATATGCATTTGTTTTTCCGGGACAGGGCTCACAGTTTGTGGGCATGGGAAAAGAACTGGCCGAAAATTTTAATTCTGCCAAAGAGGTGTTTGAGGAAGTCAATCAGGCTCTGGGGCAGGATTTGTATAAGGTTATGACCGAAGGGCCTGATTCAGAGTTGACGCTCACGGCTAACACCCAGCCTGCGTTGATGGCTGTTTCCATGGCTGTGGCGAGGGTTTTGGAAAAAGAATTCAATATCAGTTTGAAAGACAAGGCTGCATTTGTGGCCGGGCATTCGCTCGGTGAATATTCTGCCGCTTGTGCGGCGGGAGTATTTTCCCTTTCTGACACGGCGAAACTGTTGCGCATTCGCGGCAACGCTATGCAGCAGGCCGTTCCTGTCGGCGTCGGCGGTATGGCTGCCGTTCTCGGATTATCTTATAAAGACGTCGGCGCACTGGTTGACGCGTGCAATGACGAAGCGCACTACTGCGTCGCGGCAAATGACAATTCCGACGGGCAGGTCGTTTTGTCCGGACACATTCAGGCAATTGAAAAAGCTGTTGAAATCGCTTCGGAATTCGGCGCGAAAAGATGTTTAAAACTTCCGGTTTCCGCACCTTTCCACAGCCCGCTGATGCAACCGGCCGCAGAAACCATGGCGCGGGCGTTTATGGAGGTTGATGCGCATAATGCGTTTATTCCGATTGTAGCCAACGTTTTGGCTGCTCCGGAAACAGAAAAGAAAGAAATCATCAAAAACTTGATTGAACAAGTTACCGGCACCGTCAGATGGAGAGAAACAATGGCTTTCTTTGGCGCCAACGGCGTTACAGACCTTGTAGAACTCGGCGCCGGAAAAGTTCTCTCCGGCATTGCCAAACGGAGCCTTAAAGAGGTAAATTCCGTTTCAGTCTGCTCCGTACAGGAAATTGAAGAACTGGCAAAAAATCTGTAACTTTTTGAAGAAAAGGACAACAATATGTTTAATTTAGATGGTAAAATTGCATTAATTACCGGTGCTGCCGGAGGACTTGGAGACAAAATCGCCCGCACTCTGCACGCTCAGGGAGCAACATTGGCTTTGACGGATATGCGTGCCGAACCGATGGAAAAGTTAAAGGCTGAACTGGGTTCCCGCGTTGAATGCTTTACGGCTAACCTGACAAACTCCGACGATGTTCACAACCTTGTCAAAGAGGTTGAAGAAAAGATGGGGCGTATCGACATTCTTGTCAACAATGCAGGATTAACCCGCGACAATTTGTTTATGCGCATGAGCGACGAAGACTGGCAACTGGTTTTGGACGTTAACCTGTCCGCCGGCTTCAAACTTGCCAAAGCAGCCATCCGCGGCATGATGAAGAGAAGATATGGCCGCATTATCGGCATCGCCTCGGTTGTCGGCGTTATGGGAAATGCCGGACAGGCAAACTATTCCGCTTCCAAAGCAGGTATGATTGCCATGAACAAATGCCTGGCACAGGAAGTCGGCTCCCGCGGCATTACCGTTAACTCCATTGCTCCGGGCTTTATCAGAACGCCGATGACAGACGTTTTGCCTGACGATGTCAAGGCGCAGCTTCTGAACAAGATTCCAGAAGGCAAACTGGGCGAAGCTCAGGATATTGCCAATGCTGTAGCTTTTCTGGCTTCCGATGAAGCACAGTACATTACAGGCCAGACACTGCACGTTAATGGCGGCATGGCGATGATTTAACACATCACCCAGCGCGTACAAGCAATCAAAAAGTGCTGGCTCTTATGAGGCGGCGCTTTTTTTGTTTGCCTGAACACATCAAAAACAAACATTTCAGATTCGCTAAAAAAGACAGAGTTCCCGACTCTGTCTTTTAGATTTTATTAACAGGTTTATCCACATTTAAATTGCTGAAACAGCTGCTTTTGATCGTGAAAGCATAAAAAAGTTAATTTTTTGATAAAAACATACATTTTTCCATTGATTCCCATAAAATACCATGTTATACCACACTTAATGTGTACACGAGAGAAATAAACAATGCGCAAAACTTTTTTGTTTTTAGATACAATTGCCAATAAAGTGGACGCCAAAGGCCGCGTTTCCCTGCCGGCAGATTACCGCGCAATCGTTAAAGAACTCTCAACAGAAATCGTTTGTTACAGAAGTTTAACATCTCCTTGTATTGAAGGCTGTACAGAAGATCTTTTGGAGAAACTGGCTACTGACATTGAAAACAGCACGGACTTTTTTTCCGAAACGCAGGACGATTTGACCAATCTTATTTTCGGCGATGCCAAGAGATTTACATTTGACAGCACGGGCAGGATTATGCTGACAGAAAAACTGATTAAGCATGCGGAGATAACCGACACGGCCGTTTTTGTCGGCAAAGGGCGAAAATTCCAGATATGGAGCGAAGCAAACTGGGCTAAAGAAGAGGAGCGCCTGAGAGAAAAAGTCCGGCAAAACCGCCCGTCGTTAAAGAACGAGGAGGGCCGGCCATGAATTCTCTCCGCCACATTCCGGTTATGCTGAACGAGGTTTTGGAAACGCTGTGTCCGGAAGCAGGAAAGACATACGTTGACGCGACATTCGGAAACGGCGGGTACAGCGAAGCTATTTTAAAAGCGGCAAACTGCAAAATCATTGCGATTGACCGGGATCCGACAGTCAGGATACGGGCAGAGGAACTAAAAACCCTATACGGCGACCGTTTTGAATTTATCGCCGGAACTTTCGGCAATATTGCCGAACTGATTAAGCAACCGGTTGACGGCGTGGTTTTTGACATCGGCGTTTCATCTATGCAGATTGACGAAGGAGAACGGGGATTTTCATACGCAAAAGAGGCTGATTTGGATATGCGGATGTCGCAAGAGGGAATATCCGCCAAAGACATTGTCAATACCCTGCCAGAAAAAGAACTCGCCGATTTAATTTACCAATATGGAGAAGAACGAAAATCGCGCCAGATTGCCCGGGCAATTGCAACGCGGCGTGAGACCGGGGAAATCCGGACAACAACAGAACTGGCCGAATTGATTTATGGCATTATTCCGCCCCGGAAAGGCCAGACCGACCCGGCAACGCGCACGTTTCAGGCTTTACGCATTGCCGTTAACGACGAATTGCACCAGCTGGAAGCGGGCCTTTGGGGAGCGCTGAATATTCTTCGGGCAGACGGACGAATCGTTGTTGTCGACTTCCATTCGCTTGAAGACAGAATCGTTAAAAACTTTTTTGCCGCCAATACCGCTAAAAAAGTTCATGTTTCACGCTACAAAGAACCCGACACTGATAAAACTGCCGCGCAAACGGCGTTCAGCTTTTCTTCAAAAGCTATCCTGCCTTCAGAACAAGAATGCAGGGAAAACCCCAGAGCCCATTCCGCAAAGTTAAGATATGCGATAAAAAGAAAGGAACAAAACAATGAGTAACGTAAAAACGGCTATTTCTATTTTATGGTTTTTATTTACCGTCGTTATCGGTTCTTATTATTTCGTCTTAACCAATGATGTGCAAAATCTTGAAAAAGAGCTGGCTCAAATTAACCGTGACATAGAAAACGATATTCGCGACATTCACATTCTGGAAGCGGACTGGAGCGAACTTAACAATCCCGAACGCCTGAAAGTTTTGGCAGGAAAATATATTTCGCTGGATTTTATCAAGCCTGAACAAATTATTAACTATTCTGCTCTACCATTAGAAGGAGAGATTATTGAGAATCCGACAATGTTTGCAAAAAACAGCAGAGGATTGAGACGTCTCGCCAACTCGGAAAGATAATAAACTTAATGGTAGCAAGGTGTTAAAGGTCAGTTTATCAAGAAAAAAAAGCGCATATCCCTATACGCCAGGGCAAGAAATTTATTTTTCAGCCGGAACTTTCGGCTGGGAAACAGACGATGAGGCGGTTAACGTCTGCCGCAACCGTATTATGGTTATTATCGGCTTGTTTTTGCTTATCTATGCTGTAATCGTGATACGAATTTTTAATGTCTGCCTGGTGGACGGCATCCAGCTGGACAGGGAAGCCATTTCTTATTATCGTCCTCGTACCGGTTTGGTCTTTCCTGTACACCGCGCCAACATTACCGACAGAAACGGAGTCGTCGTTGCGACCAACCTGCCGACTGTCAACCTTTTTACCAACCCCAAAAAAGTAAGCAGTGCCAAAATTGTAGCGCAGAAACTTGCGGAAATTTTTGATGACACAAGTTATGAAGACTTTTTGATTAAATTGACCCGAAAGTCCAGCTTTGTTTATTTAAAGCGCAATATTTCCCCGCAGCAACAGGCCAGAGTCAATGCGCTTGGTTTCCCTGAACTGGAATTTCAGCCCAGCGAAATCAGGGTTTACCCGCAAAAAGAGCTGTTGGCACATGTTTTGGGCAATACAGATATTGACAACGAGGGAATTGCCGGACTGGAAAAATCCTTAAACGACCGTTTGAGTTCTTCTACAAAAGACTTGAAACTGACGATAGATCTCGGCGTGCAGTACGCTGTTCGCGACGAACTGCTGAAAGCAAAAGAGAAATTTAAAGCAGAACGCGCCACTGCCGTTGTTATGGATATTAATACTTCCGAAATTATTGCACTGGCTTCTGTTCCCGATTATGATTTAAACCGGCGGGATTTTAAGGACAAAGACATTAAATTTAACTTTGCAACACTCGGCGTCTATGAAGCCGGATCCGTTTTTAAGGTCTTTAATACGGCTTTGGGTTTAGACAGCGGAAAAATAAAAATTACTGACAGTTTCGACGCTACAAAGCCGTTGAAAATGGGAAGGCATCGCATCACCGACTACAGGGTTCCGGCAAAATGGCTGACCGTCGGCGAAACACTCATCCATTCCTCCAACATAGCTTCGGCTCTGATGGCTCTCAAAGTCGGCAAAGAGCTGCAAATCAAATTTCTGAAAAACCTCGGTTTGTTTGACAAGATAGAAAATCTGGAAATATATGAAAAAGGGCGGCCGCTTCACCGCAGCGAAAGATATTGGCAGGACGACACCGTGGCTACGACGGCCTACGGCTATGGCATCTCGGTTACGCCCATTCATATCCTGACAGCCTTTTCCGCAGTTCTTAACGGCGGCATTTATACCCCCCCTACCCTGATTTCCGAACCAGGAAACAGGAAAAGCCGGCGGGTTATCTCTACACAAACTTCTATGGATATGCGCAAGCTGCTGCGTGATGTCGTGATTTACGGTTCCGCCAAAAACGCCAATATTGACGGTTATGAAGTTGCCGGAAAAACCGGTACGGCAAACAAAATCGAACAGGGACGCTATGTCAAAGGCAAGAATATGACTTCTTTTGTTGCAGCTTTTCCGATATCGGCTCCCAAATATGCAATGATTGTGGTTTTAGATTCTCCCAAATCTTTAAAAGAAACATTCGGTTTTAATACCTCCGGCTGGAACGCCGTGCCGACAGGCGGAAAGATTATCACCCGAATCGCTCCGCAACTCAATATCCGCCCTAATTATGATTTAGATACACAAAGAATGACCGTACTCAAAAGTTATAACAGCCACGACTAAAGTTTTAAACAAAACCTCCGATAAATAAATAGTTTATACACAAATAGTATAGTTTGTTATTGAAAAATTTACTTTTGTTACTTAAGTTAGACGTGTCTAGTTGATTATGGGGTTACTCAATAAACAACCAAGTTTTTTTAACCATATGGAGAAAATAAATGAAAAAACTTTTAAGCTTGCTTTGTGCAGTTGTTTTATTATCAGGCTGTTCTACGACAAGTAGTTGGTTTGGTGGTAGCGATTGCCAGTCTAAACTTGCCCGTGAATTTGCTGAAAATGCCAACACGACAGTTTATTTTGCTTTCGACAGCTCTGCTCTGTCTGCTGAAGCCGTTTCGGCCTTGGATTCTCAGATTGCATGGCTGAAGAAAAATCCGAAAGTTAACGTTGTTATTCAGGGCTACTGCGACAAGAGAGGTACTGCCGAATACAACCTGGCTCTGGGTGAACGCCGTGCCGATGCCGTTAAACAGTATCTGGTATCGCAGGGTATCTGCGCTTCAAGAATTGCCACTGTATCTTACGGCAAAGAATATGCTTTCCCGGGTGACACCGAAGAAGCTTATGCTAAGAGCCGCCGTGGTGTAACTGTTGTTGAATTAAGCAAATAATTTAGCTTAAACAGGCTTTTTGAAAAACGTATTCGCAAGAATACGTTTTTTTTGTTGAGTTCTAAATTATTTAGCCTATATTTTATGTCAGGTTTGTTTTTTTGTTGAGGGAAATAATGAAAAAATTTTGTTTTCTTGCTTTGAATGCGGCGGTTTTCTTTTCATCTCTTCCGACAAGGGCGGCAGATTCTTACCTACAGGATGAAATTGATCAGATTAAGAGCGACATAGTTGTTATCCAGCGACAGTTATACCGTGAAAAAAACGATACAACGGCTCCTAAGGAATCCGTGTCAAATTTTCAGGTACGTCTTGGCGAATACGATCAGATGATTAGAGACATGAATGGGAAGGTTGAAAATGTTGAATACAGATTAAAGACATTGGAAAAAAAGCTGGAAACATTTGACAAAGATATTGACCTTCGTTTCGAACAGATAAAAAAACAGATGACGGCCGTTTCAGTTTCCAGACAGGAAAAAAACGAAAAAAAAGCCGCAGCAAAACCTTTGGCAAAGCCGGCAGTTCAGGCACCTAAAGGCATTGCACCGAAAGATCTGTATGAAGCGGCACTCACCGATTTGAAAAACAATAAGCTTACAGATGCCGAAACGAAATTAAACCAGTTTTTAACATCTTATCCCAAAGAGACACTGGCCGGAAATGCCCAATATTGGTTGGGAGAAGTTTATTACAAGCAACAGAATTTTGCCAAGGCGGCCGTTGCGTTCAAAGACGGATACAGCAAATATCCCCAAGGCTCCAAAGGCGCCGACTGCCTTTTGAAGCTTGGATTGTCAATGAAAGCGCTTGGAAAGAAAGAGGAGGCCTGTACGGCATTTGTTAATTTACCTACCGTCTTTAACAAGGTAAATACGGATATTGCTGCTCGTGCAAAAAAAGAAGCTGAGGCTTTAGGTTGCAAATAATCAAGGATTTTCTGCAAAAAAATCATATCGTTTCGCCGGTTTATGCCTTGGGAGTGTCCGGCGGGGCAGACTCTTTGGCTATGGCTTTAATGTTCAGACAAGAATTCCCCGATTTGCGTCTTGTAGCCCTTACCGTTGACCACAGACTGCGCCCAACCTCACGGCAAGAAGCCGAATACGTCGCTTCTGTTATGAAAGCTCATAAAATTGAACACCATATCCTTGTTTGGCAAGGCGCTAAGCCGTTAACCGGAATTGAAGAAAAGGCCCGCCGGGCGCGATATGAACTTTTGTGCGGCTGGTGCCGACAACACGACATCACTCATCTGGCAATAGCCCACCATCTGTTTGACCAGGCTGAGACTTTTTTAATGCGGCTGCAACGCGGAAGCGGTGTGAAAGGCTTGGCGGCAATGGATAACATCTGCCGATGCAATGATGTTTGTATTTTACGTCCTTTGCTTGATGTTCATCCTGATGTTTTGAAAGAATACCTAATACAAAAAAATATCCAATGGATTGAAGACGAATCGAATCAGTGCCAAGACTTTCTCAGGGCTCGTATACGGTCTTTTCTACCTGATATGGAAGCAAGAACCGGCATCAGCGCCGTAAAAATCTGCACAGCCGTCCGCAACTTGCAGAGGACGAAATCATTTTTAGAAGACACGGCGAAAACTATTATAAGCACTAAAATTCACAAATGGAAAAACAGCGGATATTCTTTTGACTATACGGAATACTTAAGCTGGCATTCAGAGCTTAAATTTCACATTCTGGGAAAATTAATCCGAGAATTGGGTGTAAGCGATTATACTCCCGAAGCAGAGAGCCTTTTATCCCTTATTGCCGAAACAGAAAATCCTGATTTTGAAAGCCACACTTTAGGCGGATGCCTTATTATCCATTACGATATGAGATTGTGGATTATACGGGAACAACGTAATAAGATTTCCATCGGCACATCTTCAGATTGGGATAATTTTATTAAGCAAAATCCAGAGGTTAGAGGTATTAAGCTGCCTCCAAAGCTTAAGACCGCCCTGCTTCTTGAAAAATAATCACAAAAAAGATAAAAAAACTCTTGCATTTATATTTTTTGTTGGCTATAAGTGTTTCTGTTCTGATGGGGGCGTAGTTCAGCTGGTTAGAATACATGCCTGTCACGCATGGGGTCGCGGGTTCGAGCCCCGTCGCTCCCGCCAGTTGTAAAAGCAGTCTCTTGAGACTGCTTTTTTTGTATCCCTAACATTTAACCGGAAACTTAGGGCGAATAACCTATGCATGACATCTGGAATCCCTGGCACGGCTGCACAAAGAAAAGCGAAGGCTGCAAGCATTGCTATATGTACTTTCTGGATAAACAGCGGGGAGGCGACGGAAGCCGTATTTATAAGGTCAAAAATAATTTCGAATATCCTCTCAGCAAAGACAAAAACGGCCGATACAAGATTAAAAGCGGCGAGCATATCCGGGTTTGCATGACTTCCGATTTCTTTTTGGAAGAAGCCGATAAATGGCGTGAAGACGCTTGGAAAATTATACGTAAACGTTCTGATGTCGTTTTTATTTTGATTACAAAACGCCCCGAGCGAATTGCACAGGTTCTCCCGTCAGGCTGGGGCGACGGCTATGAGAATGTGCAGCTAAACGTAACATGTGAAAATCAACAACGGGCAGATGAACGTATTCCGATTTTGTTCAATCTGCCTTTTAAACACAAAGGCATTGTTGCCGCTCCTTTCATCGGTCCGGTCAGTATTAAAGAATATATTCCGGCCGGACAAATTGAACAGGTTATTGCCGGCGGAGAAAATTATGACGGTTCACGCCCGTTAAACTATGAATGGGTAAAACAGCTCTATGATGAATGTGTCGGCGCCGACATAACATTCTGTTTTATGGAAACCGGAACCAATTTTATCAAAGACGGCAAGACGTACCATATGCCAAGCAAAAGAACACAGAGCATCATGGCTTATAAATCAGGCTTGCAATTTTCCGGAAAACCGATTGATTTTAAACTTTCTTCCTGCGAACAGGCCGGATTATTCGGCGACGAGGACAAGCATGTTAAATTTTTCAGCGATTATTGTCAAACCTGCGGCTATCGCATTTTATGCAACGGCTGTTCACAATGCGGACAATGCAGTGAATGAGATTGTTTTCGGAACTGCCGTTTTGATAAGAAAAGAGCACATTTTCTTATAGAAAACGTGCTCTTTTTACACTCATTTTTACACAGCAAATGGGTATTTCTTTACCTTTTTGCAGTCGTGTGCAATTTCATCATGCGGACAATGCGTAAATATTTCCCGGATAAAAAAACCGTTCCTGGTTTCTTTCAACAACTGCCGCAACTTTTCCATATCTATGTCAAAGCCGAGGTTTTCCTGCTGCTTTTTCAGCGTCAAAATAAAAATTTCCGCCGGGCTGCACAATGTAATGTTACGCAGTTTTTGATATTTACCGGTTATTTTCCGAAAATCGTTTCTTGTCTGCGGCAGAGTTTCAACAATATGATTCAGCGTCAGACAAACTTTGGCATATATTTCCCGATTGTATTCTGGTTCTTTTACCAGTTTATGCCAAGGGTGCAGGTAAATCCGGGGCTTAACGGCCTCAATATCAAACGCCAGGCAAACGGGAAGCATAACCTTAATGAAATCAGGATAAAAATGCACCAAGGTTTCAAATGCGTTCAAAGGCTTATCCGGTTTGGTTATTGCCGCACAATCCCAGTCAATGTACATCTCTATCAGATGTTCAACTTTTGACGTTTTCGGACAACCGACATGATGTGGACTGAACCTGCGGTGCATTTCCTGAATTTTTTTCTCGCTGTCTATCCACGGACAAAGGTACAGAAACGGTTTTTCCCAATCGTGAACAATCCCTCTTACGGAATAGTGCCCTGTCAGGTAATGTTCCCTTTCCAGAAAGGCCAGCTTATGTTCCAACGTATAGCAGACAGACGGGATACGCCACGGACCATTTTCATTCCATTTACTGCTTCTTACCGCAAAAAAACGCCGCATGCCGCTGTTTAGCAGATTGCAGGCAAAAGATGACGAAAATTGTAAATCAATCATAAGAATAAAATTTAATAATGTTTACCATAATGATATTATTTATGTTTCGGGTATAGGTAAAAAAGCGTGGCATGTCAATTAGAAAATTTTTAATTTAAAATAAATATTTGCGATATAAAAACATTATTGCCGGAGAGAACATACTCCTTATCTGCAACAGCGAGGGAAAACATGAAAGAGAAGCACTGGTCCAAAGTCGAATACCTGTATAAAACAGTTAAAAATCCGAATATTGTCATTAAAGGTACCAAGAGTTACTACAGTAATGCTTATACGCCGAATTTTGAAGATTATGTCGTGCGTTATCTGTACGGAGACGAATATTCTCGCACACATTTTGAACCATTATGGGAATATGACAAGCTTTATATCGGCAATTATGTGTGTATAGGCGCCGAAACCGTTATCCTGATGGGCGGCAATAATACGCACCGTATGGATTGGTTTTCCGGCTACCCTTTTATGGAAAAGATTAAAGAAGCGTATGTCAGCAAAGGCGATACGGTTATCGGCGACGGGGTATGGATTGGCATGCGTGCCATGATTATGCCCGGCGTTAAAATTGGCGAAGGAGCCGTTGTTGCGGCAAATTCGGTTGTAACCAAAGATGTTGAGCCATATTGCATTGTCGGTAGCAATCCGGCCGTTGTCATCAAAAAAAGATTTGATGACAAAACTGTTGCTGAACTGCTAGCTTTGAAAATATATGACCGCAGCGAAGCAGAAATCGACAGCTTGATTCCGTATCTTTGCAGTAAAAATCTCTCTGCGCTAAAAGAACATCTTTGATTGCCGGAAGCCACAACCTTTTGCCGATCGAATAATTTTATTCATATTTATTCTGCTTGCAAAAAATATCTTTATGCTTCATATTAAGACATACTTAAGTGGGAGAGTTTACATGAAAAAAGTGAAAATAACGGTCTTAAAAAAAACTTTTGACGAAGAGCTTGCGAAAGAATATGGCGCAGACGGGCTGACTTCCTGCCCAATGTTAAGAGAAGGGCAGGTGTTTTATGCCGACTACGCCAAGCCGGAAGGTTTTTGTGATGAGGCGTGGAAAGCAATATACCAATATGTTTTCGCTTTAGCTCATGGTGCCGGAAATCAGGTCTTTTATTATGGCGACTGGATTAAAACGCCCGGGGTGGCGATTTGCAGCTGTAATGACGGACTGCGTCCGGTTATTTTTAAGCTGGAAACAACCACTGAAGAATCTGAGATAAATTATGAACCGGTTGAATGAACATAGAGGAGTGATTCAATGAACCAATGTGTCGACTCTAAAGCTTTGCACAACAGACTTAATCGCATTATCGGGCAAATTAATGCCATCAACCGGATGATTGATGACGGAACCGCCTGTGAAGATATCTTAATCCAGATTAATGCTGCGAAATCAGCTTTGCACAAAGCGGGACAAATGGTACTTGAAGGTCATATGCGTTGTTGTGTCCGCGAAGGAATTCAGCATGGCGATGCTGACGAAACAATAAAGCAATTTGCCAAGGCTATTGAGCGTTTTTCCAATATATAATGCATATAACCCCTGTTTGTCGGTTGATATATGTATCATGTGGGTGTATGTGATGATTTTTCCTTGACATTATACCATATAGGGTATATAGTATAATAAATTATAATGCAGTTGAAGAGGAAATACTATGCTTAAAAACTTTATGGAATTTTTATCCGGAACTAAAATGACTGTAATATCGGCCTTGTTTTTGTTGGCAAGCCTATGCTGTATGCTGACCGGAACCAAGGCTTTTCCAAATCCCGTCTGGGGAACGATTTTTATATCAGGAACGCCGATTATCTATAAAGCTTTAAAAAAACTTTTTTTCTGCCGTTGCATTTCATCCCCTCTTTTGATTACAACAGCAATGCTTGCCGCAATTGCCGTCGGAGAATTGTTTGCTGCCGGGGAAGTTGCTTTGATTATGGCTGTCGGAGAAATACTTGAAGATATTACTGTCGACAAAGCCCGGAGCGGTTTAGGACGCCTATTGGCGCTGACGCCGGCAACCGGGCGTAAACTTACGGCAACCGGTGAGCAAAATGTCCGTCTGCAAGATGTAACCAGCGGCGATATTCTCAGAATACTTCCGGGAGAAACTGTTCCGGCTGACGGCATTATCGTCAAGGGCAATACTTCTATTAACCAAGCTGCCATTACCGGAGAATCCCTGCCTGTTGATAAGACCGTCGGCGACGAAGTTATGGCAGGAACTATTAACTGCTTTGGAACTGTCGATATTGAAGTAAAAACCGTACATGATACCTATTTGCAAAAAATGATTACTCTGGTTAAAGAAGCTCAAGAAAATAAAGCTCCTACACAAATGATTGTTGACAAATGGGCTTCAATTTTAGTTCCTTCGGCTTTAGTTACGGCTTTTCTTGCTTATTTGTTTACCGGGGATATTTTACGTGCAGTAACGGTTTTGGTTGTCTTTTGCCCGTGTGCCCTTGTATTGGCCACGCCTACTGCCATTATGGCGGCTATCGGTCATGCTGCAAAAAACGGCGTTTTAATTAAATCCGGTTCCGCTTTGGAAGAAATGGGCAAGGTCGATACGATTGTTTTCGATAAAACGGGAACATTGACAACCGGCAATATACAAATTGCCGATATTATTTCTTTTAATGAACAGATTTCGGGCGAAGAGCTGCTGGCATTAACTGCAGGTTTGGAACAATATTCAGAGCATGCGCTGGCAAAAGCTATTGTTCGCAAAGCGGCAGGCTTAAATATAAAACTCCCGCAAATTGACAATTTCACCTTATTTCCCGGAAAAGGAGTGTGCGGGACGGCAGATAAACATATATTATGTGCTGGGAATGTCAAATTCCTGCAAGAACGCAAAATTGTTTTTTCTGATGCCAATATACAACAGCTTCATAGTCTGCAAGATCAAGGAAAGGCATTGGTAATTGTTGCCTTGTCAGATAAAGTTATTGGCGTTATTGCGTTGTCTGACGCAGTAAGAACTGATGTTCCGCAGATACTTAATGAACTTCAACGTAATAGCACCGATGTAATAGTCTTGACCGGAGACAATTCTGCTTCTGCCCGTTATTTTGCTCAAAAGTCCGGTATTAAGCATATTTATGCAGACCTGCTTCCGGAAAACAAAGTTGCAAAAATAAAAAAACTTCAAGCATCTGGCAGACATATCTGCATGATTGGAGACGGTATTAACGATGCTCCCGCGCTTAAAACTGCAAATGTCGGAATTGCAATGGGAACTATCGGTACGGATATTGCGATTGATGCAGCGGATATAACTTTTATTAATGATAATATTTCCAGCCTCCCTTACCTTAAATGGCTGTCTCAGTTAACGATTAGAACCATCAAAAGTAACATTTTTATTTCAATGATGTTAAATTTTATTGGTATTGTGTTATCTTTTTATGGAATTTTAGGTCCCATGAGTGGAGCAATCCTGCATAACATAGGGAGTATAGTCGTAATAGTTCGCAGCGGGAGGCTATACGGGCGGACTTACGTGCACGCCTGGTGCAGGAAGAGTTGTCGCTGAGTACCAGCTGAGGCAGAGTGTGCGGCATATCATTTTGCGGCCAGGGCAAGGAAGATTGCAACATAAGGACGTTAAGCCGGACATTAAGGCGGCTGCGATATCCATCTTTTTTGCAGCAAGGAAGAGAAGTTTTATCGTTTCAGATTTCAGAGTGGGAATGTTCAGAAACGGCTTTCAATTCTGCTGCCACGGGTACAGGCGCAGCAGATCATCGGGATCAATACCAAGCTGCACAATAGCATCACGTATTTTCCGTTCAACATTATCTGGTAAATCCGGCTGCGTAAGCGTATTATAAATGAGCATCATAATTTGGTCTATTGTATTGACAGAGAGTTCGCCGGAATTGTCATAATGCGGCAACCTTTGCTGTTTCAGTATTTTAACAGCTTTATTAAGCAGCATATCGGCAGCATTTTTAATACGCAGAAAGATTACACGGTTATGCTCGGGAGGATAAAAGATATTTCCCTCACATTCATTATAAATATACTCATGGATAAGTTCCAGACGTTTCAGGGCTGCAAGATTTTCATCCGTCATTTCATTTTTCCTTATATAGCAAGTTGCATTTATTGTTTATACTTTAGTATATATCATAATATTTATAATTTCAATGATTTTATTCTCAATAGTTTATTTTTTTTTATAATAATCGTTTTACTATAATATATTATATAATATTATACATCAGTATTAATGCAGACCGGCAATATTTCGAAGCATATGACAAATAAGAGCAAAAAAATAAACCCTCCGGAGAACCGGAGGGTTTAAGGAGGAGGAGAAAGGGAGTTACAATAAACAGTAATTAGAAGAACTGGCAGCTACCTACTCTCCCGCGCCTTAAGACGAAGTACCATGGGCGATGAAGGGTTTAACGGCCGAGTTCGGAATGGGATCGGGTGGGACACCTTCGCTATTACCACCAGTTCGTCTAATTACTGTTTATTATAAAACTGAAGTCTGCTTATAATAAAGCAAATTATTTATACGTTAAGTTATCAAGCCAATCAGATTATTAGTATCAGTTAGCTAAACACATTGCTGTGCTTACACACCTGACCTATCAACGTGGTGGTCTACCACGATCTTAATGGGGATACCTAGTTTTGAGGTGGGTTTCCCGCTTAGATGCATTCAGCGGTTATCCCTTCCATACTTAGCTACCCAGCGCTGCAACTGGCGTTACAACTGGTACACCAGAGGTATGTTCATCCCGGTCCTCTCGTACTAAGGACAAATCCTCTCAAGTATCCTACACCCACGGCAGATAGGGACCGAACTGTCTCACGACGTTCTAAACCCAGCTCGCGTACCACTTTAATCGGCGAACAGCCGAACCCTTGGGACCTTCTCCAGCCCCAGGATGTGATGAGCCGACATCGAGGTGCCAAACTCCGCCGTCGATGTGAACTCTTGGGCGGAATCAGCCTGTTATCCCCGGAGTACCTTTTATCCGTTGAGCGATGGCCCTTCCACTCGGGACCACCGGATCACTATGACCTACTTTCGTATCTGCTCGAAATGTCTCTCTCGCAGTCAGGCTAGCTTATGCCATTGCACTCGACGACTGATTTCCGACCAGTCTGAGCTAACCTTCGCACGCCTCCGTTACTCTTTGGGAGGCGACCGCCCCAGTCAAACTACCCACCATGCAGGGTCCCTCTCCCGGATCTACGGGAGCAGGTTAGATATCAAATAACAAAAGGGTGGTATTTCAAAGTCTGCTCCACAAGAACTAGCGTCCCTGCTTCATAGCATCCCACCTATTCTACACATCTATTACCTAATACCACTGCAAAGCTATAGTAAAGGTTCACGGGGTCTTTCCGTCTAACCGCGGGTACTGAGCATCTTAACTCAGAGTTCAATTTCGCTGAGCCTATGTTGGAGACAGCGGGGAAGTCGTTACGCCATTCGTGCAGGTCGGAACTTACCCGACAAGGAATTTCGCTACCTTAGGACCGTTATAGTTACGGCCGCCGTTTACTGGGGCTTCAGTTCAATGCGTGAACATCTCTCCTTAACCTTCCAGCACCGGGCAGGCGTCAGACCCTATACTTCATCTTTCAATTTAGCAGAGCCCTGTGTTTTTAGTAAACAGTCGCTACCCCCTAGTATGTGCCCCCCACCTTTAGTTGCCTAAAAATGGGGCTTGCTTATCCCGAAGTTACACAAGCATTTTGCCTAGTTCCTTCAACATAGTTCTCTCAAGCGCTTTGGTATTCTCTACCTGTCCACCTGTGTCGGTTTGGGGTACGGTCTATGCTAGGGCTCTTTCCTGGAACTTCTGAACTGCAACCGAAATCCAATAATCAGTTACAATCTTTGAAATCCGTCACCTCCTAGCTGGTGCAGGAATATTAACCTGCTTCCCATCAGCTACGCTTCTCAGCCTCACCTTAGGGGCCGACTAACCCTGCGCAGATTAGCTTTACGCAGGAAACCTTGGACTTTCAGCGGAAGTGTCTCTCACACTTCTTTTCGCTACTCATGTCAGCATTCTCACTTCTGATACCTCCAGCATTCCTTACGGAACACCTTCGCAGGCTTACAGAACGCTCCGCTACCGCTTGTACTTAGTACAAACCCGTAATTTCGGTATATGGCTTTAGCCCCGTTACATCTTCGGCGCAAATCGTCTTATTTAGATCAGTGAGCTATTACGCTTTCTTTAAAGGATGGCTGCTTCTAAGCCAACCTCCTGACTGTTTTGGACAATTCACTTCCTTTACCACTTAGCCATAATTTAGGGACCTTAATTGACGGTCTGGGCTCTTTCCCTCTCGACAATAGACCTTAGCACCTACTGTCTGTCTGGCAAGTATTACTCTTGAGTATTCGGAGTTTGGTAAAATTTAGTAAGGATCGCTCCCCCCTCATTCTTCCAGTGCTCTACCCCTCAAGGTATTCGCTTGCCGCACTACCTAAATAGTTTTCGCGGAGAACCAGCTATTTCCGAGTTTGATTGGCCTTTCACCCCTAGCTACAAGTCATCCCCGACTTTTTCAACAGGCGTGGGTGCGGTCCTCCAGTTGGTGTTACCCAACCTTCAACCTGCTCATAGCTAGATCACTCGGTTTCGGGTCTAATCCATGTAACTTTTCGCGCTATTAACACTCGCTTTCGCTTCGCTTACACCTATCGGCTTAGGCTTGCTACATAAATTAAGTCGCTGACCCATTATACAAAAGGTACGCCGTCAGAACTTATTGTTCCTCCGACTGCTTGTAGGCATCCGGTTTCAGGTTCTCTTTCACTCCCCTTATCGGGGTGCTTTTCACCTTTCCCTCACGGTACTTGTTCACTATCGGTCAATCAGTAGTACTTAGCCTTGGATAGTGGTCTACCCATCTTCAGACAGAATTTCTCGTGCTCCGCCCTACTCTCTTTTACATAGTTTGCTTATAAATACAGGACTATCACCTTCTTTGGTCATCCTTCCCAGAATGTTCTTCTTGCGCTCTATGTTTTTTTTGGCTGGTCCGATTTCGCTCGCCACTACTTTCGGAGTCTCGGTTGATTTCCTTTCCTTGAGCTACTTAGATGTTTCAGTTCGCTCAGTTCGCTTCATTACCCTATCGTTTCAGATAATGATGACCTTGCGGCCGGGTTTCCCCATTCGGATATCTCAGGATCAATGCCTATTCATAACTCCCCTGAGCTTTTCGCAATGTATTACGTCCTTCTTCGCCTCTGATTGCCAAGGCATTCACCAAATGCCCTTACCTATCGCTTGATTCTTAACGTATAAATAATTTGCTGTTATCTATACTTCTCTCAACAAAAAATCTTTTCTACCCGTTTATCTTTTCAGATATTTGGTGTTTTTACCTAGATTTTTTGATGTATAAATATACTTAAATTGCTCTAAATATATCCATACTTCAGCTTTTTCCCTTATTCACTATGTCTTATAACTATCCAGCAAAAGTCTTTTGGTGGAGGTAAGGAGGATCGAACTCCTGACCCCCTGCTTGCAAAGCAGGTGCTCTCCCAGCTGAGCTATACCCCCAACTGTCATCACGAGGTCTTTTTGTTCTTTCTTCCCTCACTAAACCAAGATTTAGTCATGGTGGGTCTGGGAAGACTTGAACTTCCGACCTCACGCTTATCAGGCGTGCGCTCTAACCACCTGAGCTACAAACCCTTCGCGATTTGACCTTCTCTTTTGCTTTAAGAGGATATGTAGACAGTATATATGTCTTCGTTTTTCTTTGAAAGGAGGTGATCCAGCCGCAGGTTCCCCTACGGCTACCTTGTTACGACTTCGCCCCAGTCGCTGACCCTACCGTGGTCGCCAGGCTCCTGATTGCTCAGGTTACCTCAACGCCGTCAGGCAGAACCAACTCCCATGGCGTGACGGGCGGTGTGTACAAGACCCGGGAACGTATTCACCGCGGCATGCTGATCC